>Ga0181604_10003727_pt1 | contig 12706 bp, 10 predicted proteins | sample 041ome_12_FD_148663 | JGI IMG/M metagenome (GOLD analysis project Ga0181604, IMG submission 148663) | Coastal salt marsh microbial communities from the Groves Creek Marsh, Skidaway Island, Georgia - 041410US metaG (spades assembly) | ecosystem: Environmental > Aquatic > Marine > Intertidal zone...
CAGTTACGTTTGGCCTACTTTCAAATATGATACCAATTACACCAAGAGGTGTTGAGACTCTTGATATTTGCATACCATTCGGTCTTTGCCAAGAATCGAGTATTTTTCCTATAGGATCTTTAAAAGATTCAATTTCAAGAAGAGTATTAGATATAGAATGAATCCTTTCATTATCAAGCTCAAGTCGGTCTATAAAAGATGCAGATAAGTTTTTTGCCTTACTATTTTCAATATCTAGCTTATTTGCTTCTAAAATAATTTTTTTATCATCAAGTATGTGTTTTGACATTGATTGCAGTGCTTGATTTTTTTGTTCAGCAGATGTTTTCGCAAGAATCCTTGCTGCTTCTTTTGCATTAATACCAATTTGATCGATACTATTAGTCATTATTATTTAGCTATAAATTTAGTTGATTTTGTTTTTTTATTACCAAGACTCTTGATTGGGTTGTTTTTTAAGCCTGAGGTAATAATAACCGAGCATTTTGATTTCATACAGATTTCTGCAGCTTTAATTTTAGAAACCATCCCACCTTTGCCAAGCTTAGAGGCTGCGCCTGCCATATCTCTTATCTTATTAGTAATAGACTTAACTTCTTTGACTAAATCATCATTCTTATTAGTTTTGGGAGGTTCCTTGTATAACCCATCAACATTAGATAATAAGATTAGATGATCAGCCTTTATTAATGTTGCGATTTGTGCAGCAAGAATATCATTGTCACCAAACTTAATTTCATCAGTTGAGGTTGTATCATTTTCATTAATAATTGGCACACATTTAAAATTTAATAAGTTTTCTAATGTAGCTATTGCATTTATTGATGATTTTTTATTTTTTATATCAGAGGGTGATAAAAGAATTTGCGCAACTTGTTTTTTGTATTTTTTGAATTCATTTTTCCATGCAGTCATCAACTCAATTTGACCTCTTGCTGCAACTGCCTGTGATTCATTTAATGTTAAATCATGCTTTATGTTTAATTTTCCTCTTCCAAGAGATATAGCACCAGATGAAACAACTATTACTTCCTTCTTTGAATTTAATAACCAGACAATATCTTTAACAACATTTTTAAGAACAGCTTTATTAACTCCACCTCTTTTATTTGTAAGAAGAGACGAGCCTAATTTAACTACAATTTTATGACTGTTTTTCATTATACTTGCTTAATTTAATGATGATTATATGAAGACATAAATTAATAACAAGGTTTAAAATAGTTTGTTAATTTTTTACATAATCTTTATATTTATAAAACATACATATATATCTCTATGTATGTTTTTGGAGATCAAAATGAGAAGCATTAGAATTAAAAATTATATTTATTTAGTAACAATTATTTTTTTGATTTCTTCTTGTGGTGGCGGTGGCGGCGGCGGAGGTTCAGATCCAACTCCAGCACCATATCCAAGTCCACAAATTTCATTTTCTGTCTCTCCTGAGTCATCTCAGATTAATGAAGATATTACCCTTACATGGTCATCAACAAATGCATCATCTTGTTCAGCAAGTGGAGATTGGGATGGCTCAAAAGACATCTCAGGATCAAAAGCTATTAAAGTTAAGAAAAAAGGAGATAACAATTATTCACTATCATGTTCTGGTGAAGGAGGAACAAGCACTGCCTCAGTAACTGTTGATGGGTTATTAGACTTTTCAATTACTGCCCCCTCGCAACTTGATGATTATGCTCCTTTTAATATTTCAGTAAGCGGATATACTCTTGACGAAGGACAGCAAGCTGAATTGAGTGTTGCTCAGACATCTGGAAAGTCTATACTATTTCCAAAAATTACAGATGGTACTTTTTCAGCTCGAGCTCCAGTTACTTATAATTCTGAAACAATTGTTTTGAATGTAACATTAAGATTAAGCGAAACAATCCAAGAATCTAAAGAGATTTCAATTGATGTAGAGTTCAGTAATGTTGCATTAAAATATGATGATTTTTTAGAGTTTAATCCATCAAATGCTATATCAGAGTCACTTGAGACTGAAAACTACTTTATTTGGGACATAATTCCTTTTGTCAGGACTGAAAGAAAGATAGTTCCTCAAGGAACTATTTATTGCTATCCAACTCCAGACATATGTACGGAGCTTAATCACACTTCGCCTCCTGGATTTATCTATGCCGAAATCGTTGGAGGAGATTTTGATGGCGATGGAGATAAGGATGTTATTTTTATAGCTGATATTGGAAGTAGAGTTTTTAAGTCTTTTGGAACAAGTGAGGATCAATCTTATTGGAGCTCAGTTCATATTTTATTTAATGATGGTACAGGAAGATTAGCAGAAGATTTAACCAAATATGATGGTGGCGAACCTCCTAGAGCACCAGCTCCATATAGGGTTGTTGTTGAGGACTTTAATAAAGATGGTATTGATGATGCGTTTATTGGCAGTTTTGGTATACCAACAATGTTAGAAAATAATACTAATACTTGGTTGCAATATCCTCATTTAGTTTTAATGTCCAATGGTGAAAAGCATATAAATAAATTAGTTCTTCAAAATGAAGCTGAGCATCAAGAAAATCCCCAAACTAAAAATAATTTTGCCCATGATGCAAGTATGGGTGATGTTGATGGCGATGGTGATATTGATGTTTTTATGAATGCGGTTTTATATTTTAATGATGGTAATGGTGAATTTAATCCCCTTGATTTAAATGTTAAGGAAGTATTTCGTCCTTGCTGTGGTATGGAAGAAACTAAAGTTGATAAAGCTCATGCTTCTGCTTCTACTATGGGGGATTATAATAATGATGGGTATGATGATTTGGTGATCCTTTGGTCTGGAAAACCTGATGCCTATAGAGACCCAGGAAATATTTATGGACCAAGAAATCATAGTAATATTCTTTTAGGTCCAGTTCGTCTAGATAGCCCAAAATACCTATCATCAGACAAATGGAAGACTTTACCTGAAAATTATTATGGGGCTGAAAATGGTAAATATAATGATGCAGATAGTGGTGATATAAATGGAGATGGTTTTGAGGATATAGTAATTGGTTCTACTAGAGGATCCCCATATTATGCAGGAAGGCATGTTCAAATTTTAATTAGCAATGGAGATGGAACTTTTGTAGATGAAACTGCAACAAGATTTTCAAATCAACCAAGGTCCGAACTTGATACAAGTCTTTCAGGAACAGGCATTGGTGAGGGCGTTATCAATCTTCAAGATTGGGATGGGGATGGAGATCTTGATATTATCGATACGCAAGAAACATATGGAGGAGAGAACTTTGCAATCTATCCAAGAATAACTCTAGCCATTAATGATGGTGATGGAAATTTTCAAGAAGTTAGTCATGATTTTTTTCCAAATAGAGCAGTTTTTTCACATTTTGACAATGCTTCATCAAGAGAGGTTGCAGGAACTGAACTAATGACGAGAGGCGGCATGATAGATTTAGATGGCTATGGACACCTTGATATAGTGTCTTTAATACAAGGTACGTTTGACCCAGATAACAATATCTTAGATTCTAATATAGAGTCTTTTATTTCTTCATTTACAGCGATTAGTAAAAAGTCTCCATCAGATGAATCCCCATCTTCAACCGAAACTATAGAAGTTACTATTGCAGCTAATTCAAGTGGTTCAGATTATGTTTATGTTATTGATGGCACTCAGAGAAAATCATTAATTTTAAATGTTGGAACAACTTATACTTTCAATCATTCAGACTCGCATCCTTTAAGGTTTTCTATTACTGATGATGGAACTCATGGCGGGGGTGATGAGTATACAGAAGGTGTTATCAAATCAAGTGGTGTAACATCAATTGAAGTAACATCCAGCACACCAACAACTTTGTATTATTACTGTAATGTTCATTCTGGAATGGGCGCAGATATAAATATTAATTAGCTTAGTTGGTGCCCCATGCCTGAGTCGAACAGGCACTCCCGAAGGAACGCGATTTTGAATCGCGCGCGTCTACCAATTCCGCCAATAGGGCACGGTTTGCATTGTAGCTAAGTATGAACTAATTTAAAATCAGCATCTCATGAAAACCTCAGATTTTAATTATCATTTGCCTGAAGAGTTAATTGCTAATTATCCAATAGAAAAAAGAAGTCTTAGTAGATTGCTAGTCTTTCAAGATACTATCAAGCATGAGTATTTCAAAGATATTTATAAATATTTTGAGAAAGGGGATTTATTAGTTGTCAATAACACCTCTGTTATACCTGCAAGAATTTTTGGCCACAAAGAATCGGGCGGTTCTGTTGAAGTAATGCTTGAACGAATTATGGAAGATAACAAAGCACTGGTTCAAATTCGCTCTGGCAGAAGCCCAAAAATTGGTTCGTATCTGTATTTAGAATCCTACAAGGTTCAGTGTATTGATAGAAAAGATAATTTTTTTATTATCCAGTTTGATAGAGCTCCCTTAGAGGTATTTAATCAAATAGGTCATGTGCCGCTACCTCCATATATAAAAAGAGAAGATGAGCAATTAGATAAAGATAGATATGCCACAGTGTATGAAGATAAAAAGTTGCAAGAATCTGTCGCAGCACCGACAGCAGGCTTGCACTTTGATGAAGAGCTATTAGATTCTATAAAAAAACTTGGTGTAAATTTTGCAACTATAAATTTAAGTGTTGGAGCTGGTACCTTTCAACCTGTAAAAGTTGAAAACATCAAAGATCATGATATTCACGAAGAGTATCTTGAAGTGCAAAAAGATGTTGTAGAGTTAGTTAATCAAACAAAAAAATCTGGTAAGAAAGTTTTTGCTGTGGGAACAACTGCAACAAGGGCTCTCGAAACAGCCTTTGAATATGGCGATGAAAATGGTTATACAGGATATACAAAGTTATTTATATATCCTGGTTTTAAGTTTAAGGCAGTTGATAGACTCATAACAAACTTTCATCTTCCTCAATCATCGTTATTGATGCTTGTGTCAGCCTTCATTGGATATGACAATATGAAGCATATATATGAAACAGCTGTTGATAAAAAATATAGATTTTTATCTTACGGTGATGCAATGTTATTAAAAAAAAATGAAATTTAGTATTAAAAATACATCTGACTTTGCTAGAAGAGCAGAACTGCAATTCGACAGAGGCGCCATTCAAACACCAGCATTTATGCCGGTAGGAACTAACGGTACAGTCAAAGGATTGACTGTTGAAGATCTTAAATCTACTGGTTCAGAGATTATCCTTGGAAATACTTATCATTTGATGCTAAGACCAGGAGATGAAGCAATTAGAGATCTTGGAGGATTACACAAATTTTCTAATTGGAACAGACCCATACTTACAGATTCAGGTGGTTTTCAGGTCTGGAGTCTTGGAGATTTGGTCAAGATAACAGAAGAAGGGGTGAAGTTTAGTTCTCCTTATGATGGCAAAAAAATTTTTATGACTCCTGAAGATTCTATACAGATTCAAGAAAATCTTGGATCGGATATTGTGATGGCTTTTGACGAATGTACTGATTATCCATCTACTTATGATCAGGCAAAAGATTCTATGGAGTTATCTATGCGATGGGCAAAAAGATGCAAGGATGCTCATAAATCCAAATCAGCATTATTTGGTATTGTCCAAGGCGGTATGTTTGAGGATTTACGTGAGCAATCATTAAATGCTTTATTAGATATAGATTTTGATGGTATTGCCTTAGGAGGTTTAAGCGTTGGGGAATCAAAAGAAGAGAAAACAAAAATTCTAGCTTTTATGGCTGATAAACTACCCCAAGATAAACCCAGGTATCTCATGGGTGTAGGTAAGCCCGAGGATATTGTTGAAGCTGTAAGATACGGTATAGATATGTTTGATTGCGTACTTCCTACAAGAAATGCAAGAAACGGACAGCTTATAACCTCAACAGGAGTAGTAAATATTCGAAATGCACCATACAAGATGAGCGAAGAACCAATTGATAAGAATTGTGATTGTAAGGTTTGTAAAGACTACTCTCGGGCATACCTAAATCATCTTGATAGAACTAATGAGATGCTTGGAAGTATGCTATCTAGTTATCACAATATTTATTATTATCAATCTCTCATGAAAAATATTAGAGAGTCTATAAATGACAATAAATTCGCGAACTTCTTAAAAGACTTCTATAATATGCGAAATTTAAATATGCCCGATGGGCCAAAATAGGATTTATTAATATGGAACCAACACAACCTTCATTGTGGCCAACTTTTGTTATTTTTGGTGGTCTTTTTTTATTTATGTATTTTATGATTATAAGACCGCAAAATAAGAGAAATGCACAAATTAAAGATATGCTATCCAAGCTTGAAAAGGGCTCAGAGGTTATAGCTGCAAGCGGAATACTTGGTAAGGTGAAAGATATTAGTGGGGCTTATGTATCAATTGAAATAAGTGACAATAATGTTATAAAACTACAAAAATCAGCAATTGCAAATATTTTGCCAAAAGGCACAATCGAGTCTATAAAATAACTAGCCGTGAATAGGTTTTCTTTTTCTCAGTATTTTTTAATAATCATTGTATTGGTATTGGGATTTATCTACGCATTACCTAACCTCTATCCGAATCAGCCATCTATTCAGGTTGCTTATACAGATACTGGAAAGTCTGCTGATCAATCTTTGTTGAATGAAATTCAAAGTACTCTTGATAAAAGAAATGTTGAGTATGATGAAATCCTCTTAAGAGATAATAAAATTGTTTTAAAATTTCAGAATATTGACCAACAACTTGAATCAAAAACCATTCTCCAAAATAAGCTACTCGATAGAGTCATTGTTGCTTTATATCTTGAACCAACAACACCAGATTGGTTGAAAGGCCTGGGAGGAAAACCTCTTAAACTTGGTTTAGATTTATCGGGAGGTGTTCACTTCCTTCTTGAGGTTGATATTGATACAGCACAACAAGGAAGACTAGAGTTATTATTAGATACTTACAGAAAAACCTTTAAAGAAGACAGGCTGAGGGTTAATAGTTCATCAATTAAAGACTTAAAACTTCAATTTGCTTTTAAAGATCGTGAGAGTTACAACAAGGCTTTATCAAAGTATAAAACAGACAGTCCTGGTATAAATGGGCTCCAGTATGTAATTACAGAAAGACCATCTTCTAATATATTATTGTTGGAATATTCTGATATAGCTCTAAGAGAAATAAGGGATTATGCTGTTGGACAAAACTTGGTTACTCTTAGAAATAGAGTTAATGAACTTGGTGTTTCTGAGCCAATTGTTCAGAGGCAAGGTGCAAATCGAATTGTTGTTCAGCTTCCAGGAGTTCAAGATCCTACAGCTGCAAAAAAAATTATTGGTAAAACAGCAAATTTAGAGTTCCGGCTTGAGGCAAATTCAAGAACATCACCGTTAAGAAAGGAAGAATTTAGTTTTAAGGACAATGAATATGCAACTGCATCTTTGGAAAAAGCTGTTGTTGTAACTGGTGATAGGGTTACAAATGCTAACACTGGTTTTGATGAAGGTGGCTTGTCACAAGTAAATATTACACTTGATATGCAGGGCGGTAGGGCTATGCAAAAAGCAACGTCAGGAAATATTGGAAGAAGGCTAGCGGTTTTATTTGTTGAACAAAAAAGCAAATCAGAACTAGTAACCGATGCAAATGGCAACAGCATAATTGAGCAAACATCATATATTGAAAAGAATATTATTAGTCTTGCTACCATCCAGGCAGTTCTTGGAACTAGCTTTAGAATTACTGGAGTAGGTTCACCACAAGAAGCAAGTGAACTAGCTTTACTATTAAGAGCTGGTGCTCTTGCAGCACCAATGAAGTTTGTTGAAGAGAGAACAGTAGGACCAAGTCTTGGTAAAGAAAACATAGAATTAGGAATGAAATCTATTGTTATTGGTTTAACTCTTGTAGTCCTTTTTATGGCTTTTTATTATCGAGTGTTCGGCTTAGCAGCTAACATTTCACTTTTTATCAATCTAGTTTTAATTACTGGAATAATGTCGCTCTTGGGTGCCACTTTAACTTTACCTGGTATTGCGGGTATTGTCTTAACCGTGGGTATGGCAGTTGATGCTAATGTTTTAATTTTTGCAAGAATTAGAGAAGAGCTTAAAGAGAAAGATCCTCAATCAGCTATAAGAGATGGTTTTTCTAGAGCATTTATTACAATTCTTGATGCGAATATTACAACTTTAATTGCTGCGCTTATTTTATATGTTATTGGTACAGGCCCAGTTAAAGGCTTTGCAATAACTCTTTCAATTGGAATTATTACCTCTATGTTTACAGCAATTATGTGTACTAGGGCAATAGTAAATCTTGTATATGGCAATAAAAACATTAAGGAATTAAAAATATAATGAATTTTAAATTTCAATTTATGAAATATAGAAAGTATGCCGGGATGGCATCGCTCATTATTTTTTTAGCTTCAGTGCTTTCACTTTCTTTTCGTGGCCTTAGTTTAGGACTAGATTTTAGTGGTGGAACGTTAGTTGAAATAACCTATGACAGTCCTGTAAATTTAGAATCAATAAGAGATACTCTGGTTGCAAACGGTTTTGAAGACTCTCAGGTGGTTAACTTTGGAACAAATTTAGATGTACTTATCAAGGTAGCTGATCAAAACGGCAATAGTTCTATCGGCGACTCTGTTTATAGGTTGCTTATTGATAATGGCTTTGTTGGAGAGCTTAAAAGAGTTGAATTTGTTGGACCTCAGGTTGGAGCTGAATTAAGAGATCAAGGCGGTCTTGGAATGTTAGTAGCCTTATTTATGATATTGATGTATGTTGCTTTCAGATTTCAGTATAAATTTGCTTTAGGTGCTGTTACAGCATTAGGCCATGATGTTGTAATTATATTAGGTTTATTTTCTATCTTTGCTTGGGATTTTGATCTAACAGTATTAGCAGCACTTCTTGCTGTAATTGGTTATTCTTTAAATGACACTATTGTAGTATCAGACAGAATTAGAGAAAACTTCAGAACTCAGAGAGAAATGGAACCTCAAGCAATGATTGACTTATCTCTCAATCAAACTCTAGGAAGAACAATTGTTACATCATTAACAACTTTACTAGTCTTATTTGCATTATTTATATTTGGTGGAGAAATGATAAAAGGCTTTAGTCTTGCATTAATACTTGGTGTATTAGTTGGTACATATTCATCAATATATGTGGTTGCTAATATGCTAATGTCACTTACATTGATTCAAGATGATTTAGCTATACCTGAACCTGAAGGCGCAGATTTTGATGAGCTGCCCTAAATAGTAAAATAAGGCTTTACTGATTTTAGTATTGATTTATAAACTTTTGGCGAAGAGCAAATAAAATGATCACTATCTAAATATTTAGGGTCACCACTAAAGTTACTTATTAGCGCTCCTGACTCCTGAGCAATAAGTAGACCTGCTGCTACATCCCAAAGTTTTATTCCATACGCCCAAGTAGCATCGATTCTTCCTGATGATATGTAAGCAAGATCTAAAGCAATGGAACCAGAAGTCCTTATAGATAAATCTTGATTAGCAATTTCTTTATAGGTTTTATCAAAATTATATTTGTATTCTTTTTTATTATTATCATCTTTAAAAAATGAAACCATGGAGTCAGATAAACCTTGTTGCTTGCTCACTCTTATTTTCCCATTATTTAAAGTTGCACCAGAGCCCTTAGAAGCACAAAATTCTTCTCTTCTGATTGGATCAATAATAACCGCTGTAGTTGGAACTTCATCCACAAGAGAACATAAGGATAAAGCAAAATGAGGGTATCCATTGATAAAATTTGTTTCCCCATCAATTGCTTTTAAAACCCAGGTAATATTTGAATTATTAATCTCTGAACCAGAGTCAGCACCTAAAAAATTATCTTCAGGATAAAATTTTCTTATTTCATCAATAACAATTCCTTCAACCCTTCTAATAATTGCTTTTAAATAACCATCAGGACCACCTTTGGATGTATCCAAGTTGTGCACTTTTTTTACTGCAAACTCAAGTTCACTAGCACCTTTTCTAGCGGCAATTTGGTTAACATTTAATAAAGCTTGTATTGACATGTCGCTATTGTAATGGAAATGGAGATAATAGGCATATATGAGTTTCAAAAGTAATTTAATTAACGTTGTTTTGGTGGAGACATCGCACCCGGGTAATATTGGTTCTGTTGCTCGAGCTATGAAAACTATGGGTCTTTCAAGTTTGTCTCTAGTTAATCCAAGAAAATTTCCTTCTGGTGAAGCCAATGCGCTATCAGGTAATGCTGGAGATGTTTTAGAGAATGCAAAAGTCTTTAATTCAATTGAAGATGCCATCAAAGATAGTACTTTTGTTTATGCTACTTCATCTAGAAGTAGAACCATTCAATGGCCAACAGTCCATGCAGAGGAGGGCGCATCTATAATTAACTCTCAGGTTACATCAAATAAAAAAGTGTCTATTTTATTTGGACGTGAGGATAGGGGTCTTACAAATGATGAACTTCAACTTGCAAATACTCATATTGAAATTCCTGCAAACCCTGATTACCCAGTATTAAATTTAGCAATGTCTGCACAAATAGTATGTTACGAAATTTTTAAATCTCATTTTAATCAAGAGCCAAGAGATTGGCATGACTATCCAGAAGTGGATTCTGAAAATCTCCAAATGCTAATAGATCATTTTATTGAAACAGCAGTTAGTATCGATGTTATCCATCCAGAAAATCCAAAAAAGATTATTTCAAGAATTAAGCGAATGTTCTCAAGGCTTCATCCAGATGAAATGGAAACAAGTTTTATGAGAGGGTTTCTTGCTGCGATAAATAAGAAGCTAAAATAATAACTAATTACTTTGCTAATTGCTTCTGATTCCATATAATACGTCTCGCATCACGTCCCGTTCGTCTAGAGGCCTAGGACACCGGGTTTTCATCTCGGCAACAGGGGTTCGACTCCCCTACGGGATGCCAATTTACTAAGAAGCCCACAATAGTGGGCTTTTTTTGTAACAAAAGAAGTAATTAAATTAATTAATTCTTAATACAATATATTTTATAAAATATAAATATATAAAATTTGTATATAAATTGTTCTTTTGTTAATATTTAAGAATCGTTCATCCCTAGGGGGACGGAAGTAGTCGCAAGATGAAGGAACGCATTATCATCGTTCATCTCGAAAGAGACGGAAGTAGGTAATGGTACCGAAGGAACGCATCTTTTTAAAAGGAGATGTTATGAATGGATTAAACATTCAAAAAAAACAATACACACCTAAGTTAGGTAGTAATGTTATGTTGCAGATAGCAATTAACAAGCTAAATTACAACTTACGTACTCAAAATAAAACAGAGCATAAGTCTAAACCTAAGAAGGATGTATTTTTTCCATACTATCTATAAATAGTTCGGAAGAAAAAGAGAGCTAATTCTTAGCTCTCTTTTTGTTTATGTTAAATAAATTGACTTAGCACTAAATAAGAATTAAAAAATATAGATGAGGATCTCTAATGTTTAGGTATTTATTACTATTTATATTTTTTATATCAACTTATATTCAATCAGATGTAAATAATGCAATGATTGAAATCTATGAAACTTCGCACAATGAAGGTTTAATTAAGATTGTTGTAAAAGATAATATTGATATTAAAGGTAAAGTTACATCAGCTGGGTCCTTAGCTTTATCAAATAATATTGCAAAAAAAAATGCATTTATCGTTGAAAAGCTAATTAATTCTAATTATCACATTTATGGAAAAGCTAATCTTTCTGAATGGGCAAATTTTAGGTCAATAAATTCTGTTAGCGGTTGGTCAAGCATAAATGGACAAACTACACATCCAATCAACAATAAATATAACCCTTGTGGTTCTAGTTCTGGTTCTGCTGTAGCTGTCGCAACTGGTATTGTTGATATAGCAATAGGAACTGAAACTAATGGATCAATTTCATGTCCAGCTTCAGTAGTTGGAATAGTTGGTATGAAGCCTACTTTAGGGCTTGTTAGCAGATCAGGAATAATTCCTATCGCTGATTCTCAAGATACTGCTGGACCCATGGGTAATTCGGTAGAAATAGTTGCTAAGACTCTTCAAGTTATCTCAGGACCAGATCCAATGGATATAAAAACTCAACTTATACCAAATAATTTTGATTTTAATTTTGTAGAAAATATAAAACAGAATAATTTAAATGGAATACGTTTTGGTCTCTTAAACTCTGGCTTTGATAATAAATATGGCAAAAGATTTTTAAATCAATTAATTAATGATGTTAGTAAGCTTGGTGGAGAGATTGTTTTAATTGAGGATAATAGAGAATATCCTTCGGAGGAAGAATACTTAGTTTTACTATATGAATTTAAATATGGGTTAGAAAGTTATCTTGCAAAATCAACAGAACCCAAAAAAACTCTCGAAAAAATCATTGTTTTTAATAATGAAAATTCTGAAAAAACAATGCCTTTTTTTGGTCAAGAAATATTTTATGCTTCTTTAGATGCTGCTAAAAAACATGATGAATATCTTTCAGCAAAGAATGTTTTAAAGAAGGTTACAAATCAAACTATTACTTTAATGGAAGAATATCAAATCGATGCTTTTATTGGTCTCACAAGAGGTCCAGCATGGAAGATTGATTATGAGGGTGGAGATGGAGCTGCTATTTCAGACGGATTGTCTTTTGGAAATGGTGGATATGCTGCTTTTGGGGGATTGCCTCATATAACTATTCCTTATTTTAAAATTGATA
>Ga0181604_10003774_pt1 | contig 12630 bp, 8 predicted proteins | sample 041ome_12_FD_148663 | JGI IMG/M metagenome (GOLD analysis project Ga0181604, IMG submission 148663) | Coastal salt marsh microbial communities from the Groves Creek Marsh, Skidaway Island, Georgia - 041410US metaG (spades assembly) | ecosystem: Environmental > Aquatic > Marine > Intertidal zone...
CTGCAATTAATTTGGTTAATTAAATCTCCGTATATGTTATAACGATGAATCAATTTCCACTCAACCGCTTGCTCTGTGGTAATGACTTTGAATGTTCTATAAAACCACTTTTTCATTTCTCTTTTGTATTAAAGGTTTCATTGTACAAATATTCAGCATCTTCATTGTATTTATTAGGGTCAACAGGTATAAACTCTAACCCCATCATAATACAACTTTTCATCACCTTTTTTTCTCTTTTAATGTATGATTCTGCTAACTCAATGGCATCGTGTAAACCATAAGGGTCTTGAGTGTCTTGTAATTCCTTGAGTTGCTCAATCAACTCTTGTATTGGTGTTCTCATTTCTCTTTTGTTTTAAAGGTTTCGTTGTAGTATTGTTCTGCTTGGTCATTAGTCCATTGAGTATGTGGATATTCATCAAATACCCTTTGTCCTTCTATATGTGCATCAATAATCTGCTCCTTCTCCATTTCTTTGGCTTGTTTTCTGATTTCTAAGTTTCTTTTGAGATAGTCATTAAATGTATATTCTCCATTATTGAATTTTTCAAAAGAGTTAAAGAATTGTTCAAATTGCCATTCTACTGCTGTCTGTTTCATTTCTCGTTGGTGTTAAAGGTTTCGTTTCTCTTTTCTAATTCTTTTCTTTTCTCTCTGTCATAACCCCACTTAAAAAAGTGTAATATTACGTATGTTGCTATAAAACCGCTAACAATGATAAGAAGTAATAGTGTAAAATCCATTTTATATTGTGTTACTTAAAAAGTTGTGCCATTCAAGAGCTCTAGCTTGCCAAGTTTGTCTTTTAGCCCACTGATGAGCCTCTTTAACTGACTTTGCCTTGAGTTCTTGACTTGTCTTCTTCAGTAGTTCTATAGCCAGATGGAAAACTGTTTCATTGTAGTCTAGCTTAATGCCGCTGTAGACCGTTTCTGCCAAAGCAGCTGTAGTGCTTGCTACTGGTAAAACACCAGCATACTGCATTTCTAGCGCCGTAATACAATAAGTTTCTTCGTATTGTGTAAGATAGGGCCAGAATTCGGCCTTTAACATGGCTTTGTGTAGATCTTGTTGTGATACATTACCATATGAGCTCACACCGTGGCTTCTAAGAAGCTCAAGCTTGTCTGCCATATGATTTAATTGGTCAAGAGCGTAAGACGGTGTGTATATGTCCAGTGTGGCATCTGGTATTTTGTACCTGATATTAGGCCAATGGTTTAAGAGTTCTTCAAGTCCTCTTTCTGGAGCTGAACTCCAGATAAAACTGTTCTTCTTTTTATTAAGCTTGCCAATAAAGCTAGATGGATCTATACCGTTGCCGATGATCTGTACTTCTTCTGGTAGTATATCATATCTGTTACACCACTCTTCTCGGTGCCATTCTGTTAGGCAGACAAACCGATCGAACCATTCTAAGTACTGTTCACTATGTTCAAGTAGTTCACCTTTGTACCACTCATGGTAATCAGTGTTATGTGCCCAGAAGATCTTTTTGGCATGCCAGTCTTTGAATTCAACTGCAGCGTGAATATAGTTGACTGCAATAATTACGTCGAATTGATCTGAATAGTCTCTGTGTAGATCTCTAGTTGGTAGCCAGGTGACTGTGTCATACCTTTCTGCTTTAACTGAGCCTGAAACGTAAACTTGATGGCCAAAGTATGCTAGCTGATGTGCAACGTGAGTTGCTGCAATCTCAGAGCCGCCTAGGCCTAAGCCCTTGTCGATTGATGTTTTATTAAAATCTTCTTTTTGATAGCCTAGATAGAATAGTATTCTCATTTATTCACACATTAACCAGTCATCATAATAACCTTCTATCATATCTTTTGCATCACTAATATTGGACCACGGTGCACCAGCGTAAGAGTCTCTAGTCTCACACCAGCCTAATAGAGTTTCCTCATCGTTTTGAGAATCATTCACATATATGTAGAACGGGTGTACTGCTTCAAACTTCCATTTAGTTGGTGTGTAGCCACTGAACGAAAAGTAAGATGCATTACCTGAATCATCATAGCCAGTGTCAATATCTGGGCCAGATCTACCGTCACCCTGTGGGTTTGTAAGCGTAGAAGATGTTAAATCCACAGTGGCTGCAAGAACCCATCTTTGAACTTGTGCCTGAGCATCCCAGTAGTAGACTTTAACTTCAGTTGCAAAAGGAGATGTAACTAAAAAATCACTTAGTCCAGTATCTTCAAAATAGTAGGTATTTGAAAGGTGTTCAATACCAAGGCCCATTGATGCATCACCACCTGAACCATCACCAATTACAATTGAACCTAATTTCACATCAGGATCGTGGTTAAAGTATGTTCCTGAAAAGGCTGGCGCAACGTTATCAAGTTTTAATACAGGTCCACTTCTCTGCCTGTACATATAATGAGAAGCTGGCGGTACTCTTACCGAATCACCAGCGGGCACATTCTCTACTGCAGTTACTACAATTCTACCACTTGATTTAATAAAGGTTGATGTTGGATCTGCAACTTGAGTGTTGTATGTTATAAGGTCTGTATTGAGTAAATCAACTGTGTAGGCTGGAGTACCTTCTATACCACTTGCATCATTTACGAATATCTCTACAGTTGCATTATCGAATGCATATATGTAGAATGTAGTTTCTGAATATCTGTTTGAATAATGTGTGAAAGAAGTACCGGACAGTGTAAGTGGTGCAATAACATGTGCTCCTATTCCACTTGTAGTGTAGAAAGTAGCAGGTCTAGTTGAATCTGAACTGTAAAGTCTGCCTTGTTCAAAATCAATAGCTACTTTACCAGGGCCTGTAATTGAATAAGTGCCAAGTACAGTTATACCGTCGGCTGCATATTCTGTAATTGTAGTATCGTAAGGTGATGCTGCAAAACCAGCAGTACTAACCATACAGATCCATTTTTCACGACCATGGTTTCTAGGATATGCTTTAAGCTCTAGCTCATTGATAAGATCAAGGTTTATTGTATCGTCACCATTACTGTGATACGTTGGCTGTTTGAAATTCTTTTTTAACGGCGGATGTGTAATTGAAGCAAAACCTAACGGTGTACCGTAGTAAACACCAAATGCATTGGTTGCTGTTGCTGGTAAACCAGTACCATCGCCATATACCCAGTTGCCCCATAGAGCTTCATGTGGATCTAATGGATCGAAGAACAATCCTTGTGTTGGAGACCATTTTATAATATCACCTGGTGTTACTATTGCCATAATTTATAGTTTATTTTATTTATCTCTATTTATCTATAATGATTACCGCCAACCCATAGTACTAGGCTTTTTCTAACACCTTTAGTTGTCTTCGTAACTCTGTGCATCATATAGCTTGGAAAGAGTACTGCTACACCAGCGCCACGCTGTGTATCTTGTACTGAAGTACCGCCTTGCCAGATTTGAAGATCGCCGCCTTCATAAGCATCAGAATCAGAAAGTTGGATTGTAATTGATATTTTACGCTGTGCAGCTATGCCAGGTCCAATGTCTTGATGCCATGTATAATGACCTTCGTCTTCGGCATGATACTCAGTGTATTGAATATCTTCATTCATACTTGTAATATCAAAATGCCATAAATTATCGTTAGCCTCTTTTACTAAGCTTAAAAGTCTATCATAGATCCATTCAGTTTCTGAATTCTTATGCAACCATTTAATCTTACTGCGTCTAACTTCCGAAAAACCTTCAGATTCAAAAGTACCTGCCTCTTTAGAATCTATCCTTTCAACTATCGATTGAATCTGTTCTAATTCTTCTGTGCTAAATGCAGAAGAAAACCAGTAATAATTCTGTGGAGAATTATCGTAATGTGGTATTGAATAACTTATTTCCATATAATATTATAATATGTGTATAAGCTATATATACAGATTAATCTGATTAGGACTTAACAATACGTGAGAATATTCTATACTCACCGTTTGGTAGGTTATCAATATGTGCTAATGCTGAATTATAATCACTGAATGACCTAGCAGTACATGTAATAGTAACTGTTTGAGTTCCGCCACCCTCTACTGGTTTTTGATAAGTTGTTGCTGCTTGAAACTGCTTCCAACTTTCAGTCTCAGTTGCTAGTTGTAAACATTTACCAGTTGTTAAATCTTCGATATAATAATTAACCGTCTTCATTTTTTATCTTATTTTTAAGAAATTCGATGTACCCAGACTCCAGATGGAGCAGCAGTTGCATTGCTATCAATCGACCATGGACCGGATCCATATATGATATACGTAGACAAGGATAAATCCGTTGGTTCTTCAAATTTATGTGAATAGTAAAAAGTTGCAGAAAGAGTGTTTTGACTACCATACGAACTATATCTAAAGTATTGGTGGTTAGAACTTCCTTGTAGATTACCTTCAGGACCTTCCATTTTTATACCAATTGTTGATCTATTAGCATATAAAGATTTTATGCTTATGCTGTATGATATTTGGTAGTAGCCTACATCTGTAATCGGAATAGTTAAAATCTCAGCATCGGCATCAAAGAAACCGTCTGTAACTCGAGTAAATCCAGGTGTATAGAATGTGCCGCCACTGCCGCCACCTTCTCCGGGTTCACCTTTAGCTCCAGTTGGGCCTGTTAGGCCTGTTGAACCTGTCGGCCCGGTTGGACCGTTTGAACCTGGTGTACCGTTTGAACCTGGTTCACCTTTAGATCCGTTTGAACCTGGTGTACCGTTTGAACCTGGTTCACCTTTAGATCCGTTTGAACCTGGTGTACCGTTTGAACCTGGTGTACCGTTTGAACCTGGTTCACCTTTAGATCCGTTTGAACCTGGTGTACCGTTTGAACCTGGTGTACCATTGGCTCCTGGTTCACCTTTAGATCCGTTTGAACCAGCAGGGCCGACAGGACCTACAGCTCCAGTATTACCATATACTCTACCAACATTTAGTGAACCAAATGCTTCTCCTTCAATTACTAGGTTTACTCCTTCTAAAGCTGCACCTACAATAGACGCTCCTTGGGCGCCAGTTGCGCCTTTAGCTCCGTTTGAACCAGCAGGGCCGACAGGACCTACAGCTCCAGTTGCGCCTTTAGCTCCGTTTGAACCAGCAGGGCCGACAGGACCTACAGCTCCAGTTGCGCCAGTTGCGCCAGTTGCGCCTTTAGCTCCGTTTGAACCAGCAGGGCCGACAGGACCTACAGCTCCAGTTGCGCCAGTTGCGCCTGTATCACCTTTAGCTCCTGTAGCACCTTTAGCTCCGTTTGAACCAGCAGTACCGGTTGGACCAGTTGCGCCTTGAGCTCCAGTTGCGCCAGTTGCGCCTTTAGCTCCAGTATTACCGTAGACTCTACCTACGTTTATAGTTCCAAATGCTTCACCTTCAATAATAAGGTTTACGTCTTCTAAAGATGCGCCCACAATAGAAGCTCCTTGAGCTCCAGTTGCGCCAGTTGCGCCTTTCTGACCAGTGTCACCTTTAGCTCCGTTTGAACCAGCAGGGCCGACAGGACCAGTTGCGCCTTGAGCTCCAGTTGCGCCAGTTGCGCCTTTCTGACCAGTGTCACCTTTAGCTCCGTTTGAACCAGTTGGACCAGTTGGACCAGTTGCTCCTGTAGCACCTTTAGCTCCTGTAGCACCAGCAGCACCAGTTGGACCAGTTGGACCAGTTGGACCAGTTGCTCCTGTAGCACCTTTAGCTCCGTTTGAACCAGCAGCACCGGTTGGACCAGTTGGACCAGTTGCGCCAGTTGCGCCTTTAGCTCCAGTATTACCGTAGACTCTACCTACGTTTATAGTTCCAAATGCTTCGCCTTCAATAATAAGATTTACGTCTTCTAGGGAAGCTCCTACAATAGAAGCTCCTTGGGAGCCAGTTGCGCCAGTTGCGCCTTTATCACCAGTTGCGCCTTTAGCACCAGTTGCGCCAGTTGCACCTTTCTGACCGGTGTCACCTTTAGCTCCTGTAGCTCCTGTAGCTCCTTTAGCGCCGCTTGTTCCTGAAGAACCGCTTGTTCCTGAAGAACCGCTTGTTCCTGAAGAACCGCTTGTTCCGCTTGAACCACTTGTTCCGCTTGAACCTGAAGTTCCCGAAGAACCGCTTGTTCCCGAAGAACCGCTTGTTCCTGAAGAACCGCTTGTTCCGCTTGAACCACTTGTTCCGCTTGAACCACTTGTTCCGCTTGAACCAGAAGTTCCCGAAGAACCGCTTGTTCCCGAAGAACCGCTTGTTCCTGAAGAACCGCTTGTTCCGCTTGAACCACTTGTTCCGCTTGAACCACTTGTTCCGCTTGAACCTGAAGTTCCCGAAGAACCGCTTGTTCCCGAAGAACCGCTTGTTCCGTTAGCGCCATTTCTACCCGAAGAACCGCTTGTTCCTGAAGAACCAGACGTACCAGAAGAACCCGATGTACCTGATGAACCAGAAGTTCCGCTTGAACCACTTGTTCCATTATTACCAGGTTCTCCTTTAAGACCACTGTTAGGACCAATCCAAGTACCGCTTGCATTCATAACTGCAGTTGAACCAACAACTACATTACCGTCAGGGCGTAGAATAAGATCCTGATCTGCGTGAATCTCTAAATCTTCTGGAGAATCAGTATTTGCTGCAATATAAGTATTAGTAGCATCACCACCAAAAGCAATCTTACCTTGATCACTAATTATAATTGAATTAGCTTGAATTAGTAGATCGCCGTTCATTCTAGTTTTACCCAGTTGAAGACCTGTAGTTGCATTACTTCCTGAAATACTATTAGCTGAGTTTACTGTAACGTCACTATTAAATGTTGTATTACCAGCTGATGTAAATTGAATACCACCTTCTTCTGAAGTAATCTGTAGAATACCAGAGCCAGTAGTCTTAACTTTTAGATTTTGACCAGCATCTGTTGTAATATTAATGGTATCTGAATCATCCGATATTACCTTCTTGTTATTAACATAAAGTGAATTCGGACCTACAAATAGTTCATCAATTGCAATTTGAGATGATCTAGTCTCCTCGTTGAATGTGATGATTTCATACATATTACCTGCTGGATCTGTAAAAGCCAGTTTAGGAGGTAATATCATCCTATCAGCTTCTCTACCCAATTGACCTTCAATATACCTGTGAATATCTTGGATCTCTTGTTCAACTGCATCTAGACCGTCAACCAATTCATCGACGATTGGCCCAAGCTTAAGAATATTAGTGTATTCTTCGTCTGCTGTATATGCATCGGGTTTGTTTGCTCCAGAAAGGCCAGCATCCTTGTACTTATTTTTAAGCTCTTCTATACTAGCAATCTCTTCTGATTGCTTCTTAGCGGCAAACCTAAGATTGCTGACAAGTGTTGCGAATTCTTTAAATGACGTTCTTGACATTGTCTATTTTATTTGTTTTTAAGTTGTTCTATTTCTTGTTTTAGTTCTGCTATTTCAGTTCGCATCTGCTTCACGATGTCCACTAGATAAACTGTAACTCTATCGTAGTACACTGCGATCGGCTCTTTAACACCATCCTCGTTTTCTTTTTCTGCAACAAGTCTAGTATCATATTCTGCAACTTCTTCTGCAATGAAACCAACATCTGATCTGCCAGATTCTTTCCAATCGAACGATACAGATCTCATCTTAGCAAAGAATTCATCAGCATCAACTTCTAGGTTGATTACATTTTCTTTACCTTTAATACTCGAACTGTCATATCCAATTGCACGTCCTCCAGTATCATACCACATTGGTAACGGAGCTCCAATCATACTACCAAGGTCAACCAAGATTGATTGGTCCGCGTAGACTATATTTTGTCCGTATACTGAACCTTGTGCAGTACCTTCTCCATATACACCGAACGTGCCACCAGGTGTTAAAATATGGTGATAATCATCGGCGTTTATGATTTGATCGAATATCGATTGAGAAGCACTATGTCCTAGCTGTAATATTGCGCCGCTAGTCTCGAAAGTTAGATTAGGTTCGCCAAAGAATGGTACTGCACTACTTCCAGTTGCCGTTACTAATCGGTTATTAACATTACTACCAAGTGCGAATAACGTTGCACCAGTTGGAGTTGTACCTGAGCTTCCAGATGTACCTGATGAACCTGAGGTTCCAGACGTACCGTCTACGCCGTCTACGCCGTCGAATGCAGACGTACCGTTTACACCGTTTAGACCTGAAGATCCAGATGTACCTGAAGAACCAGATGTACCTGAAGCACCTCCGATAGTAAAGCTAACACAGAATTCTTCGCCGTTAATAGCAGCACCTCCACTAAAGTATAAGTTACCTGCTTGGAAATTCCACCATGTTCCGTTGTCCGTTACTCCAGTCCAAGTACCTGTTACAACTAATTTAGCCGTACCTGTTATAGATGTTAAAGTAATGCTACCGTTAAGGCTCATACTACCAAGTAATGTTGCCTGATTTATAGATGGACTGAAAGATGTCTCACTTATGAATAAATCTCTAGCACCATATTGTATTGGAGATGCCGGCCAAGATGCAATGAAGTTAAAACCAAAGTTTCCAATTGATGGTGACCCTAGTATTCCAGCTTGGTATTTCCAATTAGCATCACATGTTGATATTCCGTTTATACCCGAGCTTCCTGAAGTTCCGCTTGATCCGCTTGTTCCTGAAGAACCGCTCGTTCCGTCTGTTCCATCAGTTCCAGATGAGCCTGAAGTTCCTGAAGAACCACTTGTTCCAGATGAGCCTGAAGTTCCGCTTGATCCGCTTGTTCCACTAGATCCGCTTGTTCCTGAAGATCCGCTTGTTCCTGAAGATCCGCTTGTTCCTGAAGAACCGCTTGTTCCTGAAGATCCGCTTGTTCCTGAAGAACCGCTCGTTCCGTCTGTTCCATCAGTTCCAGATGAGCCTGAAGTTCCTGAAGAACCACTTGTTCCAGATGAGCCTGAAGTTCCGCTTGATCCGCTTGTTCCTGAAGATCCGCTTGTTCCTGAAGATCCGCTTGTTCCTGAAGAACCGCTCGTTCCGTCTGTTCCATCAGTTCCAGATGAGCCTGAAGTTCCTGATGAACCACTTGTTCCTGATGAGCCTGAAGTTCCTGATGAACCACTTGTTCCACTAGATCCTGAAGTACCATCTGTACCATCTGTTCCAGATGAGCCACTTGTTCCTGAAGAACCTGAAGTTCCTGATGAACCGCTTGTTCCATCTGTACCATCTGTTCCAGATGAGCCACTTGTTCCTGAAGAACCTGAAGTTCCTGATGAACCACTTGTTCCATCTGTACCATCTGTTCCAGATGAGCCTGAAGTTCCTGAAGATCCAGAAGTACCGTCCGTACCGTCTGTTCCTGAAGAACCGCTTGTTCCACTTGAGCCTGAAGTTCCTGAAGATCCAGAAGTACCGTCCGTACCATCAGTTCCAGATGAGCCTGAAGTTCCGCTTGATCCGCTTGTTCCACTAGATCCGCTTGTTCCATCGGTTCCGTCTGTACCACTTGAGCCTGAAGTTCCGCTTGAACCACTTGTTCCTGAAGAACCACTTGTTCCATCGGTTCCGTCTGTACCACTTGAGCCTGAAGTTCCGCTTGAACCACTTGTTCCTGAAGAACCACTTGTTCCGTCTGTACCATCTGTTCCTGAAGATCCGCTTGTTCCTGAAGATCCGCTCGTGCCTGAGCTTCCTGAAGTACCGTCTGTACCATCTGTACCGCTTGAGCCTGAAGTTCCTGAAGAACCGCTTGTTCCTGAACTGCCTGAAGTTCCGTCCGTACCATCTGTACCGGAGCTTCCACTTGTTCCTGAACTGCCTGAAGTTCCTGATGAACCACTTGTTCCTGAACTACCTGAAGTTCCGCTTGAACCACTTGTTCCTGAACTACCTGAAGTTCCGCTTGAACCACTTGTTCCTGAAGAACCACTTGTTCCGTCTGTACCATCTGTTCCTGAAGATCCGCTTGTTCCTGAAGATCCGCTCGTGCCTGAGCTTCCTGAAGTACCGTCTGTACCATCTGTACCGCTTGAGCCTGAAGTTCCTGAAGAACCGCTTGTTCCTGAACTGCCTGAAGTTCCGTCTGTACCATCTGTACCGCTTGAGCCTGAAGTTCCGCTTGAACCACTTGTTCCTGATGTACCTGAACTACCTGAAGTTCCTGATGAACCGCTTGTTCCAGATGAGCCTGAAGTTCCTGAAGAACCGCTTGTTCCGCTTGAGCCTGATGTGCCTGATGAGCCACTTGTTCCTGAGCTTCCAGATGTGCCTGAGCTTCCAGATGTTCCTGAAGAACCACTAGTTCCTGAAGAACCACTTGTACCTGAGCTTCCAGACGTACCTGACGAGCCTGATGTACCTGCGGATCCAGCTGCGCCATATACAGTATAACTACCAATATAAATAGAATCATCCGTTGTAATAACACCATGAGTGTGAATAGTATAATAATTAACTGAACCCGGTGTTGTAGAACCATTTAAATAAGCGAACGCACCTTTAGTTGAATCAAAATCCCACCAACCGGAGGAAGAAGCTTTAACTATATTTAAAGTAAATGAAGCTATTTGAGTAGTCCAATTAAAGAAAGTTATAGAAGCCACAACATCACCGACTTGATAATTTCCAGATGAAATAGCATTATCAATCGATGTAAGTAAAGAAAGTGTATCGTTAATTGAACCAACAGTTAAATTAGAATCTAAATAAACATCCTTAGATATTCCTATCTGGTGAATTCCATCATTACTAGTATCCAAAGAATTACCACTTATAGAATTATGTGGTTCAAAATAAATATTTTTTGATGGTATTAAGGAAGGACTCAATATTGTAGAAGGTCCAGATGCCACTAAAGCTTTCAAATACTTACCGGAAGAATATCCACTTGTTCCTGAAGAACCGCTTGTTCCAGAAGAACCGCTTGTTCCAGAAGAACCGCTTGTTCCAGATGAACCACTTGTTCCAGATGAACCTGAAGTACCTGAAGAACCGCTAGTTCCTGATGAACCAGATGTTCCGTCTGTACCATCCGTTCCAGATGAGCCTGAAGTTCCTGAAGAACCGCTAGTTCCTGATGAACCAGATGTTCCGTCTGTACCATCCGTTCCAGATGAGCCTGAAGTTCCGCTTGAGCCAGATGTTCCGTCTGTACCATCCGTTCCAGATGAGCCTGAAGTTCCTGAAGAACCGCTTGTTCCATCTGTTCCGTCTGTTCCGCTTGAGCCTGAAGTTCCGCTTGAACCGCTTGTTCCTGAACTACCTGAAGTACCATCTGTACCATCTGTTCCTGAAGAACCGCTTGTTCCAGATGAGCCTGAAGTTCCACTAGATCCTGAAGTACCATCTGTACCATCTGTTCCAGATGAGCCACTTGTTCCTGAAGAACCACTTGTTCCATCTGTACCATCTGTTCCTGAAGAACCACTTGTTCCGCTTGAGCCCGATGTTCCGTCTGTACCATCTGTTCCAGATGAGCCACTTGTTCCTGAAGAACCACTTGTTCCGCTTGAGCCCGATGTTCCGTCTGTACCATCTGTTCCGCTTGAGCCTGAAGTTCCTGAAGAACCTGAAGTTCCTGAAGAACCACTTGTTCCGTCTGTTCCATCTGTTCCGCTTGAGCCTGAAGTTCCGCTTGAGCCTGAAGTTCCTGAAGAACCGCTTGTTCCAGATGATCCTGAAGTTCCGTCTGTTCCGTCTGTTCCGCTTGAGCCTGAAGTTCCGCTTGAGCCTGAAGTTCCTGAAGAACCGCTTGTTCCATCTGTTCCATCTGTTCCTGAAGAACCAGATGTACCTGAGCTGCCACTTGTTCCAGATGAACCCGAAGTTCCATCTGTACCATCTGTTCCAGATGAGCCTGAAGTTCCTGAAGAACCACTTGTTCCCGAACTGCCTGAAGTTCCGTCTGTTCCATCTGTTCCTGAAGAACCACTTGTTCCTGAAGAACCCGATGTTCCATCTGTTCCGTCTGTTCCGCTTGAACCGCTTGTTCCTGAGCTACCTGAAGTTCCGTCTGTTCCGTCTGTTCCGCTTGAGCCGCTTGTTCCGCTTGAACCTGAAGTACCATCTGTACCATCTGTTCCTGAAGAACCAGAAGTTCCGCTTGAACCAGATGTGCCTGAAGAACCGCTTGTTCCAGATGAGCCTGAAGTTCCGTCTGTACCATCTGTTCCAGATGAGCCTGAAGTTCCGCTTGAGCCTGAAGTTCCGCTTGAGCCTGAAGTTCCTGAAGAACCACTTGTTCCGTCTGTTCCGTCTGTTCCGCTTGAGCCTGAAGTTCCTGAAGAACCGCTTGTTCCGTCTGTTCCGTCTGTTCCTGAAGAACCAGAAGTTCCGCTTGAACCAGATGTGCCTGAAGAACCGCTTGTTCCGTCTGTTCCGTCTGTTCCTGAAGAACCAGAAGTTCCGCTTGAACCAGATGTGCCTGAAGAACCACTTGTTCCATCTGTACCATCTGTTCCGCTTGAACCGCTTGTTCCTGAGCTGCCTGAAGTTCCGTCTGTTCCATCTGTTCCAGATGAGCCTGAAGTTCCTGAAGAACCACTTGTTCCATCTGTACCATCTGTTCCGCTTGAGCCTGAAGTTCCTGAAGAACCTGAAGTTCCTGAAGAACCACTTGTTCCGTCTGTACCATCTGTTCCGCTTGAGCCTGAAGTTCCTGAAGAACCTGAAGTTCCTGAAGAACCACTTGTTCCGTCTGTTCCGTCTGTTCCGCTTGAGC
>Ga0181604_10003781_pt1 | contig 12612 bp, 11 predicted proteins | sample 041ome_12_FD_148663 | JGI IMG/M metagenome (GOLD analysis project Ga0181604, IMG submission 148663) | Coastal salt marsh microbial communities from the Groves Creek Marsh, Skidaway Island, Georgia - 041410US metaG (spades assembly) | ecosystem: Environmental > Aquatic > Marine > Intertidal zone...
AGAAATGTTCATCCCATCGAAGTTGCTTTAGCTTATGTTATTCAAACATCATCTTTAATTTATCCATTGATAGGCCCAAGAACTGTATTTGAAACTGATAGCTCAATTTCAGCTGTATCTATGAACTTAACAAATGATGAGATGGAAAAGCTTTCTAAAGGCTAATAAAACTACTTAGCCTAATATCATCAACTGAGGCTCCTATTGAAATTTCATAGTTACCTGCGCTAATCTCCCAGTTCTTGGTTGCGGTATCCCATTGTGCAAAGTTTCTTTTATTCAAGATGATCTCAATAGTTTTCTCTTTCCCAGATTCAATAAATACTTTATCAAACCCTTGGAGAGTTTTTATTGGTTCATTTAAATTAGCACTATCTGAGCCAACATAGCACTGGGCAACCTCTGATCCATCAACTTTTCCGATATTTTTAATACTAAATGTGCATCTGTATGTGTAATCATCAATTTCTGATATGTCTAAATTAAAATATTGAAAACTTGTGTAAGACAGACCATAGCCAAAAGGGTAGAGAGTAGCTATGTTTTGCCTTTGATACCATTTATAGCCTACAAGAAGGTCTTCCTCATAATTCATTTGTAAATCTTTCCCAGGATAAAATTTAAAGGCAGGGGTATCCTCCAATTTCTTTGGAAAGGAGGTAGGCAGTCTTCCCGAAGGGTTGGTATTCCCCATAACAATATCAAACAAAGCGTTGCCAAACTCTTGTCCAGGGTACCAACACTGAAGCACTGCTTTGGCTTTATCGATCCATGGCATTCTTATTGGTGATCCTGAATTTAAAACTAAAATAGTATTGGGATCTATTTCTAATATTGCATCAATAAGAGCATTTTGGTTCCCTGGAAGCTCAAGGTCTGTTCTATCATTCCCCTCAGTTTCCCAATCAGAATTTGTGCCAACTACAAGAATGGTTTGCTCAGATTCATTAGCAATTTTCTTAGCCTCTGCAAATAGATCTATTTTATCTGGAGTCTTGCATCCAATATAAATTGCAGGGAAATTACCTTCAAATTTATATTGAATTTCAATTCTGTATTCTTGGTTTTTTACAAGATCTGCACCACCTTTTACTGGTGAGCTGGCAAACGCAAAAAAAGCGTCACCTTGTTTTACTTGTGACCAATTATCTACAACTAACTTTTCATCGATAAGCAGCTTACTTTTGCCTATAGCAAATAATTCAAAATCATGAAAACCTGAAATATCTGGTACATAGGTACAGGTAAATTTGACATATATATCTGGTCTTTCTTGTTTAGCTATTATTTCTTTTGCAAATCCTTCAAAAACCCAGAATTTACTGCCAGTACCATATTCAACATGAATTGGATCTGTGTCGTTGCTCGCATGATCAAAATATTCTATGAGATATCCATTTTCTTTATTTGAATTATTTTTTATAAGTTCTTCATCTAAAGCCGGATAATATCTATAGGTATGACAACCTTTAGAGTGCTCAACTTTAACATTAGCACCTAAATTCTCTTCAAATGCATCGAGAGGATGAGATTCATAATAGGCTTTAAGATGCGCGCTACCACCTCCGATGATTTGTGATTTCTTCGCATTAGGTCCAATAATCCCAAGGGATTTGATATCTTTATCAAGCGGCAAGACATCATCATTTTTTAGTAAAACCATACCCTCTTTTGCAGCATCTCGAAGAAGAGCTCTTTGAGCAGGATTATCATTTATTTTTTCAGGCTTAATACTGGGCCTATCAAACCTTTTTGAGAAAGCAATTACATTTAAAATTCTTGAAACTTTGTCATCAATAATTTCAAGATCTACTGTTCCAGAATTTATTTCATTCAGTAAGTTTTCACCCCAAGTTTTTGCAGGGCCGGGCATTTCTAAATCCAGTCCACCAATTGCATTTTCATTGGTCTCTAATGCTGCGCCCCAATCACTTACAACATAACCATCAAAACCCCATTCTTTTTTTAAGATATCTATGAGTAATTCTTTATGCGAACTGCAGTAGATGTTATTTAACTTATTATAGGCACTCATGACAACTTGAGCGTCGCCAGCCTTTATAGCCATTTCAAAGGGTAAAAGATAAATCTCTCTTAATGCTCTTTCGCTGATATTTGAGCTAACCGCATATCTTTGAAATTCTGTGTCGTTACCAACAAAATGTTTAAGACATGATGCAACATTTTTTGACTGCACGCCAGATACATATTCAGTAGCAATTTTCCCGGTCAAGAATGGATCTTCAGAGTAGGATTCAAAATGCCTTCCTCCAAGTGGATGTCTGTGAATATTAATTGTTGGTCCAAGTAACACATCTACATCTTTTGCATTTGCCTCTTGACCTAAGGCAATACCAATTTGATTAATAAGATCTAAATTCCAGGTTGATCCAAGTGAAATTGCAGATGGGAAACATGCAGATGGTTGACCAGAGGTACCATTGCCTCTTACACCATTTGGCCCATCTGACATCTTTAAGCTAGGTATGTTCAATCTTTCTATCGCATGAGTATGCCATGCATCAAACCCACTTAGCATTTTAACTTTCTCTTCAAGGGTAAGATTTTTTATCAGATCATCAATTTTTGACATCATTAGGCAAGGATTAATTATTTTGAGAATTGATTTAGTGCTTCAATCATTTTTTCTTGAACTTTGTGCACTGCTTTTAGCGGCCTTATCATGACTTTAAAATCAACAATTTTGCCTTCATCATTCCAGTGAATCATATCCACGCCATTAACAGATATATTATCAATGTAAGTTTCAAACTCAAGCACTGAATTTAAACCATCATTAATTTCTCTAATGTATTTAAACTTATCCATATTAAAAGATTGCCCAGCAGCGAAAAGGTACATTTTAGTAATTTCTTTACCTTCCATTGGCTTGAAAACAACTGGCGAAGTGAAAACAGCATCATCTGAAATAATTTCATCAAGTTTTTCTAGCTCTTGGCTTTTAAAAACTTTATGCCATGTTTCAATATAATTTTTTGCAGCCAAGATAATTTCCTCTATTAATCAGAAGATTGATCTTCTAGAGATTTTCTTATTTTAAGTTTTCTTAGACTAATTTCATCCTTCAAACTCATTACATATGCAGCTGCTGCCAAGATTAGTATTCCTGACGCTTCATAAATAATATTGATAGAATCCAAATCCTTGCTCTGCAGAATGATCATCCTAGTCAAGGCAGTCATAGCAATGATGATTGGTAATGTAACAGGAAGTCTGTTATTAATATAGAAAGCACCAACCATTCCCAGCACCTCAGCATAAATAAATAATAAAAATAGATCGCTTAAATTAACAGTCTGGACTTCAAACATTCTTGCAAGCTCAATGCCAGTAGCAAAAAGAGTAGCAATTGCAATAATCATAAGAATGGCTCTTTCAGACAGCCAAATAAATTTTTGCCATAAATTTTGATCGTTCATATCTATTTATCCTAAACAAATATTTAATTTTTGCAAAATTATAATGTTTCAACTAAAAGCAAATGCATTGACAATGGATAACGCCTGAGTAATTCTTAAAGCATTGAAATCATAAAATGAGTCAAATATGGGCAAAGTATTAGTAACAGGGGCTACAGGATTTATAGGATTGCATTGCATTCAGCAACTCTTAGAAAAAGGCTATCAGGTTAATGGAAGCTTGAGAAGTTTAAGCAGAGAAAGTGAAATTAGAGATGGCTTGTCAGCAGCTGGTACCAGTCATGAAAATCTAAAACTTTTCCCTTTAGATTTAAATACCGATGATGGCTGGGATGAGGCAATGAGTGATTGCGATTATCTATTGCATGTTGCTTCTCCGATATCCCTAGACGATCAAGATGAGGAATATTTCGTGAAGCCAGCAGTCGCAGGAGTAAAAAGAGCTCTAAGTTATGCAAAAAAACATAATGTAAAAAAAGTTGTACTCACCTCATCTGTTGCTGCAATTTTTGATACCCTGGAAAATAAAGATTACTACGATGAATCAGATTGGTCTGATCCAGAAAACCCTGCCATCAGTCACTATTCAAAAAGTAAAACACTTGCTGAAAGAGCAGCATGGGAATTTATTGAAAATGAGAGTAACCCTTTTGAATTAGCTGTTATCAATCCAGCATTAGTAACAGGTCCAACACTAACCGGTGATTTAGGAGAGTCCAATAAAGCAATTCAACTTGTTGCTGGAGGTAAAATGCCAGTTGCTGTGCCTTTGATGTTTGGTTATGTTGATGTTAGAGATGTTGCAGCTGCACATATTCTAGCTCTGGAAACTCCGTCTTCTAACGGTGAAAGATTTGCTCTGGCTGAAAAAGATTTATGGTACAAGGATGTTGCAAAAATTCTTCGAGATAATGGTTTTGATAAGGCACCCAAAATGGCAATTCCAGTTTGGCTAGTAAAAATTCTAGCTAAGTTTAATAAGGAGCTTAAATTAACTGTTCCATACCTGGGTAAGTTAAGGAGTGTAAAGCATACCTCTAAGGCAAAAGATATTCTTGGTTGGAATCCAAGACCTGCTGAAGAATCAATTATAGAGGTTGCTAAGCAGATGCGAGAAATGGGAGAGATCTAAATTACTCGAGGAATTATAGCTTTCCTATTTTTCGGATAATTCTCAAATTTATCTTGGTACCACTTGTGATTAGCAATTGCTCGTGGAAATAAATTTGCCACTGTCCATATAAAGAAAACAAGTCCAGAAATACTCCAAGTTAGTATTGCCCAACCAAGCCATTCGATCATTTCACCCAAATAATTGGGTGAAGAAACGGATTTATGAAAGAGGCCTTGAGGTATGTGATATCCAGCTCCTTTTTCTTTTTTCATTTTCAGGATTGAGTAATCTGAATATATATTGATAAACATACCAACTGCAAAAACTATTAATCCTATTTTAAACACATTAGTTTCGTACCAGTTCCCAGAGTATTCAGTGAAATAATATATTCCAATAGCTTGCACTAAAACATTAATTACATTGAACCCAAAGGCAGAAACTGGAATTATTATTGGCATGGTCTTGGTAGTCATATCCATCCAAAATGGGTAAACAAAAGTTCTGTGAATATAGTGAATTAGCCATATCATCAAAAATGTTTCATGAATGGTTTCAAGCTCATATCTCATGATCCAGCCAAGACTAAACATTAAAATAACAGACGGACTTTCCATTACTATCCAACCAACTCTGGCAGGAACTTGCATTCCCCATCCTGAAGTTTCATGTCTTCCGTAAGGAGCGGTTGTTTTAAAAAGATACACAAATATTCCCAGACCAATTAGCACCCAGACTGTTAGGAAAATGTTAAAAATATTTTCTGTCATTAAGATTAGTTTACACATTTGAACTTAAGTCATAAACTTAGAAAAGATATTTATGGGGGAAAATATGGATAAGTATGATTTCATTATTTTAGGTGCTGGTTCAGCAGGTTGTGTTCTTGCTAATAGATTGAGTGCAAATCCTGAGTTTAAAGTATGTTTGATTGAAGCTGGTCCTAAAGACAATGATATAAGGATTCATGTCCCAGTAGGCTTTGCATTTTTTAATGAAGGTACACCTTATAACTGGTCGTATGAGACCGTTCCTCAAAAGGGTTTTGAAAAAGTTGCAGTCACTGAGCCTAAATCTGCTGTTGTTGATTCAGCTGGTGGAGTTCATGAAGTAGAAGCAGAATCATTTGAGCATAGAAGAGGATTCCAGCCACGAGGAAGAACCTTGGGTGGTTCAAGCTCAATAAATGCCATGCTGTATGTAAGAGGCCATAGATGGGATTATGATCATTGGGCAGAGCTTGGTAACGATGGCTGGTCATATGATGAAGTCTTGCCATACTTTAAAAAAGCTGAACACAATGAAGAGCACGATGATGAATATCATGGCCAAGGAGGCCCTTTAAATGTTTCAAAAATAAGACATGAAAATGTCTTTACAGACGACTTTGTAAAAGCTGGCTCAAAACTTCATAAATTTAATCCGGATTTCAATGGAGAAGATCAAGAGGGAGTTGGTTATTACCAAACAACACAAAAAGATGGCAAGCGCTGCAGTGCCGCTAAAGCTTATTTAGTACCCATTCTTGAAAGAGAAAATTTAACTGTTTTAACAGACACAAATGTAGATAAGATCCTCATGGATGGTAATAGAGCAGTTGGCGTTCGATGTATTGATAAAGACAATAATCCATTTGTTATAGATTGTTCTAAGGAAGTAATTCTCTCATCAGGTGCATTCGGTTCACCGCAAATTATGCTGCGCTCTGGATTAGGCCCAAGGGAGGAAATTGTTAAACATGGCATTGAGCACATAGTAGATCTTCCTGGAGTGGGCAAAAATCTACAAGATCATATTGATTACCTTACAGTTCATAAATATAACTCAATGCACTTGATAGGTTTTTCGCTTAAGTCGATATTTTATAAGTTTCCTTTAGAAATACTTAAATATATATTTAAAAAAGTAGGATTGTTTACTTCTACTATTGCTGAAAGCGGTGCTTTTTTGCGAACAAGAGATGACATAGATGTGCCTGATATCCAATTGCATTTTGCTCCTGCAATGGTAATAGATCATGGCAGAACAAGTGTTTGGGGTCATGGTTTAAGCTGCCATACATGTCTTTTAAGGCCGAAATCTACAGGTGAGGTAACTCTAAAATCTAGCGACCCATTTGATGATCCACTAATTGACCCAAATTTTTTAAGTCATCCTGATGATATGAAGGTGATGATCGCTGGCTATAAAAAAATGATGAAAATTTTACATACCGATCCATTTAATAAATATATTCAAGATCATGTTCAAAGGCCTGTAGATCTTGATGATGACGATGATATTGAACAAGCAATAAGGGAAGAGGCTGATACGGTTTACCATCCTGTTGGTACTTGTAAAATGGGCTCTGATGATATGAGTGTAGTAAATAACAGGCTTAAGGTTCACAAAACACAAGGCTTAAGAATAGTCGACGCATCTATTATGCCAACACTTGTTGGAGGTAATACCAATGCACCAACAATAATGATAGGTGAAAAAGCCTCAGATATTATTCTTGAGGACTGGGCTTAATGAGATCAAGAATTGTTTGCTCGCTTTTTGTTTTTATCCTCAGTCTTGGTATTTATGCAAAAGATAAAGATGTCTTAATAATAGATGTTAGAACACTAGCTGAATGGAATTCAGGATATCTTGAAAATGCAATTCATATACCCTTAGATACAATTGAAAAAAATATTACCTTAACTGAGCTAGATAAAAATAAGGAAATTTATTTATATTGCAGAAGTGGTAATAGGTCTGGAAAGGCCACAAGCATTCTCCAAGACTTAGGTTATAAAAATGTCACAAATATAGGTGGAATTCAAAGTGCTAGCTCAAATTTAAGTATTCCCATTGTAACTAAATAAAATACATATAAATAAAACATATAATCATGTTGACAGTGTAAACATATCTAGTATGATATGCAGCTTATTATGTTTACAGTGTAAACATGTTGTTAATTTTTTTTAATCAAGGACCCCCTAAAATGTTTAAATTAAAATCATTAATTGCTGTTTTAGCTTTCAGCGTATTTTCAGTTCAAGCAGATTCAGTTAATTTTGAAATGAAAGAGAATATTGCTCTATCAGGCAAAATTGCTACAGTAAAAACATCATCTAAATATAAATCAGTTGCAGGCTGCCAAGCTCTTTGCGAAAAGAAAAATGCATGCGCTGCTTTTGTGTTAGATTCAAAAGCTGGTAAGTGTTCAATCCTCAAATCTGTAACTAACGAAGTTGCAAAAGATGGACTAACATCTGGTGTAAAAAGCTAAGATTTTTTATTCTACTAAAAAGACCTCTCATGAGGTCTTTTTTTTGCCTTAAATAACTTTCCATTTAACTTAATTGTGTTTAAATAAATTGATGGCGAGTTTAAAAGATTTTTTTTCTAGATCCACAAGTGCAAAAAAAGTCCTAGCTTTTGATGGAGGCGGGGTAAGAGCCATTGCTGGTTTAATTTTTTTACAAAAACTTGAGGTAGAGAGCGGAAGGAAGATTTCTGATATGTTTGATATGTTCGTTGGTGTCTCTGCGGGAGCATTGAATGCTTTGTGTTTTGGTGTTAATGAAATGACAGCTAAAGAAACAAAAGATTATTGGTCAAAAGAGTACATTGATGAAATTACTTCAAGTAATTTTTTTTGGGACAAAGCATCTATCATTCAAGCTAGACCAAAGTATGAAAATGCAGGCCGCATCGAGGTTTTAAAAAAGATTTTTTATGACAAATCATTGGGAGAGTCCAAAAAACCAGTCTTAACATTAGCATATGATGTTGAAAAAAGATCGTATGCAACTCATAGTTCATACAATACTCCTGGAATGAGTGTTATAAGCGCTTGTTGCGCCTCGAGTGCGGCGCCAATATACTTTCCCTCATACGAGGCTGAAGATGGGTGCTGGTATATTGATGGAGGGGTGGTATCCAACAATCCATCTCTTTTAGCTTATGTAGAAGCAAAAAAATACTTTCAAACTGAAAATATTCAAATTCTAAGCATTGGTACAGGCATAAACACAAGAAAGATTAATGGTAAAAGATCATCTTCATGGGGTGGGATAGGCTGGCTCAGACATGACATTATGGGAATAATGTTGGAGACTGGTTTAGAGAATGATTTAGTTCAGGATATCCTTGGTGATGCATATTTAAGAATTAACTCTCCTATTGGAAAAATTAACAGAAGGCTTGATGATAACTCAGGTCCAAATCTAGAAAAAATTCACCTCATGGGTATGAATTGGTGGGATGAGCACGGGAAAGCGGCATTAAAATTTCTCGATAATTAATTATAGGTATTAAATAAAGAGAATGTATTGTAAGATACATTTTTTTTAACTAATTGGAAATTATGAATATATACGTTGGAAACATCTCTTGGGGAATGAATGACCAAGATTTAGAAAATCTTTTTGCTGAGCATGGTACTGTCACTTCTGCAAAAATTATCACAGACAGAATGACTAATCGATCAAGAGGTTTTGGCTTCGTTGAAATGAGCGATGGTGCTGAAGCTGCAATTGAAGCTTTGCATGAGGCTGAGATTGATGGTCGTAAACTAGTTGTTAATGAATCAAGACCTAGAGATAACGGTTAATTCATAAATAATTTTAGAAAAAAGGGCAATTTTACTTTGCCCTTTTTTTATTCTATTTGTAAATAATTTACTTTTTTACATAAATGTGTCTCAACTTGACATATTATTTACAAAATTGTCTAATAAACATCATAATTTTTTACATTTCATATGGGGAAACATCTCGTGAATAAATATTTATTATCACTCTTAGTATTATTACCTTTTTCAAGTAATCTACTTGCACAAGAAGATGAAGAAAAAGCTGAAGAAGCAGCCGTTGAAGAGGTTGTTGTTACAGGTATCAGATCCAGTTTAAAAAACGCAATTGATATCAAAAGAAAAAACGTTGGTGTTGTTGATGCAATAACAGCAGAAGATATTGGTAAGTTTCCTGATGGCAACTTAGCAGAATCTTTATCAAGAATTGTAGGTGTTGCTATTGATAGATCAAACGTTGAGGGTTCAAAAGTTGCTGTCCGTGGTCTAGGGCCTGAATTTAACCTTGTTACTTTGAACGGAAGACAAATGCCAACTATTCCTGGTATGTGGGGCGGCGGTAGATCTTTTGATTTCGGTGATATTTCATCACATGGTGTTTCTGCAGTTGAAGTTTATAAATCTGCAAATGCTGTATTACCATCTGGTGGGCTTGGAGCCACCATTAATATGGTAACTACTAAGCCATTAGAAGTTGGCAAAACCGTTGGTTCATTTGCTGTAAAAGCTATGATAGATACTGAGAACGAAGTTGGTGACGAAGTAACTCCTGAAGTAGATTTTGTTTTCTCAACCTTGGGTGAAGATTATAATGGTGGAACATGGGGCTTATCATTCTCAGGTACCCATCAGGTAAGACACAATAGAGAAGAAGGTACAAACGAAATTACTTGGAACCCAAGTACAGAAGAAAATTACCTACCTCCTCAAGCAGTCGTAACATCAACCAGCCTAAGAGAGGATGGAGCATTTTTCTATCCTAGAAATCTTGTCTACAAACATAAAGATAACGAAAGAGTTAGAAATAATTTCCAAACTGCTTTCCAGTATGAACTTGGAAGAGTCAGAGCGACATTAGACTATACATATTCAAATGTTGACTTTAGAAGTACTGGTGTTGAGCATGGAGCTTGGTTTTCTGGTTGGAATGCTAGAAATGTAACCATCAATGAAAATGGTGCTGCTATATATTCTGATGATGTAGGTCAAGTAGGTAAAGGTAGAGAGTATTTCAATAATATTATTTGGGGTGGTGATGTAAATAGAAACAATTCACTTGGATTAAATTTAGACTTTCAAATTACTGAAGATCTAAACATCACATTAGACATGCACAATTCTTCAGCTACCAAAAAAGGAACTGGCTTAGATAACAATATTATGTTCTCAAATGCTAGATGGTCTTCTGCCGGAAGCAAAACAGATGGTTCTGGGCCATTTGGACCAGTTGGTGGAGCAAGAATGGGAACTGCAACTTTTGACTTTACGGGTATGATCCCAATCCTTGATTACACAGCTTTTGATGAAAATGACTTACAAAATGGCATTACAACACCTAGAGAACTAGTTGCATCTGATTTAGCTCCTGTTGAATCAATAATGAACTATCAAGAAAAAACAAACTTCATGGACCAAATCCAATTAATCGGTACTTGGGACAACAACATGGGTCTTGTTCATGAGTCTCTTACTAGAGTTAAATTTGGTTATTCTCAAGTAAATCAGAAATTTAGAAGAGCAAAAGCACAAGAAAAACTCCTTCAAGGAAAACTAGAGGATGGTAATCCTGATTTTTGGAACAATGCTTTAACGCCAGATTTTATATTTACTAAAGTAAACAAAGATAATTATCTTGGTTCAGGTTCAGATGTCTATTACTTTACTGTGTCTATTGAGGACGCAATCAATAGCATACAAAGAGATGGATACTTAAAGTATGATGACGCTGGTTTGGCATATTGGAATGTTGCAAGAGCTGAAAATTGGCCTTGTGGAACAGTAGATGATGCTCAAGGGCAAGGACTTTATAGCTATGAGACTCAAAGTAGAACAGATACTAGGGGTGTGCTATGTGCGGGCGACTATGACTCTAACGATATTGTTGAAGAATCAATAGAAGCTTTATTTGTGAATGTGTACTTTGAGCACACTACAAAAAAAGGGCAACCTCTCAACTTAGAGCTTGGTCTAAGATACGAACAAGTTGATCAAGAGTCAACTGGAACAACAAGATTACCTGTTGCTACAACATGGTGTCTTTTTGCAGATGGAAATCCTGAATACGATTGTAATTTCTTTGGAATGCTTATGGGCGACCCAGAAGTCTTTTCAGATACTGGTGAGGGAGATTACTTCCTTCCAAACTTAAATGGAAGTTTTGAATTTGCAGAAAATCAAATCTTTAGATTTGCTGTTAGCAAGACTAATTCAAGACCTGATTTAGAGCAAATGAGAGCTACTGTTGATGTAACTCCTTTCTCTTTTCAGTACCCAACTGCAATAATTAAAGGTAATCCAGATCTTCAACCTTATGAGGCTAAAAATTTAGATCTAGCATACGAATATTATTATGCTGAAGGTAGTTATTTTGCTGTCAACTATTTTAGAAAAGATATCGAAGGCTATCATGGTTCACAAAATGGTTCTGGAATGTTTAATGATGTTACCGATATAGGTCAATCACAATTTTTCCTTGATCTTTTAGAGCAATCTCAAAATTACCAAGATGACAATGCATCCAGTGGTGCAGAAAAAATGTGTCAAGTATTTAGTTGGTCATGTGGCGTGGGTGAAGAAGGAAGAACAAATGGTTTTGCTTGGATCTTAGCTCATGATGACGGTGGAGCATGGTGGAATTATGACTGGAGCTATGATGGTGATCGTCCTTACATCCCATCAACTGGTATCTCAGGTCAAAACAATATTTTCGTATCCACAGATGGTGATCCCTATTATATGTTTAGTATATTTAAGCCTGTAAACAAATATTCAGGTACGCTTGATGGCTTTGAGATCGCTTTACAGCACCTATTTGAAGATTCAAATTGGGGGTTCTTGGCTAATATGACTTTGGTTAGTGGTGATACAGATGTTGATCCAGCTAGAATCGGTGAGCAATTTGCCTTACCAGGTTTCGGCGACGCTGGTAACTTATCTGTTTTTTATGAAGACGAGCAGCTATCTGCAAGACTTTCATACAATATCAGAGGAGAGACATATGCAGGACAAGGTGAATACAATCCATTATTTATTGAAGAAAGAGGTCAATTAGACTTTAGTGCTTCATATGAATTTAATGAAAATTCATCTGTTTTCTTTGAAGCTCAGAACTTAACTAAAGAAAATGTGAGACTATATTCAAGATATGAAGAAATGCTTTTCTTATATCAAGACCATGGTTCAATCTTTAGAGCTGGCTTTAGATACAAGCTTTAAAAAAGATCTTAATGCAAACAAAGGGGTTATTTATAACCCCTTTTTTTTTGCTTTAT
>Ga0181604_10003785_pt1 | contig 12610 bp, 9 predicted proteins | sample 041ome_12_FD_148663 | JGI IMG/M metagenome (GOLD analysis project Ga0181604, IMG submission 148663) | Coastal salt marsh microbial communities from the Groves Creek Marsh, Skidaway Island, Georgia - 041410US metaG (spades assembly) | ecosystem: Environmental > Aquatic > Marine > Intertidal zone...
TATTAGTATTTGTATTAGTGTTAGTATTTGTATTATTGTTGGTATTGGTATTAGTCGTTACTGTAGTATTAATGGTAGTTAAACCATTGTCTTCACAATACTGTGTACCGGCTGTACAATCACCAACTGGGTCTGCTTGTACCCCAAACGAAAACGTTAGTAATCCTAATATAAATAACGGTCCCAATAAATCTTGGTTTAGCCCTCTCCTTGTCATTTTTATTTAGCTCCTTTTGTAAAGTCTCCTTTAGACTTAGATGAATTTGTATAGAGACCAAACCAAGCTGCTCCTGCCCCTACGACTACCGATATTAACCCTGATTGTTGCATGGTAGGGTCTTCTAATTCCATGAACCAAAAGGTTGTATAGTATAACAAATACATATACACACCTAAAAAAGCTCTTGGAATAATTCTCCAGCTATCTACAGCTTGAGCAACAAAGATAAGTTTTTGATAAGGGTTATCGTTCTTTTCATCTTCTAACTCTCTTATCCTATCTTTTAGTTCTGACTTCTCTTGTAGCAAAGCCATGAATTTATTAAGGTCTATTTCAACTTCATTCCTATCCATATCTCCACTGAAGCCACTCATGCCCATGTTGTTATTCATTTTGCCCTCTTTTATTTTTTAACTAAACTACCACCAAAGTACATGCCTATAATAGCTGATACTAAGTTGGTATCTAGTTGCGTAATTACCAAGCCTTGAAAAGTTATCCATTCAAATACTTCTCTGCCATCTGAAAAGAATAAAAAGCCTGGTTGAAATAGTGTGTATCCTACTGTTACATCTACATCCGGATAGTATACTGCTACTAGTTTAGGCAGTATAACGATTGCAAATATAGATGATAATGCAATGATACGTCTTGTCCATTGAAAACCTTTATCTTGTACGTTACGTGCAGACTCTACAGCTTTAAGCTGAAACTCTCCTCGTGTAATAAGCATCTTCTGCTCATCTTGTTTAGCCTTCATGCGTTGAGACCACAGACTTAATACACTACTAAGAAGTGTAGAGCCAAGCATTGTTATAATTTCAAATGGGAACATATTATTTATCTATTGTTAAAGTTGATTCAAGTAAATCGTTGACTGAGTCTAATAAATACTCGGGAACATTAGCCCCTAAGATATTATCCTCATTGTATGCAATCATATAAGATTCTATTAAGTCCTCGTATAAAGGCCGGAAGTCCTCACGTTTTAACCAAGGTTCTTTACATCTTGTACGGGCTTTACAGTCTATACGATATGCTGTGTCTAGTTGTTTTTCTGTGTATAGAAGCATTATTAGTTTAAACTTGAAAGTGCTACTACAAAATCTTTTACTCTAGCGGGAGATTGTCTCATCCATTTAGAGTCTCCGTCTCCTGCTGAATTTAATTGTACTTGTCTTGCAGCTTCTTTGTAGTTTCTTTCTTGTAAAGCTTTATAAGCTAAAGGAAATTTTTGTGTCCAATTTGTACCAAGCTGATAATTTACTGAACCTAACACGGGTAAAAAGTTTTTATCTTCGATATTTAAATCTTTTATTTGTTTTTGTGCTGCTTGATATGCTTTTCTTGTATCGTTTACAAACCACTGATTAACTAATTCTTCAGGGACAACATCTCCTTCTCTGTACTGAGCAAGTTCTTTTTCAACTAATTTATGACCATGACCAGCAGTTAATACACCAGGTTCATCCATTCTGTTTTGATAAACAATGTGTTGTCCTTGTTCATTTAATTTAACTCCTTCTCTTTGTTTTAGTAAAGCTAAATATGCTTGATATCTTTCATCTCCACCTTCTACAAAACCTAAACGTTTAACACCCCGTTTTTTCTTTTCAATACCACCATACTCATCTTCTTGAGGTAGTCCTACTTCTGATTGTTGTTGCAGTGCATACAGTTCATTCTCTAAAGGAGTAGTCCCAGTCACTTCACTTTGAGCCATACCACCAACTATAAAGCCTTGACGGGGTGTTCTAGTTTCTTCTTCTTCTTCGTAAGGCTCACCCGTCAACGGATTAATCCTAGTCTTAGGGTCGTCTTTAACTTGAGGAACGATGTAACCACCTCTAACATTTTGTTGTCTAGTGTCTGCTATAGTTTTAAATCTATTAACTTCGTCTTCTAAGTTTCTGTAAAGTTCGTCTAGTTCTTGTTCAGCTTCATCTTTACTAAGTTTTCCTTGACCATAATCTTTTTGTATTTTATTTACAGCTTTTTTACTTGCTGCATAGAATCTTCTAAACTCCGCACCCTTAATACCTAGTAACTTTGAGACCTCTGTAGGCTGTAGTTTAAAACCAAACACACTCATAATAGCTTCAAAGGGTGTATAAGTTGTACCATACTGAGCTTCTGTACCTTCTTTAGCTCTTCTAAAAGCTTGAACAATTTTCTTAGAACCAAATGTTTCACCGAATGGGTCATACTTATCAATAGCTGTCATATCAGCACTAGGTTTTTGTAGTGCTGTAAATAATGGTACAGAGAAAGCTGTGCTAGGTATGTTAGGAGTTAAACGACTAAGTATGTGTTGTAATTTAACTGCATCATCATTACCTAATCCTAGACCTTCAATCTTTTGCAATGTAAAAGGGTCAACTCCTGTCATGATAGGTATCATAATTTCACCAATAGCACCAAAGCTAGGTGTTAAAGTTGTTGGAAGTTTTATAGACCTATCATCCGTAAATGGAAGAGGTATACCAATACCTTTTTCACCAACAGTAAATACATCACCACCTGGTATAAATCTTTTTACATCTATATACAAAGGTATCTCTTCACCCTTTGCTGTTCTTCTTTCTGATGCAAAAGGTAACTTAATAGTAGTAGATGGGAGAAAAGGCATTCCAAATAACTTTTGTTTCATCTCTTCACGCATCACTTCACGTTCAGCTTCTTCATCACCAGGTCCAAAAGTCTTACCTGCTTCGTTTAATAGGTGTGCACCTAATGACCACTTAGCAAACTTCCAAGGTCTTTTAATTGCTGCTTCAGCTAGTAAAGGAATAACCCTATATGTATAAGAAAGAAAAGGTGTTGGAAATCTTCTCATTGCATTAATAAAGGGAGCATTAATATCATAATCAATAAACCATTTTTTAGCATCTGCTGCAGCTTCTGCGGGACTCATACCTTTAGAAAGTCTGTCCATAAACAATCCCATTCTAAACGCTTGGTCTTCAAGCTGATAAAACTTTTCAAGCTTACCAACTGTCATATCGTATCCTTTACTGCTTAGTTTTCCAAAAACTCCTGCTGAATATTTTTGAGCATTAATAATCTCAGGTGCTGTTTCATCTGAAAGTTTTCTAAGAATATCATCACCAATTTCTGAGCTCTGTTTTGTTAGCTCTCGACTTAACATGTCTGAATTAAATACACCATGCTCATCAGCTAGTTTAAATAACGTTGCATCTTTATCTTTACGTAAACCTTTTTGTAGTTCTGAAAATCCCCGGCCCATAAATTTATAGTTAGCATCTGCTAAATCATAAAGAATAACATTTGATACAGTGTTATTAACGTGCACAACTGGATTCCATGCAGTCTTTGTTTTTTTCCAAAGTCTATTAACTGCAAGATATCCGTTGAGTACACCATCACCATCTTCTTTTAATCTTTGTATTCTTGTTAAATCATCAAAAACTTCTTTAGGTACATACTTACCAGCTAACTGCCCATATTTTTTTATAGGTTTACCTTGTACTTTTAGTGTTTGGTTTAAAGCATCTTGAGGGACTTGTACCCAATCGTCTGCTTGAATTAATCCTTTAGATATTTTATCTTCAAAGCCTAATCGACTTAAGGAAAGAACATCATCTTTAGCTATGTTCTCATAGATTTTAAACGTTGTTAAATCGTTGGTCATTAATCGACCTGTCTCAGCAATATTGAAAGAAGCATCTTCAATCTCACCCATTTCTTGACGTTGTTTTTTTGTATAATCTTTCCTTAAACTAATTTTTTGTGTGCTTTCAAGTTTAACAAGCTCACCATCATCTGCTAAAACTTTCCAATCCCTAACATCTGTAACTGTTTCATTCAGTTTATAGTTTGCAATATTATCTTTACGTTGCTTTTCAACTTTATTAAGAATCTTTTGATAACTAACTTTGCTAACTGTAGATGTTAAAGGTACAACTTCATAATCATCATAGATACCAAAGTTTTTACTACCTGGTTTTAAACTTCTAGCATAAGCTGCTTTAGTAATATTCTTAGTATTTTTAATTCCTCTAGCCCTTAACTCATCACCAATTAATTTTATTTGACGAGCTGCTTGATAACCCTTTTTACTTATATCTTTACTTAAGTATTTTTCGTATGTTCTTTTAAGATAAGTATCAGCATTTTTATTAAACACTTCTTGACTTAGCAAACCAGCATCTACCATATCTTGTCCAGCTTTTTTAATAACATTACGTGCTTTAGCAGAAAAACCGACTAGCTCTGGAACATCATCTATCTCACCAGTTATCATTCCATTTAAGACTTTTCTTTGTTCGGGTGTAAGTGTTTGTGTTTCTTCTACAATTTCAGCAAACTGTGTTGCAAGAGTATTGACCTCTCCTGTACTTGCCTTTAACACATCAGTATATCGTTGAGGTAAACCATAGTTATCAACTATACCTCTTGACATAATATCTCCTATAGTTCCAGACTCAGTAGATATTTTTGATATAGCCTTAGTACCACTAACACCACCAAGAGCAAAGAGTAATCCAGCTATAATCTTTTGAGCTTCAGTAGCTTCGGGGTCATTAAATGCATTGTATCCACCTACACCGGCTGCAACACCTACAATTCCAGAACCCCAATTTTGTACAGCCACATCCCAAAGTTTATCTCCTGCTACATTAGCGTAAAAACTTTTTATGTCTTCACCCATAACATCAGCCTTTTGACTTTGTTGTTCGGCAACAGCTTTACTAGCTGCTTCTTCTATTTCTTCGGGAGTTAAAGCTTTGCCTTGTTGAGTTAGTAAAGCTCTGTCTTGAACATTTCTTTTTTGAATATCAGACGAGGATGGAATTATAGGCTCTCTACCTAAAGATTTAGTTATGCTTCGTGCAACTGCTGCACCACCTAATCCTAACACACCACCTGCTGTTACACCTGTGGCTGCATTTAAAAGTCTGCTTTCTCCTTCACCAACATAAGACATACCTGCATAAGCCCCACCTAGCCCTGCTCCGTACTTAGCAGCATCAGATAAAGATTTAGATTTTTTTATCCAACCTGCTAAAGGTATCCACCCTACAGGGTCTAATGCAATTGCTGAACCTAAATAAGATTGAAATGCTTTATCACCATACTCAGGATTTTCAAAGATAGCTTTTAACTTTTCATCTTTATCTTTAAGAGTATCTAATAAACTAGACTTTTTAGTTAGCTTTGCATAGATTTGTTGGAGTCCACGAGATGAATCTGTCATACCCATTTTCATTGCATACTTTACAGCTTGTTGTTCGCTTAATGCTTTTGAACGTGCAGGGCTTGTCAAGTTACCTGTAGTAACAAGTTTTGGTATATTAGTTTGTTGTAAACTTGGAGTTACAGCTTGTGGTGTTTGCGAAAGCTCTCCAAGAGTGGTAAGTTTTATTGCCACTAATTATTCCTCATCTTCCATTGTACCAAACTCTGCCCCACTTTTTACAACTGCTCCACCTGTACCAACTGTATAAGTTAAGCCACCACCTGGCATTTTAAGTTGTACTTTACTACCTTTTATATTACCTAATTCTTTACTAAAAGATTTAATATCTACATTTTTACTATAAGAAACAACACCTTTGTTGTCTACTGTTTTCATAGATTTAACAAGTGCTTTTTTAAGAGGGTCTAAACCTTCAAACCATGTATCAAATTGACCTTTTGTTCTAAAATTAAAATATTGTGGATTACCGCTAGGAACAGTTTTAAAGTTTTTTGGACCTTGACCTTTTACTGGAACCTCAATCATTTCACCTTTATTGGGTCCAGACTTAGCTTTACGTTTTGTTGTTTTTCTAACTTGTATAGTTTTGTTTTGAATTTTATTTAATTCACTAATAGCTTTTTGAGTATCTTTAGATTTTAAAATTCTTGGTGCAATTGTAGTAAATCCTTTTGTAATAACTCTTCGTCCTAAATTAACAGCTATACCTGCACCTGGAACAAGCCACAAAGCATCGTCCAAAGAAAGTTCTTCACCTATTACAAAATCTTTAGCAAAGTCAAAAACAGCTTTAGCTGTATCACCAATTGTTGTTGGTTCTTCTTCAACTTCAACTCCAGGCTCTTCAACCATCATAGGTTGATAACTTTTAATAACAACTTGGTCTTCTACTACATTATAACCAAGAGCTTGATTACCTTGTAAAATACTGCCTAGTCCCATTTGTTCTAATTGTGCAGGACCAAACGCAGGGGCATCATTACCTCTTGGGAAATAGTTACCTAGTGAGTCAACTCTTGAACGGTCACCGTTTTCAAATTCTGTTTTTAATTCTTCTAAGAAAGTTTCATTAGAAATAACAGCATCTTTAAATTCTCGTAAATCTTTTTTACCTTCAAAGCTATCAGCATATTCTCTCCAATCAGAGTTGTTTGCTAAGTTATAATCTAAGATTGCAATATCTCCACCAATAACATTACTTTTGTTTACCCTTGTTTCTACGGGTACAAATTGATTTACATATTCATCTAATGTTTTGTAATAAGAAGGTTTAGGTGCTTGAGTTGGGTTTGCTAAATAAGCAGTTAAGTCTGCTTTTTGAGATTTATTACCAAGAGCATCAGTTGTAAAAAAATTATCATCACGATATAAATTATATGCTTCTTCTATTTTTGCAAAATTTTCTCTTCTAAAACTATCAGCATCTACTTGAGAAAAAGATTTTTTAAATTTACCATCTAAAGCTTTATAGGCATACTCTGGTAAATAGTTTTCATCGTTAATTAATCTATAATATTCTTCTTCAGCTCCAGTTACATTTTCTAATAACGATGCATAAAGAGCTTGTTCAGCTATTGGAGCAAGTTTTTGTTGATAAGGGTCGTCTGGTAAATTTGTTCTTATTTCTTCATATTGAGGTTTACCATCTAAGTCTGTCCAAGATACACTATTAATAATATAATTAACAATTCTTTGTTGTCCTGTTACAGAATCTGTAATAGTTTCTTTTTGTCTTGTTCCTATCTTTGTTGTGACATCTTTTCTAATATCTGCATTTTTTAATGTCTTTGCAATCTTATCCGTAAGCTCGGGACTAAAAGTATAAATAGCTTTTAAGTCTTTATTTAAACTGTCAATCTCTGAAAGTTTTGATTTAGAAATATTTTCATTATAACTTTTCTTTAAGTCTGCAGCACTTGTGTAGTTTAATCCTTGTCCTCTAAATAAACTACCCATGCCTTTCATAACATTAAAGTTGTTTGCTCTGCTTACATTATTAAATATATTTTGATAAGCTTCATCAATAAACGCACCTTGTTTAGCAGCATCTTCTGTATAAGGAATACCCGCTTCATTAAGTCTTTCTCTTAAAGACATAAAATTCTTTTTATAAGCATTAGAAGCATCTGTTAAAGTTGGACCATAAGCTTCATCTGGATATGATACAGTAAGTTTTTGTTTTTCAGTATCAGCTACAGGTAAATTTAACAAAGCTCTTTGGTCTAGTAGTTCTTTAGCTTTAGCTTTAGAAAAAGCTTCTATGTCTCCACCGTAATTATCTTGCAAATCTGTTTCTAACTCACTAAACTTATTAAGTTGCATTAGTTGATTTTTTTTATTTTGAGCATCAAAGACTTTTTCTTCTTGTAATCTTGCTATGTTATCAGCAATGTTAGATTGTCCAAACTTTTTAACAACTCCAAGAACATCAATAGCTTCATCAATAAATTTTGTATCTTGTCCTGTTGCTTGTTTGTAAACTTTAGATTTTGTTATATCTTTTGTGTATTGACTTGCCATAATTATTTACCTAATAAACTTGTTCTTTCTGTTGGTTCGGGTCTGTCTAATAATCCCTTTACTTCTTGTATTGTTTCTTCTGGAATTTCTTCTATCTTTTGTTGTATTTCTTGTGTTTCACCCGTTGGAAGTTTTAAGCTCTTTAAAGAAATCTTTTTAATTCCATCCCTAACTAAGTCTGATGCTTCTTCTAATTTTGAATCTTGATTTACATCTTCAGCAGCATCTTCTTCATCGTCTCCTGCATAAAGTTCATAACGAAGCCCTACTTTTTCTGCAAGTGCCATAATAATAAAACCAACAGACTCAACAAGTAACATCATTAAATCAACATCCCATAACCCACGACTGTAACCACTTAATAAATAAGTTCTAGTCATAACATCAATAGGAATACCATCAGAAATAGCATCTGTTAAAGCAATAAACTTTTCTTTATCTGTTAGTTCTTCTAAGATATAAAGTTCTGCTTCACGTCTGTTTGTAAGCTGTGGCGGTGATTCCCAAGGATATTTTTGGTCTGGGCTGTTTGTTAAACTTTGTCCAGGAATAGGGCCAGTGTAGTTAATTAACTTATCAGCAGTTGCTTGATTCATAAATTGTTCTTGCATATCTTAAACTCCCATCCTAATAGTTGATTGTGGAATTGGTACAGAGTTAGCTCTTAAAGCTTGACCAAAACTAAACGGGTCTCCACCATAAAAACCAGCATCTGCAAAGCCTTGCATATTTTGAGGACCCATATAACCCGCTTGAGCAAATTGGTCAGCATAAGCTCTAGTATAATCATTAGATGTAGTAACGTCTGTAGATAGTGGAGTTACTTCTATTGGTTGCTGATATCCTGTACCCTCATCTGAAGTATCTCCTTGTAATGCTGATGCTCCACCCGCAACTTTACTTAATTGCATTGCTTCTTTTTGTAATACATCAAACTGTGTAGCTGCTGGATTATCTGCAACCATATCTACATAGCCTTTATTAACTCTTTGTAAATTTCTTTGATAATTCATTAACCTTTTGTTTTGATATATTTGGTCGTTTGTTAAAGTTCCTTTAGCAACAGTTGTAGTTTGCGGAGTTAATTCAACTAACTCAAGGTCGTTGTCTCCAATATAAGATACTTTCTTATCAAAACCAGTAATAACATCTACAGTCTGTCCTTGTGATTTAACTAAATCAAGATTTGGTTTAGGTATATTACTAGCTTCAAAAGATAAATTTAAGTCTTTAGCTTTTAGTGGGTCAGGGGTTGTAATCGCTGTGGTAGACGGTCTTAATAATGAAGAGTCAGTTTTTAAAGCAACGTTAGCTTCCACAGTTTTAGGAACTCCACTATCAGTATATCCTTTTGTTTGTAAGTCTTCACCAAGTTTTGTAGCATCTGCCATAGCAGTATCGGGAGTAATGTTTGCTGTAGGTAATCCTACTTTCATTCTAAAGTCGTCTAGCTTTCTTCCTACAAAGTTTGATAGCTTATCTGATGCTCCTTCTACATATCCAGCAGTTCCCGGTCTTGCAAAAGAACCTCCGGTTACTTTATTTAAAGTACCACTTACTAAGTCTGTAACTTTTCCATACACACTTCCAACAGCATTACCTGCAACACGAATACCATTCATGACAGCTCCTAAAGGACCACTGAGTCCTTGAGCCCACGTACCAAACGTTGACCAAGCAGCTCCAAGCCCCGGCAGCATAAGAGTAAGAGCAAGTGTACCTATTGGACCAAGCTTACCAAAAGCTTTACCAATCTTACCCAAGCCTTTTTTCAAAGCTCTACCTGGATTTTTAAGTACTTTCTTAATTCCTTTAAATGCTTTTTTTATAAATTTCTTAAACATAGTTTCTCCTTTAACCTGTTGGGTCAAATAATGCTAAAAAGTTTTCTAGTCTACTCATGTAGGTTGGACCTTTTAAAGCTGAATTTTCACCTTGCATACCTGCTACAGCTATATTAGTTTCTCTGTTAGCTGCATTTTCTGCAGACTTCCAAATATAATCAAACTCATCACGTACTTCTTGCCATAAAGAAGCTTGTGCTTGGGTTGTAATACCATAAGCTTGTTGAGCATTAAGCATATTAATTTGTTGTTGAGCTGCAGTATTAGCTTTAGTAATACCTCTTCTCCACTGAACATTACTTTGTTCAATAACTAAAGAGTTTTGAGCATTAAACTGTTCTCTAGCAAAAGTTTGTTGTGAGTTGTATTGGTCTACACTAGCTGCTAATTGTGCATTAAATTTATTTACATCTGTTTCTCGTTGAGCTCTTCTAGCTTCTGCTTGGTTTGCTTGTACAGCATTAAACTGTTGCATAGCATCATTACGTTGAGCATTGTTTAATTTAACTTGAGTATTTAAATTTGTCATAAACTGCTGTGTTTGATTTTCACTAGCAGCATTAAATTGTTTTGCTGCATTTTCTGCTGCTTGATTACTCAACAGTACTTGTTGTTCTTGTTGAGCTCGTAAAACATTTGTTTGTTGTTTTGCATTTAAGTTAGCCATATCCATTTGTAGGAATGCTTGAGCATTTTGTATCTGAGATTTCTGATAAAAATCTGCTTCTGCTAAATTAGCTTGAGACATAAGTAAAGCATTTTGAACTGTAGATTGTTGGTCAAAGTTTGCTTCTGTTATTCCTACAGTTTGTAAAAATTTACTGTTAGATAGTGCTGTTTGTTGGTCAGCATTAAACTGAGCCATGTCCATTTGAAATACTGTTTGTGCGTTTTGTAATCCTGTTTGTTGAGCTCTTGCAGCATTTGCTTCTGCTTCTTGAGCTTCAATAGATTTTTGTTGTCCTACACTAGCTTGTATAGCTTGAGCATTTGCTTGAGCTAAAGGCATAGCTGATGTTATGATAGCATTGAACAAAGCATCTCTACCTACAGTAGATGCAGACATACCACGTTGAGCTAACATTTTTTCTACTGATGCAACAGCAGGTCTAGCCCATGTAGGAATCTCACCTTCTTCAATACCATTAATTAATGTATCTAACTGATTAGAAACTAATGCTTCTTCTGGAAGCCCTTCAATAATTCCTCTTTGAGTTTCACTAAACTCCATTAACCTAGCTTCTAAAGCTTCGGGGTCATTACCAAGTTCTGTTATATCTTCTTCATTTAAACCTGCATTAGTTAATTGTTTTTTAGCTCTTGTAACTCTTGCTAAAGAAGAACCAACATTTTCTGCAGCAGTTGCTTTAGCTTCGGGACTTAAAACACCAACAACTCTTTCAGTTAATGCACCTGGTATAATTTCTACTTCTGCACCTTCAATAGGAGTAATCCTATCTACTTGAGCAGCTTGAGCTATAGCTTCATCTGATACTTGACCTTGAGCAGCTTCTAAGTCTGGAGCTTTATCAATCTGAGCAACATCTTCAATTTTTGAAGTTGTAATAGGTTGTGGTGCTCCAACATCGGGAGCTCTTACTCCTTGTCTAACTTGTTCGTCTGCACCAACTCTAGCTTGATATTCTGCTGAGTCTAATGGTATTCCTGTCGGGTCTATTTTAAATTTAGGGTCTTCTTTGTCAATAATTTCATCAGCACTTACAGTAGCTGTAGCAGCTTCTGCTTTTAAACCTAATTCTTCTATTCCAAGTTTACCTGTAGCTATATCCTCTTGACGTTTAGCAGACTCATCAACTCTAAATTCTCTTTCTCTTGCAGCAGGACTTATAGTACCTGATGGAGATTCACTAATAGGAGTGTCTATTTCTGGAACATCTCTAGGTGCAGGAGTCGGTGCGGGAGTCGGTGCAGGAGTTGGGGTTAGTTTAGGCTCTCCAACAGGTTTGGTTGTAAGTGGTACATTCTGTTGTTCTAGTACTACAGGCTCATTAGTTTTTACACCAGGAGTCTTCATGTTTTTAACTTGGTTATACTCTTGTTCACCACGACTATTACTTGGTTTCTTTTTTATAGCTTTTTTTAAAGGAGTATCTTCAACCTTATTACCTCTAGCATAACTTACTCTACCACCTTTGCTCATGTCTTTTCTGTAAGCTTTAAATTTTGTTCTTTTATTTCTTGCCATTACAATTCCTATATACTTATATTATATTTTACTTAACTTCAAAGAGTTTGTCAAGCTTTTCACTGATTTTATCCATTCTTTCCATTAAGACTGACATATCATTTCTTAGCTCATCTTTGGTTACATAATCTTTTGCAACCTCTTCACGGGTTTTGTTCAGTAATATATCTTGTCTTCTAAGCTCTCCAGAGTTCTGCCTAATCTGAAACCAGATAGGGGCTAAGACTAAAGTTATAAAGACGTTCCAAATGATATATGCTGACAGTTCCATGTTATGCTCCTAGTTCTGGAAACTCACCTAAAGGTCTTGTGTAAACAGGACTTTCTTCAGTACCTGTATTTATGTACTCGTATAAAGCTGCTAAAGCATCTACGTCTGCAGCGTTGTCAATAGCTGTACACATGTCATTAGACTTTGTACGCACTGCAGCTCTCCACGTTGCTATATCGCTTGGTACTGCTGTACCACCTTCTGCAGCTCTAACAACCATCCAGTCAGTGCTTTGTAAGATACCACCGGCTTGTGCGTTGATAGTGTCTTTATAGCCTTGACGGATTCCCGGTTGCTTTACATCGCCTACAGAAGTATCTTCTGGCAT
>Ga0181604_10003790_pt1 | contig 12604 bp, 8 predicted proteins | sample 041ome_12_FD_148663 | JGI IMG/M metagenome (GOLD analysis project Ga0181604, IMG submission 148663) | Coastal salt marsh microbial communities from the Groves Creek Marsh, Skidaway Island, Georgia - 041410US metaG (spades assembly) | ecosystem: Environmental > Aquatic > Marine > Intertidal zone...
TATCCGGCACCACCGGGATACTTGGCACCTTTCTCGGGGGATATCTTGCCGATCGGTGGGGTAAACACGACAAGCGTTGGTATGTCCGCATCGCCCTTTGGGGACTGGTGCTTTCGCTCCCACTGTCCTACTACACCCTGATCGCCACTGAGCCTCTCTACGTGATCTTGGCCTATACACCGGCCCATATCCTAAACACCCTGTACCTTGGACCCTGTATCGCTATCTGCCACACCCTGGTCGCACCCAATATGCGAGCGAGTGCATCCGCGGTCCTACTGTTCGTCATTAATATGATTGGTCTGGGCTTAGGACCCCTAGTGGTGGGGGCTCTGTCCGATGCCTATCGCCCCATATTCGCTGAGGAAAATCTGCGGTATGCGATGTTAACTGCGCTCACCATTGGAACCTTGGGTGTTCTCTTCTTTTGGATGGCCCAACGTACGCTGCTAGCTGACATTTCCAAAACAGAGTCAGCACTATCGGCGGCAAAACCGGCCTCTTAAGGCAAATCGCTCGGGATACCGGCAAAATGTGGCAGGATTACCCTTTCGCATTACCGTGGCTGCGCGTAGTCTGCGCGCTTTCCTTCCCCGTATATCTATTATGACTGATAAAACCCCTGCTCCCATGGCCTTTTCCAGCCTTGGGTTACCGCCATTTCTTTTGCAATCGCTTAGCGACCTTGGCTACGAGGAAGCGACTCCGATACAGGCAGAAACCATCCCCGCACTCATGGCGAATAAGGATGTTGTTGGCATAGCGCAGACAGGAACGGGAAAAACTGCGGCATTTGCACTGCCCGCACTGGCGCAACTAGATTACAAAAAGCGAAACCCGCAGGTCTTGGTCCTTTGTCCCACTCGCGAACTATCCATGCAGGTCGCTGATGCGTTCAGGAGCTACGCCAAATCATCTGACGGTTGCCGTGTGGTCGCGCTTTGCGGTGGTAACGATATGCGTCAACAGCTCCGAAGCCTTAAGGATGGTGTCCACATTGTAGTCGCTACGCCGGGAAGACTACTCGATCACCTCAAACGAGGCAGCGCAGACTTCAGCGAAATCAAGTCAGTCGTTCTAGACGAAGCGGACGAGATGCTACGCATGGGCTTTATCGATGACGTGGACGAAATTCTTGCTCAGACACCTAAGGGGCGTCGCGTCGCCTTGTTCTCTGCAACCATGCCTCAGCGAATCAGGGAAATCGCAAGCGAGCATCTGGTTGACCCCGTGGAGGTTGCCATCACATCGGCGGCAACAACCAATGTCAATATTCAGCAGTGCTACTGGCTCGTAAAGGGAACCAACAAGCTCGATGCGCTGACGCGTTTTCTATCCGCGGAAGACACACAAGGCGTCATAGTTTTCGTAAGAACGCGAGAAAGCACGTCAGCTATCGCAGAGCAACTGCGTCAGCGCGGGTTTAACGCGTCACCGCTGAATGGCGATATAGACCAAAAAACACGCTTCAAAACCGTGGAGCAACTCAAGGACGCGCGACTCGATGTTGTCGTCGCCACTGACGTTGCGGCGCGAGGCCTGGACGTAGAACGAATTACCCATGTCATCAACTATGACATCCCGTTTGACCGTGAGTCATACGTGCACCGTATTGGCAGAACGGGCCGTGCAGGTCGCGAGGGTAAAGCCATTTTATTCGTCGCACCGCGTGAGCGTCGGATGCTTCACAACATCGAACGCGTGACGAAACAAAAAATTCAGCCCATCGACCTTCCCACGTTTGACGATATTGATGCGAAAGCCCGCGAGCGACTCATGGCGCAGTTGCGATTGGGTTTAGAGGCACAACACCACCCGCGTGCAAACGATGCGATTGAGCAGTTGATCAACGAGGGAAACACCCATCGTGATATAGCGCTCGCTTTGGCGAGCATGATTATCGACGGCAGCGAACCTGCAAGAGAGACGCGGAGCGCCAAAACGTCGTCGGGTGGTGATGCTGCCAGACCCAAGAAAACGCACGATCCTCTGCCGCTCCGTGACAAGCGAGGTAACGAGCGAGAGGTTCCGCTAACGTATACCGCCAAAGAATTGGGAAGGGCTAGACCTCTCGATGAGCACCCCGACGTTGTGATGGAGCGCTTCTGGCTTGCCGTCGGACGAAAGCAAGGGGTCAAAGCCAGGGAAATCGTCGGTGCCATTGCCAACGAGGCGGGCATCGAGGGTCAGTTTATTGGCAGTATCAATATCTTCGAACACTACGCCACCATAGACCTACCCGAGGGCATGCCGAAACCCATCTTAAAGCACCTGAAAAAGACGCGGGTCAAAGGCGCCAATCTTGGAATGGTGCGAGTCGTGGACTCTCATTCGTCATAAGACCCACTACGCTCCCTTAACGTCGCCCACGCTCTAGCAATCTCATGTTCCTCATGAGAGGCTCGCAACTGTGGATCGGCGTTTGATTCCCGTGTCAGCGCCGCGCTGTGTCAAAACAATAAATTAAGCGGAGCAAAACAATGGAGTTTCACTTTAATAATGTCTGGACTGCCCTGTCAGAAACATTTCCTGACAGGCCGGCACTAGTTTGCGAGGGAGAGACCGTCACCTGGGGGCAGTTCAATGATCGAGCCGCTCGCCTGGCAGGCTTGTTCAACGATAACGGCGTGACTAATGGCGCATCAGTCGGCTTGTACATGCTCAACTGCAATGAGTACACCGAAGCGCACTTCGGGTGTTTCAAGCAATCGGTCTGTCCGGTCAATGTAAACTATCGTTACCGTGCTGAAGAGCTGATTTATCTGCTCGACAACAGCGATGCTGAGGTTGTTATCTACCATGCAAGCTACGCACCTCGTATTGCCGAAATTCGCGAGAGCCTTCCCAAAATCAAGCTCTATATTCAGGTAGAGGATGAATCGGGCAACCCGCTACTCGATGGCGCCCTGGATTATGAGACGGCCCTCGCTGACTCAACACCTCTTCCCTTTACGCCCAGTGCTTACGACGATCGCTACATGCTGTATACCGGCGGCACCACGGGCATGCCCAAGGGAGTCATGTATGACAACGGTGCGCTCGCCCATTGGCTGTGTATTGGTGGCTACACGTCGCGTGGACTCCCGCCACCCACTTCCATCGACGAAGTTCTTGCCGGAGCAAAAGCCATTACCGAGATGGGTGCTTTGCACCGGAGCTTGCCCGCATGCCCTCAAATGCATGGAACAGGTATGTGGATCGGGACCATGGTTGCTTTGAACTGTGGCGGTACGGTGATTACGCAACGAACCCAGCATCTCGATGCGAACGCCCTATTACAGTGTGTGGTTGATAATGAAGTAAGCGATCTCACCATTGTCGGTGACGCCTTTGCGCGCCCAATTTTAGCCGCCCTCGACGCGGCAAAAGCGGCAGGAACCCCCTATGACTTGTCGCGAGTGGGTCAGATTGCGTCCTCGGGTGTGATGTGGTCCTCGGAGATTAAAGAGGGCCTACTCGAACATCAGGATATGGTGCTGAATGACATCATGGGCTCAACCGAAGGCTCTATGGGCGGATCAATCAGTACACGCGACAACGCCGCGAAGACGGCAAAATTCAGCATCGCGGAATACGTGAAAGTGTTCAACGAAGATGATGAGCCCGTCACGCCTGGATCTGGCGAGATGGGGATGGTAGCCACCGCAGGTATCGTGCCTCGCGGTTACTACAAAGATGAGGAAAAGTCCGCGCGAACCTTTCGGACTGTCAATGGTGTCCGGTACTCCTTCCCCGGGGACTTTGCGACGGTTGAGGCGGATGGAAGTATCACGCTGCTGGGACGCGGATCGCAATGCATCAACACGGGCGGTGAAAAGGTGTTCACGGAAGAGGTTGAGGAGTCCATCAAGCGGCACGATGACGTGGAAGACTGCCTTGTCGTGGGCTTGCCAGACGAGCGTCTGGGTAACCGAGTTGTCGCGGTGTACTCGCAAAAGCCCGGATCAAGGCCCATTGGTGAAGATGGTTTACGCGAACACGTTCGCGCTCAACTCGCAGCTTACAAGGCGCCAAAGCAGTCTATTTTGGTTGATGTCGTCCAGCGAGCACCTAATGGGAAAGCTGACTACAAGTGGGCAAAGGCGACGGCTGAAGCGCATCAGTAAAGGTTCTATGGGTAACACATGAAAAAATTGGCTTCTCTGGCTTGTATTATCGCGCTTGCTCTCCAGGCGTGCGGTGGCGGTGGTGGCAGCTCGTCGCCGTCCGCACCGGCGGTAACACCACCCCCCAGCTTCGTATCTCCGCATCCGGAGACGTGGGAGACACAATCAGCCACGGACGCCGGCTTCAATGCGACCGCACTATCAGATGCGTTCAACTACGCGATGCAAGACGGTTCGTTTACCCAAGCCGCGATGGTTATACGTGACGGCAAGCTCATCCAAGAGGAATACCGCGGAATTGCTAATGGGGAAATCAATACGCTGGTCTCACTAGCCTCAGATCCAGGAGCGCAAGATCCAGCGTTTTGGACAGAGAATTATGGCACGCGTGACAGCGCAAGCCTCATGACCTCGTGGTCTACAGCTAAGTCGTTCACAAGCCTGTTGATCGGTATGGCAATCGAAAAGGAATTTATAACGTCTACCAACCAATTGGCATCTGACTTCATTACCGAGTGGCAGGCGGACGACCGTATCAATATTACGATCGAGCAATTGTTGGATATGCGCTCAGGCCTGGTTCCAGTTTGCTTTTTGGCCGACTCCGGCGCACTTGGTGAGTGCACCAACCAAGGGGATGCCGCGGCGGGCGGGAATATTGTTTTCTACCCCGATCAAATGACGGGTTGTATCAATCGAGGCCTTGCAGTTGATGGTGCTCCCTACCCCTGGGACTCTGATGGCATCTACACAGAGGGCGAGTTCCTTTATTCAAACTGTGACACTCAAGTGCTGGGAGAAATTCTGTTTCGAGCCACAGGCCAAGATCCGGGAACATTTGCCCAAGCTGAGCTCTTCGAACCCATCAATATGACCGCCTATTGGTGGCGCGATAACGTTGAGAGCGGTCAGGCAAACGGTAACTACCTCTCATATTGTTGCCTTGATGCCACGGCACAGGATTTTGCGAAATTCGGTTACCTAATGCAGTTGGGCGGCATCGAAGTTGAAAGCGGGACTCAATATAGCGAGTACGTCTCTGACATCCTCGCCATGGATAGCTTCTACGACAAACAGTTTTGGAGCTTCTGCGCAGAGCAAGACGGTGGCGGCAACTGCCTCAATCGCGTCATTCATACTTCTGGGTTCGATGGGCAGTTCGTTGTCATGGACTTCAAGCACAACCTGATTATTGTTCGTGCAAGCCTGTACAAGCCCTATCTCAACCACTCGGACGACCGAAAAATGTTCCTCATACCGGGTTCGGTAGCGACTTCGAACTGGCTAGGTTCGGTACCCAATGCTATGGCCATTCAGGCGCCGACGACTTTTTCTATCGCTGAGTTTCACGCCAGAGTGGTGTCGGCCATCAGTCAGTAAGCCGCACGAAGTCACAAGCCGAGTAACACAAAGACGGCGAACACCATAAACAGTACTCCAAACGCAACATCGATCATCGGAGATGCCGCGCTGAGCGCCCCGGCGAAATGCTGGTTACTGACACAGAAGGCCACAAGCGCGTACCACGCAGCATCGATACCGCCGGCCATGGCTGCGGCCATGAGTTGCGTTGTCAACGATTGACCGGCCTGTAAGAACTGGCTGAAGATCGCGACGAAAAATATCACTACTTTCGGATTGAAAAATACGATGAGGAACCCGTTAACCGAGTGCCGCCAGAGCGTCAGTTTCAGCGCTGCTCTTGGGTCTGATTCCTCTGCGCGGCTGTCAGCGCCCTTCCCCAGATTCTTGATTCCGCCTGATAGCATCTGAAATCCAAGATAGAAGAGAAACAGTGCCCCGCCTATCTGAAGCGTTGTCATCACAGCAGCCGAACTTTGAATCAGTGTGGCCAATCCAAGGACAACAGCAATCGCATACACGGCGATACCCAAACCGTGTGCGAGTGCCGCCGCGAAAGCACTTGCGCGGTCGTATGTGATAGCGGTTCGAATGATCAGCGCCACGCTAGGGCCCGGTGACATAGCGCCAGCCAGTAACGTGATTGCTAACAGGAGCCAGAGGTCAAAGGTCACGGTAGCCGCCGAGGAAGTTATGCCTATCAGGCCTCATGGCGATTCATGACGACCCAGCAGAGCACGTAGCGAAAAATTGGAGCGGGAAACGAGGTTCGAACTCGCGACCTCAACCTTGGCAAGGTTGCGCTCTACCAGCTGAGCTATTCCCGCGTTTCGATAGTGTATCTGTCTTCGGAGCGTTATCAACTCCTTTACCGAGTCTGATCGCCAGCCTCCGCCTTGAGCATCACTTCAAGGTACTTCCACATAGACCAGAGAGTCAGTATGACCGCAAGCCCGAGGCAAACAAAAGCAAGAATGAGGAGCAGATCACCGTAGCCCTCGTCCATACGCCATAGCAAACCGATAATCGCGATCATCTGAAGCGTTGTCTTAAATTTGGCAACAACCGTCACAGCGACCATCTGACTGTCGCCGCGCCGCGCCATCCACTCTCGCAATGCGCTTACGAGTATCTCTCTGCCAATGATGACAATGGCGCTGAGGGTCACCCACAGCGAATCGTAATGATCGACTAAGAGCACCAATGCTGTTGCCACTATGAGCTTGTCCGCCACAGGATCTAAGAAGGCACCAAACTCACTCTCCTGGTTCAAGCTTCGTGCAGCCCAGCCATCGAGCCAATCGGTGATGGCCGCCACAACGAAAATCACCGCAGATGTAATGCCAGCATAAGGACCGAGCAAATAGAACGTGCCCACCATGAGTGGGATGCACATGACTCGCAAGAGCGTCAGTATGTTAGGTAGATTCCAGCTCACGCGAATTCCAAAATCATTGCTCTACGGTGTGCAGATGGTCGTAAATGGTTTGCGCAAGAGTGGCACTGATACCCTCAACTTTGCAAATTTCTTCGACCGAGGCGTTCTCAACCCCTCGAATGCTGCCAAAATGGCGAAGGAGATCCCGCCGGCGCTTTGCCCCCACGCCCCCGATGCCTTCCAGTGTCGACTGCTTTCTTGCCTTACCGCGTCTACCCCGATGCCCGCTGATGGCGAATCGGTGCGCCTCGTCACGTATCTGCTGGATAAGGTGAAGCGCCGGATTATCACCACGCAACTGACTCTCAGCCCCCGTATCGCCATCAATGAGGGTTTCAAACCCGGCCTTTCGAGTCGTCCCTTTGGCAACACCAACGACTTTAACGGTGGTCAGGTCAAACTGTTCAAGCACCTGCTGTGCCTGCGATACCTGCCCTTTTCCGCCATCGATGAATAAAACATCGGGCAAGGTGCCCTCGCCCTTTGATAATCTGCGATAACGACGCTCGAGCGCTTGCTGCATTGCAGCGTAGTCGTCGCCACCCGTGATGCCATCAATATTGAACTTACGATAATCCGCTTTGCGAGCTCCGTTGCTGTCGAAGACCACACAAGACGCGACAGTAGCTTCACCAGAGCTATGACTAATATCGAAGCACTCCATACGCGAGGGCGTCATATCGAGGTCTAGTTCGCGCCTCAGGGCCTCCAGGCGCCCTGCCATGGTTTGTTTGCCACTCAAGAAAGACTCGAGGTTACTGTCAGCCGTTTGCTTCGCCAGCTGAAGCCAACGTGCACGCGCATCACGTACCTGAGTTTTAATCACGACTTTACGCTTACTTTGCTCCATCAGCGCGTCACTGAGTAGCACGGCGTCATTAGGTTTGTGACTGACCACAATCTCCTGAGGAATCGTTTGCCGGCCAGACAGGTAAAATTGCGGGATAAATGCGTCGAGAACGGAGGTTTCATCTTCATCTAGCTGGGTTGCAGGGTAATAGGTTCGAGACCCCAAGACGCGACCCTCTCGCACGAATAACACCTGGATACAGGCTTGCCCGTGGGCTTGTTTTACCGCCAGTAGATCAAGCTCTCCTCTTGAGCCTTCGATGCCTTGTGCCGACTGCACGTCCTGAAGCCGTTGCAGCTGGTCGCGGTACTCAGCAGCCCTTTCGAACTCGAGTTTCTCGGCTGCCGCTTCCATATCATCGGCTATGCGCTTCAGTACCTTTTGCGACTTTCCGCCGAGGAACAGAGCCGAATTCTCGACCTGCTTTTGATAATCCTCGTCGCTGACCAAACCTACGCACGGCCCGGAACAGCGACCAATTTGATATTGAAGACAGGGCCGAGACCGGTTTCTAAAGTAAGATTCCTCGCACTGACGCACTTTGAAGACCTTTTGCATCAAATGGAGGGTTGATCGCACGGCACCCGCACTGGGGTACGGCCCAAAATACTCACCTTTTCGCCGTTTAGGCCCTCGATGAAATGCAAGCTTTGGCCATTTGTCGTCAGAGGACAGATAGATGTAGGGATATGACTTATCGTCCTTAAGGAGAATGTTATAGGGCGGGTGATACTCCTTGATTAGATTGTGTTCCAGCAGCAATGCGTCGCGTTCGGTGGTCGTAACGGTTACCTGAATGTCGCGAATCCGCGAGACCAAGGCCATGGTTTTGCCCGAAAGACCACTGGCACGGAAGTAACTTGTCACACGATTTTTGAGGTTCTTGGCTTTGCCCACATAAAGCAGCCCCCCCGCGCCGTCGTACATCTGATAGACACCAGGCCGCGTTGTCAGTTGCTTCAAAAAGGATTCAGCATCGAATTTCGTCGCTGTCATACCGGGCAATCACTTCCAATCAACTCAGGCTCTCGGCACAGCACAACACCAAATCTGTCATCGACTGAAGAAATAATTTTATTCGTGAATTCAATCACTTCCGACGCATACCTTGCAGACTTGTTAATCACTACCAACGCATGTTTTTCCGAGACTGACACACCGAACTCCTCGACTCCGCGCCAGCCCAGCTGGTCGATCATCCAGCCAGCACTCAGTTTAACGGTGTTGGAGTCGACCGGGTATTGCGGCATCTCGGGATGCACGGCCTGTAAACGTTCTGCTCGCGCACGTTCAATAATGGGGTTTTTGAAAAAACTACCGACATTTGCCTCAATGCTCGGATCGGGGAGCTTGGACTGTCGAATGGCAACGACCGCCTGTAGGACCTCTGCCGGGGTTGCGCGCCCCTCAGGTAAAGCCTCTTGCAAGGCTGGATACAGTGTATTGACGAGGGGTTGCTTAGAGAGACGCAGTTCAACCGCTGAAATGATCAAGTGCTTGCCCTCAGCGGTCTTGAACAGGCTGTTTCGGTAGCTAAAACAGCAGTCAGCGGCGGACAGACAGCGTATGTTGCCGGTACGCGAATCAACAACGTGTACGCGCTCAACCAGGTCAGAGATTTCAACGCCATAGGCCCCGATATTCTGAACGGGTGCAGCACCCACGCTACCGGGTATAAGCGCGAGATTTTCGAGCCCAAAGTAGCCTTCTGCATTCGCCCAAAGTACTGTCTCATGCCAATCCTCGCCCGCCTGGAAGCGAACGACAATGTCATCCTCTGACTCTTCGAGGATTTCGCGCCCCTGTAAGCCCATGTGAATGGTCATTCCAGGCAAATAGCGATTCAGTATGAGGTTACTTCCGCCGCCAAGCAGGTTGACAGCAGCTGAGCGCCATTGCGCCTCTCGTACTGCCTCCTGTAGTTCCTCAGTCGTTGAAACCCGAGCATATTGCTCTGCGACACAGTCGAGTCTCAGTGTGTTGAGACTGCCAAGCTGAAAATTAGCCCGCACCTCGAGCATTAGGTTGCCATCAGGCTTCTTACGGCATCGAGATCTTTCTGCGTGTCTACGCCGCCGGGCACGGGCTCTAACGCATCAGCGATACGGATCTCGTGACCGTAGTGCAACGCTCGCAGCTGCTCCAGCGATTCCAATTGCTCGAGCGGTGCCACAGGCCGAGCCGAGAAATCGGCTAGAAAATGAACGCGGTAGGCATATAAGCCTACGTGGCGTCGCGCCTGCGTGGGCACAAGAGAAGGCTCAGCTCCTCTCACGTGGGGAATAGGTGAACGAGAGAAGTAGTGTGCCCTGCCGGACGCATCGGACACCACTTTGACCACCGACGGATCCTGAAACGCCTCAGCGGTATCAATCGCCTCGCTCAACGTGGCCATTGAGGCCTCGGGATGTGCTTCCAGAAGACCCGCTACCTGCTCTAGGTTCGCCACAGGCATGAGTGGCTCATCACCCTGTAAATTGACAACGATGGCAGCTGAATCCCATGACTTTAGACGAGCGATTTCTGCGAGGCGGTCAGTTCCTGATGGGTGCTTCGCATCGGTCATTACGACCTCGGCTCCATGGGGGGTCATGGCGTCCTGAATGCGCGCATCGTCAGTTGCTATGGTCACCGACACCGCTTGAGATTGCATCGCCTGCCGCCAGACCCAGTAGACGAGGGGCTTGCCATTGATATCGGCTAGGGCTTTTGCTGGAAGCCGTGTCGAGCCATATCTTGCTGGAATGACAATGTGGTACATGGTGGTCTACCCGATCATCGAAAACTATTTACGAGCAACACGGTCGAGCAGTTGCTCCAATGAAGTCAGCAGCGCCTCTGGCAACTGAGCTTCAACATCTATAACCCAGACATTGTCGCACGCTTGCTTGTCCATTTTCACGGCGTCTTTCGCTGTGACAACGATGTAGTCGGGGTTATGTAATTCCCGAATCTCGCTCAAAGGCAGTAGCGCATGATCAGCGACGGCGACTTCGGTGAACTCGATGCCCATTTGGCGCAACATTGCAAAAAATTGCGTTGGCTGCCCTAACCCGGTCGCGGCAACCAGTGACCTACCCATAAACAGGTTTCTGGCCTCCTCAATCGTGACTGTTTGCTCGGTTTTCACCGATATGAATCTCTGTGGCGCGTAGGTAAGTGCACGGGCCTCAATGCATCCATTGCGCTCCAACACGAAATCAACTGAGGATAGGCGCTCTCGTGGCTCTCTGAGCGGTCCTACGGGCAGTACCCAGCCGTTACCTAATCCTCGATCTGCATCGATAACTGCGACTTCAAAGTCACGCGGGAGATCATAGTGCTGTAAGCCATCGTCCGACAGAATGACATGCGCGGCAAATTCACGAATGAGGCTTTTTGCCGCATTTTTACGGGACTTACCAACAATTACCTGAACTTTAGGGACAGATCGCTTAATGAGCAAAGGCTCATCTCCCACTTCATCATGGGCATGTTCCTCACTAACCAACAGTGAACTGTCATCGGTCGTTCTGCCATAACCACGACTCACAACACCCACTCTAAACCCTCTCCCGGACAGGTAACGCGCCAACGCAATCAGTGTGGGGGTTTTACCAGTACCCCCCGCCGTCAAACCCCCAATGATCACTACCGGTGCACCTAACGGGGCAAACCCATTCTGGGTACGAAAGCTTCGACGTAGATAAGTCATCAACACGACAAGCGGGATCAAAGGCAGAAAGATCAATGTCCACTTGGCGCCGTGATACCAAGCGTTGTTAAACGCCCTTTCCAGCCCCTCTCTGAGAGATATCATGCGTCGTTGAATCCTTGTTGGTGCAACGATCGATAGATTGGCTCTTGCTCCAGCAGACTCGTATGACTGCCTGCGGCCACCAAACGCCCCTCATCCATGACCAGAACCGTGTCAGCGCTCTCGATGGTGGATAGACGGTGTGCAACGATAAACGTTGTCCTGCCGACACGAGACGCATCCAGCGCCGCTTGGATTAATGACTCTGATTCGTTATCCAGAGCGGAGGTTGCCTCATCGAGAATAAGGACTGGTGCAGCTTTTAACAGCGCACGTGCTATAGCAACTCGCTGTTGTTGACCTCCCGAGAGACCAACACCTTGGTCACCTATGACTGTGTCGTAGTCAGACTGAAGATCTGACACAAAACCATCGGCCTGTGCCTGTTTGGCCGCCTCGATAATGGCCTCGCGAGGGCTACCGGACATAACGCCCAGTGCGATATTTCCAGCCACAGTATCGCTGAACAAGTTGATGGCCTGAGGCACAAACGCAAGATGCTCACGGTAATTGCTAAGTTCAATGCTCTGTATATCCACGCCATCGAGGGTGATATGTCCGGCAGTCGGGGTATAAAACCGCGCTAGCAGCTTCACAAGGGTGCTCTTACCGCTACCGGAGCGGCCTACAACGGCAACCGTCTGCCCTGCCTGGACGGAAAAGCTGACATCAAAAATGGCGTCATTCAGAGCCCCGGGGTATCGAAACCCAATATTATGAAACGCGACACAACCATTGACGTGACCCAAGATACTGCCACCCGTATTTTGCTCAAGCTCAGTATCCAGTTGTTCAAAGATATCCTCGGCAGCGGCCAGGCCACGCTGAATAATGCTCTGGATATTACTAAGCGTCCGAATTGGCTTACCCAGCTGCGCTGCGGCGGTTATGAATGCGACTAATGAGCCCGCGCTGAACTCCTGAAGCACCGCAGGATCGAGGGCAAACCAGAAGAGTGCTCCGAGGGCGAGCGCCAATAGGGTCTGAATGATGGGGGTTGAGACCGCCTGCACAAAGGCAAGTTTCAAACTTTGCTGTTTATTGAACAGACT
>Ga0181604_10003799_pt1 | contig 12584 bp, 11 predicted proteins | sample 041ome_12_FD_148663 | JGI IMG/M metagenome (GOLD analysis project Ga0181604, IMG submission 148663) | Coastal salt marsh microbial communities from the Groves Creek Marsh, Skidaway Island, Georgia - 041410US metaG (spades assembly) | ecosystem: Environmental > Aquatic > Marine > Intertidal zone...
GTAACTGTGGATCACGTCACGGCTGGTTCCGCGCAGCAACACCTTGGTGTCGGCGGGGATCACCAACTGGCCGGAGGTGACGATCGGAGCGGTCTCAGCGGCAGTGGGGGCGAACCCGCAGATCGTGCCGTCATCTTCGACCTCGTAGTCGTATTCCCACCACCACTGCTGACCCGTGACGTTGATGACGCATTCGGTGTCGTCGGTGTCGGCGAGGGCCATCACCACGCCCACGGTGGGGATGGCGATCGCGGCGAGGATCACCGCCGGGATGGCGATGAAGAGATATTCGATGACGGGCTTGCCGTGGGTCTGCTCGGGCATTGACTGGCCCTTGTCACGGAACCGCAGCACGGTCACGGCTAGCAGGCCGAACACCAACACGCCGACGATGCCAGCGGTGAGGAATACCGGCCACTGCAGATCGTGAATCTTCTGTGCGTTCTCGCCGGCGGGTTGCCATGTGTCCTGCGGTGCGTCGGTGGCGCATGCAGACAGGGCGATCGCCGCGCCAACAGCAGCGGCAATACCGGGAATACGACGGCGACGGCGGGGGTTGACGGCGCTCACAGCGTCGAGTGTATGCGCGTCGTGTGAGCCGACCCAGATGGTGCGATCGTGATTCGTATGGCCGTTCACGGCACCACAACCTCCAAGTCGGCGGTGTCCACACCGGGCACCTGGAACCGGTAGCCCCCGATCTCGGTGATTTCAGGAGCGAAGCTCGGCACCGCGAAGTTCACGGTGAGCCACTGCACGCCACCGGGTTCCACCAGCATCGAGCAGATGCGCGGCGGTGAACCTTCGTAATCGGGAGCGAGGTCGATCACCAGACGGCGATCCTCATTCGTCTCATTGCGGAACAACAAGTTGTTGGGGTTGGAGCGTGGCAACTGCATCGCACCCACGCGGTCGACCTCATCGCCGGGCTTGCGATGCACCAGGCGGCCGTCGGGGTTCAAGATGACTTCCACGCTGCCGGCTTTGCCGGCCACGGTCTGGCTGGCGTGCTTGTCGGCGTAGGTCTTCTCCGCTCCGCATTCATCCTTTTCCGCGAAGTAGGCGGTGGTCTCGTATTCGTGGATATCGCGTTCACCGTTCAGGCCGCTGACGGCGCCACCGCCGATGAGCACCACGCTGGACACCGCGAACAACGCGGTGATCTTCGGTGCGGTGATCGACCGGTTCGCGCCGACGATGGCGCCGACGATCAACACGATGGTGGCCACGATCGAGAACGCGACGATGGTGGAGGTCTTCGATGGCACACCAAGCATCACTCGCGAGAACGAGTAGATCACGATGCCGAGCCCGATCGCGGCAGCCACCGGCATTTCTGCGGTGTAGGCCAGACGGCTGCGGACTTCGGCGTTGTGGCTGGCGTCGGCGCTGGCCCGCTCGGACCACGCCTGCAGGATCCATTCGGCGATGCCGGCGACGAACAGGATCGCACCGAGGATGAAGATCGCCGGGTAGGTGACCAGACCGAGCGTCATGGTGGTGACGGCAAGGCCGAGGGCGAACGGCCACATGCTGGCACCGGGCCGCGCGGCGTTCGCAGCGGCACCGTCGAATGTGTCGGGTTCGTCGGCAAATACGTTGGCGTCGCGGGTGAAGATCACGATGCCGGCGAGCGTGGCGAGCGCCACGGTGGCCGAGACCAACCCGATGGTGCCCATCGTGCCTTCGGCGAGGACGCCGTAGGCCACAGTGCCGGCAAGCGACGCGACGGTGGCGCCGAGGAGAAGTTTGGCTCCGGTGGTGAACATGTCAGACCTGGGTCCTCACTTGGTGACGTAGACGACGAACCACACGGCCGAGTAGGCCGCGGCGATGAAATACCAGTACATGGCGTGGGCGCTGATGAGTTCGACCTCACGGTCGCGCCCGCCGAGGGAGCGGAACGCCGCCACCACGGTGTAGACGAGGCCGGCGATGACCAACGTGGCCATGGTGCCGGTCACGGCATAGAACAGGGCGCCGTAGGCGCTGTCGGCCAGCACCACACCCATGTCGACGTACACGAACGCTTGGGCGTTCACGTAGGCAAGACCCATCAAGAACACCACGCCGAGGGCGAGGGCTGTGTGGGCGCGGTCGCTGCGACGCGCGGCGTACACGGCCCACTGGGCGAAGAGGCACAGCGACCACACGGTGATCAACATCACGTTGGAGGGCACTTCGGGAATGATGTAACTGTCGGGGAAACGCTCCCCTGCCGACACCACTCGTTCGCGGAGCAGCGCCCAGATGGCGAGCATGCCGCCGATGAGCATGGTGCCGGCCACACCGGCGAGGGCGGTGGCCACGAAGACCTGCCGGCGCGGGGCCGGGGCAGCAGCAGCGGGTAGTGCGAGCGTCACGACGGGCTCCCTTCGGTGCCGGCGAGGTTGTCGAGTTCGGGTTCGGCCGACGACACCGTGGGCAGAGCCTCGAAGTTGTCGGCCGGTGCCGGCGAGGCGATCGTCCACTCGAGCGTGTGGCCACCCACCGGGTTGGCCTCCACCGCGTCGTCGCTGCGCGATGAGGCAATGGCGCCCAAGGCGGCGAGCACGGTCAGTGCCATCAGTGCGTGACCGACCAGCACGATGCCGTTCAAGATGGTGGATGCGCCGTCGCCGTCGTAGATGCCTGCGGCGGCTGGTTGGTCGGTGAAACCGGCGATGTAATGCGGCAGCGACGCTGCCGCGGTGGCGATGAGCCCGAGGCCGGCCAGTGGCAGCACTTTGCGGTCGGCGACGTGGATGCCCCACAGTTTCGGCGCCCAGAACACCAGAGCGCCCAATCCGCCGAGCAGTGCGCCGTAGGTGACATACACGGCTGCGGCTTCTTCGAACACCGTGCCGGCCAGTTCGAAGTCGTCGATGGCGGCCAGCAGGCTGCCCGCGGCACCGGCGAGGATCATCAGGGTGGACACCACACCGAACAGCAGCCCAGCAGAGATCTTCGGCGTGACACGGTCGCCCTCGGGCTTGGCGACGATGGCGCCGAGCGCCAGCACCACTACAGCGCCGAGCAGCGGCAGACCGTAGAAGAACAGCGCGATGACCGCCTGCTTCACGACATCGGCACCCTCAGCGGAGAAATCCACGCCGAAACGCTGCTGTTGTGCCACTCCGGCGAAGGCGCCCACGGCCACCAGACCAAGACCGGCGAACACCACCTGGCGCAGCGGATGGCGGCGTCCGAAGGCCACCGGCAATGTCTCGGCTAGCAGGCCGAGCGCGGGCAGTGCGTAGATGTAGGTCATCGGCTGCGACCAGAACATTGAGATCCAGTCGCCGATGGCCTCGGGGCCTCCGAAGGCGAGGCCGGCGTTGCGGGTATCGACGAACAACAACACGATCGCGCCGAACATCACGGGTAGGGCCACCAGCAACGCGAGCGATTGCACCAGCGCCGACCAGGTCATGAACGGCACACGCCGCAGGGTGACCCCGGGGGCGCGGGTGGTGAGCACGGTGGCGGCCACGCTGGCTGCCGACGCGAGCAGGCCGAGAATGGTGAGGCCGAGACCGGCAAGGAACAGGTCGACCATCTGGGCGTCGCCACCACCGACGCCGCCGTTGGCCGCGAGAGCCACGATGGTGAGGGTGATACCGCCGAGCCAGGAGTAGAAACCGGTGAGGGCCAGGCGCGGGAACGCCATGGCGCGTGCGCCCACCTGCATCGGTGCGATCGCGATGGCCACACCGAGCGTGACCGGGATGGCCATGGCGAACACCAGGCCGATGCGATGCAGTTGGAACAGCTGCAACAACGCACCACCGTCGAGTACGTTGCCGGAATCGTCGGTGCGCTCTAGGCCCAGCAGGGCACCGATGACGGCCACAGCCACAGCGGCCAGCAGGCCGGTTACGGCGTAGAGACGGCCGATCTTTTTGTGGTCGGTGGACGTGGCCCAGTCGGCGGCTCGGGCCACGAAGGTGCCCACGGTGCCATCACCGAGGGCCGCGGGCCGAGCGGGGGTGTCGATCGTGGTCATGTCGGTGTGCAGCTCGCTTCCGGTACCGGTGGCCCTGCTGACCCCACCGAAACCGGGGCGGGACAGGGCATGGTTGCGTAACGGCTCAATCCTACTTGTCTGATCGCGCGACGACAGAAATCCACTGCCAGTTCGTGACGCAGGTCATTGTTCACCTCGTCACATCACGGCAGGCGATGGACGTGCGATCAGCTCTGCCTCAGACGAGAACGTCGAGGGTGAGCGCGGCGAACAACACACTCACATAGGTGATCGAGAAGCCGAACACCCGCATTGATCGGGCTTCGGTGGGTTCCCGACGCAACCATTCGCAGGCCCACAGGAACGCGGCGCCCAACACGGCGGCTGAGATCACGTAGATCGGGCCGAGCCCGGCGCCATCGCCGGCAATGGTCGTATCGCCGTTCGCCACAGGCACCAACACCAATGTGGTGGCGACGAGAGCGATGGTGTGGCCAATCATTTGGATGTAGGCGTTCTTGAATGGCACCACCGCGGGCAGCATCGGCACATTCGCCGCCCGGTAGTCATCGGCGTAGCGCATGGCGAGCGCCCAGAAGTGCGGCGGAGTCCAAAAGAAGATGGCCGCGAAGAGCACCACGGGGGTCCAGGTGAGGTCATTGTTCACCGCGGCCCAGCCGACCAGCACTGGCACGGCTCCCGCCGCACCACCGATCACGATGTTCTGGCGACTGGTGCGCTTCAACCACAGGGTGTAGACCCCCACATAAAACGCGGTCGCGGATGCGGCGAGGATGGCCGCGAGCAGGTTGGCTCCGGCCCACAGCACCGCAAAAGCAGCAATTTCCAGGGACAGGGCGAACACCAGCGCTTCTCGTGGTTGCACCACGCCGGTGACCAGCGGCCGGGTGCGGGTGCGTTCCATCAACGCGTCGATGTCGCGGTCGACATACATATTGATGGCGTTGGCACCGCCGGCGGCCAGGCTGCCGCCGATCAGGGTGATGATTACCAGGCCAAGACCGGGCCATCCGCCGTCGGCGAGCACCATGGTGGGCACGGTGGTGATCAACAGCAGTTCGATGATGCGCGGCTTGGTGAGCGCGATGAACGCTCCCGCGCGACTGGTGGGGGCACGGCGGCTGCCGTGGGCCACTCCTCCGGGGGCAAGCCGCGAGGGGACGAGGGGGCGGCTGCCGAGGCTCATGGTCCTCCCAGCGTACGGCCGCCCCGCTGTAGCGGCCAACGCCGGCTCGGGTCGTGCGTGTGTGCACGCTGACAACACGACCGCCGATGATGCGTCATCGCCGAGGTGGTCGCGTCCGAGCCGGGGCATGGCCGAACGGGCGACGGTTGAGCCGGTCACCGCTTCAGGGCACACTGGGCTGGTGAGTGGTCGGCCCGAGCGCAGCGCAACCCGTGTCCGCGCGGTGGCCGTCCGAGCCTCAATCGTCGAGACCGCCCCGGTCGTTGATGCCGATGCCGACACCGCTCAGGATCGGCCGTGGAAGGTCATCGTGTGGAACGACCCGGTGAACCTCATGAGTTATGTCACGTTCGTGCTGCAGAAACTGTTCGGCTACGACCTCGACACTGCAACAGCGCTGATGCTCGAAGTGCATCACGATGGCCGTGCGGTGGTGGCCGACGGTGGCCGCGAAGAAGCCGAAATGCACGTGTTCCGGCTACACGAACATGGGTTGTGGGCCACGATGGAGCACGACTCGTGATGTGTCAGCTTCGGTGTCGGCTGTGCCGGAGGCCGCCGTGTTGAGGCGACGGCGTCCGCCGTGTGAACGCACCGGACCCGATACGTTCGCGTTGCGCCTGTCAGCCGAAGAGCACGAGGTGCTGGTGCGCCTGCTCGGCGATCTCGATGCGATGCTCGACGAGGCCGACCTCGACGATCTGGCATCGGAACGCGCTGCCGACGGCCGGTCCACGCCGTTACGTCGGCTGTTCCCGCCGGCGTTCACCGATTACGCCGGCGCCGACGCCGAACGCGATGCCGAATATCGGCGGTTGATGTATTCAGAGTTGGTCACATCACGGCGCGCGGCGCTCGCCGCAGTGCTCAACGTCATCGACCCCGACCGTGACGGTGACGATGATCAACATGATGGTGTGCGGCGTTTCGGTGCCGACATCGTGTTGGACACCTCTCAGATCACTGCATTCATGCAGGGGCTGAACTCATTGCGCCTGGTGCTCGGAGCAATTCTTGGCATTGTCGATGATGATGCGGCAACCGATGCCGACGACCGCCTTGGCGACACAGCCGAGTACGCGTTGTTCGGCTGGTCGGGGTGGATGCTCGAATGGGTGGTGCAGGCACTGTCGGGCAACTCCGGGTCGCCGTTCATGCCGTCGGGCCCCGACGCCTAAACGCACATAACGTCCCCGTGGCACCGCGCGGTGCCGCTGCTAGCGTTCTCCGCGCCTCGTTCTGCGAGGTGGCATCAGGCCCCCATCGTCTAGTGGCCTAGGACACCACCCTTTCAAGGTGGCGGCACGGGTTCGAATCCCGTTGGGGGTGCGGTACCGGCTCCGGCTGGTACTCCCGATAGCGCGGTGTCGCAATTGCGTCGCCGGCAGGTAATGTTGTCGGGCGCCACATGGTCCCGTGGTGAAGTTGGAGTTCACGCCGGCCTGTCACGCCGGAGGTCGCGGGTTCGAGTCCCGTCGGGACCGCTCGGGGTCACCATTTTGGTGGCCCCGCTGCATGTGATGGCGACGGGTCGCCCGTCGTCGTCACACCACGGTCGAGTAGCTCAGTTGGCAGAGCGTCCGCCTGAAAAGCGGAAGGTCACCGGATCGACGCCGGTCTCGACCACCGGGCACCCTGCGGGGTGCCCTTCGTGTATTCGGCGCCGTGGTCACGGCGTGCGGCCCCGTCACCGTCGGGCCGGCGGATGGCTGTGGCATGTCACCGGTCACCTAGCGTCGTCGGCGCGCGCCCAGCACACGGCACGCAGTCAGCGAGGCGGGCCATGACCACATCAGATCCGGACGCAACAGGTATAAGCACCGACGACGCGGCGCCGCTCGATGACCGGTTCCGCCCTGGTGCTCATCTAGCGACCCATGGCGACTGCCCAGCGGTGATCATGGCTGGCGTCGGAGGTGGTGACGAGATCGTCATCACATATGACGAGATGGAACGCCGCTCGCGTCGCCTAGCTCGTGCGTTCGCTGCGGCGGGCCTGGGCCGTGGCGATGCGGTGGCGGTGGTGTTGGAGAACCATCCGGCCTATTTCGAGGTGTTCTGGGCCACGCAGCGCTCGGGCATGTACTGCATCCCGATCAACTGGCATCTGCAGGCCGACGAGATGGCCTACATCGTCGCGGACTGTGGCGCGTCGGCGGTGATGACATCGGCGCATCTGGCCGACACCGCCACCACACTCACGCTGCCCGCGTCGTGCGGGCTGCGGGTGATTGTCGACGGTGATGACGATCTCGTACCCGGCTTCGTCGGGTACGACGGTTTCGTTGCCGGTCACGATGACGGCCCAATCGACGAAGAAGTCGAGGGCTCGATCATGTTCTACTCGTCCGGCACGACGGGGCGGCCGAAAGGGATCCGTAAAGACATCACCGGTGATCCACATGGCACAAACCCGATGGCCACCATTCATCTGCTGTCGGCCTATTACGGCGTGACCAACGAGTCGGTGTACTTAGTGCCGGCGCCGCTGTATCACGCAGCACCGCTGGTGTGGTCCACAGGGTGTCAACGTTGGGGTGCGACGGTGGTGGTGATGGAGCGTTTCGACGCGGCCGAGGTGTTGCGGTTAGTGGAACGCCACGGCGTCACCCATGCCCAGTTCGTGCCGACGCATTTCATCCGCATGCTGCGCCTCGACGATGACGAACGTTCTCGGTATGACATGTCGAGTCTGCAGATGGCGGTGCATGCCGCCGCGCCGTGCCCGGTGGATGTGAAACAGGCGATGTTTGATTGGTGGGGTCCGATCATTCACGAGTACTACGCGGGGTCCGAGGCCACAGGGGCGTGCATCATCGGGCCTGAGGAGTGGCTGGCGCGGCCAGGGTCGGTGGGAAAGTCGATGCGCGGGGCGTTGCATATCTGCGATGACGACGGCAACGAGTTGCCCGTCGGCGAGTCCGGTGTGGTGTGGTTCGAAACAGATGTGACGTTCGAGTATCACAACGACCCCGCTAAGACCGCTGCTGCATTCAATGAACACGGTTGGAACACCCTCGGCGACATTGGCTACGTCGATGATGAGGGCTATCTGTTCCTCACCGATCGGGCGTCGCACATGATCATCTCGGGCGGGGTCAACATCTATCCCCAAGAGGTGGAGAACGCCTTGGCGTTACATCCATGGGTTCTCGATATTGCGGTGATCGGCGTGCCGAATACCGATCTCGGCGAGGAGGTGAAAGCGGTGGTGGTACCCACCGATGCTGCTCCCCCAGCCGATGAATTAGCGACGGGGCTCATTACCTATGCCCGCGACCGCATCGCGCACTACAAGTGCCCAGTCAGCGTGGATGTGGTCGACGAACTACCCCGGCTGCCGACAGGAAAGTTGTTGAAGCGCCAACTACGCGACCGCTACTGGCCAGCCTCGTAACACGGCGTGGCGAACCCAGCCACTGTGACGGCAACGATGCCATCTGTTGTGTGGCCATCGTGCTGTGTGGCCGTCGTGCCGTGTGAAGCGGCGGTCTCAGGTGCCGGGCTCAAAACCAAGGTCGGTGGCGGTGAGCAGTGGCGCGTAGTGCACGCCGGCGTCGGAACACAACTGTGTGCAGGTGGTGCCGCGGTCAACGATCACGCTGGCGAACACCACTTCGGCACCAAAGGCGCGCACCACCTCCACGGCCTCGAGCAGGCTGGTGCCACGGGTCGTGGTGTCTTCCACTATCACCACCCGGTCGTCGGGTTCGAGAGCGCCCGCGAGTCGGCCGGTCACGCCATGGTCTTTGGCGTCTTTGCGCACACTGAAACTGCGTAGGTCACGGCCGCGGGTGGCGGCTACTGCGGCCACGCCGAACGCCACCGGGTCGGCGCCCATGGTCAGCCCACCGACGGCGGTGGCGTCGTCGGGAATGATGGCCAACAACGCGTCGGCCACGGCGATGATGCCGTCGGGTCGGCAGGCGGTTTGTTTGGTGTCGAGGAACCAGGTGCTAGTCGCGCCGCTTTTCAACGTGAATTGGCCGCGCCGCACCGAGTGCCGCAACACATGGTCGCGAAGGGCATTCCCGGCGGTGTCGAGGGTGGGGAGATCGCTCACGCCGCCGAGCGTAGGCGAGAGCACACGACCGGTGAAGGTGTTCAGTGCGAGCGATGAGGCGAGGTTGCGATGCAGTTGCCGATCGGTGATGTCGGTGGCGATGCCATCCAGCAATGTCATCCAGTGAGGCCCTGCGATGGTGTCGGGCGATGGTGTCGGCTCGTGACGGCGGGTCAGTAGGGTCGCGACCATGACGTCATCGACCGATCTCGGAACCCTCGCCGACTACCGCGTGTTCACCGAACCGCAGCAGGGTGCCTACTACGACGACTTGTTGGCGGTAGCCCAGCGCACCGAAGCAGTGGGGTTCGATGCGTTCTTCCGCAGTGACCATTACTTGAAGATGGGCGATGTGTCGGGGCTTCCTGGGCCCAGTGATGCCTGGGTGACGCTGGCTGGTTTGGCACGTGAGACATCACGTATTCGTTTGGGCACCTTGGTGACCGCGGCCACGTTCCGACTGCCGGGACCGTTGGCGATTTCGGTGGCCAATGTGGACCACATGTCGGGTGGGCGTGTGGAGTTGGGGTTGGGCACCGGCTGGTACGGGGCCGAGCATGATGCCTATGGCATCCGGTTCCCCGCTCTTGGTGAACGCTTCGACATCTTCTCCGAACAGTTGGCGGTGATTGCCGGCATGTGGGGCACCGCCGAGGGCGACACGTTCTCGTTCACTGGCGACCACTATCAGGTCACCGATTCACCGGCGTTGCCGGCACCGGTGCAGGCCGGCGGGCCGCCGATCATCATCGGCGGGCGCGGCGTGTCGCGCACCCCGGCGTTAGCGGCACGGTATGCGGCCGAGTTCAACATGCCGTTCGTCGACACCGACATGTTTGCCGAGCAGAACGCCCGGGTGTCGGCGGCGTGCGCAGCGATCGATCGTGACCCGGCATCGATGGTGCGCTCGATTGCGTTGGTGATTTGTGTGGGTGCCGATGAGGCCGAGGTGGCGCGCCGTGCAGCCGCGATTGGTCGCGAGCCCGATGAGTTGCGGGCCAATGGTGTGGCCGGCACACCTGATGAGGTGCGCGCCACGTTGGCGCGCTGGCGTGCCGCTGGAGCTGAACGGGTGTATCTGCAGATGCTCGACCTGTCTGATCTCGATCATCTCGACCTGGTGGCCGACATCATCAGCAGCTAGCCCCGCGCGACGACGAACCAACTGCTGCCCGGAATTCCTCAAGCGACCCCCATTCGTCCGGTTCGTTCAGAGGGGCAACCTCATATGCGGATGCATACGCCGCGTCAATCGTTGCCGCCTTGTGGCGAGCGACAAGGGCTGAGAGGGCGTCATGAATCAGCTCAGCGGTCGTTGCTCCAGGCCGGGCCGACCGAGCGCGTGCGAGTAGGTCGGCGTCGACGGTCGTGCTCACCTTGACGCGGTTCATACCCCAAATATGCCACGCCCGTGTCACAACAGATCTCAGGCGTCGGCACGTGGGCGGCGTGCGCGGAGATGTGTGGTGGATTGGCTCAGGGGTCGCGGCGTTCGCGCAACAGCACTTCTTGGGCCACGGTGGCCACGTGTTCGCCGTCGGTGCTGTACACGTGACCAACGGCGAGGCCGCGGCCCGACACCAGGTGGTGGGTGGTGAAGTCGTGGAGGTGCCAGCGATCGGCTCGCATCGGCCGGTGGAACCACACGGTGTGGTCCAAGCTCACGCCGAAGATGCGTTCGGGGTCCATGTCGGTGTGGCTGCGCACCGTGGCCCGCACGGTGTCGTGCGGCAAATCGTCTGAGGTAAACGCCAGCCAGCACTGATGCGGATAATCATCGCCATCGTCAGGAAGGTCGTCGTTCACTTTGATCCATGCCGCCATACGACCGGTGCCGACATGGGGTTGGCCGACGAGGGCATCGGCGGGAATGAAGCACCGATCAAACCGGTCACTGAACGAGTCCTGCACGAGGCTGTCGGGCGATGGCACCTCGGGCATGGTGACGGTTTGCACCGCAGCAGCGTCTTCGGGGCGTTGAAATGAACATTCGGCGTTCAGAATTGCTCCAATCGCCTGCCGGGCGACAACACGTCGCGTGATAAATGAACGACCGTTGCGAATGCGATCCACTTCATACCGCACTGGTTCGGTGTGGTCGCCCCGCCGAATGAAATAGGCACGAATCGAATGGGGAGTGAATCCAACATCGGTGGTGTGCGCTGCAGCGCGTAGTGCTTGGGCCACCACCTGCCCGCCATACAGCCCGCCCCACGGGTAGCGGGGGCCGGTGCCGACGAAGCAGTCGTTGCCGTGGGGGGTCAGTTCAAACATCAGGTGTCGCTCTCCGTGGGCGCATCGCTGGCGCGGGTCGGCGCACATCACTGCCCGCGCCGAGGTTAGTGGCGCTCATCGCGCACCGATTGATGTCACACCCGAATGTCAATCCTCACCGTGCCGGGTGATGCGCTGTTGCGGTGATCGCCGCACCCAGGACACCCAGATGATAAGTGACTGCTCCACGAGTCGCGGTCAACGGCGGCCCTACCAGCGGCCATTCAACCGTATTTCTGTCTCACGAGCGATGACGTCTTTTGCCGCGACTATCTCTCACTCTTCAGCGATTACAGCAGTTCCGAGAACCGAATCTGTCCGTGAGACCGCTGATGGGCGGGAGGCGAACTGGCCGCCCACGTATGAGAAATGGCTGATGTTTGTTCAGACATTTGACGAAGAATGAACCCCATTAGTTGTTCCAAGAAACTCGATGTCATACGATTCATAACATGGCAACAAAAGCAAACTCAATGAGCGACGAACACAAGCAGGCCCTCGCCCAGGGTCGCATGGAAAGCAAAGTTGTGCGCGATTACCTTGAGGCGCTGCGCTCCGCCAAACCCAAGCGTGGCCGCAAGCGGTCGCCCGAAAGCATCCAAAAGCGTCTCGCCAAGATCGAGACAGAGTTGTCATCGGCCGATCCGCTCACCGAGTTGTTGCTGCTGCAGGAACGCCGCGATCTGCTCGATGAGGCCGAGTCACTCGGCTCCGGCGATGATCTCGCCAGCGCCGAAGAGGCCTTCGTGAATGTGGCCAAGACCTACAGCGAGCGTCGCCACATCTCCTACGCCACCTGGCGTGAGGTGGGTGTGGAAGCCGCCGTGCTGAAGCGCGCCGGCGTTCCCCGCTCCCTCTGACCCATATCGCGCACTGCGCACGATCGTTTCTCATGAATGCCCGCGGTACACACCGCGGGCATTCTCATGCGCGGGCAGCATTCATCGGTGTCACACAACCACTGCGTAAAGCTTGGTCATACTCATATTCAACGGTATTCATCACCGACGCCGTATCGCTCGCAGGCGCCACATCACATCACTCCGCTACAAACGCCACATCGACGTCATCGATTCGCCACCCAGTCGCCACCC
>Ga0181604_10003810_pt1 | contig 12565 bp, 11 predicted proteins | sample 041ome_12_FD_148663 | JGI IMG/M metagenome (GOLD analysis project Ga0181604, IMG submission 148663) | Coastal salt marsh microbial communities from the Groves Creek Marsh, Skidaway Island, Georgia - 041410US metaG (spades assembly) | ecosystem: Environmental > Aquatic > Marine > Intertidal zone...
ATCTTTTGTATTGGCTTTGCTATTTACAGGACTTGGTATAGGGTTATTCTATTTGAAAGTCCAGAATCCATCTATACCTAATATTATTTGGTTACTATTATTTTTTCTGGGGGTTTTAGGGCTTTTAATGGTCGCGATTTATAGAAATATAACATTGAAAATTCGTGGTATCCAAGAGCGAATTGTAGCTGGAGGTATTGAATCTATTGACATAAACTCTAATAAAACCATGACACTAGAAATGCTTGAGGTGGCCGTAGAAGATTGGACCGCAAAGCAAGCGCGGGTAGTGGAGGAATTAGAGAGTCGTGAAGAGTTTCGCAGGGAGTACATGGGTAATGTAAGCCACGAACTGAAGACTCCCATATTTAACATACAAGGGTATGTGTTAACCCTTTTGGATGGTGCAAAAGACGATCCTAAGATTGCAGCAAAGTTTCTCAAAAGAGCAGCCAAGTCTGTTGAACGCATGACTTCACTTATAAAAGATATGGATGTCCTCTCAAAAGTGGAATCTGGGCAGTACGACATCCGACTTGAACCAGTTCAACTAGGCGTTCTAATAGAAGATACCCTTCAGGGCGTTGAATCATTTGCTAGAAAAAATGACGCTAAAATATCTGTTGAAATCAAGGTTGATGAACAGGATGAAGTTCTTTGCGATTCAGCTAGAATAGAGCAAGTTTTAGATAATCTTATTGTGAATGCAATAAAGTATAGTGATAAGAATAAGCAGGTCAAACTGGTGGTTGACGAACTCGAATCCAAATTACAATTTAGTGTTATTGATAATGGGTTTGGAATACCTCAAAAAGACTTAGGTAGGGTTTTCGAACGATTTTATCGCGTAGACAAGGCACGTTCTAGAGATGCCGGTGGATCGGGCCTGGGTCTCTCTATTGTCAAGCACATCATTGATAGACACAATGAAACTATTGTAGTGGATTCTGAGGAGGGCAAGGGTACTGAATTTAAGTTTACCTTGGCCAAAGCATAATCGTTTAAAACCTCTTGCACTTCGCTTAAGACAGTGCATAATTCGAGTTATTTTTGAATGAACTCAACGAGCAACCGTTATGGAATGGAGTCCTGAATTAATGCGTAAACTTGAGGCGCTTAGAGCAAAAATTGAAGCGACCGATCAAGACTTCGAAACCTATGTAAATGGCTGGCAGTTGCAGCGCTTTCAAAACTATTGGGACTATATCCAATTAGATACTTTATTGAGTTTACAGCGCCCTACTACAGAGGTAGAAGATGAGCCTATATTTATCATTTACCATCAGATTACAGAGCTTTATTTCAAATTAGCGCGAATTGAAATTGATGCTATTGCAAAGTCGTCGGATTCAACCGTCCCAGAATTTATAGAACGGGTACAACGAATCAATCGCTACTTTGGCGCCTTGCGCGGAAGTTTTGGCGTGATGGAGCTGGGGATGAAGAAAGAAGAGTTTTTGGCATTCAGAGATGCCCTGGCACCAGCTTCAGGATTTCAAAGCGTTCAATATCGCATTATAGAACTGGGTTGTTCACCACTTATAAATCTTGTGCCTGAGAATCTTCGAGAATCTCTTAATAACGCTTCTATTGAAAAACAATTGGAGCATATTTATTGGAAAAGCGGGGCTACCGTGGAAGACACTGGCAAACCTGCATATACGGCTACTCAATTCATAGAAAAATATTGGGATGATCTGCTCTTTACAGCGGAAGCATACGAACATTGTAATATTTGGCAACGATTTCAAGAGCTACAAAGTAAAGCGAATACAGAGGAATTAGCTGAAGTGAAAAATGCACTTCGGGCACTTGATTTAAACGTGAACGTCAATTGGCCGCTGCAACATTATAAAACAGCTGTGCGCTATTTGTCTAAAAAGCCAACCGATATTCCTGCCACAGGAGGGACCAATTGGCAGAAATATCTCCCGCCGCGGTTTCAACGGCGCATATTCTTTCCAGAGCTTTGGACAGAACAGCAAAAAGCTGAATGGGGAAAAAGTTGGGTCCATGAAGTATTGGCAGAATTAGAAGGAGCGCATTAAATGGGTACCAAAAAAATCGCATGGATAGCAGTGGCATCCATTTTCTTAGTGTTGATTATTTGGGTGATTTCAGCTAATGAAGTTCAAGATGCTACACAGATAGAATCAACGGAACAAATTGAAAAAGAACCTTCTTATTACTTAACCTTGCCTTCAGATACCCTGAGATTTGAACAGCATCAAGTAAAGTCTGGCGAAAGTTTTGGCGCGTTGCTGGGCAAGAGAGGAATCAGTACTAAACAAATCTATCAAATTGCGGCAGCAGTAGAAGATAACTTTAATGTACGCAGGATTCGCGCTGGGGTAGAAGTTCAATTTGCTACGGGTGATAGTTCATTGTTTCCAGCGTATTTTATTTATCCAGAAAGCAAATTTGAGTATTGGATTATTGGCTTAACGGATTCCATTTTCGCTAAAAAGGTAGAAAAACATAGGGAGGTGCGTCAGCGCGCCATTTCTGGCACAATTGATGACGCATTATACCTAAGCGTTGGTCGAGCAGGAGGAACTCAAGCCCTTGCGATGTCCTTGGTAGAAGTGTATGCCTGGAGTATAGATTTCTTTAGGCTTCAAAAAGGCGATGCTTTTTCTGTTCTTTACGAAGAGGAATACGTAGATGATACCATCTATGTGGGGCTGAAAAGGATACTCGCAGCCAATCTTACTCATGTGGGAAATGACTTTTATGCATTTCCATATGAAAATGAATTGGGTTTCAATGACTATTATGATGAGGATGGACGAAGTTTGAGAAAGACTTTCCTCCGTGCTCCGCTAAATTTCACGAGAATATCTTCAAGATACAGTGGAAGAAGGTTTCATCCCGTTCAAAAAAGGTGGAAAGCCCATTTGGGGACGGATTATGCAGCACCTACGGGCACGCCAATCATGTCTACGGCAGACGGCGTTATCATTGCAGCAAAGTATACTTCGGCTAATGGTAATTATGTTAAGGTTCGGCACAACAGTACCTACACTACTCAGTACTTGCATATGAGCAAGATTAAGCCCGGAATTAAGAATGGTGTTCGGGTTAAACAAGGAGATGTCATTGGTTACGTGGGATCTACAGGTCTAGCAACTGGACCACACGTCTGCTACCGCTTTTGGGTGAACGGCAAGCAAGTGGATCCCTACAAGCAAAAACTTCCGGATGCGAAGCCTTTGGAAGGAGAGCGGATGGACACATACAAATCTTACATGGCGTCGCTTAAAAAAGAGCTTGACGCGCTTTAGGTATGTTGGCTTTTTTGAATTAGCCAATAACAATATTGATGATACGGCCGGGCACCACAATCATCTTTCGTACTTGTTTATCGCCAATATGCCCAGCGGTACGCTCGTCTTCCATCACAGCCTTCTCAATGTCTTCTTTTCCCATATCCAGTGGTAATTCCAATTGGAAACGAACTTTCCCGTTAAAGGAAACAGGGTAGTTCTTGCTACTTTCCACCAAATAACTCTGCTCGTGAGTAGGGTACTTTGAATGAGTTACAGAACCTTCACCGCCAAGCTTCTCCCAAAGTTCCTCAGATAGATGCGGCGCGAACGGTGAAATTAGTCTCACAAGAGGCTCAAGCACCTCGCGGTTGTTGGCCTTTAGTTCAGTCAATTCATTCGTAGCAATCATAAATGCACTAACTGATGTATTGAAGCTGAAGTTCTCAATATCTTCGTTCACCTTCTTGATACAGGTATGCGCGGCTTTTAGCGCTTTTTTATCGGCCGGTGTATCGCTCACATTAAACGCACCGCTTTGGTGGAATAGTTTCCAAAATTTACGTTGGAATCCGGCTACTCCCGACAGACCTTGGGTGTTCCAAGGTTTGCTTTGCTCTATGGGGCCTAAAAACATTTCATACATGCGCAATACGTCTGCACCGTATTTTTCTACGATATCGTCTGGATTGGTCACGTTGAATTTAGACTTAGACATTTTTTCTACCTCGCGGCTGCAGATGTACTTTCCATCTTCAAAGATGAATTCCGCATTCTCATATTCTTCACGCGATAGCTTAAAAGCGTCTACGTCCAGTTCGTCTCCTTGCAAAAGACTCACGTCTGCATGAATAGCTTGTGTGTCATGTTGGTCTTTCAAGCCAGCACTTACAAATGTATTGGTACCATTGATTCTATGTACGAAGGCACTAATGCCTTGGATCATCCCTTGGTTGATCAACTTCTTGAACGGTTCATCAAAGCTAATGAAGCCCATATCATACAAGAATTTTGTCCAAAAGCGCGAATACAGTAGGTGTCCAGTTGCATGTTCTGAACCGCCTATATATAGGTCAACTTGGTTCCAGTATTCCATGCTTGGTTTACCTACAAATTCCGCATCATTGTGTGCATCCATGTATCGCAAGAAATACCAAGAAGATCCCGCCCAACCAGGCATTGTAGTAGTTTCTAGTGGATGGCTATTGTAGCTCCAATTTTTGGCACGCGCTAGAGGTGGCTCTCCGTCTTGGGTAGGTAGATAAGCATCTACCTCAGGTAGTGTTAAAGGAAGGTCTTCTAAAGGCATTGTTTTTGGAATGCCGTTGTCATAGTAGATTGGGATGGGCTCTCCCCAGTAGCGTTGTCGTCCAAAGACGGCATCCCGCAATTTATATTGGGTAGCGCCCTTGCCGTAGCCGATTTCTTCTAAGTGCTCAATCATCTTAGCCTTGGCTTCCATGCATTCCATGCCGTCAAGGAAATCTGAATTAATCATTTTTCCTTCTTTGGCTTCAAAGGCCTCTACGCTGAGGTCACCGCCTGCGACGACCTCGATGATTTCAAGACTGAAGTGTTTTGCAAAGGCATAATCACGGCTATCATGACCGGGAACGGCCATAACTGCTCCTGTTCCGTAACTGGCTAAGACATAATCCCCAATCCAAATAGGCACCTTTGCCCCACTAATAGGATGTACGGCATAGGCTCCAGTGAAACAACCGCTAATGGTTTTGGTATCGGCCATTCGGTCTCGCTCGCTGCGCGCGGCAGCTTTTGCTTGGTAGGCTGCTACGGCCTCCCGTTGGTCGGCCGTTGTGATTTCTTGAACCAATTCATGTTCTGGTGCTAAGGTCACAAACGTGGCGCCAAATAGAGTATCTGGTCGGGTTGAAAAGACTTCAATTTGCCCCTGATGACCATGTATATCAAAAAAGATAGCTGCGCCAACAGATTTTCCAATCCAATTGCGCTGAGTTTCTTTTAAAGAGGTACTCCAATCAATGCGCTCCAAGCCTTCTAACAAGCGGTCTGCGAATGCGGTAATTCGCATAGACCATTGCATCATTTTCTTTTGAATAACTGGGTGTCCGCCCCGCTCACTTAGGCCGTCTTTCACTTCGTCGTTCGCCAAAACAGTACCTAAGGCAGGACACCAGTTCACATTGCTTTCGCTGCGGTATGCCAATCGGTAGTTCAGCAACGTATTAGCCTTGTTGGCATCATTCATTGCTACCCATTCTCCGGCGCTGAAGCTTAATTCTTCAGTTTGAGCAGCATTCAACCCTTCCGTGCCATGGGCCTCAAAATGCGCTATAAGTTTATCAATATGTCTACTCATGCCCTTGTCATGGTCGTACCAAGCATCAAAGAGTTGAATGAATATCCACTGCGTCCATTTATAGTATGACGGATCCGTAGTTTTGAATTCACGCGACCAATCTAACCCGAAACCTATATTGTCCAATTGTTGGCGGTAGCGTTCAGTATTTATTTCTGTTGTTCTTTCTGGGTGTTGGCCGGTTTGGATGGCATATTGTTCTGCTGGCAATCCAAAGGCATCATATCCCATGGGGTGAAGGACGTTGAATCCCTTTTGCTTCTTGAAACGACCGTAGATATCTGAAGCGATATAGCCAAGTGGATGCCCTACGTGTAAGCCCGCACCTGAAGGGTAAGGAAACATGTCCAAAACATAGAATTTTGGTTTGTCCTGTGAAGAAGATGCATGGTAGGTGCCTTCAGCGGCCCATTTAGCCTGCCATTTCTTGTCAATTTCCTGATGATTGTACTCCATATCGTTAAAGAAGTGTTGAACACGCGCGAAATTAGTGAATGCACGGCAGGAATTACTATTTTCGCTCCGATGAGTTCCAAAGAACAAAAATTTACAGCGTCCAGAGTGCGGTCTTCCTACATCAGTGTAGTGATTTCTATGACTTTGGTATTATACGTCTTGGGCCTTTTGGGTACTTTGGTGCTGAGCGCCAATAACTTATCTAGAGCGGTACGAGAGAATTTCACCTTTACTTTAGTGCTAGAGGAGGCCATTGAAGAGGCAGATCTCAAAACTTTACTGAAAACACAACAGTTGGCACCCTATGCTAAAAGTGCAGTTTTAGTCACTAAAAAAGAGGCTGCTGAAAGTCTAGAAGCTGCACTTGGTGAAGATTTTGTGGAATTTTTAGGCTATAATCCTCTAAGTAATACCATTGATATCAATTTGCAATCAGAAATGGTCGCTTCGGGTGATTTAGATGCTTTGAAGACTAAGATGATGCAGGAAGAGTATGTGAAAGATGTGCTGTATGACCGTGACTTGGTTGCATTAGTTAATGAGAATATTGAAAAAATATCATACGTTTTATTTGGTGCATCTTTGGTTTTGTTAATCGTAGCTTTAGCACTTATTCATAGTAGTATTCGACTGACAATTTATTCTAAGCGTTTTCTTTTAAAGACCATGCAGCTCGTAGGCGCAACTTCAACCTTCATCCGTAGGCCGTATCTATTCAATGCACTTCTTTTAGGGGTCATTGCAGCCCTGTTATCCATGGGGCTACTTGTAGCAACTGGATACGGAAGTACTGTCTATTTCCCGGGTCTTGTAGAGCTTTTCTCTCAGGAGGTACTTGTTTTGGTGGGGCTATCACTTCTAGGCATTGGCTTAATCGTCCCCGGTGTAAGTACGGCAATAGCGATTCGCAGATATTTAAAACTAAGAACTAACGAATTATATTTTTAATTATGGAAAACAAAGAAACATTCCTCTTTGACCGCAGAAAGTACATGATACTTATTGCAGGATTGGTTATGCTAGCAATTGGCTTTGGGCTTATGCTTGGCGGAGGATCAGAAAACCCATCAGAATTTAACCCTGAGATATTCAGTGCCAAACGCGTAGGAATTGCTCCGTGGTTTTTATTCATAGGTCTTCTGTTGCCAATAGTTGCCATTATGATTCCTAAGAAAAGCGTTTAACACCCAATTGCATGACACCTATTCAAGCCTTCTTTTTAGGCCTTATTCAAGGCCTAACGGAATTTTTACCTGTAAGCTCTTCGGGTCATCTTGAGATTGCTAAGGCACTTTTTGGGCTCGATTTGACGGGTAAAGAAAGTCTCACTTTTGATGTTGTAGTGCATGCTGGCACTGCTCTGAGTACCATCGTTGTTTTTCGCAAAGACATAGGAAAAATAATCAGCGGATTGCTGAAGTTCCAATGGAATGCAGAAACAAAATTCGCCTTATTTATAGTGTTATCCATGGTACCTGCAGGAATCGTTGGTTTATGCTTTGAAGAAGAGATAAGCGCATTATTTGAAGGCCAATTACTATTAATTGGCGTCACACTTACGATTACTGGATTTTTGCTTTTCCTTGCAGACAAGGCAAGGGTTACAGATAAAGAAGTAAAAGGGTGGGATGCTTTAATCATTGGATTAGCCCAAGCTGTTGCTATTTTGCCTGGTATATCTAGAAGCGGTTCTACCATTGCTACTTCTGTATTGCTGGGAGTAGATAGAGCAAAGGCGGCACGATTTTCTTTCCTAATGGTGCTCCCCATTATATTAGGTAAGGCACTGCTGGATGCAAAGGATATAGTTGCTGGAGAAGCGGTAGGTGCTGACGTCAGTCCATTTGCGCTCATTCTTGGTTTACTCGCTGCGTTTTTCAGTGGAATTATGGCTTGTAATTGGATGCTTTCAATTGTGAAAAGAAGTCAATTGAAGTATTTCTCTTTTTATTGTTTTGCATTAGCGGTTATTGTTGTAATCAGCCAATTTATTTAGATAAATGACTGCAGAGGAAGTAAAGGCAGGAAAGGTTTTACTTGTTGATAAACCTCTAGAATGGACGAGTTTTCAGGCAGTAGCGAAAATTAGGTTTGCCTTGCAAAAAGAGTTTGCTCTCAAAAAGCTCAAAGTGGGGCATGCAGGTACTTTAGATCCTCTCGCCACAGGCTTACTTATTATTTGTGTGGGCAAAAAGACCAAAGAGATTTCCTCTTACATGGGGCTCAACAAACAATATATAGCGGAGATTACTTTTGGTGGTACCACTCCTTCTTATGATTTAGAAAGTGAAATAAACGAATCGTTCAACACTGCACATATTAATCGGGCAGCCATAGAATCCGTTCTTCCGGAATTCTTGGGAACTATTCAACAAAATCCACCTATTTTTTCAGCGATTAAGCAAGGTGGTGTTCGTATTTATGAGAAGGCTCGTGCAGGGGAAGAAGTTACCGTTGAACCACGAGAAATCATGATTCATGGTTTAGACATTATCTCCTTCCAGGACAATAAGCTTGTACTGCAAGTAGATTGTGGCAAAGGAACCTACATTCGCTCTTTGGCACACGATCTAGGCAAAGCGCTCCATTCAGGCGCTCATCTCAGTGGACTACGTCGGACAAAAATTGGAACTTACACTGCAGAAGGCGCCAAAAATCCAATGGAGTGGGCCGATTTTTTTAGCAAAATACTTGAATCCTAATCAAGGTATTTGCTCTTCCACAAATTGCTGTTGAAGTTCTTCATCCGGCTAAAACCATAGAGAGCGGTCATAGCTCCCGTGGAAAAAACCATCCAAAAGAAGAAAATTACACGAAGGTGTAAAATGGTGCCCGAGTCTTTTGGGCCTCTCATTAGACTTTCAGGAAATAAAAGAGCAACCAGCATGCAGAACCCAAAAACTGATTTCATCAAACTTTCAAAATCTCTAAAAGGGTATACTAAAATTTTTCGCAGCGGATGCAGATCTTTGCCCCACTGCGCAATCAAATAATAGTAGTTGCCTCCCATTGGAACAAATAGCAAGGGATCTTTATCTTTTTCTGCAAGCTTAAACATGCCTGCTGGAGCAATCATTTTGAATCCTTTAATCTCCTTGTCTTGCTGTTGCTCAAATGCCTTAATGGCATCCAAAGCTTCAGAAGGAAATGTGCCATTAAATCGTTTTGAATCAAGAAAGCGCAACCGGTAATCAATACAGAGTTTTTGAATGTCATTAATGTGAAAGATTCGATTCACGTCCAGCGTATCAAAATTCAAATCCTCTTGATTTCCATTAGAAGAAAATAGATTACCTAAAATACGCTCGCCCTCATTGGGCTTGGACAATAAGACTTTAAAACCCTCAAGAACGTCCGCGTTTGTAGGTTCATTGTTTTTGGATCGAATGTTGTTCAGTTTGTCTAGAAGGTTGATTCCCATGCTAAATAAATTTCTTTTATTGGGGAACAAATGGCGTTGTAGATTTAACAAAGTACGTACTTGCATTGTTCAATAACAATTGCTTTATCAAAAACTTGACAACGGGGGGTCCGAAATCGTACATTTGCGCCTCATCTTTTAAAAATTTCAAAGCCCGTAAGCTATGAAAATGAAACTTTCACACTTCGCGTACGATCTTCCAAAGGAACTCGTCGCGCAGGAACCAACCGTGCACAGAGACGATAGCAGGTTGATGGTAGTCCACAAGGATACCGGCGAAATAGAGCACAAGCATTTTCACCAACTCATTGATTATTTCGAAGACGGTGATGTAATGGTGCTTAACAACACTAAGGTTTTTCCTGCTCGTATGTGGGGAAATAAAGAAAAAACTGGTGCGCGCATTGAGGTATTCTTATTGCGTGAATTAAACGCTGAAAGTCGCTTGTGGGACGTATTAGTAGACCCTGCTAGAAAGATTCGTATCGGAAATAAGTTGTACTTCGGTGAAGACGATTCTTTAGTTGCTGAGGTAATAGACAATACTACCTCACGTGGACGCACACTCAGATTTTTGTTTGACGGCTCTTATGAAGAGTTTCGTGCTAAGTTGAAGGAGATGGGAGAAACCCCGCTTCCAAAATATATTGATCGTGAACCAACAGAAGAGGATAGCGAACGCTACCAAACTATTTTTGCAAAAGAAGAAGGGGCTGTTGCAGCTCCGGTAGCCGGACTACATTTTTCTAAGCACTTGATGAAGCGCCTTGAAATTAAAGGTGTTCATTTACCAGAATTGACGCATCACGTTGGTTTAGGCACCTTTCGTCCAGTGGAAGTGGAAGATTTGAGTAAGCATAAAATGGATAGCGAGCAATTTTTCATGCCTCAAGCCACAGCAGATGTAGTGAATGAAGCTTTGGTTCAAAACCGTCGTGTATGTGCTATTGGCACAACCACGGTTCGAACATTGGAAAGTTCATTGACCACTGGCGGTCGCATTACGGAAACAGAAGGATGGACAAATAAATTTATCTTCCCTCCGTATGAAGTACAAATCCCAAATGCCATGGTGACGAATTTTCACCCTCCTGGCTCTACGCTTTTGATGATGAATAGCGCATTGATGGGACATGATTTGGCCATGCATGCAATTAATGAAGCAATCAAAGAAAAATATCGATTCTTAGCTTTTGGTGATGCAATGTTGATCATCTAAACTTACCAAAGTAAAATGTACAAGCCCTGCCTTTTAAGGCGGGGCTTTTTATTTGATTTTATTAAAAGCATCCAGGTATTGAGTGGCAATATCTTCCCAATTAAAGGATGCACGAATTCGATTTCTAGAAAGTTCCCGTTGCTTCGACTTAAATTCTTGGTTTGGCAGATTTCTTAGCAAGTCAGACAGCTCATTGTGGTCGCTCCATAATGCGCCTAAACCACCAAGTGTACTTGCGTTGAACGGATTATTATGCGCTAAAATAAAAGCGCCACACCCCATGGCTTCTAACAGAGCAGGATTGGTGCCACCAGCGCTGTGCCCATGTAGATACGCATCGCAGTTCAAACGAAGTTCATTGAGTATGTTTTTATCATACACTGTACCTGGAAAATAGATGGAAGAACAATCCTTAAATCTTTTCTGCAGTTGACGTCCGTATCGATTCGTATAGTCACCTATAGTGATAAGAACCTTACCACTTTGCTTTGCGGCCTCTAGGATCTCTTTAATATGATTGTCTGGCTGAATTCTCCCAATGTGAAGCACGTAGTCTGTGTGAGGTAAATTCATCTTTTTGAGAGCAGATGCATCCGATTGTTCTACAACTTCTGCTCCGTAAGCAATAGTAGTGCAAGAAGTAGAATATTTAGTCAAATATTCTGCAATCATAGGGTTGTCAGCAACTAAAAGTTTTGAACGTCTAACCCCTCTGCGTTCAGACCAGCGTAAAAAAACAGATAGTACACCGCGGTATTTGACTCTTCGGTGTTCAATTCCGTCCATATTAATTGCCGTTTTTGACTTTGGCCAAAGAAAAGACCAAATGGCAGAGGTGGTATAACCTAGCTGAAGGTAGATGTCAAAATCTTCTTTTCGCGCATCTAGGATACATAGGTAATCGTAGATGAATTGGCCCGCTAAACCAATGGTGTGCTCTGGATTAAAAATGTGCTTAACCCGCACTCCTTCATGAAATTCAACTTTTTCTGGATGGTCACTTGTTGCATAAACAACTACTTCATGACCTGCTCGCACCCATAAAGGGGCTACACGTTCTGCCATCTCCTCAAAACCGCCGTAACGGTTTGGTATACCCCTAGATCCAAGTACTGCAATTTTCACAGGACTAAATGTAGGATTTTTGAAGGGGATAGTAGAACTTCTAAAGAAACCTAAACACTTAATTCATGAATTTCAATAATTCTTCAGGTCCTTGGACACAAGAACATTTATTAAGCTTTGTCCTTAACGGTGCCAGTAAGTTTCAAGATGTAGAAAAGATGGCACAGGAGTTCTCCATGCATTTTAAAAGCCTCACCCAACTCATGCAAATGGATGAACGCTCATTGATGAATATTAGGGGAATTGGACCGGTCAAGGCGAAACAAATCATGGCGGTTGTAGCGCTTTATAAGGAATGGAATCGCCCTGAACAATTACCTCAAAGCGTAAAAAGGAGTGCAGATGCAATTCCACACTTTAACGCACTTCAGTCCCTTTCTCATGAAGAATTCCATGTATTGTATTTGAACAGGGCCCATACGCCGCTAAATTGTCAATGCTTGTTCAAAGGTGGAATTACCGGAACCGTCACAGATGTAAGGGTAGTCATGAAGAAAGCAATTATATGGGGTGCCACAGCAATGATTGTTGCTCATAATCATCCTTCAGGTGCGCTTTACCCGAGTGAAAATGACAAACGAACGACTAAAAAGCTTGTATCAGCCGCAAAAACATTAGATCTGACCGTTTTAGATCATCTAATTGTGACGCGTAGTGGCTACTTTAGCTTTTCAGATCAAGGTTTGATGTAAATGGGAGCGGCACGTTACTTGCAGAATTGGAGAGAATTTTTGGGT
>Ga0181604_10003819_pt1 | contig 12542 bp, 6 predicted proteins | sample 041ome_12_FD_148663 | JGI IMG/M metagenome (GOLD analysis project Ga0181604, IMG submission 148663) | Coastal salt marsh microbial communities from the Groves Creek Marsh, Skidaway Island, Georgia - 041410US metaG (spades assembly) | ecosystem: Environmental > Aquatic > Marine > Intertidal zone...
TTTGCTGCGGAGCTCAATAAAAATGGCGTGGCTGCAACGGTTACCGACCTCATTGGTACCGATGGTTCGATCGCGCTTACTGCGGGAGTCACAGAGGAATCTGGCTTCAGTTATTCAGTTAGGCTGGCGCCTCAGGGTGTGGACGCGTCTGCTGAAACGGGGGGAGATGAGGTTGTGCTTCCCGTTGAGGGGTCGACATCGGTCACGGAAGTGCACTTAGCCTCAGGCTCGGCTGGCTACTGCCTGTGGGGTCTCACTGAGGCTCAAGTTATTGCTGATGTGCTCGCTCAATTTGAGCAACATCGCAGAACTTAGTCGATAATCGTGATCGCGGTAGCGGGCAGTTTTCTGCCCGTAGGATTCAAGTCGCGCATCGCTGGGATCATTTGATTAAGCCGCGCCTGTCTGTCGTTGGGTGCCGGGTGTGTGCTGAGAAATTCAGGCGGTCTATCGTCGCCTAGACTCGCCATTTTCTGCCATAGCGTAACGGCAGCCTCAGGATCGTATCCGGCAAGTGTCGCTAGTCGCATCCCGAGCTTGTCGGCCTCACGCTCTGCGACTCGGCTATTGGGTAGTTCAAGGGCTACTTGCGCCAGGACTTCCGCATTTTGTCCCGCACTGCGGCTGCCGTCGGTGGCCGCACTTACAGCGACCAAACCGAGTTGGATGGCCATGGCACGAGACATCCGCTCTGCCGTATGGTCCGCAAGCGCGTGAGAAATTTCGTGTCCCATAATCTGAGCAAATTCGGCGTCGGTAAGCTCGAGCTCGTCAAACAGTCCCGTATAAACAGCCATCTTTCCACCGGCCATACACCAGGCGTTAACGGTCTCCGCCTCATCTACAATCACGACGCTCCAGTCCCAGCCGGCTGATTTCGGAAAATTCTCGACAGCTGCCGTAACGACCCTGCCTGTAATGCGGCGAACTCGAGATTCCAGCAACCGGTCTTGGGATATCTCGCCTTCCTCGCGCAGTGTCGCGACCGCTTGTCGGTAGGCGCCGCGAGACTGTTGTATCGCCGACTCCGGGGAAATAATAAGAAATTGGCTTCTGCCGGTTGGGCTTGTGCTGCAACCCACGGCAAGACAAAGCATTAGAGCGGATAAAACAGGGTGGATCCGGCGCATTGTCGGGGACTCCAAGGTTATCGAGTGATCAAGATGCAACCCGCTCGACAGTGCGTCAACCCGGTTCTGATTCAGCGCCAGCAACGACTCTAATGAGGCCTCGATAGACTCGTGTTGCATCAGCCTTGCCTTCGAGGATGCGTTGAATCTCACTACAAATGGGCACTTCGATGTTGTGGCGGTTAGCCAGTGAGACCACGGTCGGAGCGCTTTTTACGCCCTCGGCTACCATATTCATGCCGTCGGTTATCTCTTGTACCGATTTTCCTTGCGCCAGTTGCAGTCCCACATGTCGATTTCGGCTTTGAGGACTGGTGCAGGTGGCGATCATATCGCCCATGCCCGCGAGCCCTGCAAAGGTCTCTGCGCTACCACCCAATGCAGTGCCCAATCGGGTGACCTCGGCGAGACCGCGTGTAATGAGTGCGGCTCGGGTATTGTCACCGGCGCCAAGACCGTCTCCCAGACCTACCGCAAGCGCAATGATATTTTTGAGGACGCCACCCAGCTCGCATCCAATCACATCGTCGTTTCGATAGACACGAAACAGACCGACGTTGAGCACGGGCTGCAACCAGTCGGCCGAGGTATCATCAAGAGCAAGTACACTCGCTGCGGCTTTTCCTTCGAGGATCTCCCTAGCAAGATTGGGCCCCGTCAGCACTCCGACGGGGTGATCGGGACAGCACTCATTAATGACTTCGGTCATACGTTTCTGTGTCGTGGCCTCGAGACCCTTCGTCATACTGATGATGGGTGCGCCACTAGGAACCAAAGGCGCCACCTGTTCAAACACACTACGAAAGTTGTGCGAGGGAATCGCCATAAAAACAGCATGTGCGTCGGTCACGGCCTCTTCGAGACTGGTCGTTGCAGACAACAAGGGGTTGAGATTGAGACCTTCGAGGTACCGACTATGCGTATGCGAGCCGTTAATCTCATCCACGACGTCTTGATCGCGCGCCCACAGCGTGACGTGAGCATTCCGACAAACCAGTGAAGCCAGTGTCGTGCCCCATGAGCCTCCGCCGATGACGGCGAGGCGGGTATCACTGTTTTTTGGTGAATTCAGCGCAGTTTACCCCTGAGTGAGCACAAAACGACGCGCGAGGATGGCGGTTCAAGATCAAAACTTCAAGTTGAGGTGAATATTCACCGTGTTGCCCTGTAGACTCAAGCAGAAGCGAAACTGTTTTAAGAGACTCTGGGCGCTATGGAATACGGAATTGTCAGTCTGCTACCGACCGCCTTGGTTCTGGTTTTAGCCGTTATCACCCAACGCACCTTGGAATCGGTTATCGCCGGCGCCATTTTCGCGTTCCTACTGATGGACGGCACCGGATTTGTGGACACACTCGCGGTAGTGACTCTCGATGTCCTGCGTGATGAGGACATTGCCTGGATTATTCTGGTTTGCGCGCTCTATGGCGTGTTCATAGCGCTACTCGTCCGCAGTGGCGGCTCAATGGCGTTCGGTAACCTTTTACTTAAGCGCCTGCGCTCCAAAGGTCAGAGCCTGTTTGCGACCTGGATACTAGGACTCTTTATCTTCCTCGATGACTACCTAAACTCACTGACAGTGGGTGCAACCATGAAGGCGGTAACCGATCGGTTTAAAACGTCACGTGCGATGTTGGCCTATGTGATCGACTCCACCGCAGCCCCTTTGTGCCTACTCGTACCCATTTCCAGTTGGGGCGCCTATTTCGCTGGTCTTCTGGAGAAAAATGCAGTCGCTGCCGATGGCCAAGGATTGTCCTTATTTATCGAATCGATCCCCTACATGTTCTATCCACTTGTGGCGGTCTTTCTTGTTCCGGTTGTCGCCTTAGGATTCATTCCTCGAATAGGACCCATGCGGCAGGCTGAGGAATTGGCTGAGGCAACGGGTGATCTGGGTGCCACCGATGGTGACACCAGCGAACTGGAGTTTGGCAATGGTGGGCCGTCTACGTTTTTCCTGCCTATCTTTGCGCTACTGTTTTTCACTGTTTTCCCGAGTGTCGATTTGCTTCGAGGCGTAATCGCAGGAATTCTGGTGACCGTTGTCTACTTTGCTTCGCTAAGACTCATGCCCTTATCTGAGTTATTCGATACCTGCACTAACGGCATCAAAATCATGGTGCCCGTGCTCGCTATGTTGCTGGCTCTATTTGTCTTTGTTGAAGCGAACGATCGGATTGGCCTTACCGAGTATGTCATTCAGGCAGTTAAGCCTTATATGAATGCCACCATGCTGCCGGTCATTGTGTTTATCACCATGTCAGCGGTGTCTTTCGCCACGGGATCAAACTGGGGTGTCATTGCGATCGCTATGCCTGTCGCGTTCCCGCTGGCACAGGCCTACGATGTCAGTATCCCGCTCGTTATCGGTGCGCTGTTATCGGCCAGTGGTTTCGGGAGCCATGCGTGCTTCTATTCAGATTCTACGGTGCTATCAGCTCAGGGCGCGGGGTGTAATACCTATCAGCACGCGGTGACACAGCTTCCCTATGCGCTAATCGCAGCAGCCGTTGCAGCATTGGGTTTTCTTTTCGCCGCAGCATAGGAATTGTCAAAAGCACGACGGATCCTAATTGAAGCGCCGTATGGAAGGCTAAGTTTTTGCGATTTACAGGGGTACTGAATGTCGATCCAGCGAGTTTTGTTATCGAGCACAATGTTTCTAATGGTGGTTGGCTGCGGTGGAGGGGGTGGTAGTAGCTCCCCTCAGACTCCTGTCGTGGTTGACCCCCCCGAGCCCGACCCGACCGGCCTCTGGGTTCGTAGCGACGACGATGGAGAGGGGCTAGTCAGCTATGCAGCCAAGCTCACGCAAATAGGCGCAACTCGCTCAGCGACCGGTGGTGCGGTGGCGGAGGCGGCGCCCGCTGCAGATGCCTCGTCTGGCGGCTTCTCCAGCACCTACACATTGGAAGCGAGCGTCGATGAGTACGACATTGTTAAATACAACGGTTCGACGTTGGCAATTGCCCCCACACGCAGTGGCTGCTGTTTTATTGCCGAGCCGGTGGCAGCAGAAGCTGCGTTGCCGCCGCCTGGCGAGTCGCCACTGCCGCAGATCGAGTTGTTCCTGACCGACCCAACCTCGGGTACAGCTTCATTGCAGTCGGTTATCGATCTCGATGAGGGGGTGAACGCTGAGGGGATGTACTTGTCTGAAACCGGACTTCAGGTACTGCTCTCCACCGCCTGGTGGGGTGTCTATGGGGATCGATTCACTACCCCCGACGGCTGGCTTGATGAGCAGGTGAGTTTGAAGAGTTTCGATCTGACCGATCCTGAGAATCCCAGCTTGACCAGCGAGCTGAGCATAGAAGGAGCGCTTGTAACCTCGCGTCGTACAGGCGATGAGATTCATATTATTTCGCGTCATGCGCCTAACATTGAGGGTCTCGTTACCTACCCCCAAACCGAAGAGGAGGTGGCGAATAATGAGGCGATTCTCGCTGAGGCCTCAGATGAGGATGTGTTGCCGGAGATAAGGATTAATGGGGAGTTGGTATCGCCACTGACACTGGATGGTTGTTACCGGCTGGATCCAGAACATCCGCTGGCGGTGCCCGCGCCCGGCGACTCAACCATCACGACGATGCTTACCGTTTCTGCAAATTCTGGTGAGATTCTCCGCTCGGCCTGTACGTCAGAGCCTGTGACAGGGGTATACATGGGTGAGACCTATGTTGCCTTGACTCATGTCCGTTGGGATTTGGAAGAAGGTGGCACGATGGTGCATTTGCTCGACCGCGACTCGTTTGACTACATGGGTTCAGAGAAAGTCGAGGGTGACCTTTACAGCGGTGGTAATGCCGATTTTCGTATCAGTGAATCATCAGGTGCCGTGAGGCTGGTCACGACTCAATGGACAGGTGATCCCGAGGACTCATTCCGACACCGGCTGTACGTCGTGAGCCCGGAGGCTAACGCACCCGAGCTCGAGGTGTTAGGTTTGCTGGGTGACGACCCCGAGGCGCGCATTGGCAAACCCAACGAAGACCTTTACGGGGTCCGTTTCATGGGTGATCGCGCCTACATGGTGACCTTTGAGCGCATCGACCCGCTCTACGTTATCGATCTATCGGTCCCCAGTGCGCCTGCGATTGTGGGTGAACTCGAGGTGCCCGGTTTTTCTGATCTGTTACATGAGGTCTCGGATGATTTGCTGCTGGGTTTAGGGTCAAGCGAGCGTCGCTTTCCCAAGCTCGAGCTTTACAACGTCACAGATGTCTCGAGGCCGATTTCTCAAGGGTTGATCGAGCTCGGTGCTGATCTGGACTGGGGATACAGTCCCGCACAATACAATCGCTATGCGTTTACCTATCTGGCGGGTGATACGGTCGATCGCTTAACTGTGCCTTATGTCGCCGGTGGCGTTGAGGACGGTATATGCTGTATTCAGGTGGATCGTGTCGCACTGTTTGAAATAACGGATAAAGCGTCGCCTGCTCAAGCAGCTATTTCGGCGGTCGGCGAGGTCACGCTGACGCCGGGATCAGTGGACGGTGATACGCGGGTCGTATTGGATTCCGATGCGTTGTACGTTATCTCTCGCACGGACCTCTTGGGTGGCTTTTGGAGTAACCCCGAGGCTGTTAGCTCGATTCGACCTTAATGAGGTGAGCCGACCCGATTTATCGGGTTGAAGAATAATAAGAGAGACACAGTATGAGAGCGTTTATCGGTACCCTCGTTTTCAGCTTTTTTTGCTATCCAAACGTGTTGCTAGCTGAAACTAACGCTCCACTCTGCCAGCAGGCTGGGGTGAAGGTATTGACCGACTTTCAGGGCGGCAATATCAATGGCTGTGAGTTTACTCCCAATGGCCGGTTAACGATTTCCGTGGCTCCCGAGAATGAGCCAATCAATACCAGTCCTTGGTATGCGTTCCGGTTGCTGGCTGATGCGACGACAGATGTTGCGGTGGTCTTGGACTATGGCAATTACAAGCATCGCTACACGCCGGACTTCAGTCTCGATGGCGTGAATTGGCAAACGTACCCAGCGGCAAAGCTAGACCTTAATAAGGACAACTCGAGGGCGGGATTCTCGCTCACGGTTCCCAAAGGCAAGTCCGTTGTCATTGCTGCGCAGCCGCTGCTCACATCGTCACACTACGCAACGTGGCTCGAATCCTTAACAGAACAGCATGGTGTGACCGTATCAGCGGCAGGGCAGTCGGTTGAGGGTCGGCCACTGTGGAGAGCCACGACTCCCGCAAAAAAACACACGCTACTGTTATTGGGTCGGCAGCATCCTCCTGAAACCACCGGTGCACTGGCGTTGATAGGTTTCGTTGAAAGACTGTTCGAAACCGACGCGCTCGCAAAACGCTTTCGTGACGAAGTCGGTATTTTACTCTACCCGCTCATTAACCCCGATGGGGTCGACAAAGGGTATTGGCGCCATAATGTGCAGGGCAAGGATTTGAATCGTGAGTGGGGTCTGTTTTCCCAGCCCGAAAATCGTGTGATCGACACTGATGTCGCCCAGTGGCTCGAGAAACATGATACCCAGCTAATCAAAGCGATTGATTTTCACTCGACCCATTACGAAGTGTTCTACACCCAGCCGGATCAGTCCGCCAAGACTATGCCCGATCTCCTGGGAGATTGGTTGGCGTACTTTGAAGCATTAATGGGTGCTCGATTTGATGAGTTTGATATCCGTCGTCAGGTCTCGAAAAACCCGCAGGTGAATGCGGCAAAACATTACTACTTCACGCGCTACGGTATTTCCTCAACGACCTTGGAAATGGGCGATGAGACAGATCGAGGCTTTATAAAGGCCTACGGACGGGCGGCAGCCGAGTCCTTTATGTCAGTGTATTTCGATCAACTGCCAGCAGACGCTGCAAGCGACGACCGGCCACTCGACCTCTTGTTCAGAGACGGATTAATTGTCGATGGCACCGGCGCACCGCCGTACGTGGGCGACGTCGGGATTCGGGACGGACGTCTGATGATGTTACCCGAGGGACACACTGCGAAGGCCGAAGCTATTATTGAGATCACCGGAAAGGTCATTGCGCCGGGCTTTATCGATATTCATACGCACGCGCGAGCTGACCTTGTTTCACCCGATAGCGCGCTGATGGCCAACTACCTGACGCAGGGCGTGTCTACCGTCGTCATAGGCAATGATGGTGATGGCGCCACTCGGATTAAAAAGCGCTTCGACACGATTTTCGAACATGGTGCGGGCACCAACGTCGCGCAGCTCGTAGGGCATGCGTCGTTACGGCGCCGCGTCATGGATGACACAGGAAGGCCTGCAAAGCGCGGCGAAATCGAAGCAATGAAGTCCATCTTAGCAGGGGCTCTCGAAGAGGGCGCCATGGGACTTTCCACAGGCCTCTTTTACGCAGACGGCTCCTATGCCACAACCGAAGAGGTCATTGAGTTGGCCAAAGTGGCCGCTGCTGCGGGCGCCATTTATGAGTCGCATATCCGTGCTGAGAGTTCGCGTGGTGTCGGTGTCCATAGGGCAGTGGATGAGGTCATTGAAATCGCACGAGGCGCTGGCATACCCGCACACATTGCGCATATCAAAGTGCTGGGGAAGGGAGTTTGGGGCGAATCGAGCAACATCGTCGATAAAATAGTGGCGGCGCGGGCCGATGGGCTAGCCATCACTGCTGATCAGTACCCGTGGGTGGCCTCATCGACCCAACTCAAGAGTGCAGTGGTCAGCAAGCAGTATCAGCTGGGTGGCATCGAGGCACTGCGAAAGCGACTGTCTGATAGTGTCAAGCGTAGAACGCTGCTCGAAGACATCGCGATTAATATCGATCGCCGTGGTGGACCGAACAGTTTGCTATTAGTCGAGACGGAAGACCCTCAGTGGAGTGGCCTCAGACTCGATGCGATCGCTGCTACTTTAAAAGTGCAGCCTGCCGAGGCGGCGGCGAGGTTAATCGCTGAGGGGCAGGCTCGGGTTGTCTCGTTCAATATGACCGAAGACGATATCAAAACCTTTATGAAGGAACCCTGGGTAGCAACGTCGAGCGATGGTACCGACGGCCATCCCCGAAAATTCGGCAGCTTTCCGCGAAAATACAGCGCCTACGTTCGAAGCAGTGACACATTGTCACTAGCTGAATTCATTCGTGCGAGCAGTGGTTTGCCGGCGGACATTCTGGGGCTACGTGATCGCGGTTATCTGGCGACGGGAATGATTGCCGATGTTCTGGTTTTGGATCCAAAGCGCTATCAAGAGAACGCGAGCTTTGCCGAATGGGACCGTCTATCGAGTGGCGTTGAACATTTACTAGTAAACGGTAGATTTGCCATAAAGGACGGGGTTGTCACCCAGTTACGATTGGGACAGCCAGTTACCCGATAAACCTTGCCAAATGGACCCCCAAGTACTAACGTTTTATCAGAATATAACGATAAAGCCGTAAGAACATAAAACAATAAAGCCGCCCAGCGGCACAAATAAAAAAACAGGCAAACACTCAGGAGAAACCCATGATCAAATCCTTTGAAGCTTCATTGCGATTTGCCCGCGCCCCTTTGGCCCTGGCAATTGCTGTCCTATCCACCACCGCACTCGCTCAAGATGACGAAACGGCACTCGAGGAAGTCATTGTCGTTGGCTCACAAATTAAGGGTGCATCGATATCAGACGCGTTAGCAGTTAGCGTGCTCGATGCCGAGGCCATCGAGGCTATGGGCGTTGACTCGGGTGACGAGTTACTGGCGCTGATCCCTGAAAATGGACAGAACTTTTTTAACGAAGCGGAAAATATCTCTGGCGGCGTGAACTCTGGCCGGGGTGATTTGGGTGCGTTCAACCTCCGAAACCTGGGTACCGGTAACACATTGGTGCTTCTGAACGGTCGTCGACTCGTTAACTCAGCGACGTACCAGACCGAGGAAGTGGGCGGCAGCTTTATTCCCGTTAATACCGCTAACTCTAACCACCTACCGGTCTGGGGTATCGATCGTGTTGAAGTTCTACGCGACGGTGCTTCAGCCATTTACGGCGCTGACGCGGTGGCCGGTGTAGTAAACACCGTGCTCAAGAACGACTTCGAAGGGTTTAACATTCGATTCCGTCACTCGGAATTCGATAACACGCCGAGTACTCGTCAAAGCGTCACCGCTGAATGGGGTAAAGACTTTAATGACGGGCGCACCAACGTGGGTGTGTTCTTCAACTACTATCACCGCGATCGAGTGAGTTCTAATGACGATCCGCGTTGGGCCGACTCTGACTTCCGGCGTCGTATCCCCGAGGATTCGCCATGGGCGGGTAGTACGTCATTCCGAAACAATTCAGCTAACGGTTTGTATCCTCAGATGGATGTTCGGACCTCCCGTGAGCCAACCAGCTTGAATGGGGTTATTACCGATACTGCGGGCGAATTCGAAACTTACCCGATTGGGGATTCTCGGTGTCAGTACACAATTAATGCCACCACCTGTGGCGCCGTGGATGGGCAGGGAACCTATCGCTATGACCTCAATGGTAATAACGGTTTTGGTCGAGATCTTGCCTCCGAGCTTGATCGCATGAGCCTGTTCGCCAATATCACTCATGAATTAGCGAACGGCACAGAGAGCTTCACCGAACTGTCTTACTACGAATCTGAGACTAACCTGATTCGTCACGCATCGGCGACCTTTAGCTCGGTCAAACTCATTATGGGTGCTGACAACCCCTACAACCCGCTCGGTAGCGGTCCAGGACGGCTTTCGGGCGCGGGGCTGGATGATGCAATGGCAGGTGTTCCTGCTGAAGGTCTCGATCTCATCATTGATAACTACCGTTTTGGCCAGGTACCGCGAGTCGTCGACAACAACGGTGACATGGTCCGCCTGCTCCAGGGCTTAAGGGGTTCTCAAGGTGAGTGGGATTGGGAGACTGCCTTCTCTTACGCTAAGGCCACGAAGGACGACATTACTCACAACCGTATCTCCAATACGCTGGCTACGGCCGCTTTGAGTGACTCGTCAATGGACGCCTTCAACCCGTTTGATCCTACTTACGAGGGGTCGAACATCGAGCGCATTTTGATTGATGTCTATCGTAAATCCGAAACCGAACTGACAACATTCGACTTCAAAGTCTCCAATAATGAGCTCTTTGAGTTGGGTGCGGGTTCTGTCGCTGGCCTCATTGGTTTTGAGTGGCGCAAAGAGGAGTACCGTGATGATCGCGATCCGCGACTCGACGGCACCATTGTGTTCACCGACTATCAGGGTGATACCTACCCCTATGTCAGTGATGTGGTTAACTCGAGCCCTACGGGTGATAGCTCAGGATCCCGTAACGTCACATCGATGTTTGCTGAGTTGCAGATTCCGCTGCTTGACAATCTCGATGTTCAGCTCGCGGTTCGAAATGAGAACTACTCTGACATCGGCGATGGCAACATTTCGGTAGGTAAGGCTGCGTTTGGCTACCGTCCGGTTGAATCGCTACTAATTCGAGGTTCGTGGTCAGAGACATTCCGCGCGCCAAACCTAGTGACGGTAAACGAGGGTTTGGTAGCACGAAGTAATACGCGGACGGACTGGACCTGTGAGTACGTCAACCAAGTCACAGGTGAGGCCTATGATCTGGATTGCCGTAACTCGACTCAGCGTTCAGCTCAAGGCAGTGAATTACTAGGGTCAGAGACCGGCGAGAACACGTCGATCGGTTTTGTTTTTGAACCGCTTGATGGACTTACGCTAACCGCTGACTGGTGGAGTATCGAGAAAGACGACACCATTGGACTCTTCGGCGAAGAGAACCACATGATTCTCGACCTGTACTATCGTTTGCAGGCCGGTGCGTCCAATTGCTCGATGACCTTCAATCCCGCGGTGGTTCGTGATGCGCCAGACGATGATCAAATTGCTGCCTTTACGGAGGCCGGCATCTGTCCTGGAGGTACTGCCATCCGGGTAGACGATGCCTACGCAAACCTCGATAAGCGTACCCTTGAAGGCTATGACATCGGTGTTTACTACGACATTGATACTGACCTTGGCAGGTTCAGCTTCCGATACAACGGCTCTTACCTCGACAAGTTCGAGCAGGAAGCATCAGGTGATGCCGCGCTACTCGTAGCGAGCCAGGCGAGCGGTGCTATTCCAGCCAACATTCCGATTGACGGCTTTGCTGATCTTGTAGGACGCGATGGTAATCAGGAAGAGCGCCACCGCGCGAGCCTGCGCTGGCGTAAAGGCGACTTCGGCGCGTCTCTTTCTGGATACCAGGTAGGGTCTTTCTACCAGAGCTCGCTGACGTTGAGTGACGGAACACGATACGTGATCCCTTCAATGACGACCTACGATGCGACCTTTGATTACCGCTTCGATATGGGTGACACGGGAGCGCGCTTTAGACTGGGTGTTAAGAACCTGACTGATGAGCGCGCGCCATTGGCCGACCGCTACTTCGGTTACTTCGCTGATGCTCACTCTGACTATGGTCGCTACATGTACGTTGACCTTCGTATGAGCTTCTGAGAAAACTGAGTAGGTGGCATCGCTTGCCACCTCAACAGGGCCTCCGAAAGGGGGCCTTTTTGTCTCTGGGAACACTTTCATGGTGACAGACCAACAGCAGGAACGATCGATTGTTAAACAGATAGGCTTGTGGTTGGGGCCTGCTTTTTTCTTACTCATGTTTCTCACCGCCGGTTCGCAGGAGACTATGCCGCGAGATGCCTGGCTGGTGGCCGGTGTTGGACTGTGGATGGCCACATGGTGGTCGACTGAGGCGATTCCGGTTGCGGCGACGGCATTCATCCCGCTTGTGGCCTTCCCCTTACTTCAGGTAATGCCGGTCCGGGCGGTTGCTCAAAGTTACGCGCACCCCACTATATTCCTGTTCATGGGTGCCTTTGTGCTGGCGCTTGCAGTAGAAAAATGGTCGTTGCACCGCCGAATAGCACTCACGGTTCTATCGCGCACCGGGACCGATGGTCGAAAGCTCATTCTTGGCTTTATGGTCGCGTCCGCCTTGCTCTCCATGTGGATGACGAATACGTCAACGGCAATGATGCTGCTTCCTATTGCTGCATCAGTAGCGGCAATGGTGGCTGAAAAGGCTGTTGGAGTGAGCGGCGAAGAAAAACGACGATTTCAGGTGGCGCTGTTATTGGCGCTCGCATACGCAACCACCATCGGGGGCATGTCGACCATCATTGGGACCCCTCCCAACGTAATGCTGGCCGGATTTATTGAAGAAACATATGGCCTCCAGATTGCTTTTTTCGACTGGATGCTCATCGGCCTGCCCCTGGCACTCGTGCTGCTGCCGCTTGGCTGGGTTGTCCTAACGCGAGTAGTCTTTCGTGTCGACGTGCCAGCCAGTCCCGAGGCAGCCAATGTCATCTCAGGTATGCGTCGAGAGATGGGAGTGATGACAAGCCCTGAGCGACGGGTTGGGCTCCTTTTTCTCAGTGTCGTTTTG
>Ga0181604_10003843_pt1 | contig 12486 bp, 12 predicted proteins | sample 041ome_12_FD_148663 | JGI IMG/M metagenome (GOLD analysis project Ga0181604, IMG submission 148663) | Coastal salt marsh microbial communities from the Groves Creek Marsh, Skidaway Island, Georgia - 041410US metaG (spades assembly) | ecosystem: Environmental > Aquatic > Marine > Intertidal zone...
TTTCTACCTCCTTTAGGCGGCACATTGACTTTGGAGCCTTCTAACAGCTTTAGAAGTCCTTGTTGCACTCCCTCACCACTGACATCTCGAGTTATTGAAGGATTGTCGCCCTTGCGAGCAATTTTATCTATCTCATCAATAAACACAATGCCAACTTGCGCTCTACTCAAATCGTATTCTGCTGCTTGTAATAAACGCGTCAAAATACTTTCTACATCCTCGCCAACATATCCTGCTTCCGTAAGGACTGTTGCATCAACTATGGTAAATGGAACATTTAACAGCTTGGCAATGGTTCTTGCCATTAACGTTTTTCCGGTTCCTGTATTTCCAACCAAAACAATATTGGATTTATCCACATCCGGAGCATCTTTCAGCGGGACTAAACCTATTCGTTTATAATGGTTATATACAGCCACCGCCAACGTTCTTTTGGCCGATTCCTGACCAATGATGTATTGGTCTAAGTGCTCTTTAATTTGTTTTGGCGTAAAGTCAAACTCAGGCTTTGCCGCAACATCTAAAGGATTAGATTGTGGCTTCTCACCAAGCTCTGCATGAAGAATACCACCCGCTTGACCCACACAACGATCACAAATGTGGGCATCCACACCAGCAATCATCATTTCAGCCTCATCCTTGCTGCGTCCACAGAAAGAACAATGGATGTTTTTTTCTTCACTCATTTACTTCGCCTGATTCTTGCCTAAAAGAATTTCATCAACCATACCATAGGCTTTAGCCTCTTCAGAGGTCATCCAATAGTCACGATCAGAATCTGCTTCAACTTTGTCAAATGGTTGGCCACTATGATGGGAAATAATTGAATACAATTCCTTCTTCAACTTTAAAATCTCTTGAAGAGTAATTTCCATATCTGAAGCTTGACCCTGTGCACCACCCATTGGTTGGTGAATCATGATTCTACTGTGTTTAAGTGCGGAACGTTTACCTTCTGCACCAGCACACATAAGAACCGCACCCATAGAAGCTGCCATTCCCGTACAAATAGTGGCTACATCAGGATTTACAACCTGCATGGTATCATAAATACCCAACCCAGCGTAAACAGATCCGCCTGGGGAGTTGATATAAATTTGAATATCCTTTTTAGCGTCTGCACTTTCTAGGAACAACAACTGAGCCTGCACAATATTCGCAATCTGATCGTTAATACCCGTTCCCAAAAAGATAATTCTATCCATCATAAGACGGGAGAACACATCCATTTGTGCAACATTCATTTGGCGCTCCTCAATAATATAAGGGGTTAGAGAAGCATCTACATATTGGTCCACATACATGCTTTGAATACCCGCATGCTGTGTAGCATATTTTTTAAATTCTTTTCCTAAATCCATTGTAAGTTCAGTTTAGTCGGTTAAGGTGCACTTGTTATGCCCTAAGTTATGCCTTTTCTGTGACCAATTTGATGAATTCATCATAAGTCACTTCTTTCTCCTCAACTTTGAAAGAATCCTTGTAGTGTGCAAGAAGCTTGGCATTATACACTTGATCACTTATTCGACGTACCTCTTCTTCGTTTTTCAATGCATTTTCCGCAATGCCCTTTAGCATTTCGTCATCCATAGCTTGCTGGCCATATTGTTGAAATTGGGCCTTGACCATACCCACGGTATGATCTAGCAAATCTTCTCTACTTACTTTGATTTCTGCAGAGGTAATTACCGAGTTTTCAATCAATTGGTAACGCAGTCCTTTTTCCGTTTTTTCCCAATCGGCCTCAACTTCTTCTGCCGTCAATGGCTTTTCTCCGGATGTTTGCATCCACTTCTTTAAAAAGTCAATAGGCAAGTCAAACTTGTTTTTGTCCAATAAATATTCTGCAACATTGTTTAAGAAATATTGATCAGCTTCATTGAGATACATGCGCTCTGCTTCCTCTTTCATTTTAACACGCATTTCTTCCTCCGAAGTAACAGCACCCTCCCCATAAACCTTATCAAAAAACTCCTGGTTCAATTCGGCAGGTTCCATTCGACTAATATTGGTCAATTTGAATTCAAACGAACCCGTTGATGCTTCAAGCTGGGCATCTGTAACACCCAATAAACCGGCTACATTATAGCCTTTACCAAATGTTTTCTTTGAATCCAACACAAGGGTAGCACCTAATGAGCTTTTGGTCAATTCTCCCTGTGCCTTTTTTGTCTTCAAGTTCGTGCCCATAAACTGAGCATCTTCTTTAACAATTCCCCCGTCAATAGCATTGCCGTCAGCATCTATTTCTGTAATCGATCCATGATACATATCATCAGCCTCAGGATTTTCAGGAGTCAGCATCTTTCCATAACGACCGCGAATGTCCTCCATGTAAGTATCTAAAACCTTCTTGTCTGCTACAACCTTGACACCTTTAATTTTATTCTTCTTGGTTATGGTAATATTAACTTCAGGGCTTAATCCCAATTCAAAGCCAAAGTTATAGGTGCCCGGTGTATCAAAATCCATTTCCTCTTGCTCAACGGGAAGAGGATTGCCTAGAATATTCAGCTTTTCTTCTTGAATGTAATTATAGATAGCATCTTGAAGCATTTTATTAATCTCATCAACCAATACCGCCTTGCCGTATTGCTTTTTGATTAATCCCATGGGCACTTTACCTGGGCGAAAACCCGGGATATTGGCACTCTTGCGGTAATTCTGTAGAACTGAGTTCACTTTGTCTTGATAGTCCTCCGGAGTTATTTCAACATTCACCGATAGGTTTAGTGCATCTACTTCGTTCTTACTAATGTTCATCTGCTTTCAATTAGAGTTAAATACATCCTTGTAATTGGGGTGCAAATGTACTAACAAAATGCGGTTTATGTTGTTGTACCCAATGGAGCGCTTTTGAATTCCTTTAACCTTTTTATTAGTGAACCTATTCAATTAACATTGTACCTTGTCCACTCCTATGTATTCAATGCTTATGCAGCGTAAAAACCTCAAATACCTCTTGCCCATTGTTGGCATGGCCATAATCATTTATGGATTCAATAAGTACAATTCTGAAAAAGATAAAGAAGCGGTAATATTTGCTCTAGTTAGAGACGCACTGACCAATGTGCATCTTCAGCCAAAAGAAATGAATGACGAGCTGAGCACGGAGATTTTTGATGCGTACATAGAATCGCTTGACTACAATAAATTATTCTTCACCTTAGGTGAGGTAAAAGTGCTAGAGGAATACCGGTATGATTTAGACAATGCATTCTACTCTGCCAATACAGCATTTTTTGAAAAGAGTTATACCGCCATTATCAAAGGCATAAAGCGCTCTAAAGAAATATACACGCGCTTACTTACGGAATCATTTGACTACCAAGAGGACGATCAACTATTTTCTGATGCGGAAGAACGACCATTCTCTGTTGATATTTCCGCCTTAGAAAACAGCTGGGAAAAGCACCTAAAATGGCGCATTCTAAATAGAATCTATGAAAAGGAGACTGCGCAAAAAGAAGATGCTGAAACAGACCCCGAGGTGGTCATTAAAGACTTCATAACCTTGGAGAAAGAAGCACGTCAAAAAGAGCTTGAGCTTCAAGAGGAATGGTATGAAGATTTAATGGACATTACCAGAATAGAATGGTTTGGGATGTATATGAATGCCTACTGTGAAACCTTTGACCCCCATACCAACTATTTGGCGCCGCAACAGAATGAAAACTTTGAGCTCAGTATGACGGGCCAATTTGAAGGAATTGGTGCGCAGCTCAAACAAGAAGGCGATTACATAGGTATTGAACGAATTATAGCGGGCTCTGCTTGTTGGAGGCAAGGAGACCTTGAGGCCGGTGACCGAATTATTGCCGTAGCACAAGGCGATGAAGAACCCGTAGACGTAATTGGCTACAAAGTTCGCGAAGCGATCAAGCTCATAAGAGGTAAAAAAGGTTCTGAAGTGCGCCTAACGGTTAAAAAGAAAGATGGCTCAAGGCAAATCATTCCCATTATAAGAGATGTAGTAGAAATTGAAAGCACCTTCGCGCGCAGCGCAATTCTAGATGGGAAGTCGTTTAAGAAAAAGGAAGGCCAATTTGTCTTGACTAAAGAATTAAAAACTAAAACCGGATATATTAAGCTTCCCAAGTTCTATGTCAACTTTTATGATAAGGACAACCGCAATGCGGCTGACGACATTAAAAATGAAATCATAAAACTTAAAAAGGAAGGGGTTGACGGAATCATCTTGGACCTCAGGAATAATGGTGGAGGATCCTTGCAAGCAGCGGTAGACATTGCCGGTCTTTTCACCGGTTACGGTCCTCAAGTTCAAGTAAAGAGTTTTCAGAACGGAACACGATCAAAAAATAATAAAAACTACCCGGTGACTTGGGACGGACCACTCGTTGTATTGATAAATAATTACAGCGCTTCAGCCTCTGAAATCGTTGGTGCCGCCCTTCAAGACAGGGGTAGAGCACTCATTGTAGGTCCCTCAAAAAGCACATTTGGCAAGGGAACCGTTCAAAATATGTTTGATTTGGATAGAGCAGTAAATGGAGCGCTTCGCAATCTTAAACCTCTTGGTGCTGTTAAAATCACAACAGAAAAGTTTTACCGCATTTCAGGCGGCACCACCCAGCTTCAAGGTGTGGTACCAGATATATCTTTACCAGGCGCATACGATCTCATTGAAATAGGAGAAAAGAAATACGACCATGCGCTTCCTGTAGATTTTATAGAAAAGGCCACTTACGCTGAGAATGAAAACTGGACCAAATCCTTTAAGAAAGCCATAAAGGCTTCAGAAAAACGTGTAGCGCAGGATTCTGTGTATCAAAAATCTATGGAATATGCGCAATGGATAAAAGCGGGAGAAGACAATGCATTTATTCCATTGGATTACCCATCCTTTACCAGCTTCCAAGACTCCATTAAAGAAGAAGGAAAACGCTTCAAAAATTTATATAAACTCAAAGACAGCACCGGCGTGGTACCATTGCCAGATCACTTGGTCATGTTCCAAACAGATAGCGTGCAACAAGACATCTACACAAAGTGGTATAAAACATTGTCCAAGGATGCTATCCTTAGAGAAGGTATAGAGATTATTCATTCGCTCAAATAATCTCATTTTTTATCCTAGATTAGCTAGGGTGTTATCTACGTTTACTGCCTTTCAAAAAATAGCGCTTGCATGGCTCATTGCATTAATTGTAATGGCACTATGTGCGAATCTCATTGTGCTAGATAAAAGCAGTAATGCCAATGACATGAATTTAAAAGGCACCCTTCTTGGCCCGGGTGCTACCACAGAAATGGGCACGCATTTTTTTGGAACCGATAAATTTGGTCGAGACCATTTCTCAAGGGTCGTTCTAGGAAGTAGAATAAGTTTAAGCGTGGGATTCATTGCTGTTTTGGTTAGCTTAATCATTGGTATACCAGTAGGAGCAGTTTCAGGATATTTTGGTGGTCGGATTGATGCCGTTTTATCCTGGCTTATGAATGTAATATGGTCTATTCCAACCTTGCTCCTTGTAATCGCCCTAACTTTTGTTTTGGGCAAAGGTCTATTCCAAGTTTTTATTGCAGTTGGACTCACTATGTGGGTAGAGGTAGCGCGAGTGATTCGTGGACAGTTTTTAGTAGAGAAGAATAAAGAGTACGTAGAAGCTGCCAAAGTTTTGAGATTTAGCACAACCCACATACTCTTTAAAGAAATACTTCCAAATACCATTGCTCCGTTATTGGTTATTTGTACAACCAATTTTGCCAGTGCGCTTTTAATTGAAAGTGGACTGAGTTTTTTAGGAATCGGTGCACAACCTCCACTGCCTTCTTGGGGCGGTATGATTAGAGATTATTACCCCTACATAATTACGGGAAAAGCCTATTTGAGTATGATTCCAGGGATTCTAATAGCCGCGAGTGTTTTGAGCTTGAATACAATTTCTACCGCTTTAAAGCGGTAAAGTCGTACGCTGAAGGGTATTTAAAATTACGCGTTCTTTTTGCTCAGCATGTTCGTGAAGAACTTCAAGAAACACTTCGCGTTCCAAATTCCAGGCACCCAAGCTATCTAGATGTTCCGTGGGTAATTGGTTGTCAACGTATTTAACACCATGCTTTTGGAGATACTGGCACATCCCTATATAAGCAAACTTACTGGCATTGGTTTTGGTATGAAACATACTTTCACCAACCAACACCCCGCCAGTCATCACACCAAAGGTGCCACCAATGAGAATATCCTCTTCCCAAACTTCAAAGCTATGCGCCATTCCGAGCGCATGCATATGAATAAAATTAGCAGCAAATTTATCAGTAATCCAAGTTCCCGCCTGACCCGGCCTAGGTACTTGACTGCATTTTTCAATTACCTTTTCAAAAACGGTATTTACGGAAAAGCGCCATTTCCTTGAGTTAATCAAGGGGCGCATACTTCTGGAAATCTTCACTTTTTCCGTAGGGGTAATGCTTCGCTCCTCTGGTGAAAACCAAAACACCACACCCTCTTGTTCAAACCAAGGAAAAATTCCTTTTGGGTAACATCTGTCGTAAAGTTTAGGCTCTAAATCCCAAGAAAGAGCAATCAACCCCTCCGAATTCGTGGCACCATTAGGGTCAGGTACTACCCAACCTTCTTGGCCAATAAAGTGTAATGGATTTAAAGATCCCTCCATGGTCAGTGCCTATTAAAACGGTAAATCGTCATCTAGAACACTATCATCACTTGAAGGATTGAACGGCTGTCCTGCCGGCGGCAAATCAGAAGGCGGTGCAGACTGAGCGTTTTGTTCCAGTGGAGACATTCTCCAAGCTTGCAACGTTGTATAATAACGGGTTGCTCCACCCTGAGGAGGTGTCCATTCGCGGCCTCTAATATTAAACTCCACACTTACTTCTTGGCCCGTATGATATGCATCTAAAACCGAGGTCTTATCTTGAGTAAATTCAAAACAGAGCGTCTGAGGATATTGTTCCTTTGTCTGAACAACAAATTCACGTTTTCTGAATCGATCAGAAATCACCTGTTCGTCCAATATTTTCTCAATTCTTGCTTCTATTTGCATTTTCTTACCCTTTATCGGGCCGATTTATCTATTAATAATACTTTCCAAGCTTCTTGAACTTGCCCGTTTTCTAGAAGTTTCTTTGCAACTTCATGCAATGCCTCACGACGTTCAATTCCTTCTGCATAATTCAGCATTAATCTTCGAATATCAAAGTCATTTTTCTTCTGTTCTATTTCTTCATCATTAGGCAACACAGAAATACCGCCAAGTAAACCAAGATCATTGCCGGTTAGAATGGTAGAATTTCTTATTACCATTGGGATTTGATCAACACCAATTCCAATTTGCGGCGAAGCCACGGTGAATAGCGCATCACCTGAGGCTCTAACCCACCAATTTTTTCCCATTCGTCCTACCAAATCAAGCGCTTGTTGATCTAAACCTCCTTCTTCTGACATTACGTCATCCGCGCAATGAATTCTTTTAATTTCACAAATAACCAAATTACCTGCACCTCCTTCTTCACCTAAGGCAACTACATCATTTACGGTACATTCTAAACTTACTGGACTCTCCAATACTCTAGGAGGAGCAACAACTTCTGAAGGCACCTTGGTCAAGCCAGATTTAATAAATTCATCTACGTTAGATGCGTACTCAGCAGAAGATAAATTCACTTGCTGAACCAAATCATAATTAACCACATTAATCACTACTTCTTTTTCACGAATTGAGTTGTGTAGGGTATCCTTTGTTGTGTTGTCTCTTACCCGTCTTGCAGGCGAAAAAATAAGAGTAGGCGGGTTAGATGAAAAAATATTAAAAAAACTATATGGACTCAGATTGGGTGTTCCATATTCATCTACTGTGCTCACTAAAGCGATTGGCCGCGGTCCTACTGCACCAAGTAAGATCCTGTGCCTGTCTCTGGTAAGAAGTTCTGACGGGGAGAATGATGGCATATATTCAGATTTGACTCAAAATTAGTCTTTTCCTAAAGCCAAAGGAAATTTATTTGAATAGCGAATTGATTTTATAGAATCTACTTATATTTGCCGTCCCCTTTGCGGATGTGGTGAAATTGGTAGACACGCTAGTTTTAGGCACTAGTGCTTTATCGCGTGAAGGTTCGAGTCCTTTCATCCGCACACATAAAAGCTCAGTCTCAGGACTGAGCTTTTTTAATTTTAGTTTGCCCCAGAATTAGAATTTTCATCTCATTTTGAGAAAAGAGGGTGTTTTTCTACTTCTCATATAATTTATTAACCATGCGGATTGGTTAAGATAGTTTGAACAGATAAAGGTGAAAGTTCATCAAACACTTTTTAATTTCCGCATGTATTTGATATATAAAGATTATGCCTCAGAAATTTACTGCAAGTGAAATAAAAGCAAATTTGAAATTTCTTTTTTTAATCGCGCTCATTATTTCCATTAGCACCTTTTCGTTGCAATTGATGCTGATGCATTACGAAAAACAAACAAACAAATTATACCATGACTTGTCTCAAACCGAGCTTGAGATAAGTCAATACAGAAATTTGGTTTGGCTTATTCATAATAATGATAGCACAAACAACCTAGAAGATTACCTATTGAATGAATACAAGCAAATTGAAGAGACTTTAGAAAATAGCCAAATTGAATTCATGAGAAGCCATTTTTTAAGTATTCAAAAAAAAATTCGCTCGGATCGTTTGATTGATTACTCTGATTTAATCGATCATGATGAATGTCTCTCAATAATGGCTCAATGTTCAACTTATGCAACGGAATACAGGAATTCTCACAATGAAACATTAGCGGCATTTCAAAAAAGAGTGGACTTCATTAATATGCTCATATTAGCCCTTTTAACTGTACTCTCCTTCTTTTTCATTTACACCATGTTCTACGCTAACTATGGAGAATAATTGGTTAAAATCAAAGGTCACCTTGTTTTTTGGAGGGCTACTACTGCTTGTTTACGCAGCAATTACAAAGGAAAATTTTTCGATTGGAATCATTATAGTATTTCTTGGACCTTTATTTTATCGGGCCTCTTTATTGCTTAAAAAGCCAAACCACGGGGTTCTATTAAATTCATTATTTCTTGGTATTTGGGTATTTCTCTTTTTTCCCGGCCTGTTGTCCATCTTTTCATTGGCCGCTATTGGCTTAAGGATGAACAATCATTATGACCCAGATAGTATTAGGCCTAGGTTATTGGAAAACCGAAACCTAGGACCATTTGCTATTTTAAGCCTACTAATAGTAAAGTTTTGTCTGTTAGTTTGGGATTTAGACGCTCCATATTACGCCGATAGTAATGAGGACTTATTTCTATTTGTGTTTGTTCTACTCATGTCTATTGTAGGCTACACGGTTTCTCTCTATCAGAATACAAAAACACGATATGAAACCTTAATTTCTGAGGTGGCTCAACAAGACAGGAATTGGACAAATAATGTGTTCACGCTATTATCTCACAACATACGAACGCCAATAACAGCCTTAGGGAATAGAATAGAAATTTTAAAACTCAAAAAAGAGTCTCAATTAGAAATTAATGATGAAGACATTCAGTCCTTGGATCATGATAGAGCGCGAGTAAATAGCATAGTCCACAGTTTGTTGTCCAAGGCGAGTCGAAGTATAATTTCGCAATCTAACAACAAGTTCACCACAATCAACTCCTTGCTTGAAGAATATGCTAACCGCGCCACCATTAGTAAACCCAAAGGTGTTGACTTTAATATTAGCGCTAATTCCAGGATTGCTTTAGATTTAGGTTTGGAATCTGTGATTTCTAATTCCGAAAAATACGGGTCCAGTAACATTAATATTTATGTTAGAGAAGACTCAGATGACATCTATATCAGCGTTGTTGACGACGGTGACGGTATGGATCAACAAGCATTGGAACGCTATGGAACGCCATTTAACACGGTACGGTCCAAACAAGGAGGCAGTGGTCTAGGAGTATACTTCTCACTCCAGCTTATTAAAGACGCAGGCTGGGATTGGGCGGTAGAAAGTGAACAAAACCTTGGCACTACTGTGCATGTAATCATACCCAAGAATACTATAGTACTTTGATTTCAATTGTCTTTTAGTTGTGTGAACATATCGTAAGCAACTAAATTTAGAACGGGGATGAACACAAACAAGCCGATGAAACTAGAAATCACAAGAATTATTAGGCCTGCTGTTCCCAAAAGCGAAAGTAAAAAGGCAAAAATCGCAACTGCAAGGACAATCATCAAATAGGCAATTAGGATATTAAAGAAATTTGGCAATGCACTTGCAATAGAGGAGCGCAGCGCTTGAATAGCATCTTGTTTTTCAAGAGAAGCAGCAAATGGGGCAAACATCAAGACAATTCCAAAGAACAACTGTATGGCAAGGAAGCTCAATATGCTTCCAATATTATCCCAAAAAACAACTCCAATATCTTCGAATATCATAGTTAATTCTTCAAAGTTCTGTATTTGGTTTTCTTCCTCTAGGTTAAGGTTTTGAAGTTCTTGCGGCACGGTCAAAGCACTTATTTGTGAAATGAGCACGGTAGCTATTAAGACCAACACTAAGGATTTTACATTCTCACTAAATCCTAAGAAAAAATCTCCAAATTCAACATCAACGCCGGATTCATCTTTTGCGGCAAAATGAGCATATCCCATATTTATAACTCCACTCACTACTCCTACCAAAATCGCTACCACTGTTCCTTGAATAAAGGAGTTAAATGAGAAGATATTGCCAATGCCTGATGCTACTGCAGTAAGCACTAAAGAAATCAATAATGTCATAATGGTAAAAGACGTATACATTCCTGCTTTGTTCGAGTATCTAATCCAACCAGCTTGTAATGCTTGTAAAGGGTGTATCTTTCTCATTGATGTGAAAATTGCAATGCTTAATTTTACACCAAATTACAACAGACGTTGAAAGTAACTTACGGTTTAAACAATTTTAAAACAATTTCTTGTGCTGTAGCCACAACGGGGACCTTTGACGGGGTCCATTTAGGCCACCGAAAAATTTTAAACCAACTTGTTGCCAAAGCAAAAAAAGTAGGCGGTGAAAGTGTTTTGTTGACATTCTCTCCACACCCAAGAATTGTGCTTCAACCAGATGTTGAGCTAGAACTGCTTTCAAGTGAAAACGAAAAGATATCATTACTTGAAAAGACAGGTATAGATCACCTTATAATACATCCCTTTACTCGAGAGTTTTCACGCACGCAATCTCTTGATTTTGTGAGAGAGTTCCTGGTAAATAAAATTGGGGTAAAGCATTTAGTCATTGGTTATGACCATCATTTTGGGAGAAATAGAGAAGGCAGCTTTGATCATTTAAAGGAATTTGGGCCCATATATGGTTTTGAGGTCGAGGAAATAGCCGCCTTTGATATTGATCAAGTCAATGTAAGCAGCACTAAGATTCGTAATGCACTAGCAGAGGGGAATGTGGAATTAGCAAACATGTATTTAGGCGCTCCATATTCTATTAGCGGCAGGGTGATTAAAGGGAATCAAATTGGACGAACTATTGGTTTCCCAACAGCAAATATTGAATGTGATTTTATGCAAAAACTGCTGCCTGCAGATGGTGTGTATGCAGGTAAGCTTCATGTGAATGGCCACACCTATAATGCAATGGCAAATTTAGGATCTAGACCTACGATAGGAAGCAAGCAGCGAAAATTAGAAGTTCATTGCATTGGGACAGATATTCACCTCTATGAAAGTGAGGTCCGATTTGAGTTATATAAGTTTCTTAGGGGCATTGAAGAATTTGCTAACTTGGAGGCGTTGAAAAAACAGCTGGAAGTAGATAAAAAAGAAGCTAACCTTGTTTTGGCACAATAATCGTTCACAGACATAAATATTAATAACTAATCAAATGAAAAAAATCGCCTTAATCGCAGCTATTAGCCTTGTAGCAATGAGCTGTAAAAAGTGGGAAAACAGAAGCACTGAATTCAAAGTAACAGGTGTTTGGACAGGAGTCAATCAAGAATTCCAAATTCAAGCGCTACCCTTCCTTGATTCCAATGATGTTACTCCAACCCCTAATACAGAAGCAAACTTTAGAGAAGATGGTGGCTTGGTAATTGACTCTGCAGGAGTTCAATTAGACAGCCTTGGATGGTCAATCAAAAATGATTCGATTTTAGTTTTAAAAGGGCTAGACTTAGGTGTAGATAACCCACTAGGTGGAGGATCTTTAACTCCTAGCGACCTTGAATTTAGTATTCTTCGTTTGACGAAAGAGGAATTCACGTTCCGCTACGACACAACTCTTTCTATAACGTTCCCTGGAATTCCAATTCCTGTAAATGTCACATTGAAACAGATTCAACGCTGGGAAAAATAGAGACTATCTCATTAGGATAATTTGTAAAACCCGCGCCAAAGGCGCGGGTTTTTTAATTCCATTACATTGCAAAATTTGTTTGGTATAAAAAGAACCCATCAATTGAGCAGTCACTTTATAAACTGCTTCTTGCAGCCTTAATAAGGTCTTTTAT
>Ga0181604_10003851_pt1 | contig 12474 bp, 5 predicted proteins | sample 041ome_12_FD_148663 | JGI IMG/M metagenome (GOLD analysis project Ga0181604, IMG submission 148663) | Coastal salt marsh microbial communities from the Groves Creek Marsh, Skidaway Island, Georgia - 041410US metaG (spades assembly) | ecosystem: Environmental > Aquatic > Marine > Intertidal zone...
AGCGGAGGATATCTCAAAGGCAGAGAAGAGCGTCGTTTTTTCTTTTGGAGACTTTTCCCCCGAAAACGTATCTCAACTCGCGTCGTCACTTTCATCGCGCGCAAATACAACGCACACGTAATAAAAGCACACAACATGAACGCATCACCTTGTTGTGTACCGAAATCATCGTCTTTATTGAACTCGCGCGCGACGCGTTTTTTACTGTCTTCTTTTGATCGCAAAACGTCGTCGCATTCATCCCAAAAGAAGATGATGACGACGACGCGGAGTTTCGTCGTGAAGGCGACGAAAGACGATGGAAGAGTTGCGACGACGACGACGACGACGACGAACAGACGCGAAATGATAACGACCATCGCCACCTCTGTGGTGGCTTTGAATACCACTACTGATAAGGCGTACGCGAGTGAATCTCTGGGAAATGTCAACGTCGGGGATAAAGCGCCGGAGTTTACGCTTCCAGCCACTGGTGGAGGGACAATCGCCCTCTCAGATATTTTAGCCGAAAACGACTACGCGGTGGTGTATTTTTACAACCAAGACGGATCGACCGGGTGTTCGATCGAAGCGGAGAGGTTTAACCAAGCGCAAGAGCAGTTTAAAGCGAAGAAAGCGAGAGTTTTAGGCGTTTCGATGGACTCGATCGAATCGCACGAAGGCTTTTGCGATAAGAAAGGCTTGACGTTTTCGTTATTGTCGGACGGCGACGGCGCCGTGTCGAAAGCGTACGGCGCGGAGTTAACTTTACCAATCTTCGGGAAGTTTTCGGACCGACAAACGTTTTTAGTCGGGAAAGACGGTTTGGTCAAAGCGAAATGGAAAGAAATGGGCGCTAAAGTGGACGAGGAGAAGATGGCCTCAGTCAAAAGTACCGCGCACGTCGAGCAAGTTTTAGCCAAAATGTGATGTATCTTTATTTTTTACGCGTAGTATTCACCGTCGTCAAAGTCGTCAAAGTCTCATCGCAGTCGTTTTCGCACTGTTTCATCGTCATCTGCATGTGTCCCACGAAAGCAACCTCCCGCGACGCGTATACGCGCGCTCCTTCTTTCCTCAAAAATGCGAAAAATGCGCCTCAAAAAGAAAGACGAGACGAGACGAGAGATTCGCGTTTTTCCACCACGAAAAAAAAAACAACAATTAAATTCGACGCGTCGAGCGGGGCGTGTGCCACAAAACCCAGAAAATCTCTCCGTCTCGTCTCGTCATTTACACGCCACGTGGTGTTTGATTTCATCCGATTCTTTTAAGTCTCTCTGTCTCTCTCCTTTACTCTCGCGCGTTTTTTTCGGAACAGAGACGATGACGATGACGTTTTCGTCGACGACGACGACTTTTCGTTGTCGTTGTTTCGAGAAGACGCCTTCTTTACCATCGGTGCGAACGAGAGGAAGAAGAAGAATGAATCAACGCATCATCGTCCGAGCGGTGTCGGAACCGACGCGATCGTATTACGAAGAGAAGGAAGATTATCTCCACGAGAACAACGCGAACAACAACGCGGAGTCTGCGTCGCAAACGTTGAAACTCTCCGTGCAAGACAGATTGCGCATGGGGAAGAATGCGCACAGGTTTCGATCGGTCGTGTGTTTAGGAACCAGTCCGAGAGCGGTGGGATCAGGATCGGAAGTTTTATTCGTCGACGGGGAAGACGTGTATGGCGTACACGACCAATATCTTCCCAACAAAAATACCAAAAACGGTGGAAAAAAAGAAGTCGTATCCTCGGAGCTCATCTTACAGAAATCTGCGTTCGCGGTGGAAATGGCCGTGAGAAAGATTCGGTCGACCTATTTCGCGGCGACGACGTGGGAAAATAGACATTATTTAGTGAGAGAGGAGCGAGATCCGCAGGACGGAAGCGTGATGAATTTGAGCATCCGAGAGGCGAAATTGAGCGAACGGTTGAGAAGACGGATGGAAAACGAACAGATGAGCCAATTCGAGAGAATGGGCAGAGGGTTTCCTATTTTAGACGTGTAAAACGACTGTTTTATTTTGTTGTAAACATAATTCAGAGGGAAAGGGAGGGGAAATGTGTACCCGTAGTAGAGATGCGTACGCAACGTAGAAAAAATGTAGAAATATTGTTGTAATCTAGAGCGAGCGAAAAGTTATAAAACTTAGAATAAACACTGTGTGTATCGCTATCGTTGTTGCCTTTCTCTTAAATCTTTCAAAACGCGTTGGAACGCGCACGCTTCCGTGGACGTGAAGTTTTTCAAATCGTCGCTCTTCACATTCGCAGTAAACTTTTTCAAATTTGATTGGCTCAAATACGTATTCAAAACAATTTTGGCGCTGTCTGGGTTGCGAAACGCCTCGGCAACGCGTAAGCACGAAAACAAAGCGTCTGCGGCGACTGTCGTCCGTTTGAACTCGTTGGCGAGTACAGAGACGGCGTAAAATAAAGCCGCAGGATTGAACTCTTGAAGTCGACGAAGTAACTCGACGAGGAATATTTTCGCATCCTTCGTCGTTGACGCGTTTACAACAACATCGCCAAACGCGGATTTGACGCTGATGAGCGCTAACGCGAGCTCTCTGTCGATAGTAGAATCGACAGAGATGTTGAGCGATACTTTCCTCACAGATTCGTACGGAAGTAGTAAAGCGTACTTAGTCGCCTCTGCGAGCGGATCGTCATCTCCAGAAGACTTCATCTTCATCAGTTCTATCGCTCTTGACTCGGAGAGAATCGCAAATTTTGAGTCATCGCTCAGTTGCTTCTTTTTCTTTTTTAATTTAGTCGTCGAAGCGAGCGCGATGCACTCTTTCGCGAAGGAAAGATTGCCAGATTTCTTCATAAGACTGAACCACATCGACGACAAGGCGCTTTCGACGACGACATTTTCTCCGGTTCCGTTTTCATCCAATCTCGCCCAAGGCGCGATATCTTCCCACAAGAACAAAACGTCGCGGATGGCGTTCAATTGATTCACATTCGAAGCGTCGACTACTGTTTCGAGCGTGTCGTCGATGAATGCTTTTGCACTCGTAAAATCGACCAAATCAGATTCTGAAATTTTCTTCATCGGCGCGAGCGCTTTCAAACAACTTTCGCTTTGAATTATAAACAAACGAGACACGGATGGTGTCGTCGCGGTTGCCGCCAGCGCCGATGCGGACTGCTGCGGAGGTGGTGGCGGTAAAGGGAGAGGAGGAGGAGGAGGAGCTTGGGCAGCTGCGTTTACTTCCTTTGTATATGTTTTAACTGTAGTTTCTTCTTGCTCATTTCGTTCTTCATCGACAACAACTGGCGGAGCTGTGACGGCATCCGCGGCGGCCGTAGTAGTATCGTCAACACTCATCAACATCAGCATCTCAGACGCAATGTCCGATATCCAGGGTACTTCATTGCCGCTCAGTAAATTGACGACAAACGTGCGATCGTTTTCATTCACAGCTTCTCCGACAAATCTTTCCAGTCGAGCGATTGACTCTCTGCGTACGGTGTTCAATGCAGACGCGTTCTCCTCGTCGTTACACCCTTCGTTCGTGCCGAGAGACTTTATGATCATGTTTTCGAGCTTGTTTGCGTCGAATGGATTTTCATCCAGCGCGATTTCAAGCGCGTTCGAGCACATCGTAGAGCTCAGAGACTTGTAATCTTCATCCCTTTTCGTAGAAGAAGCGTAAATCTCGGCGACGACGAGAGCCGAGACGAAAGGTTCGCCGTTGTTCAAAACCATCCACGAAGACACGACGTCTACCAATGCCGCTACGCTTGTATCTGCGCATACGTCCACATTCGCCTCGAGGGCGTCGAGTTTATCCGGATGTAATCGCGGCAACGCATTTTCCACTTGATGCACAAACTCGAGATTTTTCAAAGAGCGATTTGCCTCTTCTATAAACGATTTCATGGCAACGTCGGCAGAAGATGAAGTAGAATTTTCGAGTTCGTATAGAATGTCCGAATATACCGTAATCTTCAACGCGCGAGAAGCTTCGGTGAGAAAAGAATTCTCGCTTCCGTCCGTCAACAATAAGGACTTCAAGAAATCTGTATCCAAAAATGAAAGCGCTGAACACGCGCTTTCCCATCTCGATTCCGGCGTCGACCGTTTCTTTTTCGTCGCCGTCGTCGCCGCCTCTCTCAAAACAGTCGTCACGGCCGAAGCAAAGATACTTTCGGAAGAAATCGATGAATTTGCAAACGCTTTCGCGAGAGCAGATGCTAGTGCGTTCGGAAAGTCGGGGTGCGCTTTCGAAGCGACCTCGTTTGCGAACAATCTCGAGATTTCAATCGCAGAGGATTTCCCGTGTATCGCGCCATCCGATTGAAAGATTTGAAATGCATCGAGCGAAGGGACGAGTTCTTCGAACATATCGAGACGCACTAAAGCGTCGTCGTAAGATGCAATCTTGAGATAAGATCGCAGCACATCGACACGTCGCGCGCTTGAAACCACGGGCCAAGCGATGCGCGTCAAAACATCAGTAAAAGAGGAGGATTTTTGCTCCTCCGTTCTCGTTTTTAAAGCTTCCGCGTACGCATTCAGCAACGTTTCGTCGTTTTCGAAATTCGATTCGAAGAACGTCTCCGTTCGGGAAATGTACACGTCTCGCGGATCGACGCCATACGTATCCGCAAGTCGCATGCAAAGTTTTAAAACGGTTTGAGGCGGTGCCGATGATACACTCGATACTTCCTCATCGTCTGATGTTGATTTCGGCAGACGCGATAAATCCGCATCCGAAACGCCACTACTGGCTAACTCGAGAATCGCTTTGGCGCGGTACCCGTACTCGTCTTTTGAATTATCGGCTGCAACGAAAGTGTTCGCATCGAAATTTTCTTGTCCGAGTAAAAACGCCAACGTCTCTGCATCCGTCATCGCGTGAACTCGACTGCGATACTTACCAGCCAACTTCGCGTCGACGGTTCCGCTGTGTTGCAACGCGTTCGTTAAATCACTCATACTCGCCGAGGCAAAAGATGACGCGCCGTTACGAACTGACGTATCGTCACCGCTACCATCATCTAACGCTCTCGCAGCTCTCGAATAGAATCCAAGAGACAACAAAATACGAAGCGCGCGTCCGCTCGAAGCTTTCGCAGCGAGTGCATCCACCGCGTCTCCGGCAATATTCGGATCCTCAATCATCGCGAGGTAGGCGAACGACTTTGCGCACGCGAGCTGTGGAAGTTTCGGGAACTGCTGCTGATCGGACTCTTGTGATCTATTCTTTGACGAAAGCTTACCAAGCTCGTCAATTTTCTTGAGCATGGACGGTTCCTCTTTCCGTAAAAACGATACCAACATTTCATCCGATGCTTCCGTGCCTTTCAAGCCGAGATCATACAAAGTATTCGGAGTGGGAGATAACGATTGCTGCTCCTCTACCTGCGCTCTTTGCCACTCGTCCAAAAGTCCGGGCACTTGGGAGGTGGCACAGTGCGATACCGCGAAAGATAACAAAGTCAATCGCGTCTTCACCGTTAGCTGATCACTACTGCTTCCGAGCGCCGCGCAGATTCGCCAACACTCGCTATACTCATTCGCAATGAGGCGTAAAGACATTCGAGCGGATGCTTGCATATCTCTTTGAGCGGAGAATGCGTATTCGGCACACATTAACTCGACTCGAAGTGCATGTATACCGAGACAGTTTCCAACCTCTATCAGTTCGTCCAGGCGCAAATAGTTCCTTTTCGCGTTCCCAGTGAGACACGAAGATAAGATACTCTCTCGATTTTCCTTCGCATTTTCAAACTCGAGTGGAGCGATGAAAACATTGAAAGTGCCGAGTTTTCTAAGAGTGTCGATCAAATACAACTCTTCGAGTACTTCCGCATAATGCGATCCAGTCTCCTCGTCGAGTGGAATCAATCGCAAGACGGTGTCAGCATTTACAATTGTCTGGTCGTTGATGGATAATGAAGCGCGCGTTAAATCTTTTGCGACTTCAAGCAAGAGCGGCAAAGCATATTCTTTGGTCGGTAAAATCGGAATCGAATGATTTTCGGAACGATGAATGTGTTTCTTTGCCGCCGACCACGCGTGATTGCGCAACTGACTTCGAACGAGCCTCTCTAAAGCAAAGAGTAGAATTCCGGAATCTTCCCTGTAGTCGACTTTCGGGAACGCACCGAGGAGAATCGTTTGAAGGTCTTTGAACAAGCTGAGCCATCCAGAATCATTGAGTTTGCGGATGTGTTCCTCCTTTAAAATATCAACCAAAAGTTCTCGAGCAAACGTCTCATTCGCCGAAGATTCCGATAGTTCACGCAACGATATTTCGAGCATCTCTTTGCGATAAAGGATAACTTCTGCGGCATCGATAAAAGAGAGCAAACGTTTAACAACTAGATCTTCTTCATTTGCGTTACTGATGTCGTCGTTGTCGTAATCGTTATCATTCAAAACGAGATCCGATAATATCGACTTGAGTTTTTCTATGGAACGTTTATCGACGCGCGAGAACGAGTGCGTGATCTCCGTGACGACGCGTTCGATACCATTTAAACCACCGAGATATGCTTTCGCATGTTTATTACCATCTTTCGTAAACCACTGCAAAGCGCGAGAGAGATAGGTCAATTGCGAAGGTTTATCGAACGCGATTGATACCAACCATTTTTGTAACAACGTCTGCATCATCGGCGTGCCTTCATCATCATCAACGACGTAAAGATACCGAGTCGCGATGTCAAGCATTGACCAAACGTTATCTATCGTGGTATCTTCTTCGTTCAACAATAACGAAAGTTTATCACCCGGAGCTTTTCCATGGAAATCTCTCAAAGATACCGAGTGGGCACGCATTTGTAAAAGCGCGTCGATATCATCGTCCGCCTCTTCAAGGAGCACCATCGCGCAAAGCGCCAACGCGCTTTGCAGCGCATTTTCGACGCTCGCATCTTCAAAGCAGCTGCTCGAAGACGATGCAACGCAAAATAAGAAGTCGCGTGCGTTTGATATGGATCCAGATCGTTCGTCAATCTGAAATGCACGTTCGATGACCCATTGTCCAATGTTCGTCGTTTGATTCTCCTCCTCCGTGTCGGTCTCTCGGTGTACCGTCGACTGTAACCCGATCACTTTTGCAAAACGGTCGTCTTGTTCAACAATTAACGTCATTCCGTATTCCTCGGAAACGATTGAGCTTAATATCTCAGATGTTTCGCACCAATCGGGAGTGCGAAGTTGATTTTGTTGTCCACCTGAAGAAGTATCTCCACGGTCGAGAATCTCAAGCAAGACTTTTTTGTATTCCGAGACGCGAGCACACTCTGGAATCTCTCCGGCTATGTTTAACAAATCACGCTCACGAAACCAATCGTTGTGTCTTTGAAGTAATACTTCTAATCCTCGCGCGTTTCCGGCTCGTGCGACCGCTTTCGCCGCGTCTAGGTATTCCACAAATCGAAAACTTTCGTACGCCGAGGACGAAAAATAACCTAGATGCATTGCGCGAAGCGTTTCGAGACGATCTAACGCACCAAGAGCCGCTAAGCGCGCTCGCAGCCACCACTTTGTTTCTTCATCATCGGTACCAATATTGCTAGTATTACTAAATCGATCGGTTTCAGCGACGACTTGAGAAAGCAACAACTTTTGCGTCTCGTACGTCGGCGCGACGCGCAACAAGCACTCCGCGACCACCCACTTTCGATCCGATATGGACGACAAAGTTTCAATAATCGCAGATGCGGAGATCCCCACGCTTTTGCTATTGTTACTAACATTGTGCTTGCACAAATCATCGACAAGAGCAAACCATTTTTTCTTATATAAAGCATTCGTGTCCAACCCGTATACATTCGCCAGTTCGAGCGCTTCGTCCCAGCATTTCGTATCGAGATATTTCGTAAACATTTCTTCCGGCGTTCTTTCATCGATGGTAAGCAATCGCCACGATTGATCGTTTTCCGGAAACGATTCTAGCACGCAAATTCGCTTCAATTCTCTTTTACTACTATTGCCACTACTACTACTACTACTGCTGCTGCTGCTAGTGATTTCGCACATCCCTGAAACGTGCGCGAATGTTCCTTGAAATAAAGTCGTGCCGTTTGTGTTGTCGCGCAAAGTCGTCTCGCCGGACTCATCGTCTGCAAACGCCGAACAATTATTGGAAAGAAGGGTCGCGGAAGAGGTTGGTTTGTTCCCATTGAACGTTTTATCTGCCTCGTCATCTACTCGCGTAATAGGTCGATACTGATTGTCATCGATGAACTCATCTTCACCGGTAAAACCTGTTTCCCACACCGACGCGCTTCTCGTATTCCCGTCGCGAATACCTATTCGTGTCGTCGCGGTTGATGCGTCCGATTCTACGCTCACGTCACATCTGGACGAGGATACTATTCTCTTACTATTACTTTCAACAGCTGAAGAAAACGGAGAGGAAGAGGAACCTTTACCCGACGCAACGACTGGAAACTCTCCGATGTTTTCTGATGTGCTCCGAAAACTATACATCGTCACGCACATCGTCGTTTCCTTTCCTTCGTCCTCTTCAGACGCGGCGCCGACGACAGCGACCGTTCCTGTCTTCTCGTCCACTTCGAAACCTTTCACGAAAACCATGCCTTCCACATTTTTTAGCGTGGTCTTCTTCATTTGATGATGCGCACTACGCACGACCACGTCTTCTTCGTCGTTAAACTCAATCGATCGCACCTCCAACTGACAATGCTTTCTCCTCCTCCCTTTCTTCTTCGTGCTATTTCCAAAAGAGAGAACGTTCATCCATCCGCTCGAGGAGTAAAACGAACGCTCCACGATGGCGCACAACGTAAACGAATTTCTTTTGTCTCCCGACGTCTTCGTCGTCGTCACAGTCGGGAGTACAAACCCGCCGACGAATCGTTCGTTCGCCTTCATCTCTTCTCTCAAATCGACTTTTACCACTCTCCTCCCGACTCTCGTGTGTACAAACATTCGATTCGCTCCAACCTGCGAGGTGAAAAATTGACCATAGCCTTCGCCGCCGTCCGTATTATTATTATGACGAGTAGGAGTACATTTTGACCATTTCGCGAACGCAACGAACAAATCTTCTCTCTTCTTCGACTTCATCTTCTTTCCTCCTCCTCCAATTTTTGCTTCGTCGTGGTCGTTTACGTCTGAATCGTCCTCGTCGTTCAAACGCAAAGACACTAACGGCCGTTCCAAATCTTGCCCTCTGAATACAAATATTTGCGCGTAATCCGTCACCAAAACCATCGACGATTCAAGCTCCTCTTCGTTAAAACCAGAAAAAGACGACGATGCGATCGATAACCGCTCATCGAACGAAGGCACGCAACGATTTTCTGACGACGACGATGATGATGATGATGATGATGATGCTTCTCCTCCTCCAAGATGATGATTGTGATTATGAAAATCTCTCGAACAAACTTCTTCGCTTTCATTCTCGTAGTGCACCAAAACTTCGTGCAAAAACATCCCCATCGTCGTATCAAATCGTTGAAATCGGAGAGAGAGAGAGAGAGACTTCACGCGCTTCTTCTTTTAAAAGAGCACGTAAACTCGCGCGTAAAAAGTGATGAGATGAAATGGTGTAATTTTGACGACTTCAAGGGAAAAAGAGCAGCCTAAAACCGTTATAGATTTTTCTCATCTCCTTTACCTATATAATAATGTCGCGAGAGTTCCAGTTCGAAAACGACAAATCGGTGTGCTGGAAAACAACCGTCCGACCAAACATGCCGCTAAAGATGCATCGACACGACGTTTCGCGTCGTCGTCGCCTTACAAGGCGGCACGTTAAAGAAAACGGAAGAAAACGGGACGAAAACAGATTTGATATTCGAGACCGGGAAAGCGTATTACTTACCTCCAGACCCTGCGAACGAGTTACACGCGGACATCAACGAAGGCGACGAGGACGTGGTCGTGATGGTGTGCGAGTTTAAAAACGAAGGCGAACCGGCAATAGGGGCGAAGACGTGTTCGTGCGGATTAGGAGGGGAATGCAGTTGCCCTAAGTTTACCGGGTTTAGATTAGAAGGGAATTTAGCACACGAGAACTGGCAACCGCCGACGACGAAACGAGAAGAAGGGTGATGACGAAGCGACTCAACTCGCACGACGTATGCGTATGTAATCTCATAGCCGCTGAAGTATTCTATTATATGCGTTCTCTCTCTTAAAACTTGTATCATTCATTATGTAGGCCCCGCGCTTCTTCGGCGAATCGTTCCAACTTTTCTCTCGTTTTAACGCGAATCGTTCTCTCGAGCACTTTCGGGAACTCCATGTACGTCGCTTCGGCGAGCAACCACTCTCGGTCTAAGATTTCAAACGCGTCGCAGTACAGCTCGTGGAAAGCGGCGACGAAAGCTTCTTTCCGACGAAAACTACTTCCGCCATTAATGCTACTATCGTTATCATTATTATTATTACTACTACTCGTGGTGCGTCTTCTTCGAACCAACTCAAGAAAGCCGACGACGCACTTATCTACTCTCAACGTTTCATCCACCGATCCGTTTCTGATGATTCCATCCACGTCTAAGAGTTTCGTCAACTCGTGCGTCACGTTCACGCCCGCCGCCGCGAACGGGTACTCCCAATCGCTTCGTTTCCCGTTTTTCTTCTCCACGAGAACTTTGAACAGATCTTTCCTCGTTTGCGAGAAGTAGACTAAATTTTCTAGAGCGAAAACGCCGCACCCTCGTAAATCCGTCGAAGGGTGCGTGCCTTGCCATCCCATGTCTTTCCACTTTTCGCTCGCGTGTCCCAAACGCGGTTGTTGTTGTCGTTCGGACGCGGCTAAAGAAGAAGAAGAAGACTTTGATGCAAGAGGAAATTCAACCCCATCTTCATCAAAACAACTCCTCCATAATATCTTCAACATGTCCACGTGTTCTCTTTGCGTCTCGTCGTACTTCACGTCCAATCGAGATCGAATGTATACCATCGTTTCCAAACCGCTTTCGCTCAGTTTCGTCTCTAATTTTCCATCGTTTTCCTCGTTCACATCGGTGAATTTGGAGGAAAGAAACTTGCTCAACTTCGCGAAGAAATACCCGACGTACTCCACCACCGATGCGATCGCGTGTTCGATTGGATTGCCCTGTTCTTGTTCTTCCTTTTTATCGTCGTCATCATCTTCAACTTTTGTTGGTATCTCGTTGGTCAATTTTTTCCCTTTCCCAAGTCGATGCCGGATTGATTCTTTCTCGCTGTTGCTCATCTCTCTCTCTCTCTGATATCGAGACGAAAGGCACAAAATCGATTTCGCCACTCAAAACAACAACAATTTCAACAACGTTTTCAAAGCGTCAGAGAGAGTAAAAGAGTGAGAGAAAGATCGTATATCTCTACACTTTTTAAGTACTCATTTGTGGAGAAATGAGGAACGAAATGCAACACAAATACTCCCCTAATAATACGTGTTACGCAGAACACGATGATGACGACGAACGCACTCCCAAAACGCTGTTTAGGTTGTTGCGTTCCTTCGAACTGCAACGCATCATTTCTTCGAAAACGAAGACACAGACTCACCGTGAACAACATTTTTCCTGCTCCCTTTTCATCATCATCATCATCGCGAGCGGCAAAAGCAAAAGCAACAAAAGCGGAGAAGGTTTTCTCAACAACGACGACGACAAGAAGAAGAAGAAGAAACTCAGAAAGGAGAAGCGTAAACAACGAAGACGACCCGCTGTTATCGTTCGCCGCTCAGTTAGAACCGCCGAAAGTAGACTTAGACTTGGAGTCTTTGCAAGAAGATTTAGGCGCAGTTGTTGACGAAAATGGGTTCGTTTTACGATACGGAGAGGAAATCGAAGAGGAAGTTAAAATTTTACGAAACGAGTGCGCGATTATCGATCGATCGGAGTGGGGGATATTTCGAGTCGCATCTGGCGCCGAGGGAGATATGGTGAAATTTTTAGAAACTCTGTCGTTGTCGTCTGAAAAACTCTCGATGGAGGAGATTGGAAGCATCCAACCGGGCACGGGGAAGCGGGTGAACGGGAAACTCGATATCTACGCGCAAGAATCCGGCGCGTTTTTAGTGATTGCATCGAGGGAGGACGTGAAAGAAAATAGGGTAGAAACCATCGCGAAAGAGTGTAAGATGAGCGAGGTTATGAATTTAGCGAGTCGATGCGTGTTGCTCACCGCGTGTGGGCCGAAAACCTTGGAGGTTTTGAAACCGACTGGGTTAGCGATGGTCTTGGAAGCCGGAAAGGAGTACGAAAATGCGCACGCGGTGTTTGGGTTCGAGAATAGGCCGGTGGTGTGTTGTAAAACGAACGAATTTGTCGGTAAGTGCGGGGAAGAGTCGGCAATGAACTTTGTGGTAGATGAAGGCGTAGCTGGACAGGTTTGGGCGGCGATTATTAAAGCCGGCGCGTTCCCGGTTGGTACCGAGGCGCTCGACGCCATTCTTCAGTAAAAAGAAGTACTACTATTTTTAGCGGCTACTATGTTTATTTTAGAACTCTATTTATCACTACTACTACTACTACGCTTGAAATTCTAATCATCAAACCCAACG
>Ga0181604_10003852_pt1 | contig 12471 bp, 10 predicted proteins | sample 041ome_12_FD_148663 | JGI IMG/M metagenome (GOLD analysis project Ga0181604, IMG submission 148663) | Coastal salt marsh microbial communities from the Groves Creek Marsh, Skidaway Island, Georgia - 041410US metaG (spades assembly) | ecosystem: Environmental > Aquatic > Marine > Intertidal zone...
ACCTATGTATTCGATGCCCAGGCTTCCAAGGGTATTGGCCTGCATAATTTGGGTTGGTTTCAATATATCAGTGATTATGTAACCACCAGCCTAAGTGCGGATATCTTTACTTCGGGCACGTACTATGCCAATAATTCCACACAGTATCGAGTTGGAGACCGATTTAATGGGGCTATTACCCTTGGCTACTCCAGAGACCAAGGCTTAGAACCAACCGATCCAGATTTTAGCACCCAGATTAATAAGTCACTAGGAATCCGACATCGCCAAACTATTTCCCCCTATGCCAGTATTTCGGCTAATGTTAACTTGCGAACTGCGGACTTCTTTTCTCAAAACTCCTTCGATATTGAAGACCGTGCAAAGACCAGTTCTACCTCCAGAATAGCGTATAACTATCGTGACCCAGAAGGGTTGTTTACCTTTAGCACCAACGCAAGTATGGTCCAGAATTTTTTCAACAATTCGACCAGTTTAGACGGGCCAGGCTTTACCTTTTCAACAAAAACACTTAACCCATTCCAATCTGGATCGGGAAATAACCCAAAATGGTATGAGAGTATAACTCTACGATACAATAACAGCTTCGATAGTAATTTTGACTACCGGCCAACCGATGCGGATAGCGCAACCATTGGATTCCTAGATGCCTTCTTATCGCCCAGCAATTACCGCGAAGCAACAGGGAATAATGAATACATTCAGTTGGGTTTAAAACAAAGTGCCAATATAACAGTGGGGAAGATTTTAGACTCTCCTTATATCAATTCCTCGGTGGGTGTACAAATAAATGAATTTTGGTATCCGAGCTCTACTCTTAAGCGATTCGATGAGCGGGCAAACCAAGTCAAAGAGGAAAAAAATCAAGGGTTTGTGGCGGGGCGTGATTTTTCAGGTTCGCTCAGTTTTTCTACTACATTATATGGTACATCTACCCGGAAAATTGGAAACTTTGAAGGACTACGGCATACCTTTCGTCCCTCTATAAGTTTTGGGTACCGTCCCGATTTTAGCGACCCAAAATGGGGTTATTTCAAAGAGGTTATTTCCGACACACTCGGAAATACACAGCGCTATAGTATTTTTGACAATGAAATCTACCGGGGGCCTTCAGCTGGAGAGCAAAGGGCTATGAGTATTAGTATTCAAAATATTCTTGAAACAAAGCTTGTTAAAAGAGATACCACCGGGGAGGTTAGTGAACGAAAAATTAAGCTTATAGATAATTTATCCTTGAATACATCCTACAATTTTGCAGCTGACAGCTTACAATTAAGTCCGCTTAGTGCTTCGCTTAGTTCCAGTAGCTTGAAAGGTGTACGCTTAAACGTTCGCGCCAGTTTTTCTTTTTATCAAAGAGATTCACTTGGCAGATATTACGATCAATTATATCTAGGAACAGGTACTAAATTAGCTCAAATGGAAAGTTTCCGGTTTACCGCTAGTACCAGTTTTAGAGGTGGAGGAAACGGAATAGAGCCCATTACTCCCAAGTACCGAAAACAGTATGATCCTTTTGCACAAGGATATTTCAATCCGGTTGATGCAGCCTTTGGTGAGCAACCAGTAGTTCCGTTTAATTCGCCTTGGAGTTTCAATCTGAACTTTAGCTATTCGTGGAGATATAGACACAACAACGATCCATTAGAAACTGCTACGTTAAATGCCCAAAGTATTAGCTTCAATTTAACCCCTAAATGGCGCTTTGGAACCACACTTGGCTATGATTTTATTCAAAAAGAGCTAACACCATCCAAATTTTCCTTGAACCGAAACTTGGAGTGTTGGGATTTATCGTTTCAAATTAGTCCTTTTGGGGATTATCAGTACTATTTCTTTCGCCTAAGTGTGAACAACTCACAAATTCAGTCCCTATTTCAAAAACTACCGGTTCTCAAGAACTTAGAACGAAGCTCATCACCAACAGGACGTTCTAGTCGATCGAGTGGGGGTGGATTTCCTGGCAACACTAGTTTTTAATTCCTTTAAACTGGAAATCCTTCATAAAGGATATGAGTAGCTACTTCTTGTTCATTTTAGCTAGATACTTTACCACATACTTACCTATAACATCAAATTCTAGATTGACGCCATCCCCTTCTTTTTTGGTAGCTAGATTCGTGTGTTCCCAAGTGTAAGGGATAATTGCTACCCGAAACGCATCAACCAGATCTTCCGCAACCGTTAGACTAATACCATCCACCGTAATACTACCTCGACCCACTATCATATCTTGGTATTCTTTATCAAGGGCAATATCTATGAGCCAGCCAGTCTCTTCGGGTGTAATCCGTACAATCTTTGCAACTGTGTCTACATGTCCTTGAACCAAATGTCCTTCTATACCTTTTTGTAGGGTCATTGAGCGCTCTAAATTCACTAGCATATCTGTTTTCAGCTCGGAAATGGTAGTTTTTCTCAAGGTTTCTTCTATGCTTTGTACCGTGAAACTATGGTCATCGAAGGCTACTACCGTGTGGCATGCGCCGTTAATCGAAATACTTTCGTCAATGTGACAATTACCGGCAAACGAACACGCTATCTTGGTCTCTTGACCTCCATTTGGGATGGCATGAACAGCACTAATTCGTCCCATTTCTTCAATTATTCCAGTAAACATAGTAGTAAATTTTTAGTTGGTTTGATGATTGATGTCCTGTTGATACTCACCAAGTTGTACAGCTTTTGTGGAACATACCTTATGTATAGGGGAGCTAAATATATCCGGTTAAGAGCATATCGTCGCCTATTTGCTGCCATGTAACCTCTTTGAGTGTACATATGTCGCGCATGGCAAATATTCCTATATCCATTATGGATCGGGTACCATTACCTAACAATTTAGGAGCCAGAAACAATTCCACCTTATCAACCAAACCTTCACGTAAAAGCGCCGAACCGAGCTGTTGACCTGCTTCTACCAAAATGGATTGTACCCCTATGCTACCAAGGGCTGAAATAGCTTCGCGCAAATCTACATGCCCCCCTTTATTAGACACCTGAATGACTTTCCCCCTAAAATAATTATGCTTCATAAGCTTGATCATTGGATCTACATCGTCCGAGGAAGCTTCTTTATTCCAAGTAATGATCGTTGTTTTTGATTCATGTTTGTCAGAGAAAAGATGAAGTTCTCGAGGCAAAGTATAGGGACCATCTAACACTACACGCATAGGCTGACGGCCACGTACATGACGAACTGTTAGTTCTGGGTTATCGGCCATGGCTGTTTGCCTACCAATCAAAACAGCATCATAGTGAGAGCGCCACTCATGCACTTTCGTTCTAGCGGCTTTACCTGTTATCCATTGCGAATCTCCATCGGCTGCAGCCAAATATCCATCCACCGTTTGAGCCATTTTTAAAGTCACAAATGGCCGACCGAATCGTTGAGCATGATTAAAAAATTCATTCACCTGTTCTGCCTCTTGCTCAAGTACGCCTAGACTAACCTCTATATCATGAGCCTGTAATTTTTCAATGCCACTTCCATTAACTAATGGATTTGGGTCTTTCTGCGCTATGACCACCCGCTTTATTGGTAGGGAAGCAAGTAAATCGGCACATGGTGGTGTTTTACCATGATGTGAACAAGGTTCCAAGGTAACATATACCGTTGCATCTTTTAACGCTTCGGCATCCTCAACTGACCGTATTGCTTCAACTTCGGCATGCGCATTGCCATATTTTTTATGATATCCAGCGCCAATACGATGCCCGTGTGCATCTACAATAACACAACCTACCAAAGGATTGGGTGAAACTCGACCTTTTCCTTTTAGGGCTAAATCAAGTGCCTGTTGCATAAAAAAGGAATCTCTTTCTCGCGATTCTTTCTGCGATGGTATATTCCTTTTCTTTGTCATATTGATCGGTAAAAAAAAGGGATGAAAACCTAGTCTTCATCCCTTTTCATAAACATAATTCAGAATTTATTGCAAGAGTACAAATCGATTGTCGATGATGTCAGCTTCGCCCTTTAATTGCGAAATCCAAACACTTAGATATTCGTTATTAAGTTCTTGCTCGAGTTGCTGACGAATATTTTCAAAAGTATCGGGACTTGTGGTAGCCAAGTTAGGGGTGGTCTTATTGGTTACATGCAGTACATACACAGCACTTTCACCTGCAACTGGCCCAGAAAGTTCATTCACCTCCATACTAAATGCATAGCCAATAACTTCTGGCTCTCTACCAGCACCACGTAATACCGTACTATTGGTTGAGACATTGTCTACGGTCTCTATACTTTTACCAGTGGCATCACTCAATGAAGGCAAATCGTTATGCTGTGTGAGCCATTCTTGAATCTGCGCTTGCAGCACTTCTTTGCGTTTTTCGGTGCGTACTGCTGCCTCTAGTTGGGAACGTACTTCCTCAAAAGGTCGATACCCCTCTTCAGTAACTTCACTTAATTGCATAACTATGAGTTCATTGCTAAGCTCAATAGGGGCCGAAATATCTCCTACATCGGAACGAGACAAGAAATCTAATACCTGTTGTGAATTACCTAAACCAGAAATAAAGGTATTCCCATCCGTCGTAAATATACTTCCAACAGTAAGTTCTGCCCTATTGGCTTCTTCAATGAAATCATTATCCTCAGCGAAATACTGAAATTCATCAGCTTTTTCACCCGCTTCGTTCAATGTCGCAGGAAGGGCTTCATATATTCGAGACATGACTGCAAACTGAATCGTATTTCTATCTTCACTAATATTTTTAATGATAGCAGCAGAAGTACCTAAATCAAGCACATCGGTAACCTCGCCTTCTGCTACCGATAAAACAGCTTCATACTCTTCCCTGAGTTCATCTTTATCCACAGAAACCCCGTTATAGGGAGTACTGGATTGCTGCAAAACCAAGAATACCGAATCGTTTTCAGCGGTTGCGAAATCGACCCGTAAATTTTCTAGCTCATCGCGAATTATTGCAGAGTCCTCAGTAGTGGGTAAAATACTGAATCGAACAAAATTAGCGCGATAGGATCTTTCCTGCGTATATAACTCCTTATTGGTATTGTAGTACGAGCGCAATTCAGCATCTGAAACTTGAATTGTACTTTCATCCACATCACTGTATGGGAATCGCAGGTACTCTAATTCTGCAAATGTGTTGCGCCGAACAAATTCACGCTCTATTTCGGCCTGAGTAACCTGGAGACCAGAAGTAATGTAATTGCTGAGTTTTTCTTGACGTCGTTTTTGTCGCAATTGCAGCTCAATGGCGATTGCTTCTTGTGAATATTGTTCGTCTGATAGTACGTTCTGAACCATAAATCGATCAATAGTCCCATCTTCACGCTGGAAATATTGGCGAATTAAGGGATCTGGATTTTCTCCATATACCATATCCAACAATTCGTCATCGGTGACCGTAATTCCAAGTTCATCCATTTTTTGTTCTAATAACTTGGCACTAACGATTTCTTCCCAAACCTGCGATTCGTACGCCGCCCTAAGTTCTGGGTTCATACTTTGTCCAGTTTGCTGGCTATAAGCATTCGAATAGTATTGTACTCGACTATTATACTCCTCGTAGCTAATGGGTTCTCCGTTAACGGAACCAAGGGATCTAGGCCCCATCATTAAGGCATTTGGATCGAATACGTCCATAACTACCCATAGAAGTCCAAAAGATCCTATTAGAATCCACAAGATAACACCGGTGTTATCTCTAAATTTCGTCATTACACCCATGACAGGTTTCCTCTTTGTTGAACAATTAAATTGATGTTTTCACCAACCGTTGGTTGGTTATAATGCTATATATCAGATAAAAAATACAGTAGCAAGGTGGCAAATATACGCCAATACCGTGGCAATTAAAAGTAAAACCAAACAGCTTTACAAAGGATTAAACTTAAAACAACTCGAGTAAACGCAAATGTTTTAAATATCGCTTTGGATCCTCTTTAATTCCCTTGATCAACTCATTCAAATTATAGGATAGTGAATCCACATTTTCATAAAGTGATGGATCATTTAAAAGTAATCCTAGACTGCCTTCCCCTCGATCCATTTTTTCCAATACCGAATTCAGTGTGGTTGATGTAGCCGAAAGTTCTTTGGTTAATTGACTCATTTCTACACTCAATAATTCCAGGTTTTTAATGCTTTGCTCAATGGAAGCTCGTGAGCTATCGCTTATATCTTCAATGGTTTCTAGACTCCGTTTGGCCGAACCAATCAAATCGGTTAATTCATCGCTGTTGGATGTAACTGCCTCGAGCAAATAATCACTCGTTTGTTTCACATTGGACAGAGCACTACCAATATCATTGGATGATTGTTGATTTAAAAAGTCTAGTGCTCGTAATTTTTCATTGAGCAAGGTAATTGTTACCGCAACTGAGTCGCTAATCGCAGTACCTCTATCAGTAAATGTGTTTAAAAGACCCTCTTTTTGAATACCCTTCAGATATGAGCCCCATTCCAATGACTCTGAGGAATTTGATTTAATAATCCGAATGGTTGATGAGCCTAGAAAATCTGGTGAGGCTAACTGCGCCATTGAACCTTTAGGTAATTGAATATTCTCGGTAATATTCAATGTGATTAAGGCACTGTCTTCTTGAACCAAGTATTGCATCTCGCGAACCGTCCCAATCTTAAACCCATTTAAATAAACATTACTTCCTCTTATCAAGCCCTCAACCGTATCAAATTTGGTATACAAGACGTTGACTTGAGAAAAAATGGGCTCATCTTTCATAATCCTGAATCCCATATATCCAATGAATATGGCAAAAAGTACCACTAACCCAATTTTTAATTCATTACTAAATTTTGCCACAATAATGCTTTTTTTTGAAATCGTTACCTTTTATGAACAGTTGTTAATTAAACTGGGATTATACTAAAACAGCTAATAACTAAACAGAGAGACCTAGCTGCTTCGTTCGATAATCTTTAGTTTAATCGAATCTAAAAATACATAAACTAAATCTGGAATTCACTTGCCTTAATGAAATCCAATAAGGAACTATCCTTACTGCTTCTCATCTCTTCGACCGTTCCATACCAGCTTAATTTTTTTTGATCTAAAAATGCCACCTTCTCTGCTATCTGTAAAACGCTATGCATGTCATGGGTAATTACTATAGAGGTAATCTCCAAATGTTCCGACATGTAGACAATTAAATCATTAATCTCCTCTGAGGTCTGAGGATCTAAGCCTGAAGTGGGTTCATCATACAGCACATACTCAGGCTCTAAAATAATGGCTCGAGCAAGACCCACTCTTTTTCTCATTCCTCCAGATAAAGCGGATGTTGGCTTATCACCTGAGCCAACTAAATTGACCATTTCCAATGCTTTTTCTACTTTTTTCCGTATTTCAGGTTCATCTAAATCGGTGAAATAACGGAGCGGAAACGCTACATTTTCAAAGGTATTAATTGAGTCAAAAAGTGCCCCACCTTGAAACAAGATACCGAACTTCTGACGAATTTTTCGTAGTTCAGCATAGCTCAGTTCAAATAGCTTATGACCATCTATAACAACCTCACCCTGATCTGGGTATAGTAAAGCGTTTAAGTGTTTTAACAATACAGATTTTCCACAGCCAGACTTTCCTATAATAGCTAGTGTCTCTCCATCTGATATGTTAAAACTCACGTTTTCCCACACAAGATTTTTTCCAAAAGACTTTGATAAATTTTTTATTTCAATCATCGCTATTTACTTATCCATTCAATCATCCTTTTTCGAGAATGTTCACTCAATTAATATTGGCACCTAAAGTAACAAAGCTGCCAACATAAAATCCGACAGCAATACGTAGATACAACTCAATACGGTGGCTTGGGTTGTGGCGTTACCTACTCCCTCCGCCCCACCGCTGGCATAATATCCCTTGAACGAGGATATAGAGGTAATCACAAATCCAAACACAAAAGACTTCACCACGCCAAAAACTACATCTTCAGGAAAAAAAAACTCTCTAGCTCCCTGCATAAACTCCGCGGCAGGTAAAATCCCATCCAATGTACCCGCTAACAAACCTCCAGAAATACCCATAACAGCAGCAACAACATAAAGCACTGGAAACATTAAGATACCCGATAAAACTCTTGGAACGACTAAAAAAGTAACGGAATTAAATCCCATAGACTCAAGGGCATCTATCTGCTCACTCACACGCATAGTTCCTAATTCTGTAGAAATTCTAGCACCTACTTTACCTGCTAATACTAAAGCGCCAATGACTGCTGCCAATTCGATAATAATCGACTGACCTACAATGGATCCAACAATAGAGGCTGGATATATATCCGTATCCAATTGATAAGCTGTTTGTAAGGTCAAAACTGCTCCAGTAAATACCCCTGTAAGCATGATTATTGGAATAGATTCGTACCCTATTTTCACAAATTCTTGAAATAAATTCTTCCGATACGTGCTAAATTCCAAAATGGATCGAAGGGCGTGATACAGTAAAGTGGCATATTGCCCTAGTTGGCGTATTGCTTCCATGATTCGGTTCTACGGTTAACCATTCAAATAGTTATATTACGAAAGATTTTTACCAATTGTCATGTTCACCACCATGCATTTGACCTTCATCAGCCGCCCATTATTACACTTTCTACTGCTTCTTTCTTTGGGATGGACAGTACCCAGTTATACACAAGCGCAAGATCATTCAGATGAAATTTTTCGCTTTTTACGAATTTCCACATCTGCTCAGATGGCTGGCATGGGTGGGGACCATGTTGGTCTATGGAATGCTGACGGTTCAACTTTTTTTGCCAACGCGGCTTACTTATCACCCAGTGACCACGGAACGGCGTCCTTAAGTTTTGTCAATTATTTTGCTGACGCTCGTTACAGTAATCTCCATTATGCCTATAACATTGAGGGCGTAGGTACAATAGCAGCAGGGGTACAATATGCCAGCTATGGAGATATGAGACGGTACGATGAATTCGGGGGGGATCTTGGTAGTTTTAATGCTGGTGATTATGTGACTCAACTAAGTCTTAGCCGTAGTCTTTATCCAACGGTTCGAAGTGGCTTTAGCATACAATGGCTACATTCTTCACTAGATCAATACAATGCTTCTGCTTTTGCGTTTTCAGGAGGGCTAATATATACGCATCCAGAAAAGGTGTTAGCTGCCGGTGTTACGGTTCAACACTTAGGGTGGGTATATAACAACTATCTCAATTCAGAAGAAAAACTACCTCTAAACATTGCTTTAGGTGTATCATTTAAACCTGAAAACTTCCCCTTCTTAATGGCCCTTACCCTTAATGACTTAAACCGATGGGAACTACCCGTTATAGGAGAGGAAAATCCTCGATCAGTCGATCACGCCCTTCGTCACTTGCAAGTTGGGGGGGAAGCCACCATTGGAAAACATGCTTATTTGCGATGGGGTTATAATCCCTATCAACACGAGCAAACAGAAACAGGTAGGGCTATTGATTTAGCTGGGGCTAGTATTGGTTTAGGTATTGTAATTCAGGAGTATCGCTTCGATATTAGTAGGCAATCCTATAGTCGAATGGGTGGGATTGTTCAAGTAAGTTTTCAGCGTATTGCACCTAGCAGCAATTAATATTTTTCAGGAAAATTTTCATGAAAATGAACACTAGCATTAGAAAGATTAGCCTTTTAAACGAGTCCGTACCCGAGCGGTATAAAGATTCAAATATTACTATTATATGCAACAAAGTTCACATGGCTACTCAATGGTCATCAGAGCTTTTCTCAAATAAGATTCTGAGCCCCTATTTTGTACAAAATACCAACATCACACTCAACTTTCCCTTCACTCATACTCAATCATGATTAGATATTTTACCGCTGGAGAATCACATGGCCCAACCCTCACAGGAATCGTTGAGGGAGTTCCTGCTGGTTTGGAAATAACAGAAGCTGACATCGCAGAGCATTTAGCACGCCGACAACAAGGATATGGACGAGGTGGAAGGATGGCCTGGGAAAAAGATATAGCACGAATTGATTCGGGAGTTAGATTTGGAAAAACCATGGGTGGCCCCATTGCCATGGTTATTCAAAATAGAGCATTTGAGAAAGATAAAGCCGGATGGCCTGTGGTTATGAACAAAGAAGTGGAGGCCGAGGGAATAGAAAAAATAACCCTACCCCGTCCAGGACACGCTGACTTGGTTGGCGCCCAAAAATATCGTTTCGATGACATTAGACCCGTAATAGAACGTTCTAGTGCCCGTGAAACAGGCATGCGGGTAGCTTGTGGATCTGTTGCTCGACAATTTTTAAAGCAATTCGGCATCGAAATTGGAGGACATGTTCTCAGAATAGGAGCAGCTGGATACACTGATTGGGATCAAATCAGAGAAAAAACCGCCGGCTTTATGAACAGCGGTGCCGAATCTCTGTACCAAACCGCCGATACCTCAGAAGTACGCTGCTTAGATGACGAACTTACTGAACAAATGGTAAATGAAATCAAAACTTATCGTAAAGCGGGCTCATCATTAGGGGGCGTTTATGAAATTGTTATCACCGGAGTGCCGGTTGGCTTAGGCAGCTATACCCATTGGGATAGGAAAATCGATGGAAAATTAGCCCAGGCTATACTAAGTACTCAAGCGATGAAAGGCGTGGAAATTGGATTAGGCTTCGAATCAGGGGCCCGACCGGGACACCAAGTCCATGACGAAATAATTCATACAGGAACACGTTTTTCTCGAAGCACTAACCGGTCTGGTGGTATTGAAGGTGGGATGACAACCGGCGAACCCATTATTATTCGAGGGGTTATGAAACCGATTCCTACCATGTTAAACCCACTACAGACCGTGGACATGCATAGCCTGGAGCAAACCGAAACACGTTATGAACGATCCGATGTTTGCGCCCTTCCAAGAGCTGTTGTAGTTGCCGAAAGCGTAATTGCACCTGTTATTGCAAATGCATTTCTAGAGAAGTTCGGGGGTGATTCTATCAGCGAAATCCAAGAACGCTATTCCACTTAAACGTATGATCAAAGTTCCAATCTTTAATACATCCCAATCCTGGACTCGGCCCGCACTACTCATATTCGCTGGTATTTTGTTTGGCCTGTTTCAGGTACAGGTAGTTGCTGCTCAATCACAGCAGAGTGGAGGTGAGCAAACGACTCAGTTGGAGCAGAATCCACCGTATCAGCAATATGAAGTAAAAGCAGGAGAAACACTCTACAGCATATCCAAAAGTTTAGATGTGGAAATTGAAGAATTAAGAGAATGGAATGAGTTGTCTGACAATGCACTTTCTGTTGGGCAGCTTTTACGCTACATACCAAGGGAGTGGTCTACATTAACCCGTGAAACACAAAGCGAAGTGATGGAAACAGGGGCATCTATTATCCGCTCAACCGATGTAGAAACCACTGAATTTTACATTGTTAAGAGTGGGGACAACCTCATTCGTATTGCTGGAGCTCATGATATGAGTGTTGTAGATCTTAAAGCATTAAATGAACTGGAATCTGATTTTATCCGGGTTGGGCAGCGCCTCACGGTAAAAAAAGTGGTCGATAGTGTAGCGCCGGTTGCAGTAAATTTCGAGCAAGGATCTGCACCCCAAGGTGCTTTTCTTATCTACACCGTTCCCCCTAATTTACCCCTGGATAGTTTGCTTATAACCTTTCAGATGAGCAGAAAGGAGTTAGCCTACCTCAATCCTGACGTAAATATCGACCGACTAGATCCCGGTCAAAAGATTACTATATTAGCGCCTCCTTCAAGAAATTATGCGAACCCTTACACAAAATCGGCCTCGATCATAGATGTCGGTCAAGTCGCAATAAGTGTGTATAAAGAGTCCGACAAAGCAAATACTACCACTACCGGTGAATTATACAATCCAGAAGAACTTACGGCAGCACACGCTAGTATCCGCTTAGGACAAGTGGTATATGTTGAAAATCCAGTTAATGGTCGTGGAATTTATGTTCGCATCAATGATAGAACCACCGAAAATGTCTTACAATTATCCAAGCAAGCCTATGAATTACTAGGATATAATGAGTCTGTTCTTAGCTCAAATATCGATGGGATTCCCCCTCCTAAGACAGCTCGTATCTTTACACTGGAGGAAATCTAGTGGAACCGAAAGTGTATACATCGCCTATTCATCGCTATCATGTGTTGACCAAGGGCCTTTTATATAGCTTTTTAGCCGCACTTCCTCTGTTCATTATCTATGAAGTACTCATTATGCTTACGGCACCTACCACTGAGGTAGTAGTTCGAATTAGTGTGGATGTGTGGTTTAAACAGTTATTGCAATTATTTGGGTTAGATGCACTCAACATTAGTCTTCTTATCGTCTTGGTTGCAGGAATATTTATTTTAATCCGCAAAAGAGGGGAATTAAATGAGCTAAGGGTAAGTTATTTTGGTGTCATCTTGGTAGAGTCAACGCTTTGGGCCATTTTAGTTGCATTCGTAAGTTCATCATTGACCAATTGGATACTGCCTGGCATGGCAGA
>Ga0181604_10003855_pt1 | contig 12466 bp, 10 predicted proteins | sample 041ome_12_FD_148663 | JGI IMG/M metagenome (GOLD analysis project Ga0181604, IMG submission 148663) | Coastal salt marsh microbial communities from the Groves Creek Marsh, Skidaway Island, Georgia - 041410US metaG (spades assembly) | ecosystem: Environmental > Aquatic > Marine > Intertidal zone...
GTCAATGTCTTCATTTGAAAGCTGGGGGAACGAAGTCATTACAGAGCCGTTATATTCTTCATATATCGCTACCGCCTGAGCATCACCAGACTTGACCATAGCGGTACTGTTTTTAATCCAACTGTACAGCCATTCTTTGTCGTATTTGGAAGCAACCCCTTTAAGTGCGGGACCTACAGCGCGTTTATTGAGCTTATGGCATGCAGCACAATTTGCGTTGAAGAGTTTTTTACCGGCCTGTACTGCAGCATCGTCTTGAGCATAAAGTTCAGGAGCTAAAAAAAGGCTTATAATTGTAAGTAAAGGTAAAAAATAGGACTTCAAGCATTTGTTGTGCGCAATCCCAATTGTAGAATATATTTTCTTCACCAAAGTTTGTTTCTAAAATCCATGGCAAAAATACAGTATAGAACGCTTTTTCTTAAACTTAGAAATTAAGAATTTTTTAATTTATATCCATTCTAAATAAAGGAGGTGTTTTGTTAAATTAGTCTCGATTAAATAGATTTTTTTGTTTTTTTGTTCTATGGAAAATAATACTTCGGGGTTCTTTATTTTAGTGCTTTTTTTAACCACAATTACAACAGGATTTTCACAATTTGAAAATTTGACCATTAAACAAGAAGCAGAAGTGGATTTGCTTCTTCAAAAAAAAATAGCATTAGACAAAGAACGTTTTGAAACAAGTTATTATACCCTTCAACTATATTACGGAAATCCTACGACTGCAAATGAAATTTTAGAACAATCCCAATTGAAATTTCCTCATATCCCTGTGGAATTGAGTTTTGAAACACCCAACTATAAGGTTCAAGCTGGAAAATTTAAAGATAAATTAATCGGTTTAAAAACTTTGGATACCGTAAAAAGGACATTTCCCTCCGCTTTTCTTCTAAACCGGAAACAATCAGAGTGATTTTTTTATTGCAATTTCTTGGTAACATTCCAATACATCAGAAATTTTGATGTCGTTGTAATTTTTGATTTGCAATCCGCAATCATATCCTTTAGACACTTCTTTAACATCATCTTTGAAACGCTTTAGGGATGCAAGTTCTCCTGTGTAAACTACAACTCCTTCACGTATGATTCGAATATTGGAATTTCTGAAAATTTTACCTGATGTGACCATACAACCTGCTATGGTTCCTATTTTAGATATTTTGAAGGTTTCTCGTATTTCAACTGTTCCAGTCACTTCCTCCTTCATCTCTGGAGACAGCATTCCTTCCATCGCATCTTTGACATCGTTTATAGCATCATAAATAATGGAATAGGATCGAATATCGATTTCTTCTTTTTCTGCAATGGCGCGTGCATTACCCATAGGGCGCACATTAAACCCTAAAACGATCGCATCCGAAGCTGAGGCAAGCAGGACATCAGATTCTGTGATGGCTCCTACTCCTTTGTGAATGATGTTGACTTCAATTTCTCCAGTAGATAGTTTCTGTAGGGAGTCGGTCAAGGCTTCCACAGAACCATCTACATCTCCTTTGAGAATGATGTTCAGTTCTTTAAAGTCGCCTAGCGCTATACGTCTTCCAATTTCGTCCAATGTAATATGGCGTTGGGTTCGAACGCTTTGTTCTCGAACCAGTTGCGTCCTTTTGGCTGCAATTTGTTTGGCTTCTCTCTCGTCTTCCAAAACCTGAAATGTATCTCCTGCTTGAGGAGCTCCATCCAATCCTAGGATAGAAACTGGAGTAGCAGGAAGAGCTTCGTCTAAACTGACACCGCGTTCGTTAAAAATAGCTTTTACTTTCCCGCTTTGTTTCCCTGCAAGAATATAATCTCCCATTTTAAGAGTTCCGTTTTGAACCAAAATGGTGGAAACATATCCTCGTCCTTTGTCCAAAAAGGCTTCAACAACGGTTCCTTTTGCTTTTCGGTCTGGATTTGCTTTAAGCTCCAATAATTCTGCTTCTAAAAGTACTTTTTCTAAAAGTTCATTTACTCCCGTACCTTGAAGTGCAGATATGTCTTGTGACTGTACTTTCCCACCCCAATCTTCTACCATCAAATTCATTCCTGCTAAAGCTTCTTTGATCTTTTCAGGATTGGCATTGGGTTTGTCTATTTTATTGATTGCAAAAACAATGGGGACTCCAGCAGCTTGAGCATGGCTTATGGCTTCTTTAGTTTGTGGCATGATATCGTCATCTGCCGCAACGACAATGATGGCAATATCAGTTACCTGAGCACCACGAGCACGCATAGCAGTAAAGGCCTCGTGACCTGGCGTGTCTAAAAACGCTATCTTTTGACCACTTTCAAGTGTTACTCCATAAGCTCCAATATGCTGTGTAATACCTCCCGATTCTCCTGCAATTACGTTCTCTTTTCTGATGTAGTCCAACAGCGAAGTTTTCCCATGATCTACATGCCCCATTACAGTTACAATTGGTGCTCTAGGTGATAAGTCTTCAGCGTTGTCTACTTCTTCCTCGATGTTTTCTTCTAGTTCCGCTTTTTCAAAACTGACTTCATAACCAAACTCTTCGGCAACAATACTGAGTGTTTCAGCGTCCAAACGTTGATTCATTGTTACCATGATTCCCAAGGTCATACAGGTCGAAATGATTTCGGTAGAACTCGCATTCATCATCGTGGCGATTTCTCCCACTGTAATGAACTCGGTCACCTTAAGCACTTTGCTTTCCGCTTCTATTTGAGCCAACTCATCTTCCGATTTTTGTCGGTGTTGAGATCGTTTGTCTCTTCTGTATTTTGCTCCTTTAGATTTTGAGGATTTCCCTTGAAGTTTTTCTAGGGTTTCACGAATTTGTTTTTGTACTTCTTCATCAGAAGGTTCCTCCTTTTTGATGGGAGCGGGTTTATTTACGCGTTTTTTATTAGCTGTGTTGGGTTTGGTGGATTTGACGTCTTTACTAATACGTTTCCGTTTTCTTTTACGCGCATCCTCAACTGTTTTTTCCTTTTTATTGACCTCATCAAGGTTGATGGTTTGGCCTGTTTTTTTAGGTCCTGTCAGTTTTTGGTATTGGGTTTTCAGCGTTTCATTTTCCTCAGTAGTTTCCTCTTTTGGACTTTCAATGGTTTCAGCTACAGAAACTTCAATTTTTTTCTCTTCATCCAAAACAGCTGGGGCAGTAACAGGTTGTTCTTCTGTTGCTTTTGGGGTCTCAACTGGGGGGGCTTCTGGTTTCTTTTCAGCAACTTTTTTGGCAGGTTTGTTGAGTGCGTCCAGATCAATTTTACCAAGCATCTTGGGTTTTTCAACGGCCACACGATTTGTTTTCAACTCCTCACGTTTTGCGATTTGATCGAGACGCTCTTGTTCTTTCTTTTCTTGGATAATTCTAAGTGATTCTTTCTCTTTTCGCTTTTCCTCACCAATTTCATGAGAAGCGACTTTTTTAGATTTATCTGTTTCAAATTCGTCCAAAAGAACACTGTACACTTCGGAAGTGATTTTGGTAGTTGGACGTGCGTCAACTTCTAGACCCTTTTGATTTAAAAATTCAACTGCACGGTCCAAAGAGATGTTTAATTCTCTTAGAACTTTATTTAGTCGAATATTGGGTTGATCTGCCATATATTAGTTTCTGTGAGTAAAAATAAGAATTATTTTTGCAGTCTATTCTTCAAATTCTTCTTTAAGGATGCGTAACACATCGTCAATTGTTTCTTCTTCAAGGTCTGTTCGGTTCATCAAATCGGTCTTTTCTAATTCCAAAATACTCTTTGCAGTATCCAGACCTACTTTTTTGAATTCATCGATGACCCAACCTTCAATTTCGTCACTAAATTCTTTAAGCTCGATGTCTTCTTCAACTCCTTCACGGAATACATCGATTTCGTACCCTGTTAATTTTCCTGCTAAACGGATATTTGAACCGCCTTTACCAATAGCCTTGGAGACTTCCTCTGGGTTTAAAAAGACCTCAACCCGTTTGGTGTCCTCGTCTATTTTCAAGGAATTTACTTTTGCAGGGCTTAATGCCCTTGAAATAAAGAGCTGTAAATTATTGGTGTAATTGATGACGTCAATATTTTCATTTCCTAGCTCTCTTACAATTCCATGGATTCGTGAACCTTTCATTCCCACACAGGCGCCTACAGGATCAATTCTGTCATCATAAGAGTCAACGGCCACTTTTGCTTTTTCTCCTGGGATTCGCACTGCCTTTTTGATAGTGATCAAACCGTCAAAAACTTCAGGAATTTCTTGTTCAAATAATTTTTCTAAAAAAATTGGAGATGTTCTCGAAAGTATAATCCGAGGTTTGTTGCCCCGTAATTCAACACTTTCAATAATTCCACGAACGTTATCTCCTTTTCTAAAGAAATCACTGGGAATTTGTCGGTCTTTTGGAAGGATGATTTCATTTCCATCATCATCCAAGAGGATGATTTCTCGATTTCGTATGTGGTGTACCTCTGCAGTAAACAGGTCTCCTTCTCGGTCTTTAAATTGTTTAAAGATATTGGTGCTGTCGTGTTCAAAAATCTTGGCAACCAAGTTTTGTCTTAAGTACTGGATTGACCTTCTTCCTAAATCAATAAGCTTAACTTCTTCAGAAACATCTTCCCCTACTTCAAAATCAGGCTCTATTTTTCGGGCTTCAGTGAGTGTAATTTCTTGATTGGGATCTTCCACTTCACCATCTTCAACAACTACTCGGTTTCTCCAAATCTCCAAGTCTCCTTTATCAGGATTGATAATAATGTCAAAGTTCTCGTCAGATCCAAATTTGCGTTTTAAGGTGTTTTTAAATACATCCTCTAGAATAACCATTAGGGTTACTCGGTCAATTAGCTTGTCATCTTTAAATTCTGAAAAAGAATCAATTAAGGCGAAATTTTCCATGGTATTATTAATTGTATTTTAGATCGTTACTTTCGCACTTTCAATTTGTTCATACGAAAGTGTTTCTTGTTTTTCTACAGTTACTTTTCCTTTTCCTACTGGCTTGGGTTCTCTTTGTTTCCACTTCAGTGTAAAACCCTTATCATCAGCAGCAATCAGTGTTCCTTCTACAGAAGGTCTCTCGACCAATTCGACTTTGAGTTTTCTCCCAATGTTTTTGATATATTGACGTTGACTTTGCAGTGGGGTGCCTACTCCCACGGAGGCTACTTCCAAAGAAAAATCTTCTGCTTCTCGATCCAACTGATGCTCGATTGCTCTACTTATGGTCATACAATCTTTAAGAGAAACTCCTTGATCGCCATCCAGGATGACACGAATACTATTATCAGCCCCTACCTTGAGTTCAATTAAAAACAATGCGGGATGTTGATCTAGTGCCTCTGTCAATAGGCTCTCTACTTTCGAACGTAAATTCATATCAAAAAAAAAGGGGACTTATTAGTCTCCTCCTGTATAGTTTAGAACGTGTACAAATATAGAGTAAAATGCTTGAATTTATAACTTTGATTTAAAAATTTCTTAAATTTAGATATTAAAACCTACAAAAATGAACTATTCCCCAAAAAACACTATCCTAACCCTATTCCTATTTGTTTTTCAATTGAGCTTTTCTCAAACTACATTACAAGGACTAGTTACCGACCAAAATAACCAACCTCTTTTTGGTGCAAACATTATTATATCAGACAGTTATAACGGTACAACTATAGATGAAAATGGACGCTTTACCCTCCGAGCTAATGCTTCACTTCCCCTCACTTTGGAAGATTCCTTCATCGGATTCACTACCCAAATAGTCCTTGTTGAGAAGAGTGATGCACTAGTGATTAGAATGGAAGAAGGCACCTATTTTGACGAAGTTATTGTTTCTGCCTCACGTCGTTTGGAAAAATTGCAAGAGGCTCCTGCAGCAGTTTCTGTAATTCGCCAAGAGAACATAAACGCTTCTGGAGGATCTATTTTGCTCTACCGAATGAAAAGTGAAGATCCAGGTATGATGATGCCTGAAATTGGTAGGTCAATTGTCCATCAAGAAGGAGTGGCTTTAATTGAAGAGTATATCAAAAACCTAACTATTGATCCTGTTCATTAAACTAAAATTACCCAAAAAAACAAAAATCGTTAAGTTTCATTTTTTTATCTCAAACAGCTAAAAAATTGTATTTTTAAGCGCTATGAAATTTAAACCTTTAGGTACAGGTCTCTACTTTGCCAAACACCGTAAAAAGGAACAAACTCCCTTTGAGCGCTTATTTGAGATTTTTAAAGAACTTATTACCCATACTTCTGGAGATTTTGACGAGGCCATTGAATGGTTACGGGAGCTTGATGTGGAATATCAATTGACCGACGAAGATTACACCATTGACGATTTTGTCGAAGATCTTTTGAAAAAATCCTACATCCAACCCAAAGGAAATGGAAAAGGGAAAGGAGATGGTATGGCACTCACACCCAAAACAGAGAAACTATTGCGAGAACATGCCCTGAAACAAATATTTGGGAAATTGAAAAAGTCAGGACAAGGAAACCATAGGACCAAAAAAGTGGGGCAAGGCGAAGACAATACTGGCGAGTTTAAGGCCTATCAATTTGGAGACGCTCTAGAAAAAATCTCCATGACAGAAAGCATCAAGAATGCACAAATACGTTCTGCGGGCAATGAGTTTACGCTACAACACGACGATTTAGTTGTGGAGGACAGTTTTTTCAAAACTCAAATGAGTACTGTTTTAATGATCGATATTAGTCATAGTATGATCCTCTATGGCGAAGACCGCATAACCCCTGCCAAAAAAGTAGCGATGGCCCTAGCAGAACTCATCACCACCCGCTATCCAAAAGACACCCTTGACATCTTGGTTTTTGGAAACGATGCATGGCCCATTTCCCTAAAAGAAGTGCCCTACCTTGAGGTAGGCCCCTACCACACCAATACTGTTGCAGGCCTAGAGTTGGCAATGGACTTACTCCGCCGAAAGAAGAATAGCAACAAGCAAATTTTTATGATAACGGATGGAAAACCCAGTTGTCTAAAAATGCCTAACGGAACTTACTACAAAAACAGTGTAGGTCTTGATGAAGAAATCGTTGAAAAATGTTACAACATGGCACGGCAAGCCAAAAAGTTACACATTCCCATCACTACCTTTATGATTGCCCAAGACCCTTACCTAAAACAATTTGTTCGAACATTTACCGAAGCCAATCAAGGGAAAGCCTTCTTTACAGGCTTAAAAGGATTAGGTGAAATGATCTTTGAAGACTACGAAAAAAACAGAAAAAAACGCTTAGAATAGAGAAAAATAAAACTATGAGTTCACCAAAAATTGCAACCTTAGGAGCACTAAAAAAAACAGACTATCAACCCCAAAATATTCAAGAGGAATTGGCAAAAAATTTACGCCAACGCCTTCAGGATGGCACAACTACTTTTGAGGGCTTAATAGGCTATGAAAACACAGTTATTCCCGATGTAGAACGCGCCATCCTTTCTGGTCACAACATTAATTTATTGGGTTTAAGAGGTCAGGCTAAAACAAGGTTAGCACGACAAATGACTCAATTGCTCGACGAGTGGGTTCCTGTTGTTTCTGGTTCAGAAATTAACGATGACCCTCTGGCACCCATTAGCCGTGAGGCGAAAGAAATAATTGCTCAACATGGAGACAATACGCCAATAACATGGCTACACAGAGACGAACGTTTCTTTGAAAAACTAGCCACACCTGATGTTACCGTTGCCGATTTGATTGGAGATGTAGACCCCATCAAAGCGGCTAACTTAAAATTGTCTTATGCTGATGAGCGCGTCATTCACTTTGGAATGATTCCTAGGGCTCACCGCTGTATTTTTGTCTTGAATGAATTGCCCGATTTACAAGCACGAATTCAGGTCGCTCTCTTTTCAATACTCCAAGAAAAAGAAATACAGATTCGTGGTTTCAAACTACGTCTCCCCATTGAAACACAAATTATCTTCACGGCAAATCCTGAGGACTACACCAATAGAGGGAGTATTGTTACACCCTTGAAGGATAGAATTGGATCACAAATTCTGACCCACTACCCACACTCAAGAGAAATTGCAAAAGCTATAACATCACAAGAAGTGAAAATGAGCGAAGACATTACTGCCAAAATTCACATTCCTGAATTGGCACGAGATATCTTGGAACAAATCGGTTTTGAAGCACGTAAAAGTGATTATGTTGATACCAAAAGTGGGGTCAGTGCCCGAATGAGTATTACCGCTTTTGAAAACCTTATCAGTACCGCAGAAAGAAGAATGCTGATCAATGGTGAAAAAAATACCTGTATTCGTATGGCTGATTTTTTAGGAATCATTCCTGCAATCAATGGCAAGGTAGAATTAGTATATGAAGGAGAACAAGAAGGTGCGGAACAGATTTCGTATCATCTGATTTCTCAAGCCTGTAAAACCTTATTCCCTACCTATTTCCCTGAGGTCAAAAAACTAGAAAAGCAGGACGAAAAAGGTCCTTATGACAAACTTTTAGGCTGGTTCTTTAGTGATAACGAACTTTTTTTAGAGGATACTTTAACCGATGGTGTATATCGAGATACCTTAGAAATGATCCCAGATATCAAAAACATAGTCAAAACTCACCAGTCAAATTGCGGAAAAGAAGATCTGCACTTCATGATGGAGTTTTTATTGTGGGGACTGGAAGCAAACAAACGCCTAAATAAATATCGTACCCTAGAAGGATTTCAATTTAAAGACTCCCTAGGTAGTTATATCAGTGGTTTGTAAGGATAACGATTAGTTATTTTAAAGAATAGTACCGACCTTTGTTATTCCAAATTACATTATGATTAGAACAGACATCATTATTGTAGGTGCTGGTCCAGTAGGACTTTTTGCTGTTTTCGAAGCAGGTTTGATGAAATTGAAGTGTCATCTAATCGACGCTATCCCTCAAGCTGGTGGTCAATTGACTGAAATTTATCCAAAAAAACCCATTTACGATATTCCTGGTTATCCCACAGTATTAGCAGGAGAACTGGTGGATAACCTAATGGAGCAAGCTGCTCCTTTTAAGCCCGGTTTTACCTTAGGAGAACGTGCAGAAACAATAGAAAAGCAAGATGATGGAAGCTTTGTTGTCACTACCTGTGAAGGCACCCAACATCAGGCACCAGTGGTAATGATCGCTGGAGGCTTAGGGAGTTTTGAACCCCGTAAACCTAAGATTGACACCCTTTCGCAATTTGAAAAAAAGGGGGTGGAATATATGGTCAAAGACCCTGATGCTTTTATCGGGAAAAAAATCTTTATTTCTGGTGGAGGTGATTCTGCCTTAGACTGGGCCATTTATTTTGCTGAACACAATGACAGCTCTGTGGGATTAGTCCATAGAAGCGATACTTTTAGAGCACACAAAGATTCTGTTGAAAAGGCCTATCAACTACAAAAACAAGGAAAAATCGAATTCTATACCCATGCAGAAGTCATTGGTTTAAATGGAAACGATACCCTAAAATCAATTGAAATTAAACAAAAGGACCAGCCCAATAAAACGGTTGATGTGAACACTTGGTTGCCACTCTTTGGGTTGTCCCCTAAGCTAGGACCTATTGCTGATTGGGGGCTTGAGATTGAAAAGAATGCGATTAAAGTGGACAATACCTTCGACTATCAAACCAATATTCCCGGCATTTTTGCCATTGGAGATGTCAATACGTATCCAGGGAAATTAAAACTAATTCTTTGTGGGTTTCATGAAGCAACCCTTGCTGTTCAAACCGCCTATAAAATCATATATCCCGACAAACGCTTTACTTTAAAATATACTACTGTTCAGGGGATACAAGGATTTGATTAAAGCTCTCTTTACTTAAAAGTACTTATCTTTAATCATGGACTTCTCCCTTTTTCATGTCGATGCGTTTACAGATACCCTTTTCAAAGGAAATCCCGCATGTGTAGTCCCTTTGGAAAACTGGCTGGAAGATGCTGTTTTACTTTCTATTGCTAAAGAAAATGCAGTACCAGAAACAGCATTTTTTGTAAAAAATAAGGGTCAAATTCATTTGCGTTGGTTTACCCCAGACCTTGAAATGGATCTTTGTGGACATGCTACTCTAGCAACTGCACATGTGTTGAAACGGCATTTGGGTTATGACGAAGAGGTAATTTCCTTTAGCACCTTAAGTGGAATTGTAAGCGTATCCTTAAGAGATGAGCTTTACTACTTAGACTTTCCTTCACGTATGCCTGAAAAAACTCAACTCCCAATTAATTTAGAAAAAGCCTTGAGTTTAAAACCCAAATTCGTGTTAAAATCGAGAGATTATGTTTTGGTTTATGATCACTGGGATGACATCAAAAACATCCGAATAGAACGAAATTATTTTGATGAGTTGGATCTTGGAACGGGGGGCGTTATTGTAACTGCCCCTGGAGAAAATGTAGATTTTGTTTCTCGTTTTTTTACTCCAAGAGCGACCTTGTTGGAAGACCCTGTTACTGGATCGGCGCATTGTTCTCTAATTCCCTACTGGGCTTCGGTGTTGTCCAAACAAAAAATGACTGCACATCAAATATCCGATCGCGGAGGAAGGTTGTATTGTGAAAACCGAATAGATCGAGTATGGATTGGGGGTAAAGCATGTACTTTTCTCAAAGGGAAATTTCAAATCAAATAAGGAGTAAAGTGCTTTACAACCAATACTCCTTTTCAAAAAAAATTGATACCTTAAACACGTATTTAAATCAGGTAAAATGAAAACACATTTTGATGCCATTGTTGTAGGATCAGGAATCAGTGGTGGCTGGGCCGCCAAAGAGTTATGCGAAAAAGGTTTAAAAACCTTGGTTCTCGAAAGAGGTCGTATGGTAAAACATATTGAAGACTATCCTACAATGAATCTTGATCCCTGGGACATGAAACACGGAGGGAGTTCTACCCAAGAAGATTTAAAAAATTACAACAAGCAAAGAAGATGGGGTGTAAATGAGGCTAATCGTCACTTTTACAATAACGATTCGGAGTTTGACTATGCTGAAGACAAGCCCTTTGATTGGATTCGAGGAACTCAAGTGGGAGGGAGATCACTCATCTGGGGACGGCAAACCTACCGCTGGAGTGATGATGATTTTGAAGCAAATCTAAGAGACGGCATCGCAATTGACTGGCCCGTACGCTACAAAGATATTGCCCCATGGTATTCTTATGTAGAAAAATTTATTGGTGTGAGCGGAGAGGCACTCAACCTTCCTCAACTCCCAGACAGTGAGTTTTTACCTCCAATGGAACTGAATTGTGTTGAGAAGGAATTGCAATCTTCTATTGCAAAAAATTATACCAATCGAGTACTAACGATTGGACGTGTAGCTCATATTACTGAGGGTACAAAGGAGGGTGCAGGTAGAGGTTCATGCCAATATCGAAGTCGATGTGACCGAGGATGCCCTTTTGGATCCTATTTTAGTTCAAATTCTTCAACTCTTCCAACAGCGGAAAAAACGGGCAATCTAACCCTACGCCCTCATTCTGTAGTATCCGAAGTCCTTTATGATGAAAAAACACAAAAAGCGATTGGGGTACGTGTGGTTGATGCGATATCTAAAGAAGTGCTTGAATTTAAAGCCAAAGTAATCTTTCTCTGTGCCTCATCCATGGCCTCAACATCTATACTTTTAAACTCGAAATCCAATCGCTTTCCCAAGGGGCTTGGAAATGATTCTGGAGAACTGGGACATAACATTATGGATCATCAGTTGGGTAGTGGCGCCTCTGGTAATTTTGAAGGATTTGAAGATCGTTACTATTCTGGAAGAAGACCCAATGGCTTTTATATTCCTCGATTTAGAAATGTAGGTGGTAAAACAAAAGATGTAGATTTTTTAAGAGGTTATGGCTATCAAGGAGGGGCAGGTAGGGGAAACTGGTCTGAAAGTGTTGCTGAATTTGGGTACGGTACAGAATTTAAAAATGCCCTCCACAAACCTGGAAAATGGAATATTGGAATGGGAGGGTTTGGCGAAGTACTTCCCTATCACGAAAACCGTATGTACCTAGATTATAAAAAAATAGATGCTTTTGGTTTACCCAAAATTGTATTTGATGCTGAATTCAAAGAAAATGAGAAAAAGATGAAGGAAGATTGGAAAAATCAAGCTGCAGAAATGCTAGAAAATGCGGGCTGTAAGGATGTGTCAATTTTTGATTCTAATGCACCAATCGGCAAGGGCATTCACGAAATGGGAACTGCACGTATGGGACATGATCCCAAAACTTCAATTTTGAATAAATACAATCAGGTACACAGTGTCCCAAATGTGTTTGTCACAGACGGTGCCTTTATGACCTCTTCTGGAACACAAAATCCTTCTTTGACCTATATGGCTTTTACGGCAAGAGCTGCAGATCATGCAGTGTCAGAATTAAAGAAAATGAATTTATAGAAAAACGTGTAGTGTGGCGTTTATTCCTGACTCTCTGGACCCGTTTTCGTTGTTTCGTCTCCTTGTCCTAGATTGATTCTAAGCACAATTTCATGGGTTTTAAGATTCAGTTGAGACAACGAACTCGCAGTAGG
>Ga0181604_10003858_pt1 | contig 12461 bp, 6 predicted proteins | sample 041ome_12_FD_148663 | JGI IMG/M metagenome (GOLD analysis project Ga0181604, IMG submission 148663) | Coastal salt marsh microbial communities from the Groves Creek Marsh, Skidaway Island, Georgia - 041410US metaG (spades assembly) | ecosystem: Environmental > Aquatic > Marine > Intertidal zone...
TGTGATATGCCGCTCCATGTGCGCAGTCCAAAACAATTTTCTTGCCTTTTAGCGTCAGCCCCCGGGGCAAAGTACTTTTACAGTATTCAATGTAACGACCCGCCGCATCGGTTACCCGAAAAGCGCGCCCAAGCTCTTCCGAAGGTTCTGTCACAAACTCGTGATCAATCATCTGCTCAATACGTTCTTCAATGGAATCATTGAGTTTGAAGCCATCTGCCGAAAAGAACTTTATACCGTTATCGTAGTAAGGGTTGTGGGAGGCGCTAATGACAATTCCCGCCCTGGCCTGGAATGTTCGGGTTAAATAAGCGATAGCCGGCGTTGGCATGGGACCTAAAAGGCCCACATCTACACCTGATGCGATGAGACCAGCCTGCAGTGCGGATTCAAACATGTAGCCCGAGACACGGGTATCCTTGCCCAAAATTACCATTCGGCGGCCTTCCGTTTCCTCTGCCAAAACCCGGCCAGCCGCCCAACCCAGCTTCATAACGAAATCGGCAGTAATAGGAAATTCCCCTACGGTGCCTCGAATACCGTCTGTTCCGAAATATTTTCTAGCCATGACTCTCTTTACTTTTTTCAGTGCTACCGAACTTCTTCCAGTGATCGCCAGATTTTCAGCATATCCGCCGCCGCCGACACATTATGTACACGAAATATACTGGCACCATTTTGCAAGGCAACCAAATTTAACAAGGCTGTGCCCGTTTCACGGTCTTCGACTGCTCGCCCAGTTATGGCGCCAATCATGGATTTTCTTGAAAATCCTACAAGTAATGGATACCCCAAAGCTTTAAGACTCAGCAGGTTGGTGACCATTTGCAGGTTGTGCTCCAAAGACTTACCAAAGCCAAACCCAGGATCGAGACAGATCTTGTCTGCAGGAATACCGGCTGCCAAGACTGCTTTGACCCGATTACTCAAGAAGCTTTTTACTTCTTCCATAACAGAATTATAAACGGGCCTGTCTTGCATATTTTGTGGATCACCTTGCATATGCATAAGACAAACGGACAGATTTCCTTGAACGGCCGCCTCTAACGCCCCCTCAACCTGAAGTGCACGAACATCATTCACCATGGACGCGCCAGCTTTGGCTGCTGCCTCAATAACTTCTGGCTGACTTGTGTCTACCGATATGGCTGTTTCAAACCGGGCATGGAGTGCTTCGATAACAGGAATAACCCGATCCAGTTCTTCTTGGACACTTACTTTCGCCGCGCCCGGGCGGGTAGATTCTCCACCTATATCAAGCCAGTGCACGCCCTCGCCTACCATTTCAGCGGCGCTATCAATTGCTTGCGGGATATTAATTCCAGAAGTCGAAAAATATTTTCCGCCGTCTGAAAAAGAATCGGGCGTGATATTCATCACGCCCATTATCTGAAGATCGTTGCTAAATGCGGACATACAACCCAAATCTCAATAGGTTTAATGCTGATTTGCTGGACCACCTACAATCGTTGAGTCTTTAATATCCTCCGGCTCTGGCTCAGAAGACGCTGAACTTCCACCTGCGCCACCATCCCAACCTCTGGGAGGTCGAACTTTTTTGCGCGCCATAAGGTCAGCGACCTGCTCACTATCAATTGTCTCGTACTCCATCAAGGCGTCCTTCATGGCGTGGAGAATATCAATGTTCTCATCCAGAATTTTTCTGGCGACTTCATAGCATTCGTCCAGGATCTTTCGAGCTTCTTTATCGATAAGATCGGATGTCTCCGGCGAATAATTCAATTTCGCAGAACCCGATGTGTCATCGCGCTCTTCACCATAATGAATTGGCCCGAGCTCGGACAAGCCCCACTTGGTCACCATATTACGAGCAAGTTGCGTCGCTCTCTCGATATCATTTGATGCACCCGTGGTGACGGCATCGCTACCGCCAATCAATTCCTCGGCAATTCGTCCACCGAATAAGCTGCACAGGCTGCTCTTGATGGCAAGACGACTGGAACTGTATTTATCCTCTTCCGGCAGATACATAGTGACGCCCAATGCACGGCCGCGGGGAATGATGGTGACCTTATGAATAGGATCATGTTCTGGCATTAAGTAGCCAACAATTGCATGTCCTGCTTCATGGTAGGCAGTATTAATCTTGTCTTTTTCCGACATCACCATACTGCGGCGCTCGGCCCCCATCATGATTTTGTCCCTGGCGTATTCAAAATCTTCGCCGCCAACAATTCGCTTGTTGCGACGGGCAGCAATTAACGCTGCTTCGTTAACCAGGTTGGCCAAATCAGCGCCTGAGAAACCCGGGGTACTTCGAGCCAGTACGGCAGTTTTGACGGTTTCATCGGTAGGCACTTTGCCCAAATGAACTTCCAGTATTTGTTCCCGCCCACGAATATCTGGCAGGGAGACATATACCTGGCGGTCAAAACGTCCGGGGCGAAGCAACGCGCGGTCAAGTACATCGGGGCGGTTGGTCGCAGCGATCACGATCACACCCTCGTTGCCTTCAAAACCATCCATTTCTACAAGCATTTGGTTTAGTGTTTGTTCGCGCTCGTCATTACCGCCACCATAGCCACCACCACGATGCCGCCCTACCGCGTCAATTTCATCAATAAAAATGATACAGGGGGCCTGCTTCTTGGCAGTTTCAAACATATCACGCACACGACTTGCGCCAACACCTACAAACATTTCGACGAAGTCTGAACCAGAAATAGAGAAAAACGGAACCTTGGCTTCACCGGCAATGGCTTTAGCCATGAGGGTTTTACCCGTACCTGGCGGTCCCACCATAAGGACACCACGAGGAATCTCACCACCTAGCCTCTGGAACTTGGCAGGGTCTCGCAGGTACTGAACCAGCTCCTGAAGATCTTCCTTGGCCTCATCAATGCCAGCCACATCGCCAAAAGTTACTTTAATCTGGTTTTCACCAAGCAATCTAGCCTTGGATTTGCCAAAGGACATGGGACCACCGCGACCGCCTGCCCCGCCCTGCATCTGGCGCATAAAGAAAGCGAATACTGCGATAATGATCAATATCGGGAAGGATGCCACCAACAGTTGCATAAAAATGCTAGGTTCTTTGGGTGGTTCTCCACGAACATTTACGCCGTTGCGAAGCAATTCATCCATGATCTGGTTATCTGTGACGTTGGGACGCACAGACTGAAAACTGGAACCATCTCTGGTTTCACCATAAATCATGGAACCCTGGAAGGTGACTTCTTCTACATTGCCGTTTTGAACTTGCTCAACAAAATCGGTGTAACTGAGTTCGTTAGCTGGAACCCCTTGATTAAGGTTCTGAAAAACCGCCATTAACACAGCAGCAATAACCAACCAGAGAATTAAATTTTTTGCCATATTTATCTACCTTATTCAGGCGAAAATCGTTATTACTCGCCTTAAACATTCTATTGAAGTTTACCACTATGGCGGCAAAGGGCGACACTTATCAAAGCCATAGCTAAAAGCTACCTAAACTGCCTTTTAACCCTTAAATTTCTTTGCAACCAAGTAAACCTCAGGGGATCGCGCGCGCGACGAATCGGGCTTGCGTGTTAAAACTTTCTCAAAGTTAATACGTGCATCCTTCATATATTGATCAAAACCTTCGCCCATAAATATCTTGGTGATAAATGAGCCTCCGGGGCGCAAAACTTTGATTGCCATGTCATAAGCCAACTCAGCCAGATACATGGCCCTGGGTTGATCAACTGCCTTCATACCACTCATATTTGGGGCCATATCAGATATTACAAGGTCTACGGGCTCGCTATTAATGGCATCAAGGATGCGGTCAAACACGGCCTCTTCGGTAAAGTCACCCTGGATAAATTCGACATCTGCCAAACCATCCATCAACAAAATATCCGAGGCGATGACTCTCCCTTTGTGACCTACGCGTTCAGCGGCAACCTGTGACCAGCCACCTGGCGCCGAACCAAGATCTACCACCAGATTCCCGGGTTTAAGCAGTTTGTCCCTGTCATCAATCTCTTTTAGCTTGTAGCTAGCTCGAGAGCGATAGCCCTCTTTCTGGCTTTTGATGACATATTCGTCAGAAAAATGTTCGCGTAACCATCGGCCACTACTTTTGGATTTGCTCATTCGTACCTTTTTTACAGCCTAATCAGAAGTTAATGTAGATGCGTCCAAAGGACCGTTCACGTCCAGGTATTTCTCACGGACCGTTTTGATGTCGGATTGACTTACTGGACTGGCATCGTTTCCGAAGGACGTTCGCACATAGGTCAATACGGCCGCCAGCTCCTGATCACTTGCCAAGCCTTCAAATCCGGTCATGGGGACATGTCCGGGATAAGACTTACCATTTACTTCGATCGGCCCAGCCAGCCCCTTGAGCGTTATTTTGATAAGTGTTTCTTTATCTCCGGTGACCCAAGTGGTATTTGCCAAAGACGGAAATCCGACATCTGGCAGACCTTGACCGTCGGGCTGATGACAGGTTCCGCAGAAGGCTTCGCGAGAATAAACTTCCCTGCCCAGTTTGAGAAATTCATCCTGGTTTTCCCCTGTATCGGCAGCATAGTTTCTGTCGGTAGCAAATGGGTGGACGGGTCGCCCTTGCAGTCCCGCCTCTGCCACTTCGTAGCTGTAACGCGCTATATCGCTATCCAGCCCATGAGCTTTGACTTTTTCAATAATGGGCAAACCAATCTCAGGCGGTAACCAGGAGGCAGCGACGAGAGCCTCCAGCCGAACCCGACCATGGGGGTCATCAGCGGCTGTTTCGATTAAATCTACGGAACCAGCAAGCTGATCGAGGTTGTATCGAGCAACCGTAACTACCGCGCTTCTTATACGGTGATCTTCGGAAGAAAAAAGTTCGTTCAGAAGAGCTGTGTCGACTGCATTGTGACCCCAAGTCACCCAGAGAGCTTCCAGCTTCAATCTTTCATCGTTTTGTTCAGCTGCCCAGGCTTTTACGGCTGGCAGGACAGCATCTGCTTCTCGACCGCGGAGCTCACGTCGGACGCGGTAGCGGGTGCGAAATTGGTCATGTTTCAGGTTATCCAACAGATTTGATATAGACGCACCGTGAATTTTGACGGGTTTCAGCAAGGGTCTCGACGGGTAAGTGATCCGGTAAATACGTCCGTGAACATGATCGCGTAAAGGATCACGTGCATTGTGTTGCATGTGGCCGATCAACACATTGTGCCAATCCGCTACGTAGAGGGATCCATCCGGGGCAAATTCAAGATCGACCGGACGAAAATTCAAATCGGAAGAACTAAATAGGTCCTGACGGTGCCGGGCGGTAAATCTGGAGCCGTCTTCCATAATCTGGTGCTGTTTGGCGCCGAGAAAACCAATACTGTTGTTAAAGAGCAGATCACCTTGAACTTGATCGGGAAAGTGGGCGCTGGAGACAATCTCCAAACCCGACGTAGGGCGAACGAAGCTGTCAGTCAAAATCTGTGGAGCCAGCATATTGTATCCGTAGATAGGCTTAACCATATTCGGGGTCAGCCAACTGACTGCTGGGCCCGAGGTATGCAGGAAAAAGCTTTGCCCATAGTCGTCAAAGGTAATTCCCCAGGGGTTGGGAATGTTCATTTGGGCAATACGGGTAAGTTTTCGGCGACTTGGCTGGTATCTGAAATAACCACCCGATGTACCCCGTTCCGGGCCGTAGATCGTTTCGACATTACTGTGGAGAAATAAACCCTCTCCCATGAAGAGCGCTCCGGAAGGATCTACCGTAAAGGCGCTGATGGCATGATGGGTATCATGGTCGTCGAAACCGCTGAATAAATATTCTTTTTCGTCGTAATGATCATCCCCATCCGTATCCTTGAGCAGAATCAGGCTATCGCTTTGCGAGACGTAAACTCCTTCCGGCGCAATTTCGAACCCTATGGGGATGTGTAATCCGTCTGCGAAAACGGTCTGCTTGTCCGCTTTGCCATCGTTGTCGGTGTCTTCCAGTATCAGAAGTTTGTCGTCTGGCTTTGGGTCGCCGATGCGATAATGTGGGTAGCTGGGCATCGTTGCGACCCAGAGGCGTCCTTTGTTGTCAAAGGCGATCTGGCTGGGATTGGCCAGGTCGGGGAACTCTCTTTCTGAAGCAAAAAGTTCCATCCTGTAACCCTCTGCGGTTTGTATCTTATCTGCCGATTCATCACCCGGAAAATAATCAGTTATCCCGTTCTTGGCACTGATTGTGTAGTTCGTCGGTACTGGAGGAAGTGCATGCGTTTTAGCATCCTCAGCTTCCAAATCAAAAGTGCTCCCTTTGACTGCCGACCAAATGGCTCGATCCCGAACTGCCGTCATTTCCTCGGTTTTTCTCAATTCGTCCGGATAGTTTTGCGGACCGAATGGGTCGTAACGTGTTCCGTAAACATGGACTCCATTAGGAATTTTGAAGTTGTTCAACCAGGCCCAATTCTTTTCATTGACCGCCTCGATAACCGCATCACGATTTTCATCGCGGACCGGCCCGCGATCAAATATTGATTCAGTTAGGAAAACCGCCAGTTTTCGATAACCCTGGTCGTTTAGCAGAATACCGTCCGTGGTAAGAACCTGGTCTCCTGCATACCAGACCTTAGAGGCACTGAAAGCATCGATGTAAAGAACATTATTATCAGTCGCAACTTCTGCCATAACCTGGGTGTATAGCTCCAGATTCTGGTTGATTTCTGCTCCGTCTGGCCCATCAAAATCACGAGGCTTCGCTTCGAAAGCAGTTGGTGAAACGAGCACCAGCTTGGGCGGGCCATAGCCGTTATAGCGTCGAGAGAGTGTATGCTTCACAAACCCTTCCAATTCCTGTCGATAACGTTCCAGCCCGGCTTCTCCATCAAAGGATGAGTTGTAGCCAAAGAATGCAATTATGGTGTCCGCTCGCAATCTTGTAAGCCATTGGTCAGGCGACTCAAAATGACCCGTGCTCAAGGTATCGATCAGAAATTCTTTCTTTACTAATTCTTTGGCTCCCGGAAAGGCAAAGTTAAGATCAAAGGGCCTTCCTGGATGCGGTCTAAATCCCGGTGTATTACCTTCATCGGCCATGTTGCGAATGACAAGATCCTGTTCCGGGAAGCTTAGATACAATTCCGCTTCGAAATGACCGAACTTCGTCATTCGTGATGCCATTCCTGTTCCTATAAGCACTATGTGCTCATCTTTGCCCAGCTCAATGGGGCGAGCCACAGCAGTTTGCATCAAGAACGGCACTACCATTGCAACAAGCAAAATGCGCAGAGTCGTTTTCATTATGTTTGGACGGCACATAGCCTGATTTCTCCGGCGATAGTGAAAGTTTAGGTACTACTCGATTAAGTCTGCCGGTTTCAGCCCCGCTTTGAACTTATCGCCGAAACCGGAATTGTTGGGCTCGTATGTACCAACCGTTTCTGTACCCACTCCGCTCGCAGGAATCAGATCTTCACGAGACATGGCCCAGAGAATCCCTTGCAGAGCCAGGCGACGCATCATTGGATTCTTGAAATCGTAAGAATGACCCAACGTTGTGGTAAAAACCCGGGCACGATTGAAACCGTGGTTGTGAGTTTTTGTCCAGGCCACTGGATTGGATAATGGGAAACGATTTAACAGACCTTGTTCTTCCTTATTAGAACGCAGAGATTTTCCATTGAGCAAAAACTGTGGATCTCCTGCAACTGAATCGCCACCGCCTTCCACGTGGTAGAGCCAGGAGAAAGCCTCAAACGATTCAATGCCCCGCAGAATAGGATGGCCGTTTGCTGTTGAATCAACGGTCACATTTGTCAGGGTTTTAAGCCCATCGGAAAAATGGCCATGATGAGTAATCCATTTTTGACCGAGGAGTTCCCGGGTCAACTCACCTCCGGTAAAGCTGTGAATAAAATCTGGATCTTCCTGATACCCCCAGCCCGCGTGAGGAGAATCAGGGGTGAAGCGGAAAGCGTGGGTCGACGTTCGAAAGGCAACTACGGGTTTACCCGCTTTGAGATAGGAAAGAATGCGCTGAAAGGAGGCTTCATCAGGCTGTCGGAATCGCAAAAAAAGAACCATCAAGTCGGCATCAGCCAAATCTTCTGTCCCCGTCAATGAGGACGCCGCGTTTGGATCGATTGTTCCATCTTGAGCTAAAGAAAATCCGACTGACACGTCGAAGCCATAATCCCGGCGCAGAATCTTGGCTAGCATAGGCATCGATTCTTCCGAGCGGTATTCTTCGTCTCCCGTTAAAAAAACGACTTTGGGCGTATCGTTTGCCAAAGCTGAGGAAGTTAAAAATACGAGAAGAAAAAAAGTGGTTTTTATTCTAAGCATGTAAGAGAAATTCAGCGTTTTTTTAAAGAAATATATCTTACCTCATAAAAAAACCGGGGAGCCCCCGGTTTTTTTTATAATTATCGAGGTGCATTTTACATTATTCGACGACGCTGGCATCGGTAAGAATAATCAGGTCAGAGGCAACGTAAGTTGCAATCTCTTTTTGCATCTCAGCAGTCGCAACAGCGCTCGCAGCTGGACTCAATAAAGAACCATGACTTCCCTCGGTAAATTTGACCAACCCGGAGTTTGCTGGAGCATCACCATAGGATACTTGGGATAGGCCCATAAGATTTGCCAAAGGCTGGGTACCACCGAATGTAAGCCCGCTGAAACTGGACTGATTTGGGATGACTGTGTCGCCATTCACTTGTACAACAAAAGTGGGTGAAACCGCAGAAGCGCCAGCTGCATAGTTGTTTGGATCTGCTGGATCGATGATCATCTGGGCAACAAACGCAAATTGTCCCAAAACGCTGGCCGCTGTGGTGGCATCGACGGTATCCGGGTTAAGACCGGCCCCCTCAAGAACAGACTGCTTTACCAATGAGCCGAACGAACCAGAATCCATGAGAAGTGGAATAATACCCCCGCCTGCGGCGACATAGGTAGCTGTTGCTGAGGGCATTCCGAGCTGTGTAGCTATTGCGTTAAAGCCCGTACCAGTAATCCCGCCTAAGGATAGGCCAACAAAATGAACATCAGTACGGTCAAAGTCATCGTCTGAAATACTGGTGCCCTCCTTAAAGTTGAAACCATTGGCAATTGCCATACGCAAACCAGCTATATCAGCAATGCTTTGACGCAGGTTATCCCTGCCCGTCAAAAGATATCCTAGGTTCATGTAATGTGTGACATCCACAGTCGAGGCATTTATATCGTCGTTAGTGTCTCCATCCACATCAAATCCTCGACTACCATGAAGTGGCAGATCGATACCAATGGTGGCAAACCCTGCAGCAGCCATGGAGTCGGCAACAGCTAGCATGTCTTCTTTTTTTGAGGTTATTCCATGCTGCACGATAACAAGTGGCCAGGTTTCGGCACCAAATCCACTAGCATCATTGGGAACGGTAATTATCACATCCAGTGCCATCGGTGCACGTACTTCAGGCACCGGGTTATAACGCGAAATATGTCTTTCTGTATCTAGGCCAAAATCACCCAGTCCAAGCATTTGGCAAGCGGCGGCATTTGGCCCCGGCGTAAGAGTTGCCAGTACAGCCGGATCTATTTGGGAGAGCATGACGCCATTGTCACAGAAGGCCTGCCATTGCTGGGTCAAAGGAGCAAAGGGAGCTTCTGTGGTCGGCACAGAGGAAAAATAAGGCAAGGTTACTGTGCCTTGATAGATATCCGCGAGCCCAAAACCACCAATACTGGCTGTGTTGACCAGAGGGTGAGGCTCAATGCCAACGATCTGGGGTGCGAAACTGGCAGCTGTAACGGCCTGCAGCGCACTTCCTATCGAATCACCTACAGAAGCAGTGGTCCAGGAGGCGGTGTATATAAAAGAGTCTGGCGAAGTCCCCGTTGCTGCCGCGGCGATTCCTTCGTAACCATTAATGGCATCTTGCAAGCTACCAAGGGTTGCATTCTTAATATCAATCTCTGCCGGGTCACGGGTTACTTCCTTGTAAAGGGGCGAGGGATCAATGGCTTCACCGCGAGAATCTTCAATACCATTGGTCAGCGCAACTACATAATTGGTTTTTGGCTTCAGCGGCACCATAGGCAGTACGGTAATAGTGTCCGTGCTCGCTACGGCAACATAACCTGTTGGGCCATAGTCAACGGGTGTAAAGGTTGAACAGCCAGTGCCACCCAATTGGCAGTTGGTTTCAATTAGCATCACTGTCGAGGGCCCAACTGTCGAGGCATCCACGGTCGATCCACTAACGAGATTGACCGAAATTTGCATTGGCATCTGGGTTGACCAACCATCCATCGCACCTATTGCGGCACCAGGATTGGCGAAATCGACTTCTTTTCCGGCTTCCTTGGCATCGGCTTCATCTGGTGGTTCAAGCGTGCCATCCGTTGTACCGGAAAAAAGCAGATCATTTGGAAGTGCAATTACCCCGGCTGCCGGATCAAAAGAGATAGTCGATTTCTCGGTTTCTTCAACACCTGGGATGACAGGGTTAATTACGGTTGTGGAGGAGTTTCCCCCACAAGATGAGAGAACTACCGCACCAGCTACTATACAGCCGGCTATCTTTAGGTAATTTTGTATAATCATTTTCTACCCTCTAGCTCCTGTTTATTTACCTGAAATACCCACCTAAAAGCGGTAAGTCCCCTGAATAGCCAGGGTTCGGGGAGGCTCAATAAAACCGTAATAACCAATGCTCTGAGAAAGAGAGCCGGCTAACGGCGTATCGTTCACATAGGTAATAACCTCTTCATCTGTGAGATTTTTGCCAAGCAAAGAGACTTCCCAAGTATTGTCTATGTCGCTTAGGCTAAGCCTAAGGTTCAGCTTGGTATATCCATCTTGCTTAACATTGGGGTCAAGGTTTTGCGAGGGGTTGTACTCACTGGAATAAACAATATCCATAACCATGTTCGCAAATAGCCTGTCAGAAACCGGCATCTGGTAATCCGCTGACAAAAACCCGGTGACATCGGCTACGTACTGGTTGGACATACCGCTGTAATCACAAAGATCATTACCCGTTGTAATGCGAACAATCTGGGTGCATTGCCCGTTAGGGTATTCGTCAAATTCAAAGTCCAGCAGTGCCAGCGAACCACTCAGCGTAAGATTTTCTGTTGCCGCCCAGCGGCCATCTAACTCAACCCCCTGCGAAACAGCTGCAGCTGCGTTGCCTACATTAAAGCCTAGCGAGCCATCAAAGATGCTTACCTGAAGGTCCTCGTACTCGGTGCGAAATACCGCCAGATTAAACTCCGCCTGGTTGTCCAGAAGACGGCTTTTTATACCTGCTTCAAGTGTTTCGGCCTGTTCTTGCTCGTATTCAAAGGTGCCTGCGGGTACAGCACCAGGAAATGCGGGGTTTAACATAGTGACTTGCGGGGGCGCATTGGAACGCACGTCGAAGCCACCCGATTTAAATCCGCGCGACCAGGACAGATAAGCCATGGAGTCCTGGGCAAAGTCGCGCTCAAAGATCATTGACGGCGCAAATCTGCTTTCTTCCCTTCGGCCGTCCAAATCATGACGTGCGACACTGAGAACTTGCCCCAGAATGTAATCCACACCCATAGTTGTGTTGGGCAAAAACAGATCATCAAAGGGGAGTGAACTACCACTTAGGTTAGTAAAATCCAATGTTCGCGAGGCGTTTTTTTCTTCACTCGAATAACGCCCGCCCACAGTAAAGCGAGTCAGGTCATTAATATTCCAGGTAACCTGGGCAAACGCTGAACTCAGTGTGCTGTCCTGCTTAAACATTCGCGGCGCAGCAAAACCATTCACGGCCTGCCCGGCACCACTGGGATAAACATCAGCTCCCGCGAGCTGCTGGAATAATGTAGGCAACACAGTATCCAGGACATTACCTACGGTAGATGTAGGACTGGTTAGAAAGCGATCCTGAAAATCGAGATCTGAAGACTGATAGTAAAGTCCTGCGATCCAGTCGACCTTATCACCACCTGGAGAAGTCAGACGTACTTCCTGACTAAACTGGTCATACTCTTCCATTGATTCAACAAAAAACACATCTGCACTGGTGAAATCACAATCACAGAGTTCTTCGTATTCATAAGACACCAGCGAAGTAGTGGCGCTAAGCTCTATATCATTGAGGTCAAATGTCATATTAAAAACCGTGCTATCGACCTTGTTATAGCTGTAATCCCTGTTAGCAGAACGAGCGTAATCAACTTCGTTGTTAAGAACAGATGCAGGTGTTTCGTCCGCCCCTGTAAATGCATTAAGTGGATTTAGGGAAAACAAAAACTGTCCCCAGTTTGCACCGGCCAGACCCGGATTTAACGAAGGCCTGTCTCCTATTATCTCCACCTGGCGACCATCTACATCGAAGTCACTGCGTTCATGCACCAAACTAAATTCAGCCCCATTCTCTCCAGTCAGTAAAAGGGAAAGTCGAGTAGTTTGTTCATCGCGACGTGGCTCATCACCCGCGTTCAGGTTTTTGATATAGCCGTCATGATCTCGACTGCGATGGGCAATTCGTCCGGAAAGATTGTCGGTGAGCGGTCCG
>Ga0181604_10003889_pt1 | contig 12411 bp, 16 predicted proteins | sample 041ome_12_FD_148663 | JGI IMG/M metagenome (GOLD analysis project Ga0181604, IMG submission 148663) | Coastal salt marsh microbial communities from the Groves Creek Marsh, Skidaway Island, Georgia - 041410US metaG (spades assembly) | ecosystem: Environmental > Aquatic > Marine > Intertidal zone...
TATAGACTATATATAAAATCACCTATATGGTCATTGACCATATAATCCCCACAAAGAAAGGAATTGTATGTTAGATACATTCGGATACCACCACACTTTATTAAAAGCTCGAGAGTTCTTCCTATCAAAAGGACTTATCGAAGTACCTGTTCAATCAAGACTTTCTATTCTCGCTGCTTGCGAAGATCCAAAAACAGTCAGAACTTTTGAATATGATAACATTATTTGGCCTCTTCCCCAGACTGGTCAAATGTGGCTTGAGCATGAATTGTTAAAAAACCCGACACAAGTTGGGTTTTTTTGTGTCTCCACATCATACAGAAATGAGCCAAACCCTATACCAGGTCGTCATGAAAAGATCTTCCCAATGCTTGAGTTTGAAATGAAGGGTAATCAGGAAGACCTTATTCAGTTTGAAATCGACTTTGTTGAGTTTTTACTTGGTGAGAAGTCTATTGAAGTAGACTATGAGGACATGAGTGCAAAGTATGGTGTTTCTATTTTAGAGAATGAGCATGAGGAGCAAATCTGCAAAGACCATTCTGCTTCTACTATCCTAAAAGATTTCCCTAGAAGAACCAGCCCTTTCTGGAATATGAGAAGACATGATGGGACAAAAGAACACTACAAGAAAGTAGATGTTCTTATTGATGGTATTGAAACCATAGGTTCAGCAGAGAGAGCAGTAAGTGTTGAAGAAATGAAAGAGGACTTCTACACAATTTCTGATGGTGAATATGCAGAGCTTCTATTTGAGAAGTTTGGCAAAGAGCGTGTAGAAGCAGAACTTAATGAGTATCTATCAAACGATTTCTTTGAGCGTTTTGGTGGTGGTATTGGCATGACCAGATTAGCTCAAGCATATAACAGAAGATTCCTCTAATACTTTATTTGTCCTTTTCTACTCTCTGAATCATATAAGAAATGATATATACAGAGACAAAGGATAAACTAAATGGAACAGAAAATTGCTTGTGAAGCCATTGTAGAGGCAATTAAGAAAGACAATGCTCGTAAAGGGTCGAAGAGGAAAAAAGTAGACCATTGGAAAAAGGCTGCTTGTGCTTCTTTAGAAATCAAGAAGATGGGCAATGCAAGATGGACAGCGATCTTGGAGTATGGCTATAAGAACCAATACTTCAAAAAAGATATGTATGGAGATAAAGAGATTCTCTCTCTTGCTGATAAAGCTCCTATTCTGGACTTCTTATCTTCTGAGAAGCCTATTGTAGAAGAACCTAAACCACCTGCTAATGAGAAAAGAGATTCTAAGGGATATAAGCCCTCAGATTATCTTTCAGGGAATATTCTCAAGACTTCTGCCACTAGACCTAAATCTATCAAAGAAAACAGCCACAGAGCAGATTACGCACCCAGAGAGGGTGATCTTATGTGGGCTATCTATCCAGATGGAAAATTAGTCCATGTTGAAATCCAAGAGGTCAGCTTTGGGCTTCATGTAGTACCTATGAACAAAAAAGATGGTCATTGGAGCTACCTTACCTCAAATGATGTATTTGAAGATAAAGACTCTGCAAAGAATGCCCAGAGCGAGAGAGTTATATCCAGAGACAAAAAAGGTATCTATTGGTCAAAAGACGCAATGGGTCAGGAAGAATATGCCTTGTTCAAAGAGTATGAGGAACACAGGGAAGAGTTTAAAAGATTTTTAGAAAGTAAGAGCAATGAATCTAACGAAAATAGTTAATGGTAAAAGGTCTATAAAGAAACTACCTCATTGGTATTGTCTTCAAAAAAGCACTCCAGAAAGCTGGTTTGAAAGGTGGATTACTTTCACCTGCCATTTAATGGTAGAGCTTGGGTTTAAAGTTCAAAAAGATACAGGAACTGTAAAGTTAAAAGGTATTGGATATAGTCAATACGTTATTTTTGAACACAAAGATATAGGAGAACTCTCTTTCTATTTTGAAAGGAAAAGAGTTCAAGAAGGTGGGATTATCACCATTAAAGACGTTATTAATGCAGGAGATGATTTTACCATTGAGGTAGAAATTAACACAGTCGCTAATTGTAAACTAAACCCTAATTCTTCCCCATACATGAGCAGGATAGATGTGGGAAGTTCAATGATTGAGACAATCAGAAAATTTTGGATAGAAAAGTCAAAAAAGCAATGAATATAACGGAAATAGTTAATGGTAAAAGGTCTATAAAGAAACTGCCTCGTTGGTACTCCTGTAATAAAAGTACCCCAGAAAGATGGTTTGAAAGGTGGGCTAAATTCACTGATGATTTAATGATAGAGCTTGGATTTGAATCCTTACAAGATTCAGACATTATGAAGTTTGGTAAAGGCAAGGCATGGAGCAGAGTTCTTAATTTTGAACATAAAGAAATAGGCTCAATTGAAATCACTCTTGAAAGAAAGAGGTCTCAAGATGGAGGATTGATCATCGTTAGGAACACAGCCATACCAACAGATGGTGCTGTTGAGGTAGATATTAACACAGTCCTCAAGAATCCATCTATTAACCACAACAATCCCTATATGAGTAGGGTAGATGTTGGAAATGCAATAATCAGCTCTATTAGACTCATCTGGCGAAAAAACCAATAAGACTATTTTAGGTGGAGTATAAATAGACTACAAAGACCTTAGATCTTTGTAAGAAGAAGCCTCTCAAAGTGGAGTCTGTCTCCTCTGTTTAGTTTCTGCTCAAGCAGGTTCTTTATCTGCTTCTCAGTCAGAGCTTCTTGATTCTCTATCTTTCTTAAATTCTTTGCTTTAGAGAAGTCGCAGTTGTCGAATCGACCAGAGATAAGCCTAACACCTGTGAAGTCTGTCATCCAGAATGTAGTGTTCCTGAAAACACAACTTGCAAAGATACTGTTCTTTAGAGAGCCTTTAGAGTAATGAACACCTATGAACTGACATTGGAGAAAGTCACAGTTAATGAAATAGTTGTCTTTAAAACGCTGGCTTATGAACTTTACTTTTTCAAAGCTCTTGCCATCAATTTTCAGTCCTATATTTTCTTCTGCTTCATATTCTTTATTTGAGAATGAATCAGTAAGAGCTATTTCTTGTTTCTTTTCTAATTTAGACAAGGCTGCATCGAATTCTTCTTTAGTAATCTTACCTCCCATGTAGATTTTATTTAGAAATTTATACTCTCTATAAAAAACCTTATCCATTTCTTTTTCCAATTGGTTGAATGGGATTGAAGATGCTTTTTCAAGTCTGGCGATTCTGATCTCAAGGGATTGTATTTTATCTTTCATCTTGTTTCTTTCTAAGTTTAGAATACAAAAAAATATAGGGTCTTAGATCTTTGTAAGAAGAAGCTTCTCAAAGTGGAGTCTGTCTCCTCTACTAAGTTCCTGGTCAAGCAAATTACTTATCTGTTTATTAGATAATACGTCTTTATTTAATAGTTTTAAATTCCTTGCTTTTCTAAGGTCGCATCTCTCAAATCTGACTGATTGAAGTCTAGCACCCTTAAAGTCTGTCATGTAAGCTGTGTAGTCTTTAAAAACACAAGCTAAAATAAAAGAATCTACGAAAGACCCTTTAGAATCGGATGTTTGATAAAAATTACATTCAGACAAAATACAGTTTAAGAAATGAGTATTCTTAAGTCGCATTCTTCTAAATGTGACCTTTTCAAGATCTGATCCCTCAAACAGATTATTTGTAAACTTGCCACCTTCAAATTCATAATTTTTGATGTCATGCTTCCCTGTCACACCACCGATAGAGTCATCCATATTCTCAAGATAGTCATGAGAATAATATTTCGTAGAATCCAAATAGTAATCATCTTCCCTAGTCAAATCATAGAAGGTCTGCTCCTTTGGGATCTTCTTATTGTACTGTTTCCTGATTATCTTTCTTAGTTCCATTTCGTCCTTTGATGGCTTCCTGTATTTATATTCATTGAGATTATATGGGAGTGGATATTTATTTTTTGACATTTCTATCTCTTTCTTTAAGTTGGTTTTGTCTACATAGAGTGTGTGTATATAAATAATAAAAAAAAGGGCTGACCCCAAACAAATGGAAGCCAGCCCTTAGAGCGTAGGCGAAACACCTACTTGACGAAACCAGAGTTTATAGCTTAGAGCATATCCTCTAGGATGTCATCTGCATCAAAAGATGCTTGGAAACCACTGTTATTAGTAGCTGGGCTACCAACAGAGCTGTTATTTGAAGAGAACTTCTCAACAAGCTCCTCATAAGTGTAAACATTTACAGAGTCTTGGATAGTGCTATGCACAAACTGTGCTCGTTTTACAATGCTGTTAAAGAGTTCTGGCTTCTTCTCTGAAAGAGTTTTCAACAAGCTCTCTTTACGAGGTGTAAAAGTCATTTGGTGCATATCATTAGTAACAGAAATACTTAGATCATGCTGTGAGAAAGGATAATCTCGAACAAGTGCACCAAGTTGTGCAAATTTAGTCTTAGTAAAGCCGTAAGACTTTACTTCAAACTCGCCATTCTGAACTCGGTTCATATCAACTTGACCCTTATGGTCTAAAGGCCAAAGGACAAGAGTTGTATACGCTTTTGTACTTGCCTTTGCAGGAGAGCCATCTCGATTTGCAGGGATCCCAGGAATCTTAGCGAATCGTGGTTCACTTACAAGGAACTTACCAACACCTTTACCACCCCACATTGAAGTAATAGGGATAAGCTCTGGGTTAGTCTCATTACCATCAGCATCTACAAATTGTAGATTACCTTCTTTTAGACCTGGCAATGCCACAAAAGAAACTCGATAGTTGTCACCCTTCTTGGGCTTAAGTTCAGTACCTTCAGTTGAAAGCTCAGAGGGAGTAGACCCTCCTAGTGTGAATGATGAAAATGACATCATTGTCTCCTTACGTTATATGTTTAAAAAAAGAGCTTTGGGTTTTCAGAACTATCTGCTTTCCCTTTGCTCATAGGTCTTATACAATATATGAATAAGGAGTGAAATTATTTTTCACCTCTAAGAGAAATAATCAAATACCTTGAGGATGAGTTGCTTTAATTTCAAGAAGCCACCAAAGATAGACTTAAAAATAGTCTGCAAGAAAATAACTACAACAGCTAAAGTAGCAATAGCTAACATAGTAATCTCAGGCAAGTAGTATCCTATTGCAACTAAGTCAAAGTCAGAGAGTGGAGCTGCTACTTTGGTTTTATGGCTATCTAAAATATATTCAATCTGATTTACAGGGTTTGAACCAGCTTTGGCTTTAACCATTTTAAGATACTTTTTAAAACCAGAAGATCGAGTGACTGATGGGAAGTGCTTAAGGATATTCTTCTTTCCTGCACTATGAAATACATCTGAGACTCTTTCTTTAATCCTCACAAACTTTTTAAAGTGTTTTGAAGTGATTAAATCTATCTCAAGCATTGCCACCTTGTCCTCAAGGATAGCGATTTTCTCTGATGCTGTTAAGATCTTCATGTTAGCTTCCAGACTTGCCCATGAACCAGCCAACAATAAATGTCACTAAACTCATCCAGAAAGCAGTTCCAATTGAGACATCAAAGAAAGCTTCTTTGTTTTGAGAACCTAGCTTCTTAATACCTGTCACATTAAGCACCCATACAACAATAGAACCTACAAGAAGGCAAGCAACAATAAGAATCTCTGGGTTTAAAATAAACTCCATCAAGTCAAAGCTTACACGATTCATTGAAGCCATTCTTCTCTGAGCGTTATTTCTCTCTTCAAGAATAAACTTAACTTGCTTTACAGGATTAGAACCTACTTCCTTACGAAGTGCAGCTAAAGCTTTTTTAAACTCAGGTGTCTTTGAAACACGACCATACTCTTTTGCAACTCTTTTTGGACCGCCTGCTTTCTTGAAAACTTGACCTACTTTACTTTGAACACCTTTGAAAGCTTGAAGGCCTTCTGAAACCTGTTGTCTCATTTCATCAAGAATGGCTTGCTTTTCAAGTTGAGCAACTCTGTTCTCAAGAATTGCAATTTTCTCTGATGCCGTTAAATGTCTCATTGCTTTTTCCTTTTGTTAAAGATTATAAAGGACAGCGTAGGTATAAATAGACTATAAACGTAATATATTTTAAACAGGAGGCTGCATGAGAGTTATTGTAGAGGGGTTGATTGGAGTAGGCAAAAGCACATTCACAACGGAGTTTGCAAGAATACATAAGCTAAACCCAATGTATGAGTCTGTTGATGATAATCCTTTTCTCTCAAAGTTCTATTCAGACCCAGAGAGATGGGCTTACACTCTTCAAATGCATTTCCTCTACGACAGATACTCAAAGCACCTTCCAGAGAACATCATCTTAGACAGGTCTATCTGGGGTGACCTTTGCTTTGCAAACATACTAAGAGAAGATGGTACTCTGACAGAAGAAGAGTATGAGTCTTATTTGAGCCATTCAAAAGTTTTAACAAACCATGTCCCTAAAGTAGACTTGTGTATACACCTTGATGTACCTGTCTATAAAGCAATGGACAGGATTAGTAAAAGGGGGAGAGGTTTTGAGACTTCTATTTCAGAAGATTACTTGGTTAGGCTCAAGAAAGAAATAGACTCACTCCCCTCTTTCTTACCCTCTGACATTAAGTATGTTAAAATTGATTGGGAAGACATGAGCCTAGATGAAATATCTAGATATATTTCAAATATAGATTTAAAATAAGGATACTTGACCTTTCTCATCTAGCTTTAGTCTTTCTTCTTTATATATTTCGCAGCTATTTTCGTTTACTTGTTCCCTTAAGTTTGAAGGTGCTGATCTGCCTTTCCTCGTTGTATTCGCTTGTCTTCTTAGTGCTTCATCAGACCTTAAAGGTAAGGAATCCATAGTGTTAGGGGTTGCCCATATAGATTCCTCTATATCTACACCCCTCTCCTCAGCTTCAACTTGAACCTGTAGAGTAGGTGCGAAGGTCTCTTTGCCCTGCTCTAAGCGACTCTTCATTCTTGAGATATAATGACGTAGGTTCTCACCCCTCTGTGAAGCTGGAGGAGTTGACCAATTCTCTCCATAAATCAACGAAGGCTCTTCTTGCAGTATCTGGAACAACTCCATTTCCAAGCATTCTGAGCTCATCCGTTCTATTATCAAAGGACTCGTACAGCTTGGTTGCACCCACCCTATTGGAAGCCCCATCAAGGTCTCTACCCACCTCGGGTTCAACTTCATTGCAGCGTCCTTGCCCATGCTCACACGATCTGCGAAGTTCAGAGAGTGTGACTCCCCCACCCCTTTCGCTTTCCTTCGACCCGTCATTGTCAGAGTTATCTCTTTGTGGTGTATTTCCTGCGTTGTTGGAGTTGGCCACCCATATAAAGGGATGCTCGCTTCCTTCTCTTGAGTCTCCTTCAGGAGATCCTGATATATCTCTATTGCGTGAGGGTTCACCTGCTCCCGTAGATTGCCTGGATGGGAGCGTCTTTTCCTCCCCCCTGCTCTTGCTAGTCTTCTCAATGCCTCGTCGCTCCTCTGGTCTAGATGATCGAGAGTATTGGGAGTCCCCCAGAGTGACTCTTGGAGGCTCCCATGAGTATTGGTCTCTTCCTCTTGAGGATGGGTATATAGAGCCACTTGTGTCTCGGTTTCGGTCAAGGAGTCCATTGACCCATTCCAAGCTTTCTCTTTCGGTACCTCTTTTAATACCAAGAATGAAGACTCGCTTCCTTCTATGTGGAGCACCGACTTCTCTCGCTGAGAATATACCTGCCGTTGCTTCGTAACCCACCCTCTCCAATTCTCTAAGAACATGGAGCAAAACCGATGTTCCTTTTGGATCTGACCAATCATCTGATTTGAGTTCTGCTGAGAGGATTCCTTCGACATTCTCAAGGAAAATAACGGAAGGTTGAGATACTTTAACTCCTCTGATGATATGTGGGAAGAGGTGTCTTGGGTCTGAGTCTGCTTTTCTTTTTCCTGCTGAACTAAAGGGCTGACAAGGGAAGCCTCCTGACAAGATATCCACTTTTCCACGAAAGATTTCCCAGTCGAGGGTTTTAAGATTCGACCAGATAGGTGCTGGCTCAATAAACCCTTTTTCCATCTTTGCAACCAAGTTGCAGATTGGGAAGCTTTCGATCTCCACATAAGTGATTGTTCTGACATCTCCGAGAGCTTTTTTAAGTCCGATGTCGATTCCCCCATAACCTGCACAGAGTGATAGGTGTTTAAGTTCTTTGGTACTATCCACATTAATTTCTCCTATAATAACATGCTACACTTATATATTATACCTAAACCCCCCAGACAAAAAAGCCCCACTTCCCAGTTAAGGGAAGCAGGGCTTAAAAAGATACCAACATAGAACTTTTAATTAGTTTGTTGGAGGACTTGTTCTCTTACACTTTTTATGGAAGTCAATGCTGTGGTATGACTCTCCATTAGATAGTGTCCATCTCTTCTTTGAAGTGTTTTTTGCTGTCTGGACTCCATCAATGCCTTCACAAATGTATGTTTTGTGCTCTTGCATCTCTGATACAGAAGCAACACACAAGTACATCATGAAGAAGCCAATGAGGAGTCTAATATCATCTCTTAAAAGACCATACATAAAGGTCGCAAGAGACATTAGGAAGAACACACAAAAAATAATTGTCTGACCATCTTTCATTTTAAAAACCTTTCTTAATAATTTAATCTACTTAAAGTTATCTGTCCAGAGAGGGGGGGTGAAAAAACTTAACCTCCGCTTGCTGGTAATAAGGCTATTATCTAAAAAATGAAGAAATTGTTAAAAATCTTATGCTAGCCATTCCATTCAAAATTAAAGAATGGGCTATGGAACATCCCTTTAACTTTCCATTCCAGAAGCCAGCTTTCGTCAAGCCTATCTGAATATATTTTTATAGGCTCTTTGTTTTTAATAGCTCTAGCAAACTCATTTTTCTTGACATAGAGCTTCTCATTCTTAGTGACCCTAGTAGGTACACCCGTGCCTCCTAATGGTCTTAGAAGCAAGTTTGTTGTATTTGGGAAATAAACCCCATCCCCCATATTTTTTCTAAGGAATGTTCTAATGTGCTTGTACCTGAAGTACGCTTTGTTTTTATTCCCACCAAAGAAAAAAGCTTGCTTCTCTAATCTGGCAATACGACTTTCAAGGTTTGCGATGCTGTCCATGATCTCTCCTCTTCTTTTATTCAATAAGGAGATGCCATAAAGAGGTTATTAACTAGAAGCCCAGCCAAAGAAAACAAAGCCTTTGGTCTTGTTGCTTAACTTACTTTGAACCAATTTACCTCTTACAGTGTAGGTAGCAAGTTTAGAGGAATCTTGATAAGACATACCTCCTTGGTCTTGAACCTTTAAAATACGAATAACTTCGTCTGGGTCTATTCTGTTTGTAACTTGCATAAGCTCTTTCAAACGAGCAACAGCTTCTTTCTTTGTAGAAAACTTCTCAGAGGTGTTACTAGACCTCACAAAGTAAACATCACCTGTTGGTTTATGTGTTACAATCTTCCTTTTCCCTGCTGGTGTTGTCAGAACAACACCATCCCTCCAAGAAATCTCAACCTCAAGGATAGCTCCTGCTCTTTTTCTTTTGAGTTTCATCTTCTCTTCGACAATCCTTCGTGCTTCATTCCCATCTTTAGCTTTAACTTTCACTTCAAAGTCCTTTTCAACAAGCACTTTTTTTTCAGCGAAAGCTACACAACTAGCGGGATCCCACTTTGTAATTTTAAAATTATTATCCTCAGCATACTGATGAGCTTGTTCTTCAGTCATAACTTGACTAGTAGCCATGACAAAACTGTCTTTTTCAGCAATAGTTCCAGTATAGCCTCTGCTTCCATACTCATACCTTGCATCCTCCACAAGGGAATTAAATACTTTTCGAGCATCTGACCCATAGCCAACTTCGATAAATGATTGTGCACCCATAATAGTTTCTCCTATTCTATTGTTTCTTATATACTATTTTTATATAAATAGACTACAAAGTAGGAAAAATAAATGCCCACTATGCCGAGATATTTGACCAATCCCAAGGTTGCACTGAGTCATGCAATCAAAGAACTGAGCGATTAATGGGGAATCTTCTGTAAGAACTTACATTTAAGATTGAATAAACAATCTACCACTTACGAATACCGAAACACTTGACACTAACTTGTTGAGTACTTAGATTTGAAATATGTAAAACTTTCCTCAAAGGAATCAGACATGAAGAAAACTATTCTTATCGCAACTCTTTTTATGTTCATCTCGTCAGTTGCTGTCGCCCAAAGCCCTATGGCTCGTTGGAACGGACTCGCAGGAAGTGGTCATCAGGGTGGAAGCTCAAAGAGCAGTGGAAGCTCAAAGAGCAGTGGTGGCTCAAAGAGCAGTGGAAGCTCTAAGAGTGGTGGCTCAAAGGGTGGTGGAAGCTCTAAGAGTGGTGGCTCAAAGGGTGGGAAGAAAGGGAAATAAGAATTTTCTTATAGGGACTTGGTACTCACAGCTTCATAACCTCGCTTGCTGCCAAGCTCCCAATCTCCCCTCTTCAGCAACAAACTCTTAGCCTTACCCTTGCCTAAGATGCAAGTCTGCTTGAGAGTGTGGTTTCTCACCTGTAAGTTCGCACTCTTAAAGGTATAGCCCTCCTCTAACTTGTCCAAGTAAACCTCACGAGGCACAAGCTCTACCTCACCCTCTAAGTTAATCAACTTCACAGGCTTCAAAGACCAATTCCCCATCTGACCCTTAGACTTGGCCTCCCGAACACCCTCTAACTTAGAGATCACATCATAGTTGACCCTCTCTAAGTCATAGTGAGTTCCAAACTTGAACCCATGCTCCAAAACAAGATGCTTCACCACATCATGCTGACCACAACTATATATCCCAATGTCCATATGGTGAATGTTCACAACACCCTTAGAGCAAAGCGACCAACCCAGCCTAAAGTACTCCGCTAACTGCTCTCTTGGTATCTCGATCTCAACTCCGTCTTTCTCTACCTTGATCGGTTTCATATTTCCGTCCCTACATTTACCTTTCCACTCGATATTGTCATACATAACATCTCTTTGCTTCTTCTTAAACGAGGGGTCCTTTATAGTCTTAGTATAAGACTCATGCCACCTCTGTCGTGCTTCTCCCTCTCTTGAAGCAAGAACCTTCTCACGATAGCCCTCATCCTCCCATAAGGATTTCGTCCTCTCACTCATCTCCATCCTAACGATAGAGTCCGAGCAATAATGCTTCAAAGCGTTAGATGAAGAACCCATACCCCCACTGTTCATGTTCAAACAAAGTGGGTCGTGGTCATCACCACCGATATACTTCTCGCCCACAATATCTGCCTCATAAGCGTAAGCTTCACTCTCCTCATCAAACTCCTTTAAGATTTCTTTCTCAAACTCATTAGGGTGAGCTTTCATCTTACGCAAAAGCAAGATGCCAGAGCCTTGATACTTACTTCCATCTGGATCTCGATCAGAGTAAGTACCCTTGCCGATGTAATACTCGCCTGTCCTCTTGTTAAACTGACGATAAACATAATAACCTTTAGCCATCTCAAATGCCCTTTCAAAGTATTTATTGAAAAGTGTACTTGAGTGCTAAGATTTAGTCAATCCTAAAATGCCCACTATGCTGTGATTTTATCCCAATCCCACTCGCCCGAAAGACCATTATTTGAATAATCTGAGACAACCCCCTCAAAGAAGTTCTTAAAGCTATCACCACTTACGACCCAATCGAGCCATTTTAGGGGATTATTTTTCTGACCGAAGACAGGTTTGAGTCCGAGTTGTAGGAGTCTTCTATCTGCAAGGTATCGAACATAAGTCTTAACCTCTTGAGAGGTGAGACCTTGAAGTTCTACACCTTGGAAAACAAGATCTACAAGAGCATCCTCAAGCTCAACGGCTTTTTCATAGTTTGTGTAGATGTAGCTCTTGAGCTTATCTGTCACAACTCTGGGGTGTTCCTTGCAGTATTCCTGAAAGAGCTTAGTCATACCTTCTACATGAGTGCTTTCATCTCTAATGCTCCATTCAACAATCTCACACATGCCTTTCATCTTCCCAAAGCGTTGGAAGTTGAGCAGCATAACAAAAGCAGAGAAGAGACTCATGCCCTCATTGCAGACAGAACGTGCAAGTTCAAATGCAAGGTGAGTGGCCTTCCCCAGACCCTCAGGAGCTTCTGTCATGAATTCAATCTTCTCACGCATCTCATCAAACTTGAGAAATGCGGAGTATTCTTTTTCTGCAAGACCCAGAGTATCATTAAGTAAAGCATATGCTCTCTGGTGAGTACCCTCTCTATTTGCGAAAGAGAGAAGCATATTCCTAATCTCATTGTTCTTAAACTCTTTAATAAAAACATCACAGTAGTTGCCACCGACTGCAACATCACTCTGGGTGAAGATTCTTAGGATTTGAGTAATGAAATCTCTTTCTTGGTCTGTAAGACCTTGACCTTTCCATTGGTTTACATCATCTTGAAGC
>Ga0181604_10003897_pt1 | contig 12396 bp, 10 predicted proteins | sample 041ome_12_FD_148663 | JGI IMG/M metagenome (GOLD analysis project Ga0181604, IMG submission 148663) | Coastal salt marsh microbial communities from the Groves Creek Marsh, Skidaway Island, Georgia - 041410US metaG (spades assembly) | ecosystem: Environmental > Aquatic > Marine > Intertidal zone...
TCTTCGCTACTTTCGCCGTCGCTCCTTATTGCGCCGCTATCGTCTTCGTCGCGTTCGCGTTGTTGTTGTTCTTCTACTTTCTCTACCATAAGCTTCGGGGCGTCTTTCGAGCTTTCCGGCGACGATGACGATGAAACTGTTTCTTTGGAAGGTTTGTCATCAGTGTCGGCGCTCTTACGCACGTCTTCTCCGTCTTCTTCCTCGTCGTCCTCGCCGCTACTTTTCTTCTTCTGTCCGCGCGGCCGTTCCGGCGCAATCCTCGGCTTTACCGGAATCACCCTTCTCTCCGTCACGTACTCCACATCCATCCGTTTCAACCGCTCTGGAATCTCTGGCACGACGGGCAAATCCTTCGCGGAGCTCGGCGCTTTCCGTCGACCTTCAAACACCGCACCCGAACCACCACCGCCGTCTTCCTCCCCCGCGTTCGTCAAAGCCGCCATCGCTCGTCTCGACGCTCCGCCGATTAAAAATCTCGGCTTCGGAAGTAACGTCCGCGTGGTCAATAAATAGTCGTTGTTGTTCTTCTTCTCGTCGTCGTCGTCGTAATACTCGTTTGCGTTTGGTTTGAGCGTGAAATTCTCTTCCTCCTCCTCCTCCTCGTCGTCGTCGTCCAAAGACGGCGCCGCGGCTCTTCGATTTTTACCGCGCGAGTCCCCTCCTCCTCCTCTCACGCGAACGTACCTCGCCATCTCCTTATGCGCGGAGAGAACTTTTTCCTTCAATCCACCGCCAACAGAACCACCGACGCTCGACGACGAAGACGAAGAAGAAGAAGAAAAAGAGTCTTCTCTATTTCTTCTCCTTTTAAATCCCAACAACGACATCGTCGTCTCTGTCTGTCGTCGCCGCCCTTCTTCTCCGCGTTCGTTCACCTCATCCATCAACAGAAAGGAAAAGAACAAACAGCCGGAGAGAAAGACGAAGAGAAGCTTGAACGCGTAGCGATCGCCGGAACCACCGCCGCATCCAAAGAACAGCTTTCTCTTACCGCGGGGTCTTTTCTTCAGAAGATTATTCGGAGGAGGAGGAGGCGGCGGCGGGGCGACGCCGCCGCCGCTGCCGCTCGGGCGGAGCATGCTTTGTAAAGCGCGATTGTTTTGGAGGATTTTTGAAAAGAAAAGGTTAAAGTTTCATCAGAAAAACGCGCGCGAGAGAGAGCGCGGCGCGTCGAGGATGTTCATGCGCTATTTATTGCGCGCTAGGTTTTTGTAACTACTACTACTACTACACGCGCTATTTTCTCTGAGTTGTTATTATTCACTCTCTCTCTATATCGTTGCTATAAGTACAATTTCTTCAAGCTCTTCTTGGTGACGAGCGTGGAGCACGTTGGACACGGGCCAGAGTTTGGCGCGGATTTCGTGGAGTGGCTCGCGAATACGACGTTGAAACACTTGTAACAGGCAAAGTGGCCGCAGATGGAGGATTGGAAAGGACGGTCGCATTTCGCCGCTTTGCAGTGGTCGCACGAGGTTTTCTTCTTTTCCTTGCGCTTCGCGAATGTGGTTTCATCGGCGTTCGATTTGAGTTGGTGTTGCAAGGAATCTCGCGGCTGTTTGGCCGGGCGACCAAAGATGTTACCGTCGGCGGGCAGTTGCGAAGATTGCGCGACGAGCGGCGGAATCGTTTTTGTTGTTGCTGATGTTTTTGCAGCTGCTGCTGCTTTCTCCTCCCGTTTTTGTTTCGCGTTCTTTTCGAACCCTTCGTAGGCTTTCTTCGCCCCATCTTTCAACGCCAAACCGGTTCCGATGGCTGCCCACAAAGTTGATGGATCGACGCCGCGTTTCTCAATCTTACACAATTTCGCGAGCATTTTCATGGACTCGTGCAATGCGGCATCCGACGACTCCGCGCTTACGGTAGTTTTTATCGCTTCGATGAACTTTGGAAAATCTTCAGGCGGGAGTTCGGCGCGAGCTCTTTTGACGAGCTTTTGTTTCGCCAAAATCGCTTTATCGACGTCGTTTGCGTTTCCGCTAGCTCCGCCAGCACTACCATTACCAACGGAAGACCTCGTCGTGTTGTCTCGATTACCGCCGGCTTTGAGTAACCTGGACGCTAACGAACCACCTCCTGCTCCACCACCACCACCACCGCCGCCTCCGCCAGCGCCGCTAAATAAGTTTCTTCTCTCCCTGTCCTCATCCACCTCGTTCTCGTTGTTATTATTATTCATCGCGTTCATGAGCGCAGAAGACAACGATGTATCTAAAACCCGGGATTTCTTTGAAAAGTTCGTATCTTTTCGAACTTGTTCTGCGCCCTTAGTGTTGCTCTTTTTCTCCCCTGGTTCTGCTTCCAATTTTTCGTTCTCGGACTGGAGGAGCGGTACTTTGCGCTTCTTTTTCTTTGCCGATTTTTCCGCCGCTGCGAGCATCAGCGCGCTGTTCGGGTTTCCGCACCGCTCAAAGAACGCAGATAGACTTTCTATGCCCCTTTCAAATGTATCGAACGTCTGCATTGCCGGCCGAAGCCATAAACTTAACTGGTTTTGATGATTTCGATACGCGAATCGCTCGTCTGCTAAGATGACCGCGCCGAAATCGTCCTTGTGACGAATGACGCGCCCTAACGCTTGGTTAGCTGCGCGCATGGCAGTTTGCGAATACCACTGTTCGCCACTCGTGAGGCTAAAATTTTGGTACGTGTTGTTTCGTTTTTGAACCATGATGGCGGCATCGAGAAATTCGCGCTTATATCGAACGCGCGCCGAGGCTTTCGGCGCGTAGGGGATGCCGGTTAAAATAACCGCGCGACCCGCTTTGTCGGCGAAATCGATGCCTTCGGAGACTTTTCCTCTGCAGACGGCGAAGAACATGGCACCACCTTTTGCGGCCAGCGTGACGGCTGTTTCACCATCCTTCGCACTACCATCACCATTCGTCAAGCCCACTTTACTCCAACTGTTCGCTTTCGAACTGCGGTCGAGCGCTTTATTGAAGGACTCGAACGCTTCTAAAAATGCATCGCTCTCTTTAGGTTCCACTATCAACGTTTTCCTCGTCGTGCGCATGATATCGTTCCAGATGTTCGTTCTCTTTTTCCAGAATTCTATGCATTTTGCCATGACGCCATAACTCGGGAAGAATACCAAAACGCCGTCCGGCGTCACCCGAGCCACGCGTAGGATTAACAATCCAAGCTCGTTCTTATATTGTTCCGTATCTCGAAAGCGATAGCTGGAATTCAAAGAAACCGTGTTCGACGGTCCTTTCAGAAATGCGCCGGCCCAAACGTTTTCTTGAGGGATGACGTGCGGATTTTCTAACCGAACCGGGAACGGTGCGCGAAGCTCCGAAGCGAACGAGTCCATCGGCGATAACGTCCCCGAGGCCAACAAAAGAGATCTAACGCCCAATTCACACAGTTCGTTCACAATGACGCCTGGAACCATGCACCAGAAAGATAACGTCGGTCCCTTCGCGAGGAGCTTGTTTTCTTTTCCAGCGTTTTTTGTATTCCACGTGCTGTTGAATTCCTCTTCTGGAGGTCCCACGCGCGAGCGATAACACTCGACTAAACCTTTTCGTTTCGCTTCAAATGCTCGTTCGAGAAACTCTTTGACTCTTTCTAGACCAGCGCCGGAGCCTTTCTCGATCGCTTCACCCCCCAATGCTACTACATTTAAAGCGTCTTCGCACACCTCGATGATTTGCGCGAACGTATCGGAGTTGATGTTTACTTTCGCTAAAAGATCAAATATGAACCACCCGTCTCTCGAAGACGGTAACGTTTCGCCTTTTCTCACTCTCTCTTGATCCTGCGCACACACGATTGCAATTTCTCTTTCCAACGCCGAAAAAATACCACGCAAGGTCAAATAATCGGCCGCAGTTCGCCGAGTTGGACCTGTGCCCTTCTTTTTCTCTTCTTTATATACATCGTCTCCCAGCGATTCCATAACTTCTTCCGTCCTGCTTTCCCATTGAAACGCACCGTCTGCGTCTTTAATAGCGTTTGCGATGTGCACCGCGGTCAAGTCTCTCGAGGCGGCTTCTTCGCACGCCGATTCAGCGTTGTGCGCTTCGTCAAAGATGACGATCGAGTTGTGCCAATTCATCACGGTATCACCCAACGCATTTCTTCGGACTCCCGCATCTAAGATGTACGAATACGGTGCGAAAATTATTTCCGCGCCTCTCGTCATCTCTCTCGCTAAATAATACGGACACGGACCGTACGCTTTGTTTCCTTCCTTCACTAAGTCTTCGATATCCATGATTGTCGTCACTTTTCCTTCACCTTTGTTGTTGTTATTGTTGTTGCTATTATCGTCCCTGTTCGGAGGCAGATGACTCAAAATCGAACCTCCCTTTTTTTTGTTCTTTTTACCGTCGTCGTTCTTCGTCCTTCCGTATCCGAGACTACCAAACTCCCCACCCGATCCTCCTCCTGAATTCCCGGTCCATCCGTTCACGACGTCGATACCGAACACTCGTTCCATGTACGTGCCAACGTGCATCTTCTTATCGCACTTCTCGCTCGAACACGCGATTTTACACAACTTCTCCGCGCCTCTCTTATTCCCGTCGCCCATCCTCTTCGCCGCTTCGGCGACCCACTCGTTGACGCACAACTGTTTCCGCGAGCCGACGATGCTCGAGTGCGGTTTGTACGCGGTGGCTTTTAATTCCGAAATCACCTGCTGCAACTGCGAGTGCGTTCGAGAGACGTACACTATGGTCGCTTTCGATTTATTCGTGCTCGTATTAACCTCTAAATCTCGATTATTCTCCCTCGCCGATGCTGCTTCCAGAAGAGGTGGTGGTGGTGGTGCGTCCGTAAGCGTCGTGCCATTTCTCTTAGCGTCTTCGTCTTTCTCGCTCTCGTTGGTGTTCCTTTCACCACCCGTCGTCGTGATAACGTTGTAATTCTTGTTCTTCTTCCTCGTGTTTTTCTTCTTCTGTTCCTCCGCGAACGCTAAACTCGCGCAGAGTAGACACAAAGTCTTCCCGGTGCCCGTCGGGGATTCCAAAAGCGCGTTCTGTCCGTCGTGCAACGCGAGCAAGATTTTTTCCATCATGACCAACTGCGACGGGTACGGCGTGAACGGGAAATGAACCGTGTAGGTGGTGTTTTGGACAGAGATTGGTATCGGCGGCATACTTTTTCGAAATAGAGAGAGAGAGAGAGAGACGTAAGCGCGCGCGCGCGTTTGGTTGTGGCGATTTTTGAAAATTTCTTCGCTTCAGAGAGGAGAAAAACGCTAAACGCGCGCGCACATCGAATGCGAATATTATTCACTCATGGATAGTATTTATACACGTGTGTCTGTGTCTGTGTTATGGCACTGTTATTAAACCTTGAACAAATTAATCGTAACCTTTTATCTTCTTCATATTATTATTATTATTATCTGTTTCACAATATGTAAAAATGTATAGTGTACACGCGCGCCGAAATCAAAAGCTCTCTCGCCTCTCTCGATTTCTCTCTTTCGCTCGCTCTCTCTCTCTCTTTCTTCAAAAATGTTTTATTGCAACTCGTTCTCGAGATGCGAGTATTCGAACAGAAAGTCCGGTTTACTTCTTTGACACCACCCTCGAACGCTTCCGTATTCGTCTCGGCTCACCGCGTGGTCGAAGTAGACGTACGCGCCTTGCTCGAATTCTTCGTTGGAGACTTTCGGTTCCTCTCTCCGGGCGAACCAGGCGCTGTACTTTTTGTGGAATCGCCAGTTGGCGCGTTTCAACTCTCGAGCGGCTAAGTATTGTTGAGGGGTGCCTTGTTGGTGGTAGAAGGAGAAAAAGAGCGCGTCGGCGTCTAAGCGTTCGAATAACGCCGGGTTTTCCAGAACCGGGTATAAGTTGTTCCCGTTGCCGTCAACGAGGGAGGTGGGATAGGAAGGCGGGATCGGCGCTTGGGGCGCGCGACGAACGCGTCTAGTCCAGACGCCGTCCGAGGCAGAAGGGAGGAGTCTAGAGGAAGCAGAAGCTTCGAGAAGACGGAGACGTGAGGACGGATCGCCGTGCGCGACCGTGGCTGTGGAGGCGGCTCCTCCTCTTTGTTGTTGTTGCTGTTGTTGTTGCCGTTGTTGTTGTTGTTGCTGTTGTTGTTGTTGCGTCAAGGAGGAGTTGATGCTGTTGTTGCTGGCGTTATTTATGGATTGGACGCTCCCGGATCCGGATTGCATGCTATTTCCGGATAGTCCTCGTCGCATGGCCGTGGACATTTCATTCAAAGATCGCGCGCCTTGACTCGGGTTGTCGAAGACCTCGTTTGCGGTAAACGCCGCGTTGGCGGCTTCCGCGACGGATTGTTGTTGATTGGCATCGGACGATAATGGTCTCGGTCCCGGTGGAAACGCTTGTTGCGCGGCGTTGCCGTCTTTGATACTTCCAACCCCCGGTAGAACATTGGCGGAATTGCTGTTCGGTCGCGGTATGGGTTTACCAGCAGCACCGGGGGCGGCATTGCTCCCGACCGCAGCATTGTTCCCGCCGTTCCCGGATCCCACGCCGTCGGCGTCCAAACCTTTCGGCGCCGGGAACCGCGATCCCCACTGATTGAAACTTTGCTGTTCCTGTTGCTGTGCCGCAGTCGCGGCTTTTGGACTCATTACCGGTGCCGGTGGTACCACTCTCGGTTTCGGCGGTTCAATCTTTGACGATCCTCCTCCGCTCGAGGCTGCCGTTTGCAAACCCGGCGGCGGTCCGGCCGGAGAAGAGTCTCCTCCTCCTCCTCCTCCTCCTCCTCCTCCTGCCCCGCCGGACTCTTCGTGCAACTGCTTCACGTTTGTCACTACTTTCACGCTTTCCTTCGTCGCCAACTCTTCCAAATTCAAACTCTCGTACATTTCGTTCACGACGTCGAATTCGTCGAAATCTTCTTGATTCCTCTCCAAATAATCCTCGATCAAATCCCGCACCTCGTCCGCCTCTTCCGCCGGCAACGTCTCGTTCTCCACCAATCGCATCATAATCTCCAACTTTAACGTGTGCGCTTTGTGTCTTTGCACCGACTCTTCCAACCGTTGCACTTTCTCTTCGTTTCCGTTGTTACCACCGCTGCTCGCATTCTTCCCTTTCCGTTTGCTCGGTTTCGTCGCTTCCGACTGCAACACCTCGATCTCCGCCTCGAACGCGTCCGACTGATTCGAAAGCTCCTCCACGCACGCCGACAGCCACTCTTTCGTCTCCCGTCTCCTCTTCTGCTCCGCCGTTTCGTTCTCCATCTTTTCCAATCCGTGTTTGCTAAACGCTTTCGTCTTTGACTGTCGTTCCACCATTTTGAATCTCTCCATGTCGATTTCTATTTTCCGCTTGTATTCGTTCAGAGCCGTCTTGTCTTTGATCAGAGTGTCGGCGGACCAGTTTTTGATTTGGTCGCGGAATTTTTGGAGCTTTTTGAGCTCTTTTTTCAAGTCAGCCTTTGTATGTGTGTGTGTTTCGTTCGCGTTTGATTCGTTCGATCGATTTCGTAGCGAGAGAGAGAGATACAGAGAGAGGTCAGCGGAACGAACGGTTCGAAAGAAAAGAGAGAGAGAAAAGAAGAGCGCGCCGCGAGCGATTTCACAACCCTCTCTCTTGTTTTTTGTTCATAACTGTCAAATGCTGTTGTTGTTGTTGTTGTTGTTCTCTGATGAACGCGCGACAAAGACGACGACGACGACGACGGAGCGCGGAGGAAAACGACGGAAACAAGAGGAGGAAAAAAGGACGATAACGATTCGCGATTCTTCCTTCTCTGTGCCATCGTCGTCTTCTTCGTCTCCTCGCGCGCTCGCGGGGCGACACAAACTCAATTTTCTTTTCGATTCTCTCTCGGTCTCAATTTTGCCCCCAAAAATTAAGCTTTTATACAATAAAACATTTTACCTCGTATTTCTCTTTCAAACTCTGGTCGCACTCGTGCAACCGATCGAAGATTTGCTGAAACACCTCCTGCTGCTCGTCGACTTTGCGGAAGGTTTTGTCGATTTCCGCCTGGAGTTTACGGACCGTCGCCATTTTTTCTAAAACTCTTCTTTACTGTGATTGCCGATTGCGTGGCAATTCTTCTGACGCTTTTTGGACGAATCCTCCCGGGCTGGCAAAATGAATAAATATCTTCTTCTCGCCGGCGGACTGGCGGACATACGGGATGCTTTCGAGAAGAGGAAAGTTATTTTATGACTCTCGCGCGCGGTTACGAATAACGAATAGTTCTTTATTTATATATGTTACAAAGGTTTCTGATGGTACAACGACAGAAGTGTTTTCTTCTTCTGCGTACGCGTTTTCGTCTTCTCTCTCGCTCGCGCCCGTAAGTATGCCAGTAGGCGTAGACACCCAAACAGCCGGCGTATAAATATGTACTGATACTTTGTTTTTATCGACTCTGCGACGACGAGTAGTTTCATTTCGAAACTTACTCTGAACTTTTTACGCCGACAGAGCGTCACGTTTGCACAATCGTGAGCAATATGAAGTACCGTACATTCATCACACATAAAGCGCCTGGGGAGCAAGAGCGAGAGCGAGAGCCGCCGCCTTTTACCCGCACCCGCCGCCGCTTCCACTCCCGCCACCGCCGCCAAACATCTCCTTCTCCGCCTCCATCACTCTCTCCTCCAACATTTCGACGATCTCTTCCATCCGCGGGAGTCTGTCCTTCATCTCGAATATCTTCTCCTCTCTAAACTCCACTCGGAAATACTCCTCTCCTTCTCCTTTTTCTTCTTCGTCTTCTTTCTCGTTCCCTCGAACGAGAACCGACGGGAACGCGAGCTCGATCGCGTCCGCCATTTCGATGTACGCGTCCAAATATTTCGTCTCTGGATGGTAGAGAATGTCCACGGCGATCGGGTCCGGAGCGTCCAAGGAGTTGCGTCACGCGTACGACCGGGTAAACTTCTTCTTTTGGACGATGTCAGCGACGACGTGGCAGCGCGGTGGGGGGAAAAGAGGTGATTTTGATGCGAAGAAGGTTGCGTCTCTTTTCATCGTCGATGTTGTCGTTAACGCGCAACCCGAAGAAACAAAAGAAGAAGAAGAAACGCCTGGTCTCGCGAACAGCAGCGAGGACGCCGCGCGTCGAAGAAGAAGCGCGCGTTTGCTCGACATTTTTTCTGGGGAAAGTTCACACTCTATTTTTTGGATAAAAAGATATCTTTCAACCTTTTGAAACATCGTTATTCTTCTCGCGCGCGCGAGAGAGAGAGAGAAACAACAACGAGGGATGATGCGCGTCGAACAACAACAACATCATGATCGCGACGATGACCATCGCTTCTATCACTGGTTGGTCGCCTCCTATCTCGCGTTCTTCCTCCTCATACTCTTTAGATACGTGGTACCGAATCGGAACAAAATGGTGGCCGTTAAAAAAGTTTTCGCGGTTCGCCACCGATTGACTGGCGTGGCGCACATGCTCACGCTCGCGTTTGGAGGCGCGCTTTTGTTTCAGAAGGACGATGTTTATTATTACAGAGGCGAAGTTACTGTGATTGCGTACGATGTCCTACTCGCGTTGACGGGAATTCTGACCACCGCCTCGGCCATATCCGATTTTGGGAAGTTGCATATGAGAGTGCGGGAGGGCGGCGGTGAGGGAGGAAAAGGGGAACAGCGACGAAGACAACAGCAAGCGAGCGGCGTGTTGCACGAGACGAAAACAGTCGCCACGAGCGAAATGAAGGAACATTTGTTTTATCAGGCGCTGAATTTGGTGCAGATTTTGTATTTGCACTTTTGCGACGCGTGCGCAGACGTGAATGTGAGAGTCCTCGCGCTGGTCGCGACGACGTGGAGTGCCTGGCGATACAGAGCACAGTTCCCGGTGAACTCGTTCTCGCAAAACTATAGCGGCGGCGAAAACGGGAGGTGGTTTGATTCGGTGGAGAACGCGTTGTATCGAGCGAAGAAATGGCAGTACGTGTTTTATAAAACGTGCTGCTTACACGGCTTGAACATCTCGAGCGCGATATGGGGGAGGAGTACCGATTTGAGCGTAGCGACGGGTGGCAAGCGCTTTCAACTGTATTGGTGTTGCCTGAACGCGAGTTACGTGATGGAGTTTTTCTTGCAGACCTTGGTGAAGAAAAAGTACGCCGCGCAATCGAACGTGTTGCTGATGAATCAGTTTTTGATGTTAGTTTCCTCTCTCTCGGCAATTCCAGTCGTTCTTTCGCGCGTACACCCGATCGCTTTCCTCGCGGCGTTGGCGTTGAATTTTCTCAATCGGAAAAAAGAAACGACAAACGCGTGCTTAGCGTTAGGGGCGTGTCTTGCGTTCGATAGATTTATAGTTCGATAGATTTATGTCATGACGTGACGTGATGATACTTTTAGCGCGCTCTAGATTAGCAGTAATGGTACACTAAATATTACACGTGAAGTAATGGGAAATACGTTTCTCCCCTACTCCTCTATTCCTATCTTCTTCTCGCTATCGTTTGACGTGTTTAATCGCCCTCTCTATCTTTTCCTTTGCTATTCGAATCTCATTTCTAATTCCGTCGTCTAAAAACGCCCCGCCTTCCTCCTCGTCTTCCCGAAGCATTCGCTCCGCCATTCTGAGCAACCGAACCGCTTCTCTCCCATCTCTCGGCGTGCTCCTCAACAACCATCTCGAGGCATCGTACAACTCTTCGATTTCTTCTCTCCTGAGCGTTATCTTTGTCGTCGTCTTCGTCGCCGTCGCCGTCGCCGCGCCTTCGTCCATCCTCTTTTCCATCTCGCCACCAATGTTGGTATTCCTCTCGTCCACGTCCACCAACGCGTTATGATCTCCGTCGTCGCCGTAACTACCACCATAGGTCATCTCCATCGCGCGTTCCCTCGCGTTTTCCAAAGTCTCCCTCGCTCGAATCGCCTTCAGAGGGCAAAACTCAATCGCCAATTCGAATTCATTCAACGCGTTTTTCGCCTCGTTATTCCTCATCATCTCCAAACCTTTCCGGAAGTGCGCGTCGGCTTTTTTCGCGTCTCGTTTTCTCGTCGTCGTTTTCGCGACGTCGTCGTCGTCGTCGTCGCGTTTAGCGTTTTTGTTGTTGTTCTTCTTCGTCTTCGTCTTCGTCTTCTTCTTCTTCTCTTCTTCTTCCTCTTCCGCGCTCTCGCGTCGAATTCCAATTTCAACTCCTTCTTCTTCTTCTTCTTCTTCGTATGATTCATCATCGTCGTCGTCGTCGTCGCGAAAAAACCGACTCTCCTCTCTCACCGCCAACGCGTGCGCGCTCGATTGAATCCTGCTCTCCAACGCGACCATCAGCGCGTCCGCGTCCGCGGAGACTCTTTTGAGCGACGTCACGACCGTCGTGGACGTCTGCATTTTTCGTTAAATGAATTTGGGGAAAAACAACAACTCAAATTCGTCATTTTTTTGTATCTAATACTACGACTAAAAAATACGCGCATATCATCAAACATCGAATAAGAATATCGAATACCATCATGGCACTGACGCGCTCGTTACTCTCGCCGTTCTCTTTGAGTCAAGTCACCGGCACCGGTCCGCGAGAAGGTGGCAGACTTTTGTTGTTTCGTCGTCGTCGACCGTCGTCGTCGTCTCCCTCGACTGCTGCTGCTGTTGTTTCGCGCGTCGTCGTCACCAACACCAACAGACGTTTCGTGCGCGCCGCTGCGGCTGAAGAAGAAGGAGGAGGAGGAGGAGGACAGATGGAGAAACGGGACGAAGAACGACAACAACGAGCGCGCCTGTCGGCGCCGATGTTGCTGAAACGCGTGCTGAGCGGCGATCCGTACGGTGAGAGACCTCGCGCGCGCGCCTCGTTGCTTCTTCTTCTCTTTCTTCTTCTCTTTCTTCTTCTTCTCGCTTTTTAGATACAAAATAACTGACTGAGAGATACAAAACCTCTTTTTTTCTTCTTCTTCTTCACACTTCATCAAACGGACAGGTACGCTCGCCCCGCGACGCCGAGGCGGACGCGCGTCGTTGGATACGTTCCTCAACGACCCGTTCTTCGGCGACGTGGACCTCATCACGTCGTCTTTTCTGGATAGCATGATTCCGAAAGACACGGTCTCGAACATGAACCAGTTCGATTTCTTAGTCGACATCGTCGAGAAGAAGGATAAGTTTCACTTATCCGGCGAATTGCCCGGATGTTCCGTGGCGAACGTCGACGTGAAAGTTGATAAAGAGAACAACTTGCACATCAGCGCGATGAAGTCGATCAAACACGAGGAGGACGAACAGTCGCCGGATGGCACGGTGAAATGGCACGCGATCGAAAGGTCCTCGGGTAAAGTCGAGCGCATCTTCGCGCTTCCCGAAGCGGCGGACGCGGATAAAATCGATTGTTCGATGAAAGACGGCGTGCTTTCTATCGACATCATGAAGAAACCCGAGTTTATCGGCGAGCCGAAAAAGTTGGAAGAGAAGGAGATGAAGAAGATTCCGATTAAAGGCGCGTGACTCTTTGCGCCGCGCTCGAGGTTGTGATTGTCAATC
>Ga0181604_10003927_pt1 | contig 12336 bp, 14 predicted proteins | sample 041ome_12_FD_148663 | JGI IMG/M metagenome (GOLD analysis project Ga0181604, IMG submission 148663) | Coastal salt marsh microbial communities from the Groves Creek Marsh, Skidaway Island, Georgia - 041410US metaG (spades assembly) | ecosystem: Environmental > Aquatic > Marine > Intertidal zone...
TTTAACTTAAATACCTTTGTTTCGTGTTCAGTATGATATGCTAAAAAAATAATTAGTATTACCTTCGTTCGCAACGTTTATATCAAAACTTATAGGTGGCAAATCAATAATAGCAGTAATGGATGTAAATATAAGCATATACAACAAGCAATTATTATTTTTTATGTGATAGTAACGTATTTGATAGTATATTTTTCTACATCTTTGCGCGTGTAATTATGCGAAAAGATGGTGGTTTGAAATGAGTAAAAGGTGTAAAAATCTAAAACCCGAAGTTTTCTTTCATAATATCATTTTTACTGGGTCCTTTCTGTTTTTCACTTTGTCGTTTTACTTTATACACCCCCCGTGTTATTGCTATAAGGGTAAAATATATTGGGCATTAGCGTCCAACATTGCCATCAAAACAATATACTGTTGCATAGCAACGAATGCGTGAAATCCCATATGATATTTGTACCAATTGACATTATGTTCAGCGTATAAATGATGAGACATATAGTAACAGTAAATTACAGCGATGAGACCACTATATCCCCAAATCAAATAGTATGTGTTTCGTATATATACAATACCATTTACAAAGAATATACCAAAAGAGGTTTTTGCCGAGAGTTGGTCCATACGTCGTTGTATAGAAGTAAACCGAGGGTCTCTCCAATGATTTACTGAGAAAGCCGATGTAATGAACAATATAAACGAAATAGCGTAAAGATCATAATAGTATGCATAAACACAAGGACCCAAAAAAAATGTTGATGATAAAACTAACCACTGGCTGTATCCGTGAGTAATGATCGCGTGATTATTGCTCGTCTGCATGAATATATTCTTACTAATTCTAGTATTAGATAGACAGTATCTATATAGTTTACTATATATGGTTTACACAAAATGTCTATCTAAAACCCAAAGTTCTCCTTCATAATGTCACTTTTGCTAGGTCCTTTCTGTTTTTCACTTTGTCGTTTTACTTTATAAACCCCCGTGTTATTGCTATTAGGTTGAATTGACCTGCCGCCATAGATATTTGCTCCTAAATCCTCAACATCATCGTGTAGCTCAGGTAAGATGCGTGTCATGGGTTTCTCAACAACCAACAACATATGGTCAGTTTTTAATAACTTACGGTATTCTTGAATAGAAAGGTTACCGTAGAACTTGTCTAATAAGTAGTGTGGGTCAGGTGCAGGTTTAATATTCTTATTATATCCAGATGCTTTGCCGTAAATTTGATTAATAAGATGATATCTTTCAAATTTTACAGTATCATCAATATTTTCTTTCATCAAATATGCAACTGCACATTCTGGACGACAGAATGAACCATATCCACACATATCATCGTTTAATTCATATTTTGGAATATAACAAGACGGATTATCATACTCATATGTACACCAGAAACATGCCGATTTTTTATCTTGATTAGATGATTTATAAAGTTTAATCTTAAGATTCTTTATTTTGGATGCAACGTCCTTCATATTAATATCAATATCATTTGAGTTATCCGAGTTCATATGAAAAAAATCTGTATTTTCATTACATTTGTTGCATATATGAGTATTAATATGTGTGGTTGTTTCAATGGGTTGTTCATATGCAACTTTATCAGACGTGATATTGTTTGCGTGTAAATTATCGCTACTATTGACACTATAAGACGCGTATTTATCAATAGTATCTTTGTCATTGAATGTGACAATATTTGGTGGAACCGTCGGGTTATACTCTAAAGGATTAGTAAGTAATGTCTTATTATTTTCAGTTTGCACATTGAGGTCAGATAATGAACATTTGAGATGTAAAATGATATTATTTAGTTGTGGAACAGATTTTGTTTGCTCAGTATCTTTAATAACTAATTTGCCACCTTTTGGTTTGCGACCACGTTTTTTAGGTACATTTTCACTAGAAGCAGTAATAGCATTTGTTTCATCAGCATCTGCTATCACAATAGAAATATTATTAGTGTCATTTATTTGATGAACAATCTGGTCACACTTCTTTTTCCTTCCTCTTTTCGCTTTAATAGGTTCAATTCCAATATTGTCCATGTGAATACAATCTAGAACAAAACCTTTTTATATAGTTTTCATTTTGAATTTGGGCGTATCAACAAGATAAAGTTTGGTTATAACAAGCGCGACATAGTGGGACATACATATCTGAACCAATTATAACTACTTCATTTTCAGAAGTGATACGATGAGAGAATATTGCAGGACTTCCACATTTACAGTTGGAGGTTAATTTGGTAACCTTATCACATAATGGGACAAGGTCTAATAGTGTTCCAAACTTCCTGCGTTTAAAATCTCCGTCTAATCCACACACATATACACATTTTTTATGAGTTTCTACCAGATTATAAACTGTTTCATATAAATCTTGAAAGAATTGTCCCTCATTTATTAATATAATATCGATGCCTTCGATGCGTGTTTCATCACATACATCCGAAAGTAAGTTTGTAAAAACGCAAGGTATCATAACTTTATCGTGAGTAGAAAGCATCGTACTATGATACCGTGTATCTCCTGAATAATTAATAACCTTAATATTATGTGTTTGATAGAATTGATTATAAATTTTTGTTAAATAAGTAGTCTTTCCTGAAAACATTGGTCCAATAATAATTTCTAAATAAGCTGGTTCCAAAATTGTATGACAGGATGCCATTTATAGTAGTATTATAAAATTACTATATTGTTTCAACGTATTCAATTTTACAAATATTATTGTAAAATACATAAATAGAATGAACCATGTAATATATGCAGACAAATGGTAATATACCGTGGGTTGAGAAATATAGACCGACAAATTTTGACAATATAGTATTAGACCCTGTGAACAGAGTACTGTTTAATAATATTATTGAAAATGAATACTTTCCGAATTTGCTATTTTATGGACCACCTGGTACCGGAAAAACAACGACCATTATTAACTTAATACGTGAGTATCAAGTAAGATGTAAGCAGAAACACCAAGGAACTGTTTTACATTTAAACGCGTCAGATGAACGAGGAATTGATATCATTCGCAATCAAATTCAACAATTTGTAAAGTCAAATAATATGTTTGACCCAGGATTAAAATATGTGGTATTGGACGAGGTTGACTACATGACAAAAAATGCACAACAGGCATTAAAGTATCTGATACAATCGTCAAGTTACAATGTGCGGTTTTGTTTAATATGTAATTACATAAGTAAGATCGATATTTCCCTAAGAAATGAATTTATATGCATTCGGTTTAATCAATTGCCAAAACCAGAAATATACAAGTTTATAAAAACAGTAGCATCAAATGAGAATATTCAATTGTCTGACGATGTAATCGGTTCAATTCAAGAGATGTACAATTCAGATATTCGTAGTATGATAAATTTCATACAATTGAACCAGCGAATGGAAAACTGGACGAATAGCATAATATCAAATGTTATATGGGAAAAACTACATTCATTGTTTATACAAAAAGATTATTCTAATACGATATCGTTTATACAAAATGCTAGTGTTAGCTATAACATTGATAAAAAGGCATTGATTAAAAAGTATTTTAATTACGTCATACGTAATCATGAACCGTATGTTACTCCTACGTTTTTGAATACAGTAGAGGTGGTGTTGCACTCAACTGATATAGGAATATCCAAAATATTATTATATTTATGTCACCATTTGTATGAGTAGTTACAAAATTGAATAATAGAATATATAGAATTCGTATGCAATAGTTTCAAATGAATACGAATATAGATGATGAATGGATGAGTTTCATCTCATCCCAATCGGTAGGCAATGTAGTGTTGGCTAACAATTATGTACAATCGCGTGTAATTGTGTCAAATGTGAGTGACCCAGATGATGTGGATGTAAGCGAACAGTGCAAGTCGGTAAATGTCCCCGACGGAGAAGAACTCTATATTTCAACAACGACAAAGGTGATGTTCTTAAATCAACCAATAAACATATATGATGCGTTTTGGAATATACCCGTAATTGAATATTGGCGACCACAAGCAGGTATTTTAAAAAAACAGATTAAGATAGTTTCCAATACTCCTGAAGAACTTGCGGAATACCAATCAAAATTAACTGGTATTCCATATTATAATGAAAACATTCTTAAACAGGTAAATAATCCATCTGCACGTAGATTACGTTTCAAAGACGAACGAAAAATTACAATCGGTTTATCTAAAAAAGATATAATGAATTGTCGCGGAAAAGTAAAAAACGCGTTTTATAACTGTTTTGCTATTATTATGCGATTTATGGTAGAAGGTGTATTTCGTGAAATGCACGTAAAAGTATTTAATACAGGGAAAATGGAGATACCCGGTGTCATAAATGAAGAAATATTAACAATGGTAAAAAAAAATGTGATAGAATTAATCCAGCCATTTGCAAAAGGTGAGTTGAAATTTGTTGAAACACAAGACGAAAATAATATATTAATTAATTCCAACTTTAATTGCGGGTTTTACATAAATCGTGAAATGCTACACGCGACGTTACATAGTTCTAAATATGGAATAGAAACCGCTTACGACCCGTGTAGTTATCCAGGTGTGAAATGTAAGTTTTATTATAATAATAGGCTTGGATTAGATGACCCATTACAAAATGGTCAAATACTAGCTGATGACCGTGGAATGAAAATGAGTGAAATCGGTGCAAATAAGACATATACGGAAGTATCGTTCATGATTTTCCGTACAGGGAGTTGTTTGATAGTAGGTAATTGCTCAGAGCAAGTATTACAAGTTGTGTATCGTTTCATACGAAATATATTAAAAGCGGAATATCAATCTATATGTGTCCCTACCCCAGAACACCTAACAAAGACAAAGAAACCAAAGATTAGAAAACGAACGGTAGTGTTTTCAGTTTAAGCACTGTTGTTGCTATATAACCAATTCACTAATTCATCCATATTTCCACTATCGTATTTTTCTTTTACAATATCGCGGTGTATGCTGAACTTATTAAGTATTTGTTCATTTTTATCTTGTTCAGTAACAGAACCGCTCCGTACCCGTCTCATTTTTTCACTCTTAGTAATCATAGATTTTAATAATGCCATATATGTAACAATATTTGGCTGAAACAAACTTTGAATATTTTCTAAATAAACGGTTGCAAAGTCTAATTTTTCAACAGCATATAAATAACGCAATAATAATTCATCACAAATATGTTTTCGGTCTTGAAATGTATAATTTTGATTATTCCAATAAAACAATAAATTTACTATATTTAAAATACGTGAATACATATTTCGCCATTCGTGGTTATTAATATTGAGTAAATCATCGGACATAGTTAAAATATTGCTTATCGTGTTGGACGAGTGTACGCTATCATCATCCCGCATTTCAAAAATTGTTTTCTTATATACAAAAAGTACAGCATCCTTGTTATTTAGACTATGTGTTAAACCTGATAAATGTATCTGTTCAATATACTCCAAAAAATAGTAACACGCTTGTTGTGAATGATATTTAGCGTGGTCAATATTTTTTTTTTGTAATAGCACATATTCAAATACACGATGTATTGCATTAACTCCAATAGATTGTATTATATTTAATTTGTCGGATGTTTTGATAACATCTGATTTATCAATCTGTATAAATAGTTCTCTAATTGAATAAAAATAGTGTTCCGCAATAATTTGTTTTAGCGTTTTTGATGGTTGTGAAGACATTAGACTAAATGGTATATACATAGTATTGTTAAACAAAAGTTCGGTGTAATTACGAATAAGACATATATACATTTAGACATTTATACATAATATTATTATTCGTTAGAATGACTTAAAGTATTCTCTATCATATAATTTATAGATTCATTATAGAATGGATAATACAAATGATAAAGCATTGGTAACGAGCAATGGGTATAGATTACCTGAGAATAACACATTGCAACACGCAGCTAAACTGTCTATTGTGGAAGACAAACCAATTATGATGGACTACTGGACAAATTCATTAGATAAGTCCGTATTGATTGGAGTAAAGGACAATCAGGAGAAACTTCTAGTAAAGAGCGAGGAAGAATATACTAGCCCTGTTTCTAAGATATATAAGGTAGGCAAGGAGTACATTGTTATGACAGAAAACTCTATTTATATCGTGGATGTTGAAATACCAACCAAGCGTATTAGTGCTTAGCCAAACAATATTTGATGTATAGTGAATTTCCATCAAATATTGACATATTATAGTATCTCAGATAAACTAGTTATTTGTGCAGACGACAACAGGTCTGGAAATATAACATCTAACTCTAAAATAAGGTTTCCGATAGTTTGTTCTCGGGTCATTCCCATGGATTTAAACACATTGCGATGTCCGGGTTTAATTACAGTCGGATTGTCTGTATTATTCAACCGAAGTCGTTTGCCATTTAGATGCATAAACTCAACAGTAAATCCACATAGAGCCTCTTTCAATTGAATCGTATGTTTATATATTAAATCTAACCCATTTCGTTTAAAGATGGAATTATTAGACATCCTTGCAACAAGTCTTATATCGCCCCGGACATTTTCATTTACAACATGACCTTTTTCTTTAATGAGTATAATTTCATTAGTATCTATTCCTTGAGGAATATTTATATACATTGTTTCATTTTCAACAATACGAATATCATTATTCATTGTCCATCGTTCAATTTCAACAGGCAATACACATCCACTATAACTTTGTTCGATTGTTATGTCTATATGTTTGATAATTGGTTCAGGTGGTCGCACCCGTTGTTCTCCCCGTTGCATATTTACCGGAATACCTCCATGAAATATTCTAATATCTGGTCCACCCATTCTTCCACCCATTCTTCCAGCCATTCCATTAAACATCATATTAAATATACTGTTGATATCTTGGAAATCACCACTACCGCCCATATTATGAAAAGACATACCTTCTGGTGGTCCCATGTCGTATTCCTTACGTTTATCATCATCCCCTAATATCTCATATGCTTCATTAATCTTTTGAAATGTGGCTTTTGCACCTTCATCTGAGTTTCTATCGGGATGGTATTTCAGAGAGAGTGCCCGATATGCTTTTTTTATATCGGACGAAGACGCATTTTTATCAACCCCTAAAATATCATAATTGGATTTGGTAGACATTACTGTACTTATCTATATTGTTATACACAATTTTTTATATGTTAATCAAAAGAATATATAAAGTATGAATGATTAGTAGTTATTCATAGATTAGATTTATACAAATGTCATTGAAGGCTAGATTAACTAATACGTTTATTGATAAATATAAGCCATATTTTATTGATAATTTCACGTTTTCACCAAATGTGAAAGAAACGATAAAGGTGTTAATCAAAACTGATAACTTAAATACATTGTTTATTGGCAATCCGAGTTCTGGTAAAACGTCGCTTCTATTTGCAATTATACGTGAATATTATAACTTAGGCAAAGACGCACCTTTTCCTGAAAACAACATATTATTTATTAATAACCTAAAAGAACAAGGTATCCAGTACTTTCGCACAGAAATGAAAACGTTTTGTCAGTCACATACTGCAATTAATAGTAAAAAAAAACTGGTAATTATTGATGATATTGATAATATTAATGACCAGAGCCAACAAGTCTTCCGAAACTATATTGATAAACACAAGAAGTCAGTCCACTTTATATGTGTATGTACAAATATTCAAAAGGTGATAGAGAGCTTACAATCTAGAACTCATATTATAAAATTATCGGCTACAACGAATGACCACGTTAGTTTGATAATGGACAAGATTGTAGAAAACGAAAATATTCAACTGACTGATGAGGCAAAACAATATGTGATTTCCATGTCACAAACTTCTATACGAAATATGATTAATCATATTGAAAAAATATATATTTATGGAAAGCCAATTGACTTGGAAATGTGTAAGAATATTTGCTCTAGTATATCATTTCAAAGGTTTACGGATTATATAGAACAGATTCAGACAAATAATCTAAATGCAGCAATAAAGATACTATATGATATTCACGACTACGGTTATTCGGTAATTGATATTTTAGATTTCTTCTTCACGTTTGTAAAGCAAACAAACAAGCTAGATGAAGATATTAAATATAAAATAATTCCATATCTATGTAAGTATATCACTGTTTTTCATGATATTCACGAGGATGAGATAGAACTTGCATTATTTACAAATAATCTGATAGCCATTATGCAAAAATAACAAGAAAAACTATATAGAACTTTCATATTATGTATTGTAAATGTCCGACCATACTACTGAACCCATTGATATGTCGCACCTAGATAGTGTAGTAACATCTATTATACATAAGTTTTCCGAGCGTGCAAAATTTGGAAAAACAAAATATGGAACAGATTTGGACCGTACAGATTTATCTACAGTTCAATGGATTGAACACGCCCAAGATGAACTGATGGATGGTATTTTGTATTTGGAAAAACTAAAACAGCAAATGAATACAATACGGTAGATTTTAGCAAATATTAAAATAGTATAATACAGTATATACGCTTTTTCCTATATTATATGTCCTCTCAAATATTTAAACTTCCAGTGCCAATTGAATTGTTATACGAGCTACTGGACCAAGTCTGTTTAAAAACATCCAAATACTATGTGATAGATATGAACGCATATCGTAAAATGCAATTTGCCAATCTGCAAGAAAAATTCTGTTCCGATATTATACCATATTATCATTTGGGCAAACAGTTTTATGTAACCCGTGACTTGACATACAATTCATTTACAACTATTGTTAGACAGATTTGCAAATATCACGCAATCATGTTTTCGTCCCAGATAAAATATAATGAATCAAAGTACAATATAAACTATCATATTTATCACAGCGACTAAAAGAAAATATACAATCATACTATACAAGGAAATATAAATATGTTATTTAGTGCAAAGAATGCTTCTACATATTTGTTAACATTTGGAACCATTTTGGTTGCGAGTTATTTTGCAAATACATATAAACAGGCATTTGAAACAAATGATGAATATGATTTAATACGTAAATATCTATTAAATGACTCTCCGTTATACGGCTACAACCGCCCTAAACTTTGGATACATTCTAAATATGAGTTAAATGCACGTAAATGGAAAGACTTTTATTCACGCAATACTACTGATTTGAATCAACCATATATACATTTAACCATTAAAACAATACTTGATCACTGTGCAGACGATTTTAATGTGTGTCTGATAGACGACCAATCATTTAGTAAATTAATTCCTTCTTGGGATATAGACATATCAACTATGGCTGAACCAAAAAAATCACAGTTACGAGAACTTGGTATGTTTCAATTGATATATTATTATGGAGGTCTTACTGTACCAAACTCGTTTATATGTAAGCAAAACTTGAAAACATTATACGAGAATGGTATTGCAAATGGACACCCTTTCGTAGGTGAAAACATTAATCGGGCTGAAAATATTCTGGCTTCTTCCCAGAAGAAACTGTTTGCCCCAGATACATTTTTCATAGGTGCAAAGAAGGATGACGAAACCATATTATCATTGATTGAATATGCAAAGACGCAATGCAGCAATACCCATTTTACGAATGAAATGAATTTTAATGGTTACAACTCAAAGTGGTGTGGAACAGCTATTCATAATGGTAAGATGAACCTACTTGGTGGTGAGTTTGTCGGCATAAAAACCGAGGATAATAAACAAGTACTGCTAGAAGAGTTGATGGAAGAAGCCTATATAAAGTTCCATCCAGATGTATTTGGCATATATATTCCAGCAGAGGAAATTCTTAGACGACCAAAGTTTCAATGGTTTGCTGTAATGTCGTCAGAGCAACTATTAAAGACAAATATGATTGTTACCAAACATTTGGTAGATGCAATCTCGGATAATGTGGATGAGTATAAACAAACATCTGAAACCCGAAGTGTAGTCGCAATATAAACAATAAGATAATGCATATAAAAGTATATGTATTATTGACAATATACATACATATTGATAATGATTTCACCAGACGAATTGCGTGAAAATGAGAATAAATCACACGCAACAATAACCGAACTATATCAAAAATATGAAATGGACCCAGCAATGATATCCAAAATAACGTCTTATATATGCACACAATTACCCAATATATGTGAGAACATTAAACATACACATTACCAGAGAGCGCTTCGTATGGAGGAACTGAATACAGAACAAGATTCATTTATCCAGTCATTTTTAACGAACAATCAATACTTCTATGTATCCGCGACAGACAAATACTTTTACTACGATGGTATTCAGTATCAAATTATTAGTGAAGATGATATATTACATAAAGTTCTCTCATCAATTAGTAATGGACGCAATCTGATGTCTTGGAAACAACGTACTCGTATTAGCATAATGAAACGTATTCGAGAGAATAGTCTCATTCATACTATACCTGAATCAGAAACAATACAGGCAGTACTTGATACATTATATCCATCTATATTTGCAACGCGTAACGAAGCCAAATATTTTCTTACGATTATTGGCGATAATATACGACGAAAAAATACGAACCTTATTCATTATATACCACAAATGTCAAAGAATTTTTTACGAGAATTAAATGCGGCTTCCCAATTTGTATTAGGTATTAGTATGGTTCAAACGTTCAAATATAAATTTCACGATCATACATATAGTGAGTGCCGTATAGTAAATATAAATGATATTGTGAAAATGGAAAATAGTTGGACACATATCATCAATCACCAAGCTCTTGATTTAATATGTGTTGCATGTCATTATTCTAGTCGGTATAATTCATCGGATGACTATTTATTAAAATATAGTAACGACACTGAATTAACAGGTATAGCACTCTATTTAAAAGACAAGTTGCCATTGAATATAGTGGACCAATTTATAACATCTTATTTAGATATACACAATAGTCCAATTGATAACGCAACTATAACTATAACAGATACACAAACAATTCGTGGCACACAAATTACTTGGAAAAATATGCAATATCTATGGAAACACTATTTAGATGTATGCGGACTACCATCCGTGATGTTTCTACAAACATTTAAAACATTACTTACCGATAAGTTAATGATGTATTATAATAAGGAACTAGATACGTTCATTGGTATATGCAGCAAACATTTACCCGCCATTCAAACCTTTTTAAGTTTTTGGGATGAAACAATTATTATTGATGAGGCTGAATCTGATTTTGAAATTGATGAGGTGGTAACTTTATTCCGACAATGGTGCGAACTAACTGGAAATTGTATTACCACACTCAATGATAAACAAATATTAGATATTATTGCATACTTCTTTCCATCTGTAGAGATTGAACGAGACAAGTTTTTAGCTGGCATTCGTTGTACAATGTGGGATAAACCGCTAGATATTCATATCGCGCTTAATAGTTTAGTTGGAATATTAAGAGACGCTCATATACTAACTGAAAGGTCATTGTCTCCCTCAGTGAATCGTAATATTGCCATTTACGATGCATATAATTACTATTGTAAATATTATACGAACTCCTCAGATACACGTCACCTTATTGTTAGTAAAGCCTACTTTGAAAAATACATATTTGATACGTGTGGACAATATATAATTGACGATAAGTTTATCTCTTATGAGTGGTATATATTATAGAATTTAGTAAAATCTGTTTCTATTATATACATATGCAACTCTTTGAAATACCGACATTCCCATTTTATGCAATCTTTCTTCTTGTCTTGATCATTTCGGCGAACTTTCTAGCGCAACTATTTCCGTGCCGGTTTCAACAAGCATTACAAGAAAATATGTATTTAAAACATTTATTCGGTTTATTAACCCTTAATTTTTTTGTATTGCTATCGTTACCTGAATTTAGCACGTCGTTATATGAATGTCTGAAATCGTCATCGATATTATATGCGTTTTTTATGCTTATTACTAAAACAGATACAATCATATTTTATATAATCTTGTTATTACTAGGAATAAGCTATTTGCTTCAATTAAATATAGATATACTTGTCAATAAAACAGAAAAAGAAGATACTGTAGTAAATGGTGATATACAACAATCGGTTCTTCCTAAACTAGGAGAAAGTGGTCAAACGATTACCCAAGAAAACAAAACAATTAATGATATTGATTTCTATAAAAACATTACGTATTATCTTAATATCACTACAATGTTTCTAACATTGTTCGGGTTGATATTGTATTTAGGTGAAAAAAAATATGAATATAAATCTAAGTTTAATTATGT
>Ga0181604_10003939_pt1 | contig 12314 bp, 10 predicted proteins | sample 041ome_12_FD_148663 | JGI IMG/M metagenome (GOLD analysis project Ga0181604, IMG submission 148663) | Coastal salt marsh microbial communities from the Groves Creek Marsh, Skidaway Island, Georgia - 041410US metaG (spades assembly) | ecosystem: Environmental > Aquatic > Marine > Intertidal zone...
TATCATGATAGTACCGGCTGTCTTAGCGTCAATGCCAGAGGATGAGAAACGAATAATTGTATTGGACGAAGCAACATTGCTTATACCCAATGAAGGTCGTGAAGAGTATCCATTGGAATACTTGGACCCTAGAGAGAATGACTTAGAATCGGCCAAGGCCTTCTTTGCGAATTCTGATTATGATGCATTGCTTTACATTCCAACTGGCGAAAGTTGGGACCCCGATTTCATTAAAAACAACATTCTACTCTTCGGCAAAGACGATCCGAGCATCAATATGGTGCAATACCTCGACGGTGTCTTAGAAAAGCAACTCAATGAAGAAAAGCTGCTTCGCAATGGAGTGGATCCTGAAGTAGTTGCTCAAAGCATCACGCAGGTGAATATTAAAAGTTACACACTAGGCGATGCAAAAAATGAAGCCGTGCAGAGCGCTACACCGATTAAAATGGCGCTTGGATACATCGCGGGAATGATGATTTATTTTTTCATCTTCTTCTACGCCGTTCAGGTAATGCGCGGGGTTATCGAAGAAAAAACGAGCCGCATTGTTGAAGTGATCATTTCTAGCGTTCGCCCCTATCAGCTTATGATGGGTAAAATCCTTGGAATTGGTTCTGTCGGAGTGGTCCAATTTCTCATCTGGGTCATTCTATCAGGCGGTATATATTTGATTGCAAGCGCGTTCTTTTTGCCCGATTTATTGGCAAACCAAGCTGAACTAGGAGCAACAGGAGCTGCCAATGTGCAAGACGTTGAAGGCTTGGCAGTTTTCGATATGATCCGTTCTATTAATTTCCCCTTAATTCTCGGTGGATTCTTGTTTTATTTCTTCGGCGGGTATTTTCTCTTTAGTGCCATGTTTGCGGCTTTAGGCAGTGCAATTGATCAAGAAGCGGACAGCCAGCAGTTCATGCTGCCCGTAACACTCCCTATGATACTTGCACTAGTGACCGCCACCAATGTGATTCAAGAACCCAATGGCCCTCTTGCCTTTTGGATGAGTATGATTCCTTTCACCTCGCCTATTACTATGATGATCCGTTTGCCTTTTGGCATACCAATTTGGCAGGTGTTACTTAGTGGCGCTATACTCATAGGCACGTTCTTTGCCATGGTAGGATTGGCAGGTAAAATCTATCGTGTTGGAATATTAATGTATGGTAAGAAAGTTACTTGGAAAGAATTGATTAAATGGTTGAGATACTAAACGAAATAGGAACATTCCTCAGCGAATTGCTGAGTTTAGAGCTTTGGCAAAGCGATAAATTGCGCCTTAGCGTAAAGGGTGTATTGCAAGTTGTTGCTGTTCTTATGGTTGCCCGATTCTCGGTGTGGACGTTAAGTCGGACCTTGAACACCACCTTGGGGACAAACTCCATTGAGGAAGGCCGCCGGTATACAATCATTCAGATTTCGAAATACCTTATTTACACCGTAGCTTTTGTCATTGCTCTAGAGACCATTGGGGTTAAAATCACCGCCATCCTTGCTGCCTCCACTGCCCTCTTTGTCGGTTTAGGTCTTGGTCTCCAAGATGCCTTTAAAGATCTGGCCTCAGGAGTAATCATCTTGATGGAGCGCACCCTAAGTGTGGGCGATATCATACAGATGGGCGAGCAAATCGGTAAAGTAGAATCCGTTGGTTTGCGCACAACATCGGTCCGAACGCGTGATGATATTTTAGTCATCATGCCGAACCATAAGATGACCAACGAAACCGTGGTCAACTTAACTCATAGTGAAGAAACGACGAGATTCTCCGTAAAGGTTGGCGTAGCCTACGGAACAGATACCACCGTTGTGAAAGAAATTTTACATCAAATCGCGATGGATCACCCTGAAGCTGACCCCATGCATGATCCGCAGGTAATCCTCAAAGACTTTGGAGATAACGCCTTGATGTTTGAACTTTTCTTTTACACGAGAAATCTATTCTTCGTAGAGAAGATTAAGAGCGAGATTCGATTTGAAATAGACCGCAGATTTAGAGAATCACAAATCACCATACCGTTCCCACAGCGTACGGTTTGGCATATGAATACAGAAAAGAAATAGTCCATGAGCCGCATTTTGATCATTGAAGATGAAGACGGTATCCGTCGCGTACTAAAGAAAATCCTATTGGAAGAAAATTCCGATCATGACGTTCATGAAGCATCGGATGGCAAGGCCGGTATTGAGGCCTTTGGCGACGGGAATTGGGATCTAGTTTTCTGTGATATCAAGATGCCTCAGATGGATGGCATTGAGGTCTTGGCACGAATGATGGCCATCAGCCCCGAGGTACCCGTCATCATGATTAGCGGCCACGGCGACATTAACACTGCGGTTGACTGTCTTAAAAAAGGAGCCTTTGATTACCTCCCAAAACCACCTGATTTGAATCGACTCTTGAGTACCGTACGAAATGCTTTGGACAAGAAGAATTTGGTTCAGGAGGTGCAAACGCTTAAAAAGAAAGTGAGCAAGAGGTACACCATGGTTGGCGATAGTGCGGGCATGGGAGAGTTGCGAGGCTTAATCGAAAAAGTTGCACCTTCGGAAGCACGCGTATTGATTACCGGTCCGAACGGGAGTGGGAAAGAATTGGTCGCCCACCACATTCATGAGAAAAGCGAACGAGCAAGTCAAGCTATGGTAGAAGTGAATTGCGCTGCCATACCATCAGAATTGATTGAAAGTGAACTTTTCGGCCATAAAAAGGGCGCCTTTACTGGAGCTCAAAAAGACCGCAAAGGAAAATTTGAATTGGCCCATGGCGGGACTTTATTCCTAGATGAGATCGGAGATATGAGCTTGAGTGCTCAAGCGAAGGTCCTTCGTGCATTGCAAGAACATAAAATCACCCCCGTAGGTGGTGATCGAAGCATTAAAGTTGATGTTCGCGTGCTCGCAGCTACCAATAAAGACTTGCGCAAAGAAATCGAAGAAGGCCGATTCAGAGAAGATTTGTACCACCGTTTGAGCGTCATCGTTATTGAGGTTCCTGGTCTTAACGACCGCAAGGACGATATACCGGCTTTGGCCGAGCACTTCCTCAACAATGTAGCCAGTGAATATGGTGCCGCACAGAAATCATTGAGTGCTGGCGCCATTGCTGCATTGCAAGATTATAATTGGACGGGAAACATCCGCGAGTTCAGAAATGTCATGGAGCGATTGCACATTCTAGGAGGTGAGGAGATTTCACAAGAAGATGTGATGAAGTTCGCGCATAAATAAGCGTACTTTTGCAGGGTAAACAAATCAGCTATGGATTTCCCTAAATTCTTGGTCGCAGACAATACCGATCTACCCGAAGCAGTGTTCATCGTACACACTGAATTCCCAGCATTCGTGCTCAACCTTGAGAATGATGAAGTGAAATGGTTGGATGATATTGGTGATGAAAGCGAAGGTGATTTAACAAAGACCTTAGAAGGCCTCATTGCTGAAGCTGAAGACTTCTATTCAAGAGAGGTAGAGCGCTACAACCTCTAAGCCGAATGGGCTACAGTTGGAGCACTTACCGCGCCCAGTATGGCGTAAGCATTAAATTGGCATATCCTGTAATGGTAGGTCAACTTGGACAAATCCTAGTCTCAGTTGCCGACTCCATTATGGTAGGAAAGTTCCTTGGAACCATTCCTTTGGCTGCCATCTCATTGGCCGTTTCCATTCTTATTATCCCTATGGTTTTTGCTATTGGGGTTGCCTTTGGCTTAACCCCACTTGTAGCTGGAGCGGATGGTAAAGAGGATCCAGCCGAAGCCGTGAAGTATTTCAAGAACGGATTAGTACTGAATTCCATTTTGGGATTATTGGTCTATGGTGTTCTGGCAATTTTTGCCCAATTCGCCCATTTGCTTGGACAAGACGAGCGCGTGGTAAGCGAGGCCATGCCCTATTTACACATTGTAGGATTTTCCATTGTTCCAATGATGGCCTTCTTCGCATTCAAGCAATTTGCAGAAGGCCTTAGCGATACAAAGGCTGGGATGCGCGTGAGTTTAGTGGCCAATTTGCTCAATATCCTCCTGAATTATCCATTGATTACTGGATGGGGACCATTCCCTGAACTGGGCTTAGCCGGAGCGGCAGTATCTACTTTGGGTACGCGCTTCCTCATGGTTGCCGGCATGGCCATTTATATCAGAAGGCACAAAAAATTTGAGTCGTATTGGAAACATTGGCGATCTACAAGCATCACTTGGAGTTCTATTAGAGAGATACTTGCCATTGGGGTTCCAAGTGGGCTCCAATTGGTTTTCGAGGCGGGCGCTTTTGCCATGAGCGGCGTGATCGTCGGAATGATTGGTCCCATTCAACAAGCCGCACATCAAATCGCGCTAAATATTGCTTCGGTGAGCTACATGATGGTTAGTGGACTGGGGGCTGCTGCCACTATTCGTGTGGGCAATCAACTCGGAAAAAGGGACATCCCTATGTTGCGTCTCGCGGGTCAAAGTTTGTTCCACATGACCTTAGCAATGATGTTTGTGACAATGATATTACTCATTGCATTGCGTAATGTTTTACCCGAATTCTACAGTTCTGATCCTGAGGTGCTGCAGTACACTGCTGTGCTGATGATTGCGGCAGGAATTTTCCAGCTACCTGATGGCCTTCAAGCGACTACGTTGGGCGCACTTCGTGGTGTGCAAGATGTGAACATCCCTACCGTTATTGCCTTTATTGCCTATTGGGTAATTGCTGTTCCTACTTGTTATTACCTCGGAGTAACGCGAGGTATTGGACCATTAGGGGTTTGGATCGGATTAACGGTAGGTTTGCTTTTAGCCTCAGTGGCCTTGTATTGGCGATTCCAATACAAGGTTCGACGCATTTCCTAAAAGGCTAGGCAGCAATTCCTGCACGTTTTAAGAGCGCATCCACTTTCGGGTCGCGCCCTCTAAAATTGCGGTACAACTCATCCGGTGCAACCGTTCCTCCACTGCTGAGTATTACTGCAAAATCACGCGCTACGGATTCATTAAAGATGCCTTCCTCTTCGAAACGTTCAAATGCGTCCGCATCCAAAACTTCAGCCCATTTATAACTGTAGTACCCTGCGCTGTAGCCACCTTGGAAAATGTGACTAAAGGCTGTACTGGTTACGGTGCCTGAGAGAGACGGGAACAATGCCGTTTCCTTTGTAGCCGATTCCTCATGCGCTTCTACGCTACCCGAAAAAGGTTCCGTGCGGGCGTGCCAGCTAAGGTCCAAGTATCCAAAGTTGAGTTGGCGTAAGGTCATGTATCCTTCTAGGAAGGTTTGGCTTTCTTTGATTTTATCAATGTACTCTTGAGGCAATACTTCGCCCGTCTCGTAGTGCTTTGCAAAAATTGCCAGGGCCTCGGGTTGGTAGCACCAATTCTCCATGATTTGCGACGGAAGCTCAACGAAATCCCAATACACGCTGGTTCCTGTCAATGACGGGTAGGTGCCTTGCGCCATCATTCCGTGCAAGGCATGTCCAAACTCGTGAAACAATGTGGTCACCTCGTTAAAGGTCAATAGCGAAGGCTTGGTAGCCGTGGGCTTCGTAAAGTTGCAGACGATACTGATGTGTGGACGTATTCCCTGACCATTTCTAGTACTCATGCTGCGGTAGCTGGTCATCCAAGCACCTGCACGTTTGCCTTCTCGCGGGAAGAAATCGGCATAAAACAAACTCAGGAATTCCCCATTGGCATCAAAGACTTCGTAGGCATCTACGTCGGAGTGGTATACGGGGATGTCCGATCGCAGAACGAATTTGAGACCGAATAATCGGCCCGCAACTTCAAATGCCCCTTCCAATACATTTTCCAGCTTGAAATACGGCTTGAGCGCTTGATCATCCAAGGACAGCTTTGACTTCTTGAGTTTCTCAGACCAATAGCTAAAGTCCCAAGCATTCAATGGCAACTGGGCACCTTGTGTTTCTGCAAAAGCACTGACCTCAGCCACGTCTTTTTGAGCAGCCGGAGCAGCCACGCCTTTTAAGTGATCTAGAAATTCCATCACCGTTTCCGGAGTTTTTGCCATTCGCTTACTCAACGTCAAAGCGGCATGACTTTCAAAACCCAATAGCTTGGCTCGCTCTAATCGGAGGTTGACCAAATGGGTGACCACCTCCTCATTATTGTATTCGTTAGACCCCGCCCCCCGAGAAGCATAAGCGGTATAGAAGTGTTTTCGCAAATAAAGTGAATCCGCATATTTCATTACGGCGATGTAGGTAGGCATGTCAAGACCAAGTATGTAGCCTTCTTTTCCTTTTTGACGAGCCGTTTGAGCTGCTGCATCTATTTCATCTTGAGGAAGTCCCCTTAATTCCGCTGCATCTGTACAATGGTATTCAAACGCCTGTGTTTCACCTAATACATGTTCACCAAACTTCAAGCTTAGGGTGCTGAGTTCTTCATTCAAAGATTTTAATCGTTCACGGTCTTCACCTTGCAATAAGGCACCATTGCGCACATAACCTTCATAGGTTTCCTTCAACAATCGTTGTTGCTCCCCATTTAAGTTGCTTTGATCAAGTTCAAAGACCGATTTAATTCGAAGAAATAATGGTTCGTTCAGCAAAGTCTGACTACTAAAGGCCGTCAACTTCGGTGAAAACGTGCGAGCGATCTCCTGAATCTGTGTATTCGTTTCCGCACTGTTCAAGTTGAAAAAGCAGCTACTTACTAAGTTGAGTTCTTCGGTACAAAACTCCAAAGCCTCAATGGTGTTTTCAAAGGTTGGTTCCTCAGGATTGCCTACTATAGCAGCCTGGCGTTCCTCGCTTACGCTAATCCAATGGTCCAAAGCGGGCAAAAAGTGCTCCGGTTGAATTTTATCAAAGGCTAAACTGCCATGAAGGTTTTGAGGAAAATCGATCAGTGGATTCATAGTAGGGATGTGCTATTTTCTATTCCAAATATACTTTGTAGATGGCGCATTCCCTACCTTTGAGTGATGGGAAAACAGCGAGTAAATTGGGCACTTAGCGGCATGACTTGCGCGGGTTGCGCGCACAGCGCTCACACGATTGCACAAGCCACTCCGGGTATCTTAGATGTCCAGGTCCGCTATGCCAGTGGTTCGTTCAAAGCGACCATTGATGAGGAGGTGCTCGACCTCAAAGCGCTTTCTAAAAACCTGCAGGCTGCAGGTTATGGCTTAACTACATCTTACTTGAGTCCCCAAGAACGCATTGCCGCCCAACAAAACAGTTTAAAACGCAAGCAAGGTGAACTACTCCTTGCCACCGTTTTTGCTTTACCGCTCCTAGTTGTGGGCATGATGCACCTTCATGAACGTTGGGCAATAGGTCTGCAAATCTTCTTGGCAATAGGCGTCAGCGGTTATTTTGGCCGATTCATTCATAAAAAAGCCTTTCAACTCGCCCTTCGTGCCAGCACGAACATGGATACTTTAGTGAGCTTAGGTTCCTTAGTGGCATTGTTTTATTCACTCGTCTCTTTGGCCTTGGGACACCATGATCAATTGTATTTCGAAAGTGCGGGGTTGATCATTTATTTCATACTTATTGGAAAGTATCTCGAAGACCGAGGTAAACTTTCTAATAGTACGGCATTGTCCGAATTGGTCGCACTGCAACCACAAGAGGCCCTGTTGATCGAGGACGGTAAGGAACGACGAGTGTCCGTGGAAACCCTTGAGTTGGACCAAGTGATTCGGATTCAACCGGCAGAGCGTGTACCCGTTGACGGTATCGTGCTTGAGGGACATAGCACCATTGATGAGAGCACCTTTACCGGAGAGCCTATTCCGGTAGAAAAATTTAAAGGGACCAAAGTTTTCGCGGGGACGCTGAATGGCGACGGCGGGTTGATTGTAATGACTACCCACACGGGAAGATCAAGCGCGCTAGGCGGTATTATCGACGCAGTAGTTGATGCACAGGGCACGGCGGCACCCATTGAAGCTTTGACCGACCGCATTTCAAAAATCTTTGTTCCCGCCATTCTCATACTCAGCCTATTTACCGGCTTGGTGTGGCATTTCGGATTTCACAACCCAAAGGCACTGGTCTTTGCAATTGATGTATTGGTTATCGCTTGTCCTTGTGCATTGGGCTTGGCAACTCCGCTTGCAGTGGTTGCAGCAACGGGTATTGGCAGCAAAAACGGGTTACTCATTAAAAATGCGGCTGCTTTGCAGATCGCTCAAGAACTGAAATTTGCCATTCTGGATAAGACAGGTACCTTAACCATTGGCCGCCCCATAACCACATCACTGCAATGGCAAGCAGAAACAATGGAAGACTTGCTCTATGCATTAAATGAAAAAGGTACACATCCACTGAACTCGGCACTCCTCAATCACCTCGAAGTGCCCGCTTCGCCCGTTCAAGTCAAGCGCTTCAAGGCTATTCCTGGGAAAGGAGTTCAAGGGAAGATTGAAGGTGTTCAATGGTATTTAGGCTCTGGCCGATTCTTCCAAGAAACAACCGGTCAACAGCCTCCTACTGTAGCCCAAACGCATACGCTACTCTTCAACGAGCAATCCCTTGCTGCCATTATTTGTTTCGAAGACCGCATCCATCCGGATGCCCCCGCATTAATCAAGATGCTCCACGACCGCGGCATTGAACCTATCATTGCCTCGGGCGACATTTCCGCCTCCGTCGCTGAAACCGCCTCCGCCCTCGGCATCACCACATTCAAAGGTGAAATGCAACCTTCAGACAAAACAGACTTCGTTAAGTCTTATCAAGCTAAGGGACGAACCTTAATGATTGGCGATGGTATAAATGACAGTATTGCCCTAAATGCAGCAGATATTGGTGTATCCATGGCACATGGAACAGCTGTTGCACAAGAAAGTGCAGATGTTGTATTAACCCGTGAGGGATTACCTCAATTGGCGCAATACTTCAAACTAAGTTCAATCACAATGAGTACCATCAAGGGGAACCTTTACTGGGCCTTCGGATACAATCTAGTTGCCATTCCTGTTGCGGCTGGATTGTTCTCGGGCGCATATGGATTAGAATTAACCCCGATGATGGCAAGTATTGCCATGAGTTTTAGTAGTTTAGGCGTAGTAGCGAATTCACTACGAATGCATAGAAAACCCCTATCAAAATGACCATAAATTCAAAAATCAATTGTGGCGGTTGCATCGCCAAAGTAAATAGCGATCTCAACGAACTCTTAGGCGAAGGAAATTGGAGTGTAGATACTTCCCTTCCTAATAAGCCATTGACCTTTTCAGATGAAATTGATGTGGACGATGTCCTGGATGTTCTTGAGAAGCACAACATGATCGCGGAATAATGCACATAGCCTTTTTGGCACGAAAAACCCTGTTTTCTCAGCCAGGAGGCGATACAGTGCAGGTGGAGCAAACGGCCTCCGCCCTCACCCGCTTGGGACATACCACCAGTATAATATTGGCGGGACAACCCCTGCCTGCCAACATTGACATTCTGCATGGCTTTAACCTAATTCGGCCTGCAGATGTACTGCCCTACTTTTTAAAATTCAAGGGTAGAAAGGTCTTGAGTTCCATCTATGTAGATTATAGTCTCGCAGACGCACAGCGATTCCCAATCCTATTTAAGTTCGTGGGTAAACACGGACTAGAATACATCAAGACGGTTGGACGGGCGACAAATGGATCCGACCGGTGGCCGCGTTTTCGTTATGTGCTCTTCGGACAAAAACGAAGTGCCAAGCGACTGTTAGCGGCAACAGATGTACTCATCACCTCATCACAGAGCGAAGCCGAGCGCATACAAGCTGATTTCGGCGCAATCAAAAACCAACGGACCATTCCATTGGGCATCGCATCGGAGTTTCTCGCTCCGCCTTACGATACGGAGCGCCAGGGCATCCTTGTATTGGGTCGTTTGGAATGGCTGAAGAACCAGAAGACCGTCATTGAATGGGCGAGTAAAGAAAATTGGCCCATGACTATTATCGGGGATGCCAATAAAAACCAACCGGGCTACTTTGCACAATGCCAAAAGGTTGCAGGGCCGACTATCCACTTCCGACCGTATGCAACCGGCGACGAACTGCTCCATGAACTGCAACGCCACAAAGTCCTACTCATCCCTTCGCATTTTGAAAGCTTTTCATTAGTGGGCTGGGAGGCCGCTGCCCAGGGCATGAACGTCCTATTTAACGATGTGGCTGATATGAAAGAAACGCTAGCCCCTATCGGCACTGCATTGGATTTCTCCAACGCCCAAACTGCAATACAAGCCATACAGGCAGCCTTGGACGATCCTTCGGAGCAAAAAAAATCCCAAGAACTACTCGAAAGCAGATCTTGGGATCAAATTGTGAAACAAATTCTTGAGGCCTACGCCTAATTATCTGTTCTGCATTTCCTTTTCAAAGGTCTCCTTGAACTTCTCATAGTTGTAATCCACCATGATCTTATCGTTCTTGCTCAAGGCCTTGTAGTAGTCTTTAACAATCTTATCACCGTCCAATTCAATTGCGATGTAGTAACGGAATTTATTGCCTTCTGTCAATTGAGTTACTCGATCACAAACCACGACTGCACCACTAAGGCGCTCATCAATGATTGTTCTTGAGTTCTCTTCAAAACGCTCCAACACTTCCTCAACATTGTTGACTTCCATGCTCTTCACGTAGTTATCAGAAACCACTTTCATCGTACTATTGACCATTCCAGCAAGCTCGGTACGTGCATTGCTCAATGCCTTTTTCTTGGCCACATTCATATCCGCACTTTCGCCGAAGCTGTAAACGCGGAAAGTTTTGTTGTCGCTCTTAAACTCTGAACAAGGCAATACTTGCTCCACTTCGCCCTTGGGCACTTTAGTTTTTGAACCACAGCTCGCAAGCAATAAGCTTGCACTTACAGCTGCAACAAATAGTACGCTCGCTTTCATAGTAAACGGTGTTAAATAGTTTTAGGTAGGTTAAGGTACGGAGTCCTTACTTATAGGAAACCAAAAGGTGTGCCAAAAATTTACTTGCGTCTACGGGCCGATTGTTTTTCGCGCTCCTCCTCAAAAAATACAAGGGCCTTTTCCACCTGAAGGTCTACATTTTTAATGCGGTTTGTTGAGTGGCAAATGGTTCGCTTTCGACCGTCCGTTAAACGTTCCCATACCTCCGCGATAATTGCATCTTGGGCAATTAAGGCTTCCAATACTTCAGGCACCTCCACACCCAGCGGGTTTGGATCTTCGAAGATTTCAATAGCGACCTTCTCTCCTGCCATCAGATTGAGGTTTTTCATGTGTGTTTTACTAACCATCATGCAGCGAATACCTGGAGAATGGGTATTCAGCCCGCATTGAATATCTCCTTGGCCGTTGATGCGGAGAACTACACGAGTGCGGTGCTTTTTTGGAAAATTGGCTACCACATCATTTGAAATACAAACCACGTGATGCGGCATGTTCGGAAACATTCGATCAATAAAGGTAGTTTCGCTGTGCAGCAACTTCATTACCAGGGAGAGGTAAAGGCCGTATCGGTGAGGAAATCCGTATCGGTGAAGGTATTCAAGAAGTCGAGCAAGCCTTGCTTTTGCGCATCGGACCAATTCCGCCCTACTCCAGCAGCCTTCATATTTGGATCTATTGTCGGGCTAGGATGGCCGCCCATGTTGTAAAATTCGATGACCTCAGCGAGCGTTTGGAACCTTCCGTCGTGCATGTAAGGAAAACTGTATTCCACATTGCGTAAGCTCGGAATCTTGAACAATCCTCGATCATCAGCATCGCCCGTGACGGCTTCACGGCCATCGCCTACATCGTAGGTGCTGTCTAAGCCGTTGTTCGTAAACTGCAAAAGTCCAAAAGAACCCATTTGGTAGCCTGTCGCGGCTAAACCGTGGCAGTGGAAACAATCGCCTTGTTCGTTATTGTAGATGTCAAAGCCGAGTTGTTCACTTGCCGTAAACGTATAGTTGCCCTCGAGGTATTGGTCAAACTTACTGCTCCCCGAAATCATTGTGCGAATGAATTGGGCCAAGGCCTTCGCCGCATTGTCTTGATTGATGGAACTCTCGCCAAAGGCCTCCTCGAAAAGCTTCACATATTTTGCGTCTTGTTCCAATTTTTCAATGACATCCGGCCAGGTTTCATGCATCTCAATGGGGTTAATGACCGGTTCAAGGACCTGCTCTTCCAAGCTAGTCGCACGGCCATTCCAGAAAAAGAATTTCTGCCAAGCCATATTAGTCAAGGTCATGGCATTCATCTCACCAGCGATTCCATCAATACCCGTGCTGTATTGGAACGGTTCGGAAAAGTTGCTTTCCTGCAAGTGACAGCTCGCACAGTTCTGCGTATTATCTCCAGATAGGCGCTCGTCAAAAAACAGGTGACGACCGAGTCTGACACC
>Ga0181604_10003947_pt1 | contig 12305 bp, 8 predicted proteins | sample 041ome_12_FD_148663 | JGI IMG/M metagenome (GOLD analysis project Ga0181604, IMG submission 148663) | Coastal salt marsh microbial communities from the Groves Creek Marsh, Skidaway Island, Georgia - 041410US metaG (spades assembly) | ecosystem: Environmental > Aquatic > Marine > Intertidal zone...
TGATTGATGCCATCCTGCTCGGAGCGCTCGTCATTCACGGTTTGCAACCGGGACCGTTTCTCTTCGAGAACAACCCGCAAACTGTTGGCGTGATTATGGCGACGATGTTGTTCGCGAATGTCTACATGTTCGGTTTTTTGTGGTTGTTTGCGAAACGCCTGGCGGGACTGGCGTCGTTGCCCCGCTTTATTCTCCTGCCTGTCATTCTCACATTTTGTGTCGTCGGTTCTTATGCGCTGGCAAATCGGATGTTCGATGTCTGGGTGATGCTGGGCTTTGGATTGGTCGGCGTTTTGATGGATCGCTGGAAGATTCCCGCTGCTCCATTCGTCATCGGGTTTGTCTTAGGACCGATTGCCGAAGAGCATCTCTCGTCTGGACTGATGGAATCGGGAGGCAGCTATCTGCCCTTAGTCACACGACCGATCTCGCTGACATTTTTGATCTTGGCTATCTGTCTATTGTTCTGGTCGGTTCGTGGAGTTCTGAGACAAGCAGTAGAAACACCAGCCGAAGGTCTCAGTGAAACCGATGAATAAAAGATTGAACGTGGCCAATTCGATCAACGCAAGAAGTACCAGGCGATTCCGGCGGCTGCCGACACGAGTACCACAGAGAGAATCATAATCCCTCGCAAGTTTGATTTTTTCTGAGTCGGGTCGGGTTGTTTGGGATCGAGAATTCGGAAGCGATGATCGAACGAGATCACAATTTCATCGCCGTGCCACAACATTTGTTGTGAAACTTTCTTGCCGTTGACCTGAACGCCGTTTGTGCTGTTCAAGTCGGCAATGGTCCACCATTGCCCCTCTCGACGCAGTTCACAATGTTGCGACGACACATCAGCCGCGGCAATTGTGAAATCGCACGAAGCATCTCGACCAATGACAAAACGGTCTTGAGAGAGACTCAAACGATGATTGTGTTCCACATCAACCAATACGGCCAGCGCGTCATTCTGTGGCAAAATATTTTCTGCCAGCTTGCCCGCATCTGCGGATGCGTCGGGGAGAACCTGCGGAGCTTGAATGACGTGCAGCGGGTTGGTTTCTGATTCGATCTGCGTTTCCAGAATTTCGGCACGTTGATGGGCGACTTATGCGATTTCGCTGACGGTGGCTGCCTTGGAAGAAAGTCGCGGCTGCGGACGGCTGGGATGTTCGCTGAGAGATTTTTCCCGCGCCTGTTTGACTCGGCGTCGGATGGCGCCATTCACGCTGAAGTCGAGCGGTTTGGACTCCGCTATAGGTGTCAGCCATTGAATCAATTCATTCATCGACTCGAATCGATTATCGGGATTTTTCTTCAACAACTTTTCGACAATCGCCGCGACACGATTCGGGATCTCGGGGACAATCGACTTGACCGTGGGAGCTTTCTCTTGTCGGTGTGCCCGAATTTTCTCCACACCGTTCGGCTTTACAAAGGGAAGCCGACCCGTCAGTAGATAAAACATTGTGCAACCGAGACTATACTGATCGGATTGTGGCGTGGCCGTTTGTGCGTCAACGGATTGCTCGGGAGGAATGTAATCGGGAGTCCCGATACAATCGTGGCCAAAGATCATGGAGAGCGAAAATTCGGAATCGGCTTGACCGGGAAGCAGCGCCAAACCGAAGTCGAGCAGCTTCACTTCACCGTTTTTCGTGATCAGCAAGTTCTCAGCCTTCACGTCACGATGGATGATCCCCAAATCGTGAGCGTATTGAAGCGCAATGGCCGCTTGCCGCATATAATCACAAACCTGCGGCCAGGGGATTGGCCCCTTCAATGCCAGCAGTTCAAGAAGATTGATTCCGCTGATAAACTCCATCGCCAGATAACAAATCGCGCCGGTGTCATGAAACTCAATCGTCCGCACAATATGTTGATGTTGTAATTGCTGTCCGGCATCGGCCTCCAGCTTCAATCGCAATAACATGCCGGTTTCGTGTCGATACTTTTCATTCAACACTTTCAGTGCGACAAGTTCTTTAGACTCAATCTCCTCTGCGAGATACAGCCGACCCATCCCGCCAAATCCGAGCAACTCAAGTACCCGGTAATGATCGATGACCAAACCACGAGCTCGTCCTGATAATAATTGCTCGGCCTGATAGCGGGTGATCTTCCCTTGTTTGATTAAACAGCGCGCAATCTCGGTGGGGTCTTCGATGTCGATCAAATGGTACTCGTCCACAGCAGTGCGCAACTCGACCGGAGAAAGCAAATTGCTTTTGGCAAGCAGAGTCAGGAATTGATCACGATGAGTGACAAGCATGGCGAATGCCGTTAGGAAAAGACTTACACCATTATAGAGTCAGTTTTGCAGAACTCTACCGTAATTTGGCCAGAAAGTAGGCAGAAGCCCCGTTGCACAAGGGCTTTCCTGTCAGCGAAATACCGATAGTGGGTCGGTCATATCCCGATTTAGTCGCGTTCAGGCAGCCGCAGGATGCCGGGGAACCAAGATGGGGCCCGGCTGGGCTAGTTCATATAGATAGGTCAGGCGGCCCACTCGAATCGATGTTTCCCACAGTTCTCTATAATACGGAAAAAACCAGGAAGCCGAAGCAGGGCTTAATCTCAAGACTGCCGCCAACCAGCGAAGTCGACGTTGATGACGTTGAATGATCTGGGGGACTTTTTCGGGAGTCTCGCGATACCATTGCCATTCTTCGCACAGATATTTTTCATCGTGGGGAGGAAAGTGATGATTGCCGTGGCATTCATGGAAACCATAAACTTTTAATTCGGCCATCAATGTTTTGAGATGGGGTTGATTGTAATGTGCGACAACAGATTCGTCCGCATATCCGAATGTCTTTCCGAGGTTTCGTAATCTTTGCCCCAACATCAATTCGCTAAAGTGACCATACTCAGTCGGAAACCCGCCAACCTCGTTCCAAGAGTCTCGATCAACTAAAAATCCGCGCACCGAAATTTTTGACCGAGTCCCCTCTTTCCAATTCTCGACATCGATGTCAAACAGACGCTGTTCCATCTCGGCAAACTTGTTGGCATTCGCCCCCGTGCTGTTACTGTTCAGACAATCAAAGCCCTGAGTCTCTGCCGCTTCAATGGCTTTCTCGACACATGTGGGTGTGGCAAAACAATGGCACTCCGTCAGGTAGAGGTACTTGCCTGAAGAACCTTCGATGCCAGCGTTATACAACGCATGGTCTGTATACTCATCACAAAAGACGATGCGAACATCTGGGTACGCAGTTGTGATTACCTCAAGCTCGGGAGCCGATTCCAGACAGGCCACGATGACTTCATAACTACCTTTTTTGAGTGTTTGCTCGTGAAATGTCTGCAGGCATTTCATGTATTGTCCCCGATGGTCAATCAGGGGAATGATAATAGAGACCAGTAAATTGTGATCCGGCATGGTCAGCCAGTATGTCTGGAGTGAAGATTGTTTTGTCCGCGATTTGCGCACGATCCGTTACAGGGGAGAAGCCTAGGAAATATCCCCGTTTACGGCAATACGGAGTCAATTTGATCACATATCAACCTGAGGGAATTCACCTCAATACGCCATGTCCTTTAGAGTGAGGCGCGGGTAGGGATCGAACATGGATGACGCGGACCAAACGGATTGTTACGGAATCGAAAAAAGTTTGACGCCAAGGCGGTATGAGACAAAGAAACGCAAAGGGTAACTCACTCCCCTAACAATTCCTTCAACTTTGCGTCGGCTGCTTTTTCGGCTTCTGCCATCACATCTTTGATCATGACCGGTTTGCCGCCCTGGCGTTTGCTTTCGTCGGCAGCCGACATGAACGCATAGATATCCAGCGTCTCTTCGGGATCAACGGGAACGTCTCCCGACTTGAAGAACTTGATCACTTCAATCAGTAAGGGTTCGTAACCAGCGAAGCCGCCAATCTGATCGACACCTTTTTCTCCAAATGCGGTACCGCCATATCCTTTACCACCCGCCCGAATACCGCGGAAGGTGCCGATGCGCTTGTCGTTCCAAATTCCCGTCACCACATCGAAATCGGGAGTTGTCGAACGGCTGACCGATTCGACGCCGGGGCCCATCACAGTGAAGAGCGTTTCGACGCCGTGAATCCCATACCAGTACAAATCGGGATGTGTCTCTTCCAGAGAACAGGGAGAGTAGGCATCGCAGCCGGTAATTTTACCGAGTTTGCCGTTGCGGAGTTCCTGTGCGTTGGGAGTGAAACGTAATGAGGAAGAGGAGAAGACGGGGATATCAAACTTCTTGGCCGCTTTGAAAATGGCGATGGCGTCCGAAAGTGAGCCGGCAATCGGCTTGTCGATAAAGACTGGCTTGCCCGCTTTGAGGCAAGGGAGTAATTGTTCGAGGTGCGGACGACCGTCATTTGTCTCTAACAGCACTGCATCGACCTTGGTCAACATTTCTTCGATGCTGGGGACAATTTCGACACCCATTTCGGAAAGGGTTTTGACGTAACCTTCCACACGACTGGTGCTCGATTCAATATCGGGAGAGCCTTTGGGATAGGCGGCAACAATGCGGCAGTTCGCGAATTCCGGCTTGGGAGTCTCCGCATTGATGGATTTCGTGAATGCGATGACGTGAGAAGTATCGAGTCCGATGATGCCGATGTTGAGCATGTCCTCTTTCTTTTCTTCCTTGGGTTCGTCGATCATGGCGAGTGCTCCGGGAACTGCACTTAACGGCCCGGAGAGATTCCAGACGGAGAGGGTTTCATCGCTACTGCCGACTGCGAGTGTTTTTCCATCGGGATGCAACGAAACCGAATTGATTTTGTCTTCGTGAGCCTCGATGCGTCCAATTTCATCACCCGACTCTCGCAGCCAGATCGAGACATCATTCTTCCCTTTGGCGCGACCTCCTCCTCCACTGATGGCAATCATGCCGTTGTCGATCATAATCACACTATTCACAGGACGCGCTTGCCCCGCGTAAAAACCGAGCGCCTTCTGAGTGGCGACATCGTAGACGTTCACTTTTTCGTCGAGCCCACCGGTCAGTAAAAACTTACCATCTTTGGAGAATGTCGCGGTGAAGGCAGCGCGTTCGTGATCGACCAAGTCGGCGAGTAATTCTCCCGACTCGGCATTCCAGAGTTTGACTTCTCCCGGACGGGTGACACGATTTTCATCACCGGCGACTGACGCGAGATATTTGCCGTCAGATGACACAGCCACTCCGTGAACAGGATAGCCGTGACCTTCAAGCGTGCGGATCAACTTCTGGTCAGGCAACGAGACCTGATGGATTTTTTCTCCTTCGGTGGATCCGACGATCCATTGTCCTTCAGGATGAAAGGCGACGCCCGTCACATAGCCGAGCGGCTTACCGGGGAGGACGGTCGGCTTGAGATCGGGAATCGAATAGAGAGCCCAGTCTTGATAATAGCCGACTGCAAGTTGTGGTTTCTGGGGATGCCAAGCGAAGGATTTGACATCACCGGCGGGGATGGCGACTTTTTTGATCAGTTCATAGTTTTGTGTGTCGTAGAGGTGAAGTTCTTCATAGGAACCAGCTGCCAGATATTTGCCGTCCGGGGAGTAAGAGACGCTCATCACGCCATCCGGGAAGCCACTTATTTTGGCGACTTGCTTGGCGGGAAGCTTTTTGAGATCAGGACCTTGGGCGGAAGCCGTTGCTTGGGACCAGATCAGTAAAGTGAACGCTGCCAGAAACAGTCGAACAGAAGAAACCATAGAATCTCGTAACATGAGTCAGCCTTTGAGTTTTCAGGAAGACGAGCTGAATTGATTATCGAGCCCGACCGTCGAGGTTGCAACCACCGTTTTCGAGGATAAGCCGGCTTTCTTTCAGGTCGTCGGTTCTGGAAATGCATCGTCAATCGGGTTACGCTGATAGGATGTAGAAATGACTGTTCGATTTTCCATCCTGAAAATGATTCCCACCACACATGACCACTTTGCTCATCGCCGTTGGCGCATTCGCCGGATATCTGGTTGCCTACCACACTTACGGTCGCTGGCTGTCGCAGAAGATCTTCAACATCGACCCCGAGGCAGAAGTTCCCAGCCATCAATTGCGCGATAACGTCGACTTCGTACCGACCAAAAAAGAAGTTATCTTCGGACATCACTTTACCTCCATTGCGGGAACCGGTCCGATTGTCGGTCCGGCCATTGCAGTCTTCTGGGGTTGGCTGCCTGCGCTGTTGTGGGTGTTGCTCGGCTCGATTTTTATCGGTGCCGTACATGACTTCGGTGCGTTGGTTGTCTCGTTGAGAAATCGCGGACAGACGGTCGGTGAAGTCGCGGGACGATTGATCAATCCCCGCGCGAGATTGCTGTTTCTGTTGATTCTGTTTTTTGCACTGACCATCGTGTTGGCCATTTTTGGACTGGTCATCGCGATTATTTTCAAGATGTATCCGTCATCCGTGCTCTCCGTTTGGTTGGCTATGCCAGTCGCCATGTTTGTTGGAATCTGGGGTTATCGAAAAGGGGGATCCTTTTTGATTCCATCTCTGCTGGCTTTGGTAGTTCTGTACGGAGCCGTCTACATCGGAGCCGAAGGATTTACGATCGAGTTTCTGCAACCAAATGTGGAATCGAATCTCGTTGACTTTTCCATCAGCGGTAAGACTTTGATTTCGGGTTTGCCTTTCGTTAACCCGATTATTGCCTGGACTATCATCTTGATGGTGTATTGTTTTATTGCCTCGGTCTTGCCGGTCTGGTTGCTTTTGCAGCCTCGTGATTTTGTGAACTCTCATCAGTTGCTAGTTGCTCTATTTTTGCTTGTGGCGGGAATTGGTGTCGCGGGATTTTCCGGGCAAGCTGATCTGGCAGCAAGTACTCCTGCCGTGATTGCCACCTCGGATCTTCCCGCTCATACTCCTCCCATTCTACCGTTTCTGTTCATCACGATCGCTTGTGGAGCGTGCAGCGGTTTTCACTGCCTGGTAAGCAGCGGAACCACCAGCAAACAGATTGATAATGAACAGGACGCTCAGTATGTCGCCTATGGTTCGATGTTGTTGGAGGGGGGCTTGGCGGTCATTGTGATTCTGGCCTGTACCGCCGGTGTAGGGATGGGGCATTTCACACTGCAAAGTGATAACACCTATTTACAATCAACCAACGCGGATGGAACTCTGATGATTGGGCATGATGCCTGGGCTGCAAAATACGATCCCCAAGGAGATTGGAAAAACTTCAAACTTCCAAACACGGTGGGAGCATTCGTCGAAGGAGGAGCCAACTTTCTGTCTGCATTAGGAATTCCATTGCGGTTGGCAATTGCCATCATCGCCACGCTAGTTGCATGTTTTGCGGCTACAACACTCGACACGGCCACTCGCCTGCAGAGATATGTAGTCCAGGAATTGGGATCCACGTTCAAGCTTGCTCCATTGTCTAACAAATATTGTGCCACTGGTCTGGCCGTTGGGTTTGGGTTATTGGTGGCTATGATGCCTGGCCCTGCACCGGCAGGTCAATCAGGAGTCCCCGGACAAGGAGGGTTAATTCTGTGGCCTTTGTTTGGTGCCGTGAATCAATTACTGGCTGGGCTCGCTTTCATGGTGACCACCTTTTATCTATGGCGACGAAAGAAGCCCGTTTTCTTCATTGTCCTGCCGATGTTGATGATGTTATTTATGCCTGCCTGGGCCCTGCTCTATCAAATGTTTGCACCTGAATCGGGGTGGTATCACACAGGTCAACATCTTCTACTCGGGTTTGGAGCAGCGATTCTTACTCTGCAAGCGTGGATGATCGTGGAAGGATTGCTCATCTGGCCGAAAGTCAAAGGAGTCATGGAAGATCCACTTCCGCCACTCACTAATAAGCCTGTCATCGCAACGACAGAATCGATGCCTTGCTGATGAATGCTTTGATTCTGTCAAATCTTCCATACACATCGAGAATGAATTCTCAACCGAAGGGGAACAATCATGAAACACTTCCTGCTCGCCATCACCGTCTGTCTGTCGCTCTTTGCGTCACAAACGGTATACGCTACCGAAAAGTTGAAATTGTTGATTATCGATGGTCAGAACAACCATAAGTGGCAAGTCACGACACCAATCCTGAAACAGTTCCTGACAGACACAGAGCGTTTTGAGGTATCTGTCGCAACGAGCCCTCCGAAAAATTCTCCCGCAGAAGCCTGGGACAAATTCGATCCCGAATTTTCGAGTCACGATGTAGTTCTCAGTAACTACAACGGCGAACCATGGCCGATGCACGTGCAAAGCAATTTGGAACAATACATTTCTCAAGGTGGTGCGATGGTGATCGTACACGCTGCCAACAACGCATTTCCGAATTGGCCCGCATGGAATCAGATGATCGGACTCGGATGGAGAAACAACAAGTTCGGTGATCGCTTGATTCTCAACGACAAAGGGGAAGAAGTGCGTGTTGCGACGGGAGAAGGCCCGGGGGCCGGTCACGGCAAGCAACATGTCTTCGCCGTACGGGTTCGAGACACCGAGCATCCTGTCACCAAAGGGATGCCGGCAGAATGGATGCACGTCAAAGATGAACTCTATCATGGTCAACGAGGACCCGCACAAGCAATGCACATCCTGGCTACCGCATATTCCGACCCGAGTTCTGGAGGCACAGACGCTCACGAACCGATGATCTGGTGGATTCCTTATGGCAAAGGCCGTGTCTTTACGACGCTGATGGGACACGCCGATTACTCAATGAAAGGAATCGGGTTTCAATCGGTCGTGGCACGTGGAAGCGAATGGGCGGCGACCGGAGAAGTGACGTTGCCGATTCCCGATAATTTTCCGACCGCCGAAAATACTTCTGAGGTGGAATAGAGATAATCTCGTCCCATGACTGATTCCGACGTAACTTTCCCAGCCGACCGGGAGACTCTCAAACGCCTCCAGCTTCAAAAATTGAGCGGGATGTGCCGCGAGTTGTCTCATACGAATCCGTTCTGGACCCAACGTCTGGAAAGCGTGGGATTGGATCCGGCTGCCATCGAAAGTTGGGAGGCGTTCGCTCAGATTCCGTTTTTATTGAAGGCCGATCTGGTCGAGTCTCACGAAGAGTATCCACCGTATTCGTCCAACATGACCTACCCCCTGGTGGGCTACTCCCGTTTGCATCAAACATCGGGAACAACCGGTAAACCGCTCCGCTGGCTGGACACGTCCGCCAGTTGGGACTGGTTCATGGAATGCTGGAAGCAGATTTATCATCTGGTCGGTCTCACTCCCGAAGATCGCTTGGCCTTTCCGTTTTCGTTCGGACCGTTCATCGGTTTCTGGGCGGCGTTTGAAGGCGCGCAACGCTTGGGAAATCTGTGCCTTGCCGGCGGTGGGATGAGCAGCCAGGCGAGACTGCATATGATTCTCGATAACAAAGCCACGTTCGTTTGTTGTACCCCGACGTATGCATTGCGACTTGCCGCAGTGGCCGAGAAAGAGGGAATCGACATCGCAGGCAGCGATGTGCGCGGTGTGATTGTGGCGGGTGAACCGGGTGGTAATATCCCCGCGATTCGCCAACAGATTGAATCGGCGTTCGGTGCGCGTGTCTTCGATCATTGGGGGATGACAGAAATCGGCTCTTTGGGTGTCGAATCGGTCAACTACGCCGACGGACTTTATCTGCTGGAAACGGAATGTATCGCTGAGATCATTAATCCGGAAACGAGTGAACCGGTGGAAGCCGGTGCAACGGGCGAATTGGTGATCACCAATCTGGGACGCTGGGGAAGCCCGGTAATTCGGTATCGAACTGGTGACCTGGTCCAGGAAGATTTGTCCGATTCTCCCGACGGCCTCTGTTTGAAACGACTCAAAGGTGGCGTGTTGGGACGTGCCGACGACATGATGACGATTCGGGGAAACAATGTCTTCCCGTCGAGTATTGATGCCATTGTACGTGAGTTCGAGAGCGTCGCGGAATACCGAATGCACTTCACCACGAAGCGAGAAATGAATCACCTGAAGATCGAGATCGAACCACTCGCCTCTCTTGCCGGCACGAACGGAGAACAGCAACTTCTAACTGAGATCAACCGGGCCATTAAAGACCGCATGAACTTCCAGGCGGAGATTGTCGCTGCCCCACCAGAGTCATTGCCGCGGTTCGAACTCAAAGGCCGCCGTTTCATCAAAGAGGACGAGTGAATTAAAGTGTCTCGCAAAGATTCTTTGACGCAAAGCCGCCGAGCGGGAAAGAAACGCAGAGCAACAAAAATGGGTAGCACCGTTTGCTCGCCAAAGGGTGTGCCGAAGGCACAAGAGGCAAGACTCATAGTGTCGTCGAGTTGTTTGGTAGAAGTAGAACACGCATGACGCGAAGCAAACGGATTTTCACGGATAGCAAATAGTTTGACGCAAAGGCGGCAAGCCGCCAAGAAACGCAAAGGGAAAAGAATAAGAGTTTGAGTGTGATTGTTGACGAATTATAGCCGCCGACGGCAGTCGGCAGGGGAATGTCTTAAAATCGCAGAGTTCACAGAGAACTGATAGAGCCGTAGGTCGGATTAGCCGAGCGAAGCGAGCCGTAATCCGACAAATTAGTTCTCAACCTGTTCGTATTGGGTTACGCCGCGCTTACCATAACCGACATCGCTGACAGAGAGACTCGCGCAGAGCCGCGGCGGTGCGGAGAAATAAAAGCAAGATGTTCGCTGATCAAAACTCAGCCACACAAATTCGACTAGAGATAAGAGAAAGACTTTTTGCGTTTCTTGTGGCCATCAAATGGAAGAACCGCGAATCACGCGGATGTCGCTGATAAAAAATGAGACTGACAACTTCGGGTGGCACGTCCTGCACAGGACGTGCTGCGCAGCAACAAGATGAATCATCATGCGTGTGCGAACTGAAAAACTTCTTGGCTTACCAACTTGCTCGATCATGATGAGTCATCTTGTGACTCACGTCAACCAGCGGAGTTCATCAAGAATGTCGCTGCGCAACGTCGTCGGCTCATCGGGACGAGGTACGGGCAGGTCGTTCGAGATGTCCTCAGGCCATTCCATAGTTGACCCCCAGGACGCCGTTAACCCCCTTCGAGAACTCTTTCCATTCGTCTCGTTTTGTCGCGAGTGCTTTTTTGCCCGCCGCTGTTAATTTGTAATACTTGCGTCGACGACCGTCTGCCTGTTCCCAATACGATGCGAGCAGTTTTTGACGTTCCATACGATGTAACGCCGGGTACAAACTCCCCTCTTTCAACTCGAATGTTCCCTGCGAACGCTCCAACACGCTGCGAACAATCCGATATCCATACAGATTGGCTTCAGCAAGCACTTCAAGAACCAGCATCTCGACTGTGCCGGAAAGTAATCGTGAATCCATATCAAAACTCCCATACCTAGCTTAATTAGGCATAAGCATAGCCCAACTAGGCATAGAGGTCAAGAAGAATTCCAGGGACTCAGGAAAACAGACGGTTATAACGTAGCTGGATTCGCAAGAATTCAGACGAAATGCGGGGGCAGAGTTGATCGGTCTGAATTCTTGCGAATCCAGCTACGGGGAGATCAGCCAACCAAAGATTTCACTCAAATCTCGTGCGGGCTGTCGGGGACTCGGAGGTGCGGGTATTGCTGGCCGAGTGCCGTTTCCAGCTCTTCCAGCACATCGGGAGAGAGCACGTGCTCAATCATGTCGGCATCGCGATCGACATGACTGGGGGCGATTTCCGCGTAGCGAATCAGGAACAGTTCCCACATGCGATGATTGCGAGCCGCGCGGATTGCTTGAGATGCACCTTCCAAGGTGAGTTGATAGCCGGCTTCTCCCTGCCGTGTGAGTAAGTGATCCCGAACTGCACGATTGAGTAATGATTGAACTCGGGCCGGTTTCCAGCTTCGTTTCGTCAACAGGGAATTGAGTGTGAGCATCCGGTCGGTCATTTGGTCGCTGTGTAACATCATCCCCTCAGGAAGATTTTGCTCCAGATGTTCGTAACAGGCGCGGAGCAAATCGAGTCGGCCATGACGAATTCGCGAGAGTCGCAGGCGTCTGAGGCGAGTGATGACGCCTCGCTGCGTTCCAAAAAACATGCTGATGGTAAACAGAAATGATCCCGACAGCACAATCATGGGTCCGGTCGAGAGCAAGGGGAAAGTGGCCGAAAAAATCACTCCGGCAACAGCGCTCATGCCACCAATGCCCGCGGAAATCCAAGACATCGTGCGCAACGAATCGGTCCAGAATCGTGCTGCCGCAGCGGGAATGACGGGCAACGCCACCACGAGTAACAAGCCGACCGATTGCAGGCCAATGACTGTCACCAATACAATCAGCCCCATCAATAAACTGTCTAGTAGCAACACCGGCCAACCCTGAGCGTGGGCGAACTCCTGATCGAATGAAAGGATTGTCATC
>Ga0181604_10003948_pt1 | contig 12305 bp, 5 predicted proteins | sample 041ome_12_FD_148663 | JGI IMG/M metagenome (GOLD analysis project Ga0181604, IMG submission 148663) | Coastal salt marsh microbial communities from the Groves Creek Marsh, Skidaway Island, Georgia - 041410US metaG (spades assembly) | ecosystem: Environmental > Aquatic > Marine > Intertidal zone...
TATAGTGAGTTTAAAGAACATTTTAAAACCATTACTGAACTGGAAATATAACTGCTAATCTGTAAGTGGATGTGTAATAATTATTTTTATTCATTTTTTATAAGAAATGAAATCGTTAAAAAAATTGAAGTGAAATGTTGGAAATAAGTATTTGATATACTCTAACAAGTAATAGCAAAAGCTAACAATAACAACAAGTAATCATGTCATCTTATACCGTTTTCATCCCAAGAGTCTTCTCTAATATCAGTGAGGAACGCATCAGTAATGTATTCCACAATTTAAACATTGGTAGTGTAGAACATGTTGATTTGGTACCTAAGACGAGTACCAATGGTCAAACCTACAATATGGCCTTTGTTCATTTCGCCATGATTTATAATACTGCTGAAGCAACCAAGTTTCGTCAGGAAGTAGAAGATCCTGAAAAGAAGGCAGTTCTACAGTATGATGGACCATGGTTTTGGCTGGTCCTGCCTTTTGAGCAAAAGAATCAAGAGAAGGAGACTGAGGGACAAGACACTGACGAAGATAAACATTCTAACAATGTCAATAATCCTGCGAATCATTTTGTTCCTGTCCCCCCACCATATGAATATTTAATGGCGAATATGGTTCCTGTTTGGGTCATGACAACATATGGTCCATCTTTACAATGGGGATGTCCTCAGTTTAATACCTCTCCTCCAGTAAATGCGAAAAAGATGGTTCCTCCACAAGTCGCATATGGGAAGCGCAATTCTGGACAACGCCAGCATCCTCGCAAGAAGATTCATGTTCCGCGCCAAAAAGGAGAAAATGTTGAGCCACGTAGTGCTACATATGCCAAGGAAGATAATCGCGTATCATCCAACAATTATAAGAACATTCTCGAAGACGGAGAAGAAGTAGATAGTGATGCTAATTAGATAAAAAAGATAAATAAAAAGATTATAAGTATAGGTAGGTATAATTTGGTTTTGTAATTTAATAACAAATAAAAAATAAATTAGGAAAAATCCTTTTTTCTTGTATTATGTTATAATGAGTAAACGTACTAACACCTCCTCTACAAAGACGATAAATCCTTCTGGATTTTCATTCACTATAAAACATAAGGCCCCATCGTCTGGTAACAGCATGTCTATGCCCAAAATGGATTTTAGCAAACCTATCATTAAAATTAAAGCTGAATCCGCATCTAGTGGCAGTAGCTCTAAAAAAGGAGGTAGAAAGACGCGTAGAAAGACGCGTAGAAAGATACGTAGAAAAACACATCGCAAGAAAAAGTCGTCAAAGACTCGTAGAAAGAAATAGATATAAAAATTTGTCGACTGACCGAATAATTATAGTTATTAGAAATATTAATAACTATAATTAAATCACATTAAGTTAAGTATGTTCATATAATTTGGGTATATTTAGACAACAGGGTAAGATGGTTGCATAGCAATTCCACAAACTCCCTTATCGCTTGTACTATCACTTCGCTCAATCTTAATATAACCAGCGTCTCCCCATGTTGGACCCCAGCTGTTCTTAACGAGCCAATATTCGGTTCCAGACTCCTCGCCATATCCTACAATAAGAACTCCATGATCCAAGTTGGTACCGCAAGCATCACCAGTTAGAACTCCGCTTGTATAAAGCTGAAATGCCTTCTTGTCTGCCTCAATCGCGATAGAAACAGGTCCACGTGAAACGGCCTCCTTCAAATCAACTTGGTTATTCTTGGTAACATCAACACATCCAGAAATAGTTACCACTGGATCGCATTTTTGACAATCACCGCCTCGAGCAGTGTAAGGGTAAGCAGTTTCCAAACACATACCATTATCCTTGGCGTATTGGAAAGCATTATCCATTAAACCACCATTACATCCATGATTTCCATAAGACTTGGAGCAATCAACTAGTTGCTGTTCAGAAAGACTGACTAACGAACCCTTGGAAATAGCCCAAGCTCCCTCCATGGCTCCAGTTGCGCTAAATGACCAGCAAGAACCACATTGCCCCTGGTTCTTTACAGGATTTACGGCGCCATGATCACGCCAATCATAACTAGAGGGAACGTCTGTCGTAGTTGATTTGAATTTCTCGCACCCAGTAGAAAAGGGTCCTTCGGTGCGAATTCCATTGAAACGAGCAAACTCATCCTCGGTTAGATCAGCAAAAGGAGTGACTCCCAACTTGTAGGAATGATCATGGGAGTTATGTTCGTGAATATACTCCATATTTTCCTTGAATACTTCAAATCTCTTCTCAAACTCGATCAAATTAGAATAAGATTTGTCGAAACGTGTAATAAACTTTTGAAAGTTTGACCAATGATGCTCAGTAGCATTAAAAGCGGTTGCCATAGAAGTTAGGCATAAAGTAGCTACAACTGTAAATAACTGCATTATATACATATACAAATATTTTTGTTTTTATATTGGTTTTTATAATCGATTTACTACATAAATGTTGAATAAATATTTATGTAGTTAAACTGACATTTTCATATATGAAGGCACTATAATTGTGGAAAGTATAATGAAATAAAATTAGACCATGAATGATATATTAGACCGTGAATGATATATTAGACCGTGAATGATAAATTGAATTTATCCTTGAATTCTAATGAAGTATAAATAGGTATATTTTTTTCCTTGGCAGCTTCTATTTTTCCTGTATTGTCCTCTTTATCTTTGACTATTACCGCAAATGTATTTTTGCTGACAGCATTTGATTCTCTAACGCCAAGAGATTTTAATTCTTCACTTAATTCCTTATTACGAAAACCTGTAATCACAATAGACTTTTCATACAGTGGATTGGTTTCATCAATTGGTTGTTGTTGTTGTAGTCCCACCATTGTTTCGTTTAATTTATCCTCCAATTTGGCCACTTTAATAAATTCTAGAAATTTGGGAATATTTTGAACAAATCGTTCCGCCGTCTTTTTTTCCATTCCACGAATAGACTTGACATTGGCGATTTTCTCCTCATCGCTTATTTCGGAAGTTACAATATCCGGATATTTGATCATTATTGGTTCAATACGTCTTTCTCCAAACCCGCGCCCAAAAATATTTGACACAGCCATTAACTTTATTAATGATGCCTTTTCTATTTTATTATGTATGGACGTATATACTTTTTCAGCCATTTTCTTTTTAAATCCATCCACTTTTAAAAAATCCTCTTCACTCATTCCAATAATTTGCGGAACAGATGTATAACCAGCTGCTATTATTTTCTTTACATTTCCTGGTCCTAGTCCATCTACTTCTAAGCCTTTGAAAAAGCCTATAATATTTTTCTCTATAACAGTATCATCTTTTTCAGCATCTTCCAAAATAATATCTACATGTGTATCATTCCATTTATATGCGACATCAGGCATCTTGGCCTTTTCAGCCGGTTCAATTACGGCCATAATATGAGGAATCACATCACCACTTCGCACCAATTTCACTAAAGCACCTATTCCTAATTTATTATCTTCTACAAATGCCGCGTTAAAGGCTGTCGCATATTCTATTTTTGCGCCACCTAAAACTACTGGTTCTATTTGAATACGTGGTTTCAAGTACCCGTCTTTACTAGGAGACCATAATACATTTAATACTTTGGCTTCAGCAACTTGATCTGATAATACCATTTTAAAAGCGAATCCATGTTCCGGATTCTTATCCGTACGATCATATATTTTATCATTGGTTACAATAACACCATCAATGGTATATTCATAATTTTTTCGCCAATCAACCAATATATCTGATAACATGTTATTATCTATATCTTCCTTCATTTCATTTATTACTGTATCTACTTCCTCTTTCTCCAACATGTTCATTTGTTCAGATGGTTTTAAAGACGGGACAATGACTTCATATGCTACAAAATCTATATCTTTAAATTTATCCGGTTCTATTTTCTTTTGATTCACAATACCTGCTACCAAATTACGTGAGTTTGAAAATTCAGATTGATATTTTTCGATAAATGTGGTTTTTTTCATGATTAATTCACCACGAATTGTAATATCCTTCGTTTCTGGTAATCTTAAATAAGGAATTAAATGAGATATATCTTGACCTACTTTACCATTACCTCGTGTATATAGCTTTTGTTCGCCGTGTTCTGTAGAATACATGGCGCTGATACCATCCAATTTTGCGGATAATACATATGGTCCTGAATATTTTGATTTCCATCTTGTGAGAGCATTTGTATCAGGCTTTATTTTGTCCATGGAAGGCATATTATATGGTAATTTTACCTTGTTTTTATCTTGAATCGGAGCACCAACTTGTTCAAGAACCTTGTTTTTTGGATACTTCTTTTCCATGTATTCTTTTATGATATCAAATTCATTGTCAGTCATTAGCACATTTTCACTGTCATTGTAATATGCCTTTTGCGCCTCATCTAACATGGTAGCCAGTTGTTTTTCAGACAACATTTTAAGAGCATCAGAACCGTTTTCTTTGAACATAGCAATGTTTTTTTTGTAGTTGTCTTTGTCTGCCGACGGCTTATTATCTTTGCTGTTGTCTGCCGACGGCTTCTTAACTGTGTTGTTGTCTGCCGACGGCTTCTTAACTGTGTTGTTGTCTGACGTGTTTGCCGACGGCTTGATGGGACCTTTGCTCTTACTCGCACTTTTATCCAATAGTTCAACGGATTTATACCCTTCCCTCTGTCTAGGTTCTTTGTATTTCATTCCCAAAAATTCGAATATAGATTGTTCACTAGGAAAGTCTATATTTACCTTCTCACCTTTCTTACCAGAATCCATTTTTGAAAGACCGTGTTCATTCAGTGTATATCCTAGATCCAAAGCTCTCTGTCGCATTACCGTATTAAATGCTTTGGAACCTGTAAAATATAAGGTAGCAAATGCGTATTCGCTTGGTTTTGTATAAAGAAAATCAATTCGACGTGGAACAGATTCGCTTGATGATGACGATGATGATGACGATGACGATGACGATGATGACGGTGGTAATTGTCCAATTGTAAGGCTTTTTGTTTTTCCTCTTGTTAATACTTCTATAATTATTTTGTCGGCAATTAATTTATCCAAAAACGCATCAAATGCTTTAATGTTATTTTCACTATTGGTTATGATAATATCAATATCACCTGAATTAGAAGCCTCTCTACGATAACTACCGACTATTTCATAGTTGCTTCCTTCCGGAACAGTCTCTTTAAAAGTGGCATCAAATACCTCGTTAAATTTTTCGATTTCACTTCTTGGTATGCGTTTTTGTAATGGTTCATAATATTGTAATCCGATTTTCTGTGTATCATTTAATTTAGACTCGTTATTTTTTAACTCATCTATAGTCTTAATGCCATCTTCGATTAACTGCTTGGCTTTTTTAGGTCCGACACCATAAATTTTTGTAAATAGATTTAATGGATTCTTGCGTTCTCTTTCTAGTACGCGTAATGTACCTGTTTTTTTATATTCTTCCAACTTTTCCATAATTGTTTTACCAATCCCTGGTTTTCCAGACAATTGTTTTACATCTGTTATATCATCTGGAAAAGACATGATAGTTTCCGCTGCCTTTTTATAAGCACGTGCTTTAAATGGCTCTCCTTGCCTTGTCATTATATCCGCCAATTCGTCCATTATATCAATTAATTCCTTGTTCATTGATTTATCTTTTGTCGATACCTTTATATCTATATCTTTCACTTTTTCTTCCTCCTTTTCCTTGCTTCTACTCTTGCTTCTACTCTTGCTTCTACTCTTGCTTCTACTCTTGCTTCTAGACAGAAACTTATCCACTATTTTTAATTTTCTCTTTTTTAATGTCTTAGTTAGTGCCTTTTTTTTAGTGACTTTTTTTAAGCTTTCGTTTGATTTTGAGCGAGTCTTTGAATGGCTTTTGGATTGCGCTTTGAGAGAGCTGTTGGAATGGCTGTTGGAATGGCTTTTGGATGGACTCTTGGATCGTTTTTTACTCGCATTATTTGATATGGAAATTGTATCTTCTTTTTCAGAAAAGCACATAGTAAATATAATATAAGTGGCTATAATATTTTTTATAGTTTTAAATAAAATACTTAATAATTTATTATTTATTTAATTAATATATAATGTTAAAAGGTGGACGAGCAAGATTACCTGATGAAAATTTAGGCATTGATATTGAACCTGATGAAAATTTAGGTATTGATATTGAACCTGATGAAAATTTAGGTATTGATATTAAACCTGATAATAAATCATTATTAAATAATAATGATATTAAACCTGATAAGACTACTATTAAACCTGATACACAAAAATCATTTGTTGTTACATCTGAAATTATATTAAATGCTTATCCTAATAATTTATTTTATAGTAATGGTGATAAACATTATAAAACTCCTATATTGATTACACATTCATCTATAAAAGAAGGAAAATTTTCCAATAGTAATTTTGAATCTTTATTCAATGAAATAAAGACTAATAATAAAGATAATACTGATATAGCAAATATAACACTTGAACAATGTTTGACTCAATATAATTCAATAATTGATAACCCAGAAAAACATAGTGATATTCATTATCTGATTAATTTATTTTTACTCTTACAAAATGATGTAAGTTGTTTCAATATTAGCAATAGCTTTGTGAATGTAAAGGAAACTGATAAAATAATGAAAGGTGGAATGGATGAACAAAGAGAAATAAATCGTTTACAAAGACCAGAAAATATACAACCATATGATGAACCTGTTAATTTGGCTGACCGCGAGGAAGAAATTATTCAATTAGGTCCTGGAAATAATCTACTTGTTTATTTAATTCCATCAACGGTAGTATTTATAGGACTATGTGCTTTAGCGAGTTTGTTTGGAATGCCTGTTGAAGATCCTGTATTTATATCTAGTTTGATTGCTGCCTCAATAATAATAACAAGTAATGGAGGTAGAAGAATATTAAATCTTATAGGTAATGGGGCAAATGATAATTTAATCCCATATGTTCAAGGTAATAGATTGATTGATACAGGAATACGGGGGTTAAGACGTGCAGTTAATATTACATTAATACAACCTAATATTGAAAGATTAGTTGGTAATGGTATAATACGACCTATGGCACTTATTAATCCAAATATTAGATTACAAAGACTTATTATTAATAATGATCAGTTTGACGATGACCTTAGACAAAGACTTAGATTACTAGATCAAGAGAGAGAGCAAAGGGCGATTAGAGATGCTCACGTAGCTGATGCTATTAGAGCTGGTGATAATCCACAATTAAATGCTATAGATGCTGGTAGAAATGAAGAATTAGTTGCCCATGCTGCCAGTGAACAAGCAGTAAGGGATAATTTACGACAACAAGTAGCGGATGCTGAACAACAAGGAAATGAACGATTAGTTGCCTATGCTAATGGTGTTCAAGCAGAATTGGATAATTTACGACAACAATTAGCGGATGCTCAACAACGCAGAATAGAGGAGTATGCGAGACCATTATTTGAATTACAACACCAAGCAGATATACAAGTTTTTTTAAAAGAAAAACAGGCTGAATTAGAAATATTAATTCCTCATTTTTCAGAAAAACAGTCTAAGACCCAGTTACAAACATTACCTCCCATTCCTTCAGAAGATACACTATTTTATGAGAAGCTACGAGAACAGTGGCGACAATACTTTATGGGATGGAAAGAACCTCCAGCTAGTTGGCCAACCAAAGACCCTAGTGGTGTTACGTTAACTATAGATGGGAGAAGAAATGCACAAATGGCTACATTATTAAAAGATAACATCCCATTTTTTATCGACAATGTTCAATTCGAAGGAATATATAAACAACAATTAAAGGGTGTACAGGAATCATATCTGAAAATTTTAGAAAAGAAAATGGACTTTCAATCTGCCAAAAGATTCATGTTGATGAAGCTTGATAGAGCATTAGAGTCTATTTTTAACAATCTTCCAGAAGCACCTACAGAAGTAGTTCAAAGATATAATAAGTTACGATGTCCAAGATGTAGTTATGAATTTCAATTTAATGAAGAGTTAGGATATATTTGTAATTTATCTATGGTTGGTGCTAGTGAATCACAACAACTAATGGATAAATTAAATGTATTCCCGTCTATTGATTTAATAGAAAGTATCACACCACTAGCGGTTGCTAACAATATTGGCTATCAATTTAACGATAAATTTGGTGATGAGGGTCCACAGACTCAAGCAGAACTAGAAGTTGGAGCTGAACCAAAAGTATATGGTGAATATTTAACTTGTTCTCAATGTGCTATTGATAAATGGCTAGATTATGACATCAATTCCATCAGCATGCCCTTTCCTTTAAAATTCCCCAGAGCAGACACGCTTCCTGCGCATATGCGAGATATCCAAGTAAAGAATAAAAAAATGATGTTAGATATATGGAATAGAGTTTATTCTACTGATATTCTTAGTTTAATTGAACAAGAAAAAGCTGAAGAACCACGAGGAGGAGAAACAGATGACCAACGTAAAAGAAGAATTTCAGGTGCTCAACTAAAAAAAGCCGATTATGATAGGATTCGAAAACTATGTATTAATTCTTTGCACAAATATAAAACATATGAACAACGACAAACAATAATGGAAGAATTTGTAAACTATTATATCACAACAGATGGGTGGTATGAGTTAAATGAAGATGAAATAAAAAGAGCTGGTGAAGAGGAAAAAGAAGATGTGAAAGCCAAATTGAATGCGGTATCAGAGGAAGAAAAGAAGAAAAAGAGTTATAGTTATTTTTTAGAAAAGGAAGAAACATTTCAGCGTGGAGCAGATGCTTACAAAGATGATAGAGATGATAAAATAAAATATATGATCATCAGTTGTCCTACATGTATAAAAGCTTTTCATGGTCCATTAACAAACAGTTTTTATGAATTAAGAAAAGCAAATAAAATGGATAATTTATTTTGTCATTGTAATGCTTGTCAAACAGATTTCAATGGATATACTGGTAGTGAAATAAAATTATTACCTGAATCAGTAGAGAGGGAAATTATGATAGCAATAGGAAATCATAAAAACAATATTTATCCAACATTTGTGGATGCTTACAGAAGACATGATTTAGAAAAACAACAAGCTGAAGGAAGACTATTTAGTATTCGAAGAGCTACTCTTAAAAGTATTTTATTAGCTAGAGAATGGAAAAGACTAGGTGTTGCTGATCAAGAAATTAATGTATTAAAAGGTCAAAATAAACAATGTCCAAATTGTAAAATTCCGGCCATGCATGAATCTGGTTGTTCTCAGATGATGTGTGGTAAGAAAGATGAACAGGGTAAATGGGTGGGTGGTTGTGGTACGGAGTGGTGTTATATATGTGGAGAAGCGACAATAAAAGACGTCTTGTTTAGTGGGCAAGGTCATGATTCAAAACATTTTTTAATCAATATAGATGCCGGTGCTGGTCCTTTCGGAGGATATTATGCATTACAATGTTGTAATGTTAATTGGACTATTAAAGATATTGGTGGTGATGAAGGAGAGCATCATGATTATAGACAAGTTGTTTCATTTACCTCAAAAGCTGAAAGAGACGCTTCTGAGAAGAGCGGCATTGCGCCTCGTGTTCCATCGACATATGAGAGATGGCACCAAGTAAGTAGAAATCTTAGAGAAAATCTTTTGCCCGATCAACAAAGAGAATATGATAAAATATATGGTTATTGGATAAAAACACAAGTATTATATAGAAAATTTGCACATATTAATGAATCATATCTCTGGTGGAAGAACATGCAAGGGTCGTACTGGGCAGGCATTCGCGATTTTCAAGGTCTTGACAAATATCATGTTATTGGAAGAGATGTATATGATTCTGATCCTATGATCGGAATTCATGAGTTGGATATACGCGTACAAAATAATTTACTTAATAGAGTATTAGCCGCTTATCCAAATGATAACCTAGCAAAAATGAAAACAAGATTAAATTCCATAAATGAACAGATTCAAAACGCTCCTCAGGATGGTGACGATGATAAAGTAATTGTTAACATTCAAGCAATTCGTCAACAAAATCCAGATAAGGAAGAAGGAGATGAAGAAGCAGCAGAAGTAAAAGATCAAGGACAGCAATATCAGGTGCCTGATGAGGGGTTATCACCTATTCTTGTTCAAATGTTGAATGTTGCACCGAATGTTCCAGAAGATGTGAGAGCAAGGATTATACAAGCGCCTGAGAGGGTAGTAAGGGTAGAAAATCAACCTATTAATGATGCTGTTTTGGCACAACTACTGGGGGCATTGGGTGAAGAGTTTAATCCAGCAGATGCAGAAGCACTAAGAGCAGAAGCACTAAGAGCAGAAGCAGAAGCAGCAGCACTACGGATGGATGCTAATCGTGGTCTTCCTGCTGCTCCTGTTGATGGCCCTGTTGCTGGTCCTGTTGTTGGTCCTGACCAAGGGAATGACTTAAGGTTAAATCCAGGAGAACCTCGACAGGCGATGGAACAACAAGAAATACTTGATCAAGGAGGTGATGTAGATGAGTTTGGATTAAATCCAGATCAACGTCAAGCTGCGCTAGAACTACAAATAGACCTACAACCATTCTTTGAACAAGCACAAGCACAAGCACAAGCAGAAGCAGAAGCAAGAGCACAAGCACAAGCAGAAGCAGAAAGAGTAGAAAATGAACGGGTCCGTCAAGCACAAGCACAAAGAGCAGAAGCAAGAGCACAAGCACAAGCACAAGCACAAGCAGAAGCAGAAAGAGTAGAAAATGAACGGGTCCGTCAAGCACAAGCACAAAGAGCAGAAGCAGAAGCAAGAGCACAAGCACAAGCACAAGCAGAAGCAGAAAGAGAAGAAAATGAACGGGTCCGTCAAGCACAAGCACAAAGAGCAGAAGCAGAAGCAAGAGCACAAGCACAAGCACAAGCAGAAGCAGAAAGAGTAGAAAATGAACGGGTCCGTCAAGCACAAGCACAAAGAGCAGAAGCACTAAGAGCAGAAGCAAGAGCACAAGCACTAAGAGCAGAAGCAGAAGCAAGAGCACAAGAAGCCGAGCGAAGGAGACAATGGGAATGTGCCGTAAAAAATGAAAAATACGCATTATTTAAGAAATGTTTTGCTCAAATACGGAAAGAAACTGAGCCTATTGTTAGACGAGAAGCTGGTGTGATTATAAAACAACCTCGGGAAGGAAAAAGACTAAGAATCCGAGTTCAGAACCCCATTCCTACAATGAATAGTTTATTAAGGGATAACCCTTGGTTGGTAGATCGACTGCGGGTAGAGGGGTGGTATGATGAAAATAGAGGATATGTAATAAATGATGTGAATATAAATGATGTGAATATAAATGATACAATGATAAAAGATAGAAAGGATATTAACCAAGAACGATTGGCACCTGTAATGCTAGAATGGGAACAACAATTAGCAGCAAGAGCAGCAGCAAGAGCAGCAGCAGAAGAAGAAGCCAAGGCCGCAGCTGATGAAAATCAGGGAAAATGGCAGGCGTTAATAGAAGATTTAGATCATCGACGGGATCGGATGGAGCATGAGGGAGTGGATGATGTATACAAGATGGATGCAATAGAAAAAGTAATCAAAGAGGCACAAAGGAAGATTAATCAAAATGAACCTTATCCAATTTTTAATAATAAAAATGATGAAGAATCAATGTTAACTCTTCATCTAAATACAATAGCTATGTGTGAAAAAATTATTCATCTGGGGCTTCCAATAGTAAATATCCATTTTTGTAAATATACCAGCCCCTCACGCCACCGGATGGATAAGTATCATTTATTGTTCGATTTATATGATGGTATACACAGTAGAATTGTAGAATATAATTCTGAAGCAAAATTTATTGAAAGACCACGCAATATAGGTGAATTGTATCCAGAAATAGATGGTCGTGTGCGAGAAGTTGGATCAATTTATACAATAAAAGTAAGTGATGGCACAGATAGTCGTGTAGTATATAATATTTTGGAAAGTATATTAACTAAGTATAGAGCTCTTGAAAATCATCTCAACGATAACGATAATTATTTCGATTTGAGTGAGCTATTAATAGATATTTGGGATAATAGTCACTTTAATGTGAGTAACTTACAGAGGGTGTTTATATCTATTAATGAAGAACAACAAATAGCAGAAAACCCAGACTTAGGAGGGGGTAGTGGAAATAAAAAAAGAAAAGTAACAAAAAAGAGAAAAAATAGAGTGTATGTATCAGGAAAAAAGAATAAAAATAATACTCGAAAAAAAAAGAAAAATTAAAAGGGAAAAATTTTTAATATTTTTAATTATACATTAATTTAAGTTATTAG
>Ga0181604_10003967_pt1 | contig 12261 bp, 10 predicted proteins | sample 041ome_12_FD_148663 | JGI IMG/M metagenome (GOLD analysis project Ga0181604, IMG submission 148663) | Coastal salt marsh microbial communities from the Groves Creek Marsh, Skidaway Island, Georgia - 041410US metaG (spades assembly) | ecosystem: Environmental > Aquatic > Marine > Intertidal zone...
AGACGTGAAACAAACGCACGCAGTCAAGTCAGCGGAATAGTATTAGTATAAGTATTATTAGTATTAGTATTATTAGTATTATTAGTGTAGTATTATGCGTAGGTAGTATTATTTTCGCGTCGTTTGACAGACATGTATTCGTTCATCGTGATATTCAGAATATATTGAATTACGAGTACTCGTATTGCCCATGCTGTTAAATTTTTCGTCGCGTCATAAAAATAAATGGATTTCTCTTCGGGAACTTCTGCCGCCCAAAGAGCGACCGCTCCTCCTCCTCCTCTCAGCGCGCCTTTTCCATCCGCCGCAGCCACCACCCCTGCTATTACTGGTGTTGGTACCGATGGTTCGGAGAAAAAACTCGTCTCTCTTCTTGCTTTTCACCACTTGCTTCTCGAGTTCGTTCGTGAGTTTTTCTCCTCAACCACCGCGGAGACAGCGCAGGAACAAGAACAAGAACACGAACGAAGGGAGAGGAAATCGAGAGGTAAACATAGCCTCGATGCTATGGGCCAATCTGTTGGACATTCTCTCTGCGAAAAGCACCTTCTCGACCTGAAACCGTTTGGTGAGGATAAAGTAGACGAGATTATCGTTTGGATGTGCAAGAACTTTTGGACAAAGACGTTTGGGAAACGAATCGACTCTTTGAAGACGAATAATCGAGGAACGTTTGTTTTGTTAGATAACAATTTCGCCTTGACGAAAACGTTCGCCGATAATTCTAGTTTTGGTAGTAGTAGCGATGATAGCAATAATAGTAGCGCCTCGATGCTGACGGCGTCATCATCAGATGGAGTACAACAACAACGAGAAGAGAACAATAGCCGCGGCGACGGCGTAGAAGAACACGCGTTGTACTTCGCGAGTCAAATAGTAAAAGGGGCGCTAAATCGAGTTAACGTGAATCCACAGAGTGTCAAAGGTGAGTTTGTATCGAAGCGTTCGCATCGCGCGGTTACGTTCACGATAATTTTGTAAGTTGTTATGTACCACATATGCTTCTTGTGAGGGAATACAACACTTCTTTCTGACTTTACGCTATGAGCCGCAAGAGTGCTCCAGAAAGTTGAAAGGATTTCGACGTCTCCTCTAAGCAAATATCTTTCTCTTCGCGGCTCCATTTTTCAGCTGCTTCGTTGAGTTTCTCCTTGACCTCCGCGAGGGACTTTTCTAAACCACCATTTTTGTTCCAAACGTAAAATTCCAACTCTTTTCCATCTAAAATCATCTCCGAAACCTTTCTTCCGATCATCTTCCCTCCGGCGGAGTGCGCGAAGTATACGTTGTAAAAATGACACAAGAAACGAGGAGGCGACTCTTTGGCCAAATTCTTGAGAAATTCTGCGTAGTCTTTACCTGCCCCTTTCGCTTCGGGAACCTCCATTTTCAAAGTATCCCGAAACCACTGAATGTCTTTATCCAAAGCTTCCGAACGTTCGAGACCGCAGTCTATGAAAGCTTTGTACATGGGATCCGCATTTGAGGCAACGATAGCTTCCATGGCATCGTACACAGCTTTCGACTCCACAAGAAAATTCAAATAGCCCTCTTTCGTCGGCTGCCATTGCGCCATAGGCTTCTGTTCGGGTACTTTTTCTGCTTTTTTTTCGCCTTCCTTTGGCGCTTGCTCTCTCGTGTGGAGCTTCATGGCGACGAAACGCATCTCCTCGACGAAACCTTTATTTTCTCCCGGACGTCTCTCCGTGGAAGATGCCGCGCCGTGTCCGTGTCCAGCCACGTTCATTATCAGTGCACCGCCGCGTTGTCTCCCTCTATGCATCTTCGTGCCTCCTATTCTTCTATCGTCGCTCCTAATAATATTGTTATTTTTGTGTCTGTCGTCGTCACCGACGTCGTCGACGAAGACGCAACGTCGAGAAGACGAAGAAGACAAAGATGAAGAATGGAAAGAAGCGCGAGATACGGGTCGCTGGTTATTGCTACTGAGTCGAAGGAAAGGCGAAGTGCGCGCCGACATGGACGCAGAAGCCACCGTCATCAACATCATTTATTTAAAGTATAGAGTTTTATTCACGCACACAAGTCTATCTTTTGGAGTTTTCGACTTTAGAGAGATTACCTGTACACGCTGTACAAAACTGAAAACAAGGAAACAACGAAACATACAAATTCAAGTGCGTGTGTTTCTTCGTGCTAACTGTACGTGTTTATTAAAAAAATTCATTTCCCGTAGTAAGGAGTGCAATAATCAAGAGACTAGATACAACTTTAATTTGATAATCTCGTCGCACGCTCGGCAAGCTTCTTCGTACGTCGTCACCGCTTCGGGAAACTTCACTCGAGTGATATATGAACTCCCACCAACGCGAACGCGAACTTCCATGCCAAATTTATCGATTGAAATAATCCATAAATCGTCGCATCCGTTTTCAACCAGTTGCATGAGCTCAGCCGAGTAACGCGTGTTCAGTTGGGCCAATGTATCGAGGACGTTTCGGTCGTGCGAAGGCGTGACGATTGCATCCGGAGCAACACTTTTATACTCTTCCATATTGATCCAGTTCAAAGAACCGAATCCACCGACAAAATACGCGTCGATGAGTCTATTCATCCTAAAAAAGGAGTAATCACCCCACAAATCTTCCAATTCCGTGCTCTCTTTTCGCGTGCTATATTTGTTTTTAAATATTTCATTAGCCGCCGCCGAATACTCTCCTTTTGGTAGTTTGTAAACGTCCCCGAATAGGGTGACCCGGGCGTTTGCTAAACCACCCCAACCGTTCATTTTCACCGTCAAAGAACATTTCGGATCTCCCGCAATGTTTCTCGTATGTATTGCTAACGGAGATAGGCAAAATATTGGATGACCGGTAGAATCCGTGGCGAAGTCAACCGTCGAACAGAAAGGATACCCGGCTCTCCTGTGGTGCAAGGCGTTCATTGTCGTGCTCAAATCCGCATAATCTGCTTGTTCCATCAAATTTCTAGCGGCAATGGAAAGAGGAGGAAGTTCTTTATCTCTCGACCCCGCGGTAACGACGCCTCCTGCCATGGGTGTTCGCAACAGCTTTGTCATCGGCGCTCCGTTTGTTCTAGTTCGATTTTTCGCGTTGTTCTTATTATCATAGTCCGATTGTCTGGGCAGTTCTAGTTCACCTTTGGCCTTGTCACCGTTCACAATCTTCACCTTGTTGTTGCTGCTGGTCGCACTTTCGGTATTTTCCATCTGCTTCGCTTGCGGCGATGAAGCATCGGAATTATTATTATTATTGTTGTTGTTATTGTTGTTGTTGATGGTACTGTTCGTATTATTGTCTTTGTTATTTGCTGAATAGTTAACTCGTCTTTGTTGGTTTCCAGCGAGAGAAAATCTTCTGTGCGCGATAATCTCTTCTGCACCTCCCGCCGCGGCGCGTCGTCCGCTCGGTTTCATAGACTGCGCGAAAACAACACATCCTTCGCGTCCTCTCCTTCCTTCAGCGGTTTGGCGGTTGCTTTTAAATCGTTCTTGTCGACGAAAACGTTGTTTTTCTCGTCGGGCACCTCCCCGACAACAAAAAACCTCGGTCTTGTTTGAACTGAATGAGTTCAAAGTATTCGTCGTCATTGTTCTCCTCTTCTGGTTTCTTTGTTCAGAACAAAATCGCGCGCGCGCACGAGAGATGGATAGATAGAAAGATGGAGAGATTACGAGTTAGGAAAACAAAAGCGTTGGCGTCGGCGGCGTTGACGTCGGCGGCGTGTAACTTCGCGACCGGTTTGTTTGTTTTGAGGGAGATGAAAACTGGTAGAAAACTGAAAACAACAAAACACGTGAGAGTGAGTGATGATGATGAAATTTTTTTTGCCTCCCTCGTTTTCCTTTCGTCAGAGAACGCGCGCGTTTTGCGTGCCGCTATCTACGACAGCAACAACAACAACAACGACACCACCACCAACAACAACAGCGCTGCGACAAAGATGGACATGCGGAACAAAAGCGTCGCTAGGCCTGAGGGTACCGACGGTACCGATCACGCGTACAGGCAGAAAATCGTGGACCGATACAAAGCGGCGGCGAAAGCGAGAAGTTATTTAAACGGTCTCGTCGCGACGGCGATGGTGTATCACCCTTTAGTTTTACTTTCGGTTTTCCTTCCTAAAAAGATTGTCGGAAACGCAGTTGAATACGACATACACAACGTACCAATCTTAGCAACGAATGGTATGCAGTTTTTGATCGTTTTGCTCTGCGCGCACGCGTCCAGGCAAGTGCCATCCAAGGAAAAAAGAGTTTTGAGTTTGTCTTTCGTGCTCATTTTGCTTGGCGTGTTGAACGTGGTCTTCGCGTTGATGGTGCGGTTTCGGGAACATCCAGACGTGGTAGATCATAAAAAAGTAGCGTGGATTGGTGCAATGTCGATCGAAAAAGTGATAAAAAAGTTGATTGGAGCAAAACGGTGCGAAGTGTTAGGCGTGAGAGCGAATAAGATGTATCCTTCACTGGCGCAGTTGGAAGTATTCGGTGAAATCATGAGCGTCGGTATTCCGGTTGCCATTCGAGGCATGGCAAAAGCGCTCATTACCCACGGTATAAAAAACGTTAAATCTAAGTGATGCTTAAAGCGTATCTAAAAACCTCTGATAAGCGTGCAAATGCCTTTTTTGCGCTATTCTATAGCTAATCGCGACCTGCATGCGCGAACTTTCAATCGCATCAAAGGCAATGTTTTCGTCTTCTTCTAGTGTCGTCGGAAACTGCGAAAGCGCAGCCACCGTAGCTTTCTTCATTTGCTCTACAATCTCCGGATCAACATTTTCTTTATCAGCGATTTCATTCGCTACGCCTTCAGGACTTCTCTTTGAAACCGCTAACAACTGCGACCCGGCCCACGCCGCTCGATCGTCACCTTTTTCCTTCAGCGCTATCACTGCTTTATTCACCACCTTGAAAGGTGCCTTCCTCATACCTGGCATCACGCACTCCATTGGAATTCTATCGTTTGGATTCGTATCGTCCACAAACCCGTAATGCAACGCTAATAAAGCGTTCGGGTGTCTAGCTCCATAACAAATGAACATCTCTAATCCTTCCTTTGGCTCTCTCTCCTCCTCTGGCGGCGGAGGTAATCCTTCCTTTTCCTCCTCCGCGGAGTTCTTAGATTTCCATTTCAACTCATATCTCAGCCCGTCTGCGCTCACGCCGTAGTTCGAATTTGGCACCGTCCTATGATTCGTCAAATCCGCGCCGGGCACAACAAACGCGCACGAAAAAGCTCCTTCCCCATCCACACTCAGTTTTCCACTCATAGCTCTAGTGTGCGCGACTGATCTCGCCCAATGCAAATCCTCCACGTTAATCATATCTTTCACGCCTTCTGCATTAAATAGCGGCTCTTTCAATAACTGCTCCATCTGAGCCTCGTACATCTTCGCCGATCCTTTTGCCATGTTCATGACGCTCACATCTTGCAACTCTTGTAACTCTTCCTCGTTCGCTAAATACAACGAGTCGTACGTCTTCGGTAACGTCTCTCGTTTGTACGTCTTCCACTCTTCGCTGTTCTTAGTTAACCACGCGACGATGACGGCGATGCGCATATCTTTCGGCATTGGACACTCGGTGGCAAATTTCACTAGATTCTCCGGAACCGTCTCGATTCCTAATCCATGCGTCCATTCCATGTAGAAGCTACGCATCCGATCTCTTTGCGACGGCGATAACTTTGAGTTTGAAGCGCCGCTATTCATGACATCCTCAGGAACGCACGCGCAAACGTTCAGCGGAGTGGACGTTAAGGGGACATCTTGAGAGCTTCCGTTTGAGAATAAACCTCGACCAAACTTTCCCGTGGCTAAATAGGAGCCAGGAAATTCAACGCCTGCCGGGACGACGACGTGCTCCGACGGCGACGGCGAAGAGTTGGAGGCTTTGGTGACGGAAGAAGAAACCGCTCTCCTGTGTAGTTGTTGATGATGGTGATGAGAGTAGTGAAACCGAATTGTCGGGTGCTGATGTTGATGATGATGCAAAAAGCCACTCGGCGAGGACGCTCTGGGTGGGTGCTGCTGCTTTGGTGAGAGCGCGGCAGAGCTGGACACGACGCCGTTGCGGTGCATGGTTATCGTCTTTATTTGCGTTCCCGGCGTTGTGGAAAAAAGTAAAGAGTGATGGATAACAAACAAAAACACGTGTCTTTCGCTCGAACTCAAGCGTCTACGAGTACGTAAAGTAGTTTCTGTGCTACGAAAAATAAAAAAAATATTCTCCCGCGTATTAAATCTCTTTTTTTAGTCGACCCAATCGACTGGCTTACGCAAAACTTCCAGTAAACGCGCCTCCTTCGAGCCTTCCGGAGGAGTCGCTTTATAATCCCATCTTATTCTCGGGGGTGCTGACACCATGATGGATTCGAATCTATCGGGAGTAACGCCGTCTAATCCAAACTTAACTCCTCGATCGTACAGAAGGTTGAATTCCAAGTATCGACCTCTTCGCTGTTGATGCCAAATAGATTCTTTTTCGGTTATTGGTATGTTTCTTTTGCGGGTCGCGATTGGTTCCCAAATATCGAGCCAGCTCAGAGCAACTGCTTTCGTAAACGCCTTTGCATCAGACGGTGCGACGGAGGCGTCGACGTCGTCTTTTTCCGCGGTAGTTGCGACGTCATCAAAAAACAATCCACCGACGCCGCGGTGTTCGAGTCTCGCTGGAATATAAAAGTATTCGTCGCAGAATTCTTTGTATTTTCGATAGAGAGAGTGTTCGCCGAATTTCTCCACGCTTTCTTTCGTTTGGTACTCGTCACAAATATCTCTGCACTTGCGGTGAAAATGTTTCGCGTCATCCTCGTCTAAGTAATACGGCGTTAAATCCATGCCGCCGCCATACCAAGCGTTTGTTTCTGTCCCTCTGGATGAAGAGTCTGGTTCAACCGCGAAACGCCTGATGTCAGCCCTGAAAGTTGGTACGTGCGGGCTTCGGGGATGCCACACTAACGATAATGCGCACGCGTTGTATTTTTGTCCACCCTTTGGGTTGATGCCTTTTCTACCTCTCGAGGACATCGTTTTCGCGCGCGTTTCCGTTAAAATGCCTCGAATGACGGAAACGTTGCAGGCGGCTTTTTCGAATAAATCCCCATCCGTAAACACCCTTGTTCGTCCGAACGAACCGTCCTCTCTCTCCCACGCGTCGTCGCAAAAGCCCTCGTGGTTTCTCTCTGCAATATTATTGCCCCCGTCCAATCGAGTCAACTCCTCGCACAACTCTTTTTGCCACTCGAAAAGGAAAGACTCAAAGTCGTCGCCATTTTTATCACAACCTCCACCATCATCAAAAGACGAGGACGAGGACGACGAGGACGACGACGCTTTCAACGAGATTGAACGCAACGCGCGTTGATTCAAACTCCTCTTCAGCCGAGGTATTCGCCACCGAGAAGAAGAAGAAGAAGAAGAAAAGGAAGAGGTCGTTGAGGCGTGCATTTGGATACGATGAATGTGAGGACTGCCCCACACCCGAAAAACTAGGAAATGTCAAAGGCGTGCGAGGGGCGAGGCGCTCGACTATTTTTTTTTACAACAACACCCCCCTCAACCCTCCGCAGAGCAGAGCTGAACACTAAAATGCTCAATACTGAAGTACTCATCCGATGCGACCATGAACTTTTCTCGATTACGAACGACGAGTTTAAACGATTTGATGTCTCTCACATCCACGCGGCTCGCTATAAAGTTTGCGAGTCCAATCAAAGACGCACTCGAAAATTTTGCATCAAGAAAGGAGATTTTGTTTTCGAGCGATGACCCCCCTAAATAAACCGGGAAGAAATGATCCTCTTCTTTTTCTTCTCCGAGATCGATTTCGAAGAAGATTTCTAGCGCTGACATTTCGTCGCTTTGGATTTTCAAAGCAATTTGAATCCACTGAATTTCACTCGGTTCGTTTCTCGCTGGATTTTTTATTTCGAACACGAGAGGAGCGCCACTCGGAAGAATTTGCGATTTACCACCACCGTAGACTAATATAGGACAGTGCGTTGCGTTACGCTCCGAAAAATCAAAAGGAATTTCTTCGCGCGAACTTTCTTCTGTGACGTTTATGCTCATTATTTCCCCTGGATTTTTACGATTGACAAGATATGCGATGTCATCGTCGAAGCGAATGCAATTAATCGTTCCGGTGCTACTTTCATCATCAAATTTTGTCCACCTCCTTTCAAGAGATATCCCTTCACTTTCATCTTTCAAAAGAAAAATAGTTGCTGGCTTTACGTCGTGATAACTTTTCGTGCCAACAACAATTTGACCACGTTCATTCGCACAAACACTCGTCGCCGCTAAATCATCTGTTCTATTAATTTGTAAAAAATAATCGACGCTTGCGAAACCCGTCCGTTTGTTGTGCTTCACTTTGCAAATCGAAATCGATGACGAATGCGTCGTCCAAAACGAGTACTCATAATCACCGAGGCCGCTTCGAATGAAACCACTTCGTACAGAGTCACACGGCAACGTAATCGTCGAAACCGTTTGAAATAAATTGTTGTCAATCGTAACAAGCATCGATGGAACCATGTCGGACACGAAATATGAATATTTTGTACCGCTTGAAACGCCAGCCCGAATGCGTCCAATCGGAAGATTAATTGACGGGCCTTGTTCGATCCGATCTTCTGAGTTCACATCAAATCGAACGAGTTTCGAAGGAATGTCCCATGTTGCGACAAGAAAAGAGATTTCATTCTCATCATTTGTAAAGCTTGTCAAAGCAGTGATGGGAAAAGTTTCACTTAAACTTATTTCGTCACCTTTTAACCTGCCAGCAGCAATCACTTGCGACTTTGTTGTGCCGAGCAGAACGAAGCCGTCGATAGAAGATATCGCACGAAACTGCGAACCAGTTTTTAGTTGTGGAAAGGAGAAAATGCCATCGTTGTAAACTTTTCCGTCACAAAACGTTAGAAACGAGACAGTCGGTGTCGTCCTGTTTTGATTCAAGGCGCCCACAGCTGTCATTGCCATCTTTTTTTCTTGCATGGAAGACCAGACCGTTATATCATTAATCCTTTCATCAATTGCGTGAAATGGCTGCAAAACTCGCTGACTAAAGACACTTCTAGTCATTGCAATGATTGCAAAGACGATTATTACATTCATGTTGATCACTTTCGCCGTTTAGGAAAAGTGCGCGCACTTATGAAATTTTTTAATTTTGTCAGTTACTTTTCACTTTTGCTGTCCCTTCTTCTCAAACGAAAAATCGTTTCATCTTCACGTGTCATTATTAATCGTTTTCGTGATTGTGCCTCACGTTGCGCTCGACTGCAATCGCATCAAAATTACCTGGCAATGTCTCGAAATTTTTATTGAATAAGCTATACGCGCTGAGCTTCCCGTCTTCGTTGTTGTTTGTCGCAGTGGACAAGTTCGTAAACATCAGATAGAACAGAGAACACAAAACAAAAATCGGACCCAACTCGTACTTTACCGCTATCTTCGCTAGATAACACCATATTATCATAACACTCATAAATTTAATCACATTTGTGCTACAAATTGCGATGAGTAATCGTGCAGCGTTAGGCGATAAAAGACTACAAAGTCCTCTTCCTTTTTTGTTTCTATTTCGAATGAGAGTTCGTTGAAGCAAATTCAAGGAAGAAGAAGAAGAAGATATCTTCGCTGCTGCTTTTAGTTTCGTATGTTGTTGGCCGCGTGCCGAAGAAGACACGGGGTGGAAGTTAACTAAAATCGTGTCTCCCGGCTTAATACTGACCCGCTCGTCCTCTTCGGTTAACGCTGCGCCTCTGAGAAACATGTTAAACGTAGACGACGACGGTGAATTTTCCGAAGGAGAGCAGAAGAAAGCTTGCGCGCATTTTTTTCTCAACTCTTTCACTGACAAACCCGAGGAAACTTCGATGACTTTCGTCTCCGAGTTGTGTTGCATCGTCCGCACAGTTATCTTCATTTTGCTTTCAATAAACCGCCACAAACGTCCCTTCTCCCCCCTCCAAAAGAGAGAGTTTTTGTTGTGAAGAGAAAACATTCTGATTCTGTCAAATGATAGTCGATGCGTGAAAAACTGAAAATCTTACTAGAAAAAATAGATTCATAAATACAACATCAACAAGTAAAGAGCTAGTTTTCTTCGTCTGGGTCATCTGAATCATAGACGAGAAATAGTCTGTCCAGGTGCCTGCGCAACATCGATTTGTTTTTATCATATTTCTTATTCTCGTCGGAGTTTTGCGATGATGACCGGTCTGCCCTCGAACTCTCACTCTTTGTAAATTGTTCGCGCTGCTGCTGCTGTTTTCGAATCACTTCCTGCTCTCGTTGCGTTCGCTCCAAAGCTTCACGGTTGAGTTTATTTTGTTCCAATCGATCGCGTTCTTTCGCTCTTTGTTCCTCGATTCGTCTTCTATACGTCGCCTGCGCTACTTTGTTTTCCTCTTCCATTTGTCTATGCTTCAAAGCCAACGCTTCTTGCTCTTTCCGTTGCCTTTCCAACTCTTGCTCTTTCGCTTTCGCCGTTAACTTCGCCGCGAGCATTTTCTCTCTCAACGCTTCCTCTTCCTCCATTTTTAATCTCGCAGTCTCCTTCTCTCTTAATCTCTCTTGCTTCAACAACTCTTTCTTCGCTTTCTCCTCCTCGATGGCGCGTTGCTTCGCTTCCTGTTCCATTTTTTTTGCTCGTCTCTTTTCGTCCTCTTTGAACTGCTTCTCGTTTTCTTTTCGTTTCTTTTCGAGTTCTTTTTTCCGTTCCAGCTGTTCCTGAAGTCTCCTCTCCTCCTCTCGTTTAAGAAGAGTTGCCGCTGCTTCGTTCTTCCTCTCCTCTTCTGCGGGGACGATGAATTCAGCCGGTTTATCCCACTGCGCTTCGCCTGCTCCGTCTTCTCGGCAGTAGTAAAAGTTTCCAGTCGTTTCGTCGTAATATCGAATCCACCCATTGGAGTGCACTCCGTCGTCCTCCTCCTCCTCCTCCTCCTCCGAGCCATCCGTGTAGTCACTTTCAGTATCATCTCCTTCAATATTCTCTTTATGTTGTTGTTGTTGTTGTTGTTGTTGCTCCTCGTTTTCTTTATCCTCCTCCTCTCGTCCTCCAATAATTTTCTTCTTCTTCTTCTTCCCACCTCCGAAGCAGCCTCCTGATTTTTCTTTCTTCTTCGTCTTCTTATCCTCTTTATTCGACGCCATGCGTACGCTCTCGTTGTTTAAATACTCGGTGTTCTTGTTCTCTCTCTCTCTCTCACTCTCTCTCTGAAATGGAATCCATTTTTTTCTTTCGTCCGCCGCGCGTTAGTATATAGGTGCGAGGGTGTGAGAATTATTTTAATTTAATTTTCTCTCCGCTAATTGTTTTTCCGCCGCGCCCCCCCCTCTGCCCCTGCTTATTGGATTTTCTGGATTCTTTTGTGAACAAAAAACACAACAAAAAAACAAACAGTTACGACACTTACACGAACACGCGAGTGAGTTGAGTCGAGACAGAAGCACTTTGCTGTGGGTAAAATAATTACATGCGAAGCCGCGTGTTGACGACACTCTTTGGTGCTCGATACCCGTGGTCCGCGTCATCATTTGCTCCGCGCGTTGTTGTTAGCGCGCTACACCCTCCTCTTTCGCCGAGAAAAAGAAGTAAAAGTTCGACGACGCGCCAGAGCGGAGAAGAATTGGAGAAGATTGCAAAGTCGGTGTACAGGGAGATTTTACGCGAGTGTGCGTTTGGAAAACAACGATCGTTACTGTCATCGCCGTCGTCATCATCATCGACGAAAAAAAACACCGCCACTACCGTCACTAAGGGAGCGATTTCATTTCGTGTCCGCGCGTTGCTCGCAAATAACCTTCGAGAAGCGTTTCGCGCTGCCGCCAGCGGAGACGACAAAACCGACAAAGACGAAGTAAAAAAAGAAAACGAAAAAATAGCAAACTTGGCGCGAACGATATCGATTTGGACGTTTTGTCATCGCGCAAACCTGGACAGCAGAAGCACGGAATACATAGTATTGAATAACTTGGTGAATTATTACGATTCACGCGCGAAAATATATTCTCGATCGAGCAGCAAAAAAGTATTGCGAGACCGAAAAGCCTTGTCGTCGTTGGAGACTGAGTTCAACACGCTTTGCGTGAAGCCTCTCATTGAATACATCGAAAGAAGCGCTTCGACATCGCCAAATTCATCATCATCATCATCATCATCATCATCATCATCATCATCATCATCATCATCATATTATCGTCCACCTTTCGTGTTTGACATTTAAGACATGGTGAATTTCAAAGTTTCACGAGGGGCGAATTCGC
>Ga0181604_10003976_pt1 | contig 12252 bp, 13 predicted proteins | sample 041ome_12_FD_148663 | JGI IMG/M metagenome (GOLD analysis project Ga0181604, IMG submission 148663) | Coastal salt marsh microbial communities from the Groves Creek Marsh, Skidaway Island, Georgia - 041410US metaG (spades assembly) | ecosystem: Environmental > Aquatic > Marine > Intertidal zone...
CAGTGATTGATAACGTTTTATGGCCTCAGGGAATGCCTTCGACTATTTTTAGTAGAGACTTTCTGCGATCTCTTCGCGACGGCACAACGCGGAAATGCTCTCTTCGCCACGAAGACCGGCGAAAACAATAAGGGTCTTTTCTTCAGCCGAATAAAAACGGGCTATCTTGCAACGGATGTGTTTTACCAATTTATCTGCAGCATCTTTGCTGCCAAGCCTTGATGTCAGACAATTACACTGTCCAGCAGCTTACACTGGCCATAAATCGGATCGAGGAAGCATGTACAGCACAGCCAATCAACACGTTTTCATAGGTTTCGAAAATATTTTTAATGGTCAGGACGAAACGATTTCGTTTGCCACGCGTGTCATTGATAACAATACCCATTAAACGAAAGTTCAAACTGTCTTGGCGTTGTTAATGCTGCTGAAATGACTGTTCGTTAAAACAGAAAACAGAGTCGTCGCGTTTTTAGATCAACGCCTTAGAACTTGGTCGGGACGGAACGATTCCGTTTTTCATGCATGTCGTTGATAACAATATAAATAGTGGCAAACGACAAATCATTTTGGCGCTGTTGATGGTGCCGTTCTGGCTGTTACTTGCAATTGAAAAGAGATTCGTCGGGTTTGTCGATCTACAGAAATCTACGTGGTCGGGACGGCAAGATTCGAACTTGCGACCTACGGTACCCAAAACCGTCGCGCTACCAGGCTGCGCTACGCCCCGACTGGCGTGCCTTCTAACGAGTTCTCAGAAGATTGAAAAGAGGAAAGATCGCTTCAAACGTGCAATTTGGCCAGAAACTGTTAGAAACCGCCGCAACGTGGATCGGCGCCGGGTCCAATGCTGGGATGCGCGCTGCGATCCCCCTCTGATATGCCATATTTTGCTGCGCTTCCAGCATGTACTTCTAAAACATATTGAATATCAGATCCCCCATCAATCAACTGGGTCGAGAACGGGGTTGCACCATGCTTGATGCGCCGAACGATGCCGCCTTGATCAATGAACAGCATATCCAAGCCAAGCGGCGTATTTTTCATCCAAAACGAAACCGATTGCGGATTTGGGTAAACAAACAGCATCCCCGATTGATCTGGTAGCTCTGTCACGAACATTAAACCCCGGCTTCGTTGTTCCGGTGTTCTTGCAAGGGTCACCTTAAACGCCGCTTGACCCCAACTGCCACTGATTATGAAATCTGCCTCTGGGCAGCTGGCTTGCGCGAAATTTGTAAAGGGCAGCATTGCAAAGGCGCAGAGCCATATTGCCTTATTCAGAGCTGCCCATTTCCCAAGAACACACATCAGCCGCCATTTTACCCCGCTTACCCTCCATAACGCGCAAAGCGATCGCTTCGCCAGCTTGCAAATTGGACAGGCCAGATCTGCGCAACACTTCGATATGAACAAAAATATCCTCATCATTGCCAAAAATATTGGCGAAGCCAAATCCTTTACCACCATCAAACCACTTGACCCGAGCGGCTTGCAGCGGCAACGATCTGATATCTTCAATATCGACGTCTTCAAAATCCTCTAGCGTGGACAATGAATCTAAAACCGGATCCACCGAGAGTATTTCGACCGCTTGGACGCCGCGCTCCGTGTAATGCGCCATAAACTCAATATGGGTGTTTTCTGCGATAGAGCTTTGTCCAAATTTGCGCAGAACATTAGCGTGAATCAAAATATCTTCTTCGGTCTCATCGGATATGATAAAACCAAACCCTTTAACGCGATCAAACCACTTTATGTAGCCCGACTGTTTTTCCATATTCTCGTTGTCGTCGCTCACACGCATACCCACCCGTAAAATCTACCGCGCCGCGATAAAGGAACCGTTTTTTGATAAAAAAGCAAACAATAAAAACCCAGCGCGCAGGCGACAGAGCCGAAAAACGATCCGGTCAGCGCTTTACGGGTTCAATCTTTGCACCGACCAAGGCTCAGCTACCTTGTTTCGTCTCCAGACTGCGCGGTCATGCAATCGAAACGCGCCATCTGACCAAAATTCGATCTCAAGCGGCGTGATTCTAAATCCACCCCAAAAAGGTGGCCGTGCTGGGTAGTCGCCCTTTTCATCGCGGATTTCATTTACCCGTTCAATCAACGCCTCTCGAGAGGCGAGTGGCCGCGACTGCTGCGAGGCCCAAGCCCCAATGCGGCTGTCTAGGGCCCGGCTGTTATAATAGGCATCCGCGATCGGCCCATCCTCTTTTTCAACCAGACCCCGCACTCTAATTTGCCGCGCGAGGCTTTTCCAATGCAACACAAAGGCCGCCTTGCCGCTGGCCAACAACTCAGTGCCCTTGGCGCTTTCATAATTGGTGTAAAAAACAAAACTATTCGCCTCGATATCTTTCAACAAAACAGTTCTTACATTCGGCATTCCGAAACGGTCCACGCTTGCTAATGCCATTGCGTTTGGATCGTTAATTTCAGCTGCTTCGGCTTCTTTTAGCCAGGATTTTGCCAGCTCAAACGGGTCAGCCTTTGTAAACCCTTCATCCAAATCTAACATTTCCGCTGCTCCTTTTTCCGATCCCTGTTTAATCCCGACTGCCCCTCAGGGCCTCTGGGCTTGATGACGGCTGTGCAATCGCCTAAACCAACGCAACACAGGTAGATCGGAGAGGCAAGATGTCACATAATCTTATGCAGGGCAAACGCGGCTTAATCATGGGGCTGGCAAATGACAAATCGATCGCTTGGGGTATTGCAAAAGCCTGCGCCGAGGCCGGTGCGGAAATGTGTTTTTCGTATCAAGGAGACGCGCTAAAAAAGCGGGTAGAGCCTTTGGCAGCGCAAGTTGGCAGCGATTTCGTTGTAGAATGTGATGTTGCGGATGCAAGTTCGATCGATACCTTGTTTGAAGAGATCAAACAGCGCTGGGGCAAGCTTGACTTTATTGTGCATGCGATCGGATTTTCCGACAAAAGCGAGTTGCGCGGCCGCTATGTCGACACAAGCCTGAACAATTTCAGAATGACCATGGATATCTCTGTCTATTCCTTCACCGCAGTGGCGCAGCGGGCCGAAAAGCTGATGACGGAGGGCGGGTCAATGCTCACGCTCACCTATTACGGCGCCGAGCAAGTGATGCCGCATTATAACGTGATGGGGGTGGCCAAAGCGGCCCTTGAAGCCTCTGTAATGTATCTGGCCGAGGATCTTGGCAAAGATAATATTCGCGTCAACGCCATCTCGGCTGGCCCCATTAAAACGCTTGCAGCATCGGGTATCGGTGATTTTCGATATATAATGAAATGGAATGAGTTGAACTCACCTCTGCGCAGAAACGTAACCACAGAGGATGTCGGAAAATCAGCGCTCTATTTGTTATCAGATTTAGGGTCAGGGGTCACCGGAGAAACGCTGCACGTAGATGCAGGCTATCATATCGTGGGAATGAAGGCTGTAGATGCTCCGGATATTGATGCCGTAACGGGAAGGAAATAACCATGTCTGAACGTCTCCCCCATGAAAAAGGGTTCCATGTCAGCTGGGACCAGTTGCATCGCGACTCGCGGGCATTGGCCTGGCGGCTTGATGATCCAAAACTAACCGAGAACGGCTGGCGCGCGGTTGTTGCGATCACCCGTGGTGGCATGGCACCTGCAATGATCGTTGCGCGTGAATTGGACATTCGCGTTGTCGATACAATCAGCGTCAAATCCTATAATCACCAAAGCCAAAGCGAACCAAGGGTAATCAAAGCCCCGGATATGGACCATATCGGGGATGGCACCGGCGTTTTGGTGATCGATGATCTCGTGGATACGGGCAAAACCCTGGAAGTCGTGCGCCAACATATGCCCAAAGCGCATGTGGCAACCGTATATGCAAAGCCGCTGGGGCGGTCTCAGGTCGACACGTTTATAACAGAAGTCAGCCAAGACACTTGGATCTTTTTTCCGTGGGATATGGCCCTGCAATATGTTGAGCCGTTTCGCGGAACGGATTAGCCGCGAATGGTGGCCTCGCCCCCACCTTCAAAACCGGGTTTGGCCGGCGCAACCGGGCGCACGGCACCCGCGCCGATCAAAGCCGCAAAAGCCTGGCTGGCAGGCCATGATCCGGCACGCGGCATACCGGTATTAGACGTCTCGCAAGCCGCGCCAAGCGACCCGCCCCCTCAAAATATGCGCGATGCGATTGCGGATTTTGTGCGCCACGACCCTGAGGCGCATCTTTATGGCGCAATTTTGGGGGATGTTGAATTGCGCGTGGATTTTGCCGCGCATTGGTCACACGCTTATAAGGCGCAGGTAAGCGCCAGCCAAGTTGCCATAACCTCTGGGTGCAACCAAGCGTTTTGCGCGGTGATCGCGGCGCTTTGCTCGGCTGGGGATAATGTGCTTTTGCCCGTGCCTTGGTATTTCAACCATAAAATGTGGCTCGATATAATGGGGGTAGAGGCAATGCCTTTGCCGACTGGGGAAAATTTGCTGCCCGATGCATCATTGGCCCGCCATTTGATCACAAAAAAAACCAAAGCCATTTGTCTGGTCAGCCCGAATAATCCCTCGGGCGTGGAATATCCTGACGCCGTGCTGAATGCATTTTATCAGCTCGCAAAAGACCATGATCTCACGCTTATCATCGATGAAACCTATAAAGATTTTCATAGCAATCCAAAGCGTCCCCACAGCCTGTTGGATGCGCCCGATTGGAAGCAGCATTTGGTGCAGCTCTATTCGTTTTCAAAAGCCTACCGGATGACCGGCCACCGCGTTGGCGCCATCATTGCCAATAAAGCCTTACTGGCCGAGGTTGAAAAATACCTCGACACCACCACAATCTGCGCCTCGCGCGTCGGGCAATTCGCGGCGCGCTGGGGGCTTAACCATCTTCAACCCTGGTTGGCCGACCAGCGGAAAGAGATTTTACAGCGTCAAACCTTTCTTAAGCGCAATTTTGAAACGCTTGAAAGGCAAGGCTGGGAGCTGGTGGGAAGCGGCGCCTATTTTGCCTATGTAAAGCATCCCTTTGCCGGCTCGGGCGCCGATTTGGCACAAAAATTGGTGGCAGAGGCGGGTATCTTATGCCTGCCTGGCGATATGTTTGCGCCCCCAGGCACTCGCATTGCGGCGAAGCATTTACGACTGGCCTTCGCAAATATCGATCAAACCAACTTGAAAGAGATGATAATACGGCTTTCAAATCTCACCTTCCAGCTTGCCCCCGACTGCTCAGAAGCGTAGACAGGCGGGAAAATATTAAGTCTACGAGGGATCCATGGCGTCACAATCAAAATCCATTTCCAAATATTTCGTTTGGATTCTGTTGGGTCTGCTCATCATTGGCCTGGGTGGGTTTGGCGCGTCGGGGCTGTCTGGCACCATGCGCAGCGTCGGCTCTGTCGGTGATCGCGACATTTCGATCGATGAATATGCGCGGGCCTTGCGCCAAGAGCTGGCGCAAACCGGCCAACAATTCGGTCAAACGCTTACCTTTGAACAAGCCCAATTATTTGGGCTTCCGCAACAAACGCTCAGCCGCTTGGTGCTTCAAAAAGCGATTGAAGTCGAGGCTGACCGGCTTGGCCTTTCCGTGGGCGATGAAGCGGTGCTGGAACAGCTGGTCAAGGTCAGTGCCTTTCGCGGTTCAGATGGTCAATTCAGCCGCGAAGCCTACACGTTTGCGCTGGAGAATAATCGCCTCAGCGAAGCTGAATTTGAAGATGGTATTCGCCAGGAAACAACGCGCAATATCGTGCAAGCTGCAGTGGTTACAGGCAATGTGATGCCATCAATCTTTACAGAAAAAATGATTGACTTTTTGTTAGAGACCCGCAGCTTTACCCATGTTCAACTGAACGAGGCTGACCTTGCCACGCCCCTTCAAGAGGCCACAGAGGCGCAACTGCAAGCCTATTACGACGAAAATATTGAGCGCTTCACAGTCCCGGAAAGCAAACAGCTTACCATTGCCTCTTTGGATCTTACCCAGCTAAGCGAAAAGGTGACCGTGAGCGATGAGGCTGTTGCTGCTTTTTATGAAAAACAGAACGCGCTTTATAACCAGCCTGAGCGCCGGATCGTTGAAAGACTTGTGTTTTCGGATGCGCAAAGCGCCGATGCTGCCGCGGCAGCGCTGAAAAACGGCACAAGCGATTTTGACGCGCTGCTCGAGCAGCGCGGCTTAACCGCTGCAGATGTGAGCCTGGGCGCAATAGACCAAAGCTTTTTTGGGCAGGGCACCGGCGCAGCTGTTTTCAATGCAGACCTGAACACGGCCATTGGGCCGTTTTCCGATGATTTGGGCGCTGCAATTTTTCGTGTCACGGAAGTTTTGCCTGCGCAATCTACTCCGCTTGAAGACGTTGCAGATCAATTGCGCCAAGAACTGGCGCTTGAACTGGCCGCGAAAGACGTAGACGGGGTGAGCGCCCAAGCCGAAGACCTTCTGGCCGCCGGCGCAACTTTGGAAGATCTCGCGCTAGAAACCGATCTGGTACTAAGCACTCTAAGCTATCACGCTGGTGTGGCTGAGGGCTTGGCCGCAGATCAAGCCTTTCGACAGGCTGCATTTGAAGTAAAAAGCGAGGATTTTCCCGAAATTATCCGCTTGGACAATGGTGGCTTGGCCGCCTTAAGACTGGATGAAACCCAAGCACCGCGCCCCCAACCCCTAGCGGAAATACGCGAAGATGCGATGAAGGCTTGGCGCGTCGAAGCTTTGCGCAAAGCACTGCTTGCGCAAGCCGATGATTTAAAATCGCAACTCGAGGCGAAGACGATGCGCATTGAGGAAATCGGCGGAATACTGCATCAGGAAACCGGACTCAACCGTCAAGAGCGCCCAGCCACGACAACCGCAAATGTGATTGAACGCGCCTTTGAACTTGCGCCAGATGCGGTGGATGTTTTTGATGATGCGGGGCAGATAACCCTTATACTTGTCACAGAGATTATGGCCGCAGATCGACAATCCGAGCTTGCCAAAGACATCATGCAAGAGATCACAGCTCAGCTTAGTGATGGCCTGTCACAGGATTTGTTTGAAGCCTATGTGGGGCAAATACAGGCGCGCGCCGATGTGTCTTTAAACCAAGCGGCTCTTAATGCCGTTCATGCCAATTTTCAGTAAAGTCGTTGCTATGATAACGCCCGATCTTGATAATTTTTCGCGGCAATATGCGCTAAAGAAAAGCCAGGTTTTATTCACCCGATTGGCGGCTGACTTGGATACGCCCGTGTCTTTAAAGATGAAGCTCGCGGGGGATCAGAAAAATGCGTTCATGCTGGAATCTGTGACCGGCGGAGAAGTGCGCGGGCGTTATTCAATCATCGGTATGAAGCCGGATCTGATTTGGAAGTGCCAAGGCAGCGAAAGTTTTATCAACCGAGATGCGCGTTTCGATGATGAAGCGTTTACCCCGGTTCAAGCGCCCCCCCTAGAGGCGTTACGCGCGCTCTTGGCAGAAAGCTTTATCGACCTGCCCGAGGATTTGCCACAAGCCAGCGCCGGCCTTTTTGGATATCTGGGCTATGACATGATTCGGCTGGTCGAAGATTTGCCAGACATGAATCCCGATCCGCTTGCTTTGCCAGATGCGGTTTTTTTGCGCCCCAGTGTTGTGGCGGTTTTGGATGGCGTAAAAGGCGAAGTGATTTTGGTTGCGCCGGTTTGGTATGATCCAGCGATCTCGGCAAAAGCCGCCTATGCCAAATCAGCGGAACGTATTCAGGATGCGATGCGGGATTTAGAACGCCCCTTGCCCGATCCGCGCAGCCTTGGCGCGTCACAAGAGGCGCCCAATCCAAGGTCCAACTTCAGCAAAGACGCCTATATCGCTGCGGTTGAAAAAGCCAAAGACTATATTCGCGCCGGGGATATCTTTCAAGTGGTGCCAGCCCAGCGCTGGACGCAAGATTTTGTACTGCCACCGTTTGCGCTCTACCGGTCTTTGCGCCGCACGAACCCCTCTCCCTTCATGTTTTATTTTAATTTTGATGGCTTTCAAGTGATCGGTGCCAGCCCAGAAATCCTAGTGCGTGTCTTTGGCCGTGAGGTGACTGTACGCCCGATCGCAGGCACCCGCCCGCGCGGCACGACAAGCGAAGAAGATAACGCCAATGAAGCCGATCTTCTGGCTGATAAAAAAGAATTGGCCGAACATCTAATGCTGCTGGATTTAGGACGCAATGATGTGGGTCGGGTGGCCAAATTGGGCACGGTCAAACCAACCGAGGAATTTATTATCGAGCGCTACAGCCATGTGATGCATATCGTTTCAAATGTGGTTGGGGAATTGCACGAAAATCAAGACGCGCTATCCGCCTTCTTCGCGGGTATGCCGGCGGGCACCGTATCGGGCGCTCCCAAAGTGCGTGCGATGCAAATCATCGATGAGCTTGAAACCGAAAAGCGCGGGGTATACGGCGGCGGCGTAGGCTATTTCAGCTCTGGCGGGGATATGGATATGTGCATCGCCCTGCGCACGGCCATCGTCAAAGATCAAAAACTCTACATACAAGCGGGCGGCGGCGTGGTCTATGACAGCGATCCCGAAGCCGAATATATGGAAACGGTGCATAAATCCAACGCGATCCGCCGGGCGGCGGCAGATGCGGCGATGTTTGCATCTAAACCATCCTAAAAATCACAGAAAAGCCAGCCATACGGAAGATTTTGGCCATAAGCCGGCGCATGGCGGATCCAAAACCTGCGCTATATCAAATGCAAAAAAGCGCCCAAGCTAGCGCATCACAACCGGAAGGCAGGCGGTGTTTCTTGCGACAAAGGTTTCGCAAAACGCCGAAGCCTCAGCCAAATCTTCAAGACCAACAACGCGCAAGCGATGAAAAATTCGCCCGTTCACTTCCGCCATTTGCACCACATGCTCCAAGCCGTTCAGCTGCTCTGAAAATTTAGCCGATAGGCGCTGCCATTCCTGTTCTGCAATATCGGCACTGCGGAACGCCCCGAGCTGTGCCAGCACAGTGCCCGAAGGAATGCTCGAAAAAGTTGAAGAGGTTGAAGCCAATGCGGATGCGGTTGGATCGGGATCAGGCGTAGATGAGAGGTTTTTCCAACTCTCCTCTGGCTCAGATTGTAAAACCGCCGCCCTATCAGAACTTGCTTCGGCTTTCGACGCAATCTCCGGTGCGGGTAAAGATACTTGGGCCTTGGGCACAGCCTTATCCGCAACAGGGGCTGCTACGCTTGATTTATCAATGCTCGGCGCGGTTGCCAGATCGAGCCCTGCTTGAGGTTCACCGGGCACAGGCGCGTCCAACATCATCTGTTTGGGAAAAACAGGCTGCGCCGGATCAAGATCAAAATTCAACCCAAAATCCGTGTTCGGAGGACCCGGCTGTACAAAGCCGTCGGCTGAGAGAGTCGGCTTTTTAGCGCTATCCGATAAAACTGGCAAATTGGTTTCGGTTTGTGGCAAGGTGCTTGTGCTTAAGCCTGTGAGCTTGTTTTTTGTGCTTTTAGGCACCGTTGCTGACGCGACATCCTCATCGGGGGCCACATCAGGCGCCACGGGTTGAGGCGCTTCGGCGGGCGTTTTGGCAAGCTGCTGCGGCGCCTCTACCGGCGCAGGTAAACTGGCAGCCTGATCTTCGCGCGAACGGGTGAATTCTGATCCGGCGGGCACCTCGAACGCTTCGGCCTCTGGCATCTGGATGCGCTCATAGCTCTGAAAAACCAGCCCGACAACGATCACAATAGCGGCGCTTAACGCCCCCCAGACCAGCCCACTGAAAAATCCCCGCTTCACTACTCTTGCCCTCATTGACGCCGCAATTATTTGGCGCGATATACGCTTGTTTTTGCTTCCCGCCCCTTGACGGTGACACCGAAGCCTGAGCAAGTATAAATCGATCTAAGGCGTGGGGGCCAGCCCCATTTAATACAAGGCAAAAGAAACGCAATGCTGCTGCTAATCGACAACTATGACAGCTTTACCTATAATCTGGTTCATTACCTTGGTGAACTTGGCGCGGATGTTCTGGTCAAACGCAACGACGCGCTGGATGTTCAAGACGCCATGGCACTGCAACCAGAAGCTATTTTATTGTCACCAGGGCCTTGCGATCCTGATCAAGCCGGGATTTGCTTGGCGCTGATCGGCGCAGCCAGCGAAACCCGAACGCCTTTGATGGGCGTCTGCTTGGGGCATCAGTCAATCGGGCAAGCCTTTGGCGGCAAGGTTATAAGATGCCACGAAATCGTGCATGGAAAAATGGGAACGATGCATCACGAAGGCGAAGGTCTTTTTAAAGATGTCCCTACCCCGTTTGAGGCTACCCGTTATCATTCATTAATCGTAGAGCGGGCCACCCTGCCCGCTTGCCTGACAGTCACGGCAGAATTAAGCGACGGCACAATCATGGGGCTTCAGCATAACAGCCTGCCGATCCATGGCGTGCAATTTCATCCAGAATCGATCGCCTCTGAACACGGGCATCATTTGTTGAAAAACTTTCTGAGCATTGCAGGACTGAGCTGATGAGCGATCTTATAAAACCCCTAATCTCGGCGGCTTCCGACCGCGAGTTAACAAAAAATGAAGCCGAGGCCGCCTTTCAGATTTTATTTGAAGGCGCCGCAACACCGGCACAGATCGGCGGTTTTCTGATGGCGCTGCGCACGCGCGGAGAAACCGTGACTGAATTTGCGGCAGCCGCCTCGGTTATGCGCGCAAAATGCAACGCAGTGTCGGCGCCCGCCGATGCGATGGATATTGTTGGCACTGGCGGCGATGGAAAAGGCACGCTGAATATCTCAACCGCGACCGCCTTTGTTGTTGCCGGTGCGGGCGTTCCCGTGGCCAAACATGGCAATAAAAATCTTTCTTCAAAATCCGGTGCCGCAGATGCGCTGGGTGAGATGGGTGTGAATGTGATGATCAGCGCCGATAAGGCACAGGCCGCTTTGCGCGATATTGGGATCTGCTTTATGATGGCCCCGATGCATCATCCTGCGATGAAACATGTAGGGCCTGTGCGCGCGGAACTGGGCGCGCGGACGATATTTAATATTTTAGGTCCGCTAACCAACCCGGCGGGCGTAACACGCCAGCTCACCGGCGCCTATAGCGCCGATTTAATTCGGCCCATGGCGGAAACGTTAGGGGCGTTGGGTGCGCATAACGCCTGGCTGGTTCATGGCGGTGACGGCACCGACGAGCTGGCGATCAGCGCCTCCAGCCAAGTTGCAGCGCTTCATCCCGATGGCTCGGTTACGGAATTTGAAGTGCACCCGGAAGAGTTTGGACTACCGACGCACCCGTTTTCGGCGATTCTTGGCGGCGCCCCTGCAGAAAATGCGGTGGCGTTCCGCGCCCTGCTTGAGGGTGAAGCCTCCGCTTATAAAGACGCGGTTCTCCTCAATAGCGCAGCTGCATTGATTGTGGCCGGGCGCAGCACTGACAAACAAGAGGCGGTGGCAATGGCGCGCGAAAGTATCGACAGCCATGCCGCAAAAACAAAATTGACGCAGCTGGCCTCCTTCACATCGGATACCCTATGAGCACAACTATTTTAGACAGAATCAAAGCCTATAAGCTTGAAGAAATCAAAGCCGACAAAGCCAAACGCGCGCAGTCAGATGTGGAAGCAGATGCCAAAACTGCAGCGCCCGTTCGCCCATTTGCACAGCGCATTATTGAAGACAGCAAAACAGGCTATGGGCTGATTGCAGAAATCAAAAAGGCCTCGCCGTCCAAAGGATTGATACGGGCTGATTTTAGCCCAACAGACTTGGCCCAAGCTTATGAGGCTGGCGGTGCATCCTGCCTATCAGTTTTGACAGATAGCCCCAGTTTCCAGGGCGATAAAACCTTCCTGTCCCAAGCCCGGCGGGCCTGCGGGCTGCCGGTTTTACGCAAAGATTTTATGTATGACCCCTATCAAGTTGCCGAAGCGCGCATGTTGGGCGCGGATTGTATTTTATTGATCATGGCCTCGCTCGCAGATAGCCAGGCACAAGAGCTTGAACAGGCTGCACTTGCTTGGGGTATGGATGTTTTAATAGAAGTCCATGATGCAGAAGAATTAGAACGGGCCTTATTGTTAAGCTCGCCGCTGATTGGAGTGAATAACCGCAATTTGAAAACCTTTGAAACCTCGCTGCAAACCACCAAAGAGCTGTCAAAACTGGTTCCAGCTGAGCGCGTTTTGATTTCTGAATCAGGGTTGAACACGAAAGATGATTTGGCCGATATGGCGCAGCATGGGGCGCGTATTTTCTTAATCGGAGAAAGCCTGATGCGGCAAACGGATGTGGCGG
>Ga0181604_10004056_pt1 | contig 12097 bp, 14 predicted proteins | sample 041ome_12_FD_148663 | JGI IMG/M metagenome (GOLD analysis project Ga0181604, IMG submission 148663) | Coastal salt marsh microbial communities from the Groves Creek Marsh, Skidaway Island, Georgia - 041410US metaG (spades assembly) | ecosystem: Environmental > Aquatic > Marine > Intertidal zone...
TTTTCGGACATGGTTTTCATGTAGGTAAATTGCGCTTGATGATTTTCATTTTTCAAAATTCTGAAAAAGTCATGTAGGGCATGTAGTGGGGTCCCTACATATGAAGGGAGGTTTTTGAGGGCAAAAAATCTTGGTTGTTTTTGATACATGTAGGTATTTCACTTTTTTCAAGTTTTTCAATTCTCTTTTGGGATTTTAAAAATTACACAGGCCTTTTTGTTGCAGAGTTTTGATTTTTCGAAAATAGAATTGAAAAAGTTGTGAAAATGCGTTTTAGAGCATAATGCTCTCATTTCCGTTTTTTCTTGGAAATATTTGTTACGATAAAATTTTCAAATATTTTATGAAAACTATTTAGGATGAAATTATATATTACTAATATAGAACAATGTTAGAACATTTTGGAACAAATTTAGGGCAAAAAGTCGCCAAAAATTTTGATTGTAAACCATGCCTATATAATTGTAAGAAGGAAAGTGACTGGACCAAACATCTAGCCACTAGAAAACATAAAAATAGAACAAAAGTCGCCATTTTGGAACAGAATGGCGAGAAACTCGCCGATCATGGTGCGAAATTACCGTCTAAATACAAAAATGGCGAGTTTCTCGCCGCACCACTTATGGTATGCGAATGTGGTAAACAATATACCGCCAGAAACAGTTTTTGGTATCATAAAAAACATTGCTTCGTTCATCAAGCATGTATTTCTGAAAATAATACGTCAAATAATGAAACATCTAGTGATGCGCAACAATTAATATCTCTAGATGGGAATGATACGAATATAGTTAAACCATCCTCTTTGTATATGAAAGGAACAAAATTAGACAAAGACAAGGACAAAGACAAAGATGTCGAATTTAAAGAACTTGTATTGCTTCTACTTAAAGAAAACAAGGAAATTCAAAAAACATTTATAGATATACTTCCACATATCAAAGGGAACACTTCAGAACATAGCTTTAATACTACCAATACAAATAGTAATAACACCAATAATTTTAATATTCAGATGTTTTTGAATGAGCAGTGTAAGAATGCAATGAATCTTACTGATTTCATCGATTCTCTTCCAATTACTGCAGATACTTATGATAATACAATAGAAAATGGATTAACAAAAACAATCACCACTATGATTACAAATGGTCTTAATAATATGGATATTACAGATAGACCTATACATTGCACTGATCCTGCGCGTAAAACTATGTATGTCAAAGATAATGATGTTTGGGAAAAAGACAATGAACTTCGTGTTCTACTTCAAGGTATTAGAAAATTGTCAATTAAACAGCGTACCATGATTAATAAATGGCAAGATGTAAATATAGGTTGGGATAAAGATGATAATCTACAAACACGCTTGACAACTCTAGTGTGTAATTCTATGACGGATATCGAACACGATGAAAAGGAAATGAATAAAATTTATCGCGCTATTAGCAAAAATACATACTTGACAAGTGAAATTAAACATGATATAAGTTTATTGAAGTAATGTAGGTAGTATGTAAGTAGTATGTAAGTAGTATGTAAGTAGTATGTAGGTATAATTATTGATATTTTCAAATAAACTTAAAAACAATAACATCATTATCATTATTATAATGATGTTATCGATTATATATGTTTTCGCTCTTACATATGGATTTACTGTAATGAATAGTTTAGCATATGATCCAATTATGTCACGTCACTGTGTTGATCTAGCACAAGCTAGCTATAGTAGTATTTCTGATTTAGATTCATGGACGTGTAAAACATGCGATCAAGATGTAGAATTACATTATGTAGTTGAAGAAAATGGTGTTCGTGCTCTTCAAGGATATGATAGTTATAGTGATACTTTGTTTATTGCGTTTAGAGGTTCAGTCAATATTCAGAATTGGATAGATAATATTCAAATCAGCAAAATATCTCCATATAATGATACATCCATTGAAGTATCAAAAGGATTTTATAAAGCGTACAATTCTATCAAACCAGAACTGTTTAATAATTTACCTAGTTTAGTTGATAGATATAATACAAAACGCATACTCATTACCGGACATTCATTGGGGGCAGCCATCTCTACACTTATGGCATATGACATTATCACTATGTTTCCAACTTACGAACTTTCATATGTATTCACTTTTGGTTCTCCGCGTGTAGGGAATCCAGCATTTTCATCTAGTTTCAATAATTATTCTAAATCGGTTACACATTATCGAATTACACATTATCATGATGTAGTACCACATGTTCCAGAAGAGTTCCTAGGATATTTACATGTGTCTAATGAAATATGGTATAATGAAAATAATAGCGAGTTTATTGTATGTAACGATGTGATAAAAGAAGATGATAATTGTTCAAATTCATGCGCGCCTACACATTGTACTAGTACAAGCGATCACCTAGATTATCTAAATGTTACCATGGGTAGTGATAATTAAAAAATGTATAAAATATTTATGCTTTTTGTTTATTATTATTATTCAAAAGAAATTAAATATAAAAATGATATAATATACAGTGATGGATACAAAAGAAGAGTTGGTGAAGCATATTCGAGGGTGGATACAAATAGATAATGATATAAGTGCGCTTCAAAGGCAAATGAAAACATTAAGGGAAGATAAAAAAAATTTAACTGCCTCGTTAGTTGATGTAATGAAATCAAATGAGATAGATTGTTTTGATATAAATGATGGTAAATTAATTTACGCAAAGTCAAAATATAAGAAGCCTATTAATAAAAAATCGCTTTCCGACGCACTTCAAGCATATTTTAAAGATGATATGGAAATGGCACAAGAATTGAGCAATCATATAATGAACAGTCGTGAAGAAACAATTAAAGAATCAATTAAACGCAAAAAGGAAAAGTAATTTAAATACAAATAATCAATGATATATAATTTATTACATGAGTCGATATAATAAATTATTCAAAATTACAAAATATAAAGTGGCTATGGGTAATAATACATACGACAGTGATGATAGTGATAATAGTGATGATAATGATGATATACATTCTAATGTAAATAACGAATTATTTAATTCTATACTTCGTCATCCATATATAGAACGTATGAATGGGAATGAATATGGAAACAATGAATTAAACATTAATAGTGGCAATGCTCTAAAATACTTAGTTATCTATAGGATAAATATATATAATGAGGTAAATCCAGTAGTCGAATTTTATATTCTGAATGATTTTCTCTCTACTACATCAAATATAACCGAATTTACAAACCATGAGTTATCGGTTATGATAGGTGAAAAACGTATAAAAGGGACTATACAATTCAAGGAAAATAATTATTCGATAATTCAGGTACGAAACAATACGGATACTAGTAATTGGTTAAATGTATGGGATATATTAGTAAATAAACATTATTTTGGTAACAAAATATGCGAACATGTAATTGATTTTTTTTATAGCCATAGTGATATCAGTAATTTATGGATAGGTTCAAATATATGTATAAAACCAATTATCCTGTATACTTCGATAGAAGAGAAATATTATGAATATATAAAAAAAACGAAATCTATTCAATATTGTCAGAGTAATAAAGAATCGTTAATTTATTTACGTAATTTTAAAGAAAATGACAATATACGAACAATTTGTTTTATACATGATAGAGATATTGATGATTCACTACATACAATAGAACATAATGATTATATTATTTATAAAAATAATAATAATAATAATAATAATAATAATAAAGAAACAGAATGGATTTTTAAAAATGATAATAAATTATTTTCTTTTGTCAAATAATCATATAATAGTAGTATATATATACATAATTATGAAAATGACTACGATAGCCTATATATTAATATCCATAATAATTATAAACTATTTAGTATCAATTATAATGAAATTTTTAGGAGTAGAAGTACAATTTTACGGAAGCTATTTGTTATGGTTTATTGCCGTTATTTTATTTTGGGGGTTTTTACCGGAAGCACCTAACTATTTTGAATAAATGATTCTATTACATTACAAACGATTTGACAAACAATAAACTAGTAATGTGTAAATGTAGCTTATCAAATATTATGAAATAACATAATACTTGATATTATCACGATAATTACTATTTTATACCTTATTAAAAGGATCTTCATTGTTTTCGTCATTAAATTCGTTTGTTATTTTTTTCACGATTTTTGCTAATATTTCAGGATTCATTTTATCTTGTAAATTATCCATCATTTCACTTTCCAATGGTTTTCTATTATGCATATCTTCAAATTTATTTATCCATGTTCTTACTTCTTTTTCGTAGTTTTCTAAAATTTTATTCTTTTTACGAACTAATTCTACCATCTTGGCCTCTTTATCGTCAGCTTCCACAGTAACAAATACAATTTCGGCAGTACTAACTAATTCGTCACATATTTCGGGTCGCTTGATGTCTGGTTTATCTATATCATCATCTTCATCATTAATTACTGGTTTTTTTAGTGGGAATGTTTCATTAAATAGTTTTATAATATTTTCATTAATAGTAGGACTTGTTTCCATAAGTCTATCAAATTCTTCTTTACACATTTTTAACATATGACTAACTGGTGTACGTTCTGTTCTAGATTTGGCTAATTCTACCTTAATATTGCGATAAAATTTATCCCAAGAAATGGAACTAACACGATGAGCTTCGTTTAATTCACCGACTTTTAAGAACTGAGCAATTGTAGTTAAAATTCCGGCAAAAATATTTACAGCACCAATACCCATTTGCGCGTATGGTTTTATATTTTCTGAAAATCGGTCTTGCGCAAAATTCGCTGTTCCAGTTAAGGTACTCATAATAATCACTGGAATTGTATACCATGCGTTTGTTTTGGAATAAGCCTGGTGTGATTTACCATGTAACCATCTATAACACATTGCTTTATCTGCCCACTCCACTAATATAACTTCATGTTCACTTTTCCATTCGACATCTTTTACCATAACATTATCATTTAATAATTCGTCGTTTTCGTTTACAGATAATTGATCGTCTTTATTTTCCATTATAAAATATAATAATAATAAAATTATTTTTTTTGAATTATTATCTAAATATTATCTAAATATTATCTAAATAAATATTAAATGGATGATAAGTTGTTAAAAGTAAAGGTGGTTTTTGACAAGGTGAGAGAAATGCGTAATGAAATAGGTACGTTATTTGAAGGTTTAGACGGCCGTATTACTAAATTAACTGAGGTGTACAATGAATTTATTAAAAGCACTAAACAAATTAAAACTGCTGGTACTAATATATTTATATTTAGTTTAGATTCGTTCTATTTTCAAAATAATATATTAAAGAGAGAGTATAAGTATTTGAAAAATTATTATAACATTATTATTAACCGTATGTACGGTGAATATTATAAATTATATAAATTAATAGTTGAATATGTCGAAAAAAGTCACGTAGATAGTAAGATGAGTGAGACATTGAAAAATAAAAAGTATCCAAAATATGATGATTTAAATGAAGAAAAGCAATATGAATTTCAGTTGATTGTTCAATTGAATGAGGATATTATTAATATCGTTTCTCATTTAATTAATATATTGCGCGATAAAGAACATGAATTAAAAATATATACAGCAAATCAAGAATATGGATTAAATGTAAATAATTTTGTATCTACCTTCAATTATGAAGTTATTGTATTGAAAGAACAAATATTATTATATGAGAAATATTTGGATTTTTTTTATCATATTCACGAGAAATTATTGAAAAGATTAACTACTAAAATTAGTTTATTAGAGGCACAATTAAATGCTGATATTAAATTTGAAGGTGGGTTAATTGGAAAGCGAAAAGATAATAATTCTTTAATGAATGATATGAATGTAAGTGGATTAAATAAGCGTGCTGCGAGAGATTTAAGACGTTCTATTATTGGTGGAAAAAGTCCATCTAATTCTTCAAGTGATAATAACGACGATGATAATATTAGTGCGTTTGATCATATACCACCTAATTCACCAGTACTTAATAAAGAAACATGTGAAACATGTATTCCTAATCATAATGGGTCATTGGTTCAGAATATGTTTGGAATGTGTGAAAATGACGAATTTGATGAAAATATATTAGTACATATAACTGATGTAAAACAAAAACGTTGGGAAGATGATCAAAATCAAGAAGAAGAGGATGGAGAAGAGGACCAAGAAGAAGAGGACCAAGAGCAAGAAGAAGAGGATGGAGAAGAGGACCAAGAAGAAGAGGATCAAGAGCAAGAAGATCAAGTAGAAGAAGAAGAAGAGGATGGAGAAGAGGAGAATCAAGATCAAGTAGAAGAAGAAGAAGATCAAGAGCAAGAAGAAGAGGAGAATCAAGAGCAAGAAGATCAAGAAGAGGATCAAGAGCAAGAAGATCAAGAAGAGGATCAAGAACAAGAAGATCAAGAAGAGGATCAAGAGCAAGAAGAAGATGATCAAGAAAATACACAAGAGCAAAAACAAGAAATGAGCGCAATGTTAGATAACGACAAAGATAGTAAGTTATTGGAGAATAAATCAGATATAACAAATAATGAAATTGTTCGTAGTGTTTTAGATGAAAGTATAGATACAATTGTCAATGTGAATATAATGAATGATGACAACAACTTAAATAAATAAAATGTTATTTTATTTTATCAAAAAATTGAAATAAAATAATTAGATATTAATAAATTATAACATTGATAATATGGAAAGACGTTTAAATAAGAAGATTAATGATTATGTACATGATTTTAAAAAAAATGTGATTGAACAAATACAATCAGTAAATAAAAATAATCAGGGTGATATGATAGGGGTAATTAATTATATATATCAATATGATAAGTTTGAAGTAAGTAAGGATGATTTCATGAAACGAAAAAGAGTAAAAAGTATGGTTCCAGTTTATGAGCGATGTTGCGCGAAAAGAGCAAATGGTGAACAATGTACTAGACGCAAAAAAAACGATTGTCAGTATTGTGGAACTCATAGTAAGGGAACCCCACATGGAATGATAAGTGACCAAGAACCACAATTTACTACTACAAAAGTAGAGGTAAATGCTATTGATATTAAAGGAATTGTATATTATTTAGATGATATAGGAAATGTTTATGATACAGAAGATGTAATTGCGAATGTAAAAAATCCGCGTATCATTGCCAAATATGAAAAAACTGGTGACGAATATAGTATTCCTGAATTATTTGGAAAGAATTAAAATATAAAAATATAAAATATAAAAATATAAAAATAATTTATTCATAAACATATAGTGCTATGAATAATACACAAATAGATCATATCAAAACTTTTTTAAATAAATGTAAAATTGTAATACAAAATTTTGACGATTTAAATGGTATGTTGTTACCTAGAGAAATTTTTTTAGATAAAGAAATTTATAATTCTGTAAAGGAAGATATTTCAATTATGAAGCAACTATTCACGTCGTCAGCGTTAACGTCTCTTCAATCGAATGCTGAAGAAACACAAAAATGGCCTCTTTTAAATTTGGTAAGACAAATACTACGTTCGTGTCATTATAAAATGACACCAAGGAGAGTAAGTGCTGGGTATACAAAGGAAGGGAAAAAAATTTATAAACGCATGTTTATTATTGAGAAATTATCTCAAACAGAATTGTCTGCTAATTCTTCCTCTTTAGGTTGAGCATCAGTATTTATAGTTAATGATGTAGTTTCAGATATTTGATCTGAATTAAGATTATTAGTTTCACTATCTTTGAATGGTGTTACTTCAGATGGTTCTGATTTATTTGATGATTCTGCTGATTCAGGCTTATCAATAGTTTCCATAAGAGAGTCTGGCAATTCTTCTACTTTATCAGGATCAACATCATTGTATTGTACTTTATTTTTTAAATAAGCACTGTAAAAAACATTCTTTTTTGTATTTACCGTTGAAAATACATCGGCAACTTTTAATCCCATAAGAAGTATGTTTGTTAGAAATACGGTAAGTGTTTTGCTATCCAAATAGTTATCGTATACAACAATAAAACTTAAAATAGCATTTAATGTAAATGCGGTGGTTGAAATGTACCCACATTTTTGGTAATATCCATCAAAATCCCAAATCTTTTGTTTCTTAGCGACATCTAATTTTTCAAGCGCCTCACCTACTGATTCATTATCTACAGGAGTAAAACGATTTACTTCAAGATAATTAATCATTTTGTTTTCTCTTTTTACCTCTACAAAATATAGTGCTAAAAATGAAAGAGCTGTAATTATATTAAAAGATAATGCGGCTCGAGATAATGTATCATCTCGCTGTATATTTTGTGTTACAGAGCATATCTCAGTTCCGCATTTTTGAGGAACAAAAATAACTAATAAAGCTCCCATCAATACTTTGTATAATTCAAGTACTAAAGTAGTCGCAACACCAATTTTTTGATTGAAATCTTGGTCATTTTGTTTTTCTCTAATCATATCCATAATAGATGGACTTTGTTTATTACTAGTTGTTTCAGTAATATTTTGTTCTAACAGTTGAGTTTCGTTGTTTTCACTGTTTTCACTGTTTTCACTATCGTGAAGATGAATATCAGACATTATATACTTATATTACAAAAAAATGTATTTATATCTTCTTTATTGAATAAATATAACTACTTTAGATTTTGGATAATATATCACGTATATTGTTGATTACATCTTCAAGGTGTAAAAACAACAGCCGCCGGCAGGCAGAAAAAAATTGAAGTGTAGAGAGTAGAGTGTAGAGTAGAAAAAAGAATGGAGTCAATAATATTAAAGTTGTGTAGAGGTGGGTATGTAGATAGTTCGAAGAAGAGCGAGATGTTGAGAGTATTGTGTAGTGAGATAGAAATGCCATGGTGTGGAGTGTTGGAAGGGTGTTGCGAGAATATAAAAAGGAATAATGGATTATATACGCAATGTATGAATGCAAAAGTGAGTGAAGGGAATTGCAAAGAGTGTGAAAAAATGATAAAGAAGAATGGAGGTGTATCGAAATATGGAAGAGTAAATGATCGTTTAAAAAGCGGAAAAATGTGTTACATAGATCCGTCGTCAGGAAAGAAAGAGTCAAGTTATATAGAGTATATGAGAAAGAATGGATTAACAAGATCAGATGTAGAGTTGTATGGAAAGTTATGTGGTGTAGATGTGCCGGAATGTTATTTTGAAGAAGTAGTAGTAGAAAAGAAGCGTGGTCGTCCGAAGAAAGAAAAGGGAGAAGAAAAGGAGAAAAAGAAGAGGGGTCGTCCAAGGAAAGAAAAAGAAGTGATATGTAACGAAGGAGAAGAACTAATAGCAAGTCTATTGACAGAAAATCGTGAAAAGAACGAGAAAAAGGAAAGTGCTGATGAGAAAAAGGAAAACGATTATGAGAAAAAGGAAAGTGCTGATGAGAAAGAGGAAAACGATTATGAGAAAAAGGAAAGTGCTGATGAGAAAAAGGAAATAGATAATGATGGGGGGAGCGATGATGAAGAAGAAACACTCGTAGTAAAATTTGAGATAAAAGGAGTAATTTATTTGAAATCAAGTGATAATGTACTATACGATATGATGAGCCATGATGTGATAGGAATATGGAACGAAGAAAGATCTGAAATAGACGAAATCCCAGAAGAGTATGAAGAATAGAGAGATAATAATGTAATTAATTAAATAAAGTATTTTTTATAGAGTATTCTATTCGCGTAATTATTATCGGTTTTCTCTCTATGAACAAAATGAAAGTGAGAATTAGTGAAGTAGAAATGAATGACTATACAGCAATAAACCATGTTCTGTTCAGAATAGTTTGTGTGTCTAACAAAATATGGCAGATATCCGGTTATGTCACCGATTTCCCGTTATGTCACCGATTTCTGGGTTAGTGGTATTTAAATACTTTTGTTATAGTGTTTAAAAAAGTATTTAAAGAAAATAATCGCCAAAATATGGCGATTACATACTATTTTCTGAAAGTAGAGTATCATTTTTATATTGCTCTTTCATATTGTCATCTAAATAGGTAGAATTACCTAGCGTATTAATGAATTTATTAATGTGTTTTCTCTCTTTGAATATATTTGTATATAGTTCTCCAATAATGTTTGTGAATTCAATTTGTAGCTTTTCTACAGTTTCATAGTTGGGATTTTTCTCTTGCCATATATCTAGGTTCTTTCCATGTAATACAGAGAGATCTTTGAGATTTTTTAAAATAAGATTATTTTCCTTATCTTTTTCCCATTTATCATCGTCTTTGACATACATGACCTTTCTTTTCTTGTCGGTACAATGAATAGGTCTCTCGACAATATCCAAATTATTGAGTCCATCCACCACGATATTCGTCAATGTGTCAGCGAGTCCTTTATTCTTTGTATTTTCATAGTGTTGAGCAGTAATGGGTAAGGATTTAATAAAATCTGAAATATTCATGGCGTTCTTACAATGTTCATTCAAAAACATCTGAATGTTGAATTGGTTTGTATTGTTATTGTTATTGTAACTATTTGTATTGATACCTTGTACTTTGCCAATGACGTTCTGCATGAAATCCTGATTTTGCGTAAGGACTTGGGTAAACATGGCAATCATCTTTTCCATAATGACTGGATCAGTCTCCTTAATAATGGTGTTTGTTGTATGAGGTGTAGTAGTCGAATAAGTAACTTCACAAGTCTTTTTGTGTCTTGATAATCCTTGTCTATGTTTATATGTTTTACCACAATCACATATGTATTTGGACATGGATGAATTATTATTGTTATTGTTATTGTTATTGTGTTTTCGTGTATTTAGATGTAATTTCCAATTACTTTCCTTATTACAAGTAAAGTTACATTTTGCACAATATAATGTATTAGATTTTGGCGTTGGTGACATGTAACCATTTGTAACCATATTGTAACCATTTGTATGAGTAGGTAACATATTTGTATTACAAATTGTCTGCGTTTGAATACATGTATCGTCATACACTGTATTATCTATATTATCGGCATTTTTAGGCATGAAATTGTCACCCATTTGAAGTATATAATAGGGTTACATAAAAAATGCCTAAATCCTTTCGCAAAAGTATTAAAAAAAGTTCAGTAAGGTTTTGAAAAATCGGAAAATCGAAATGAGAGCATTATGGTCTGAGTCACTTTTTTCACCTTTTTTTCAGATTCATTTCTTATATTTGGAAAATGGACATAAAAAAAGCATGTCCATTTTTGAAAATCCCAAAAGAGAATTGAAAAACTTGAAAAAAGTGAAATACCTACATATATCAAAAACAACCAAGATTTTTTGCCCTCAAAAACCTCCCTTCATATGAAGGGAGCTCACTACATGCCCTACATGGCTTTTTTGATTTTTTGAAAAATGAAAATCATCAAGCGCAATTTGCCTACATGAAAACCATGTCCGAAAAAAACGGAATTCATTTTTCAGCTATGGATTTAACGTATTTCGAGGATAAAACATCCGGCTAACCCGCATGCAAACAAAAAATTGAAATAAATAGTAGGAAATAGAAATAAGTAAACTAGAAGTATGGAGCAGTCAAATAACGGACAATCAGTAAGACGTAGTGCGCGTATTCGCGCAAAGATGGGGGCAAAAACAAATAAACCAGATTTATCAAAATATATAGAACATATTGAAACACTACATGGAGTTGCCGGCGATTTGTTGATGATGGTGGATACTTTGGATAGAGAGAATTTGAGAAATATCATTCGCGAATATGAAAATATAGTGGGTGAATTGCTTGGTATAAAAAGATAACCGATATATGGTTATGTAACCGATTTCCCCCTTAGTAATAAAAAGGATGATAATACTGTATATAATGTATTTTTTATTTGGGTATTTAATTGAAATCTCTCTACTGAATCATAATAGAAGAGTATATGGTATCAAGAATATAACGCAACACTATTATTATATAGTTCATATAGCAACGCTCCCCCCCTTAGCCGTCGGCAGACGGTATCAAGAATATAACGCAACACTATCATTATATAGTTCATATAGCAACACTCCCCCTTAGCCGTCGGCAGACATAAGTATTTGAAAAATTTATATCAAA
>Ga0181604_10004058_pt1 | contig 12094 bp, 7 predicted proteins | sample 041ome_12_FD_148663 | JGI IMG/M metagenome (GOLD analysis project Ga0181604, IMG submission 148663) | Coastal salt marsh microbial communities from the Groves Creek Marsh, Skidaway Island, Georgia - 041410US metaG (spades assembly) | ecosystem: Environmental > Aquatic > Marine > Intertidal zone...
AAATTCACCGATGAACCCGCCCAAATCGACACACAGTTACCGAAAGTCGGCACCGATACCTCGAAAATTATTAGGGAACTGGGCTTGACCGACGCCGATCACGAGGCGATATTGGGGTTAATTAACAGTAATGTCCGGACAACGGACGAATCCTAGCGGGCTGGTCGCTGATCTGAAGCCCACAAAACTGTGTAAACACCAGATTCAGAGCCCTTCCCGGGCCAATAAAGAAGGAGGCTACCCATGAGGAGCTTTACCCCACTCAAGCGACGCCACAAGGCGTTGGCGACACTTCCCCTGACCGCAGCGGTATCAGCGGCAATCTCTGCTACCGCAACGCTCATGCCGTCTGTCGCCATGGCGCAGCTCGAAGAGGTAGTTGTGACCGCACGAGCCCGCGCAGAATCACTGCAGGACGTGCCCGCAACCGTAACGGCTTTCACTGAAGGCCAGATCGAGAACATGGGGGTGGCTCGTGCCGAAGATTTTGTTTACATGACACCTGGCGTCACGTTCGTGAACTCTGTCGAGGTAGGGGACAGCCAGTTAGCGATTCGCGGCATCAACGGTGCCCGCGACGCAGAGACCAACTTCGCGTTTATTGTCGACGGCATTCTTTATACGAATCCCTCAGCCTTTAACCGCGAATATCCCGATCTGGCACAGATTGAAGTACTGAAAGGGCCGCAAGGTGCTCTGTATGGCCGCTCCGCCGCAGCGGGTGCAGTCATCATGTCGACCAAGCGACCGACACAGGAAATGGAAGGCAGCATTAAAGTCGGTGCAGCAGAGTACGGCACCATGTATGGCACCGCGACCATCGCAGGCCCATTGGGGAGCGACGTCGCCGGCCGCCTCACCGTCACTTCGCGCAAGACCGACGGCTTCCTTGAGAATGTTTACCTCAACGATGATGTCGTCAACGATTACGAAGAGACCGCCGTGAGCGGCCGAATCGTATTTGATCCGACCGACACGCTGTCAATCGATACCAAGATTCGCTTCTCAGAGGTATCTGCCGCCTCAATCTCATTCAACGCCGCCTTCGAACTGCCCTTTTTCGTTGGCGCTCTGGACGGCTTGCAAGACTTCGGAGTTGACCCTGCGGCAGCCTCCATCGACGTCAATGATTTTGAATGGGTATACAGCCCCAACGTCGACCCGGAGAACGAGCAGGACACGCTGGAAGTATCTGTCAAAGTAGACAAGCAGTTTGACTCGGGTACGTTGACTGCGTGGGCACTCTACTCGGATCAGGACCAGTACTTCCTCGCAGATGGGACCTCCGGCGCGTTTGGTTTCTATAACAACTTGGGACACTGCCAGCAAACTGCTGCAGATCGATCACTGTTCCTCGGTGATGGAACGCCAATGCAGCAACCTACTTTTAACCTCGCGGGCTTTTCACCCGCAGGTAACCCATTCTTTCCACCCTACAGTCCCACCACGTGTGACGGCTATCAGTATCAGGAGCGCAACCAGCGCGACATCAGCTTCCAGCTGCAGTGGACCTCAGACGCTGACCAGCGACTGCGTTGGCAGGCGGGCATGTACTTCCTGAATATTGATCGGCGCGTCGGCGTGGCTCAGCTCGAGGACGACGGTCGCGCGCAACTGCCCCGATCCTTCGTGAACGAGCTCACCGATGCACTGGTATTGGATGACTTCGAAACGACAGTATTGTCGGGTTTCGGCTCCATTAACTACGACATTACCGACCGCATGGAATTGTCTTTCGCAGTGCGATACGACATTGAGGATCGAGAAGTCATCAATGCAGTACCCAGCCCAGCTGATGGATACGTCTCGACCAATATCGACTACTGCGGGACTTTCTTTGAGGGTGGCTGTACTTTAAACGGCGCACCTTTGGGCGGCACACCTTGGAACCCGGCCTTTATCGACCTGTCGACAGGTGCGGTAAGCGCGCGAGTAGCGGATCGTAGCGAAGAATTTGACGCCATACAGCCCAAGGTTAGTTTGAGTTATGACCTGTCTGAAAACACGACTCTGTTCGGTAGCTGGGGCGTTGGCTTTAAGACCGGTGGCTTTAACAACCTCGGTGGTACCGAGACCATCAGCTTGTTCCTCGTTAACCCCGACGGCCTGCCAGTGGCGCCACCCGAGATCTACGAGGAAGAGACCTCCAGCTCGTTCGAGGTGGGTTTCCGCTCTACATTGCTAAACGGCAACCTGCAGCTAGACGCTGCGGCGTACCACACAGAAGTCGATGACATGCAGTTCTTTGAATTCTACGTAGGACCTTTTGGTCTCCTAAGAACTGTTGAAGGCATCGACGAAGTCACCATTCAGGGCTTTGAGGTTGGCGCTTCGTGGCAAATGACCGATGGCCTTCGCTTGGATGCCGGCTACAGCACAATCGATGGAGAGATCGACGCCATGACAGTTCGCCCCTACGTTGCGGGCAACGATGTCCCCAATGCGCCGGAATTTACCGCGAACTTGGCACTCACCTGGGATCAGAACTTCGGCGATCTGAATGTGATGGCTCGCATCGAGTATGCCTATCAAGGGGACGTTTTCTACCACGTCGTTCAGGGTAATGACCTGGATTCTCCAAACCCGGGCGTGCCCGCGCTGGGCATCGCGCCTAACAAGTCTGTTCCAGCATGGCTACAGCGACTGGTACCGGGTCAAGGTGGTTTGGATACCAGCTACGAGAAAACCAAAGTTGACGCCTACGGCATCACGAATCTTAGAGTTGGTATAGGCGGTGAGCGTTGGAAAGTGACCGCCTTTGCTCGTAACTTGTTTGACGAAGAATACGTAGGGGAAGTGATCATGGCGCCAGAATTTGGCGGCGCATTTGTGACGCCAGGCACCTACCGCACAGCGGGCGTAGAGTTCCAGTGGGACTTCTAAGCCTCTAGCTAAGTCAAAAAAGCCGGGCGCTGCCCGGCTTTTTTTTGGGTGTGATCTACGCTGATCAGATTGACTGCTTTGAAGTTCAAGTAGGTGTGTGACCTGCACCAATGGCGAGTCTCGGGGGATACGGGTACAGTGATGTTTATGTGCCAACGTCACTCCCCCACAACTCTGCAGACGCCTCTGGCAGCCCGCAAAATCGCGGTGAGGTGCGCCGTTGTCACAACCTGAATTTGAGACCATTCCCTTCGCCGAGGTATTGCTGCGGGGTTCAAGGCAACACCCGGATCGTGACTGTATTGTTGTCGGCGATGACCGGGCCACCTACGCCGAACTCGCCGCCCGGGCAGGGATGGTCGGCCGCTCCCTGATCGCCCTCGGTATCGAGCGCGGTGACCGCGTGGGCATTTTGATGGCCAACGGGCTGGACTTTACCGACCTTTTGTTCGGCGCGTCACTGATCGGCGCGATCCCCGTACTTTACAACGCCCGCTTTAAGGCCCGCGAAATCGCCTACATCACGGCAGATGCCGGCATCAAGGTGGTGGTGACCAGCAACACCGTCGAGCAACACACAGACTACGTTGAGCTATTGAACAAGGCCGAGGTGCAGAAGGCGCCCTCGATGCAGCATCAAATATTTCTAGGCGCAGGTCATCGCAGCGGCTTCATGAATCGCGACACCTTCTGCGGTCTTGCAGAGTCGGTGGACCCCGGTGAAATTGAGAAGCGCCATGCAGGTACCGCGATAACCGATACCGCGCTGATGTTTTACACCTCGGGCACCACAGCGATGCCCAAGGGCTGCCCACTGAACCATATTGTGCTGCAGCATGCCGGCGTGGTGGGTGGCACCGATCGCTTGCAACTGATTGAAGGCGATGTCGTTTGGAACCCACTGCCTATGTTCCATAGCGCTTTCACGCAGCCGCTCACAGGGACACTCCATGTTGGCGGGACGTTGGTCTCCATGGCCCACTTTGATCCGGACGAGGCCCTCCACCAGATTACCCGCGAGCGAGTCACTGTCGCCTTCCCTGCTTTCCCCACCATTACGCTGCAGATACTGCACCATCCCCGCTACACCGCTGATACCCTCAGCGGCGTGCGCGTCATGCTCAATGTGGGACTTCCCGAGGAATTGGTCGCTATGCAAGCACTGATGCCGCATACCACTCAAATCACCTGCTTCGGGATGAGCGAGTGCGGCGGCTCCGTGGCAATGTGCAACCCCGACGACACCTTGCCGCTGCGCTCAGAATGCTCAGGCAAAGCGCTGCGCGGCATCGATATTGAAGTGCGCGACCCGGAAACCGGCGAGACGCTGGCGTCCGGCGAACCCGGCGAGATTGTCGCCCGAGGGCGCAGTGTGTTTAACGGGTACTACAACGACCCCGAGAAAACTGAGGCGGCCTTCTGGGAAGGCGGATGGTTCCGAACCGGTGATCTCGGCGTTTTGGATGTCGAGGGCCGCGTGACGTTTCGCGGCCGGCTCAAAGATATGCTGAAAGTGGGGGGCGAGAATGTCGCGGCTGTCGAGATAGAGGGTTACCTCGCGCTTCACCCGGCGGTGAAGCTCGCACAAGTTGTCGGTCTACCCGACGAAAAATACGGTGAGGTGCCCGTCGCGTTTATTGAGCTGGTGCCCGAGGCCACAGCGACAGAAGCTGAGATGATCAATTTTTGCCTCGGTGAGATTGCAAGCTTCAAGATCCCTCGCCAAGTGCGCTTCATAGAAGATTGGCCGATGGGCGCGACCAAGATACTCAAGTCCACGCTCCGCGATCAGCTCCTCGCTGAAATAGCACCAGTCTGAAGTTACTATTCCGACGCCCGCCGCCGCCCTTTTAGAGATCGGTTAGCGTCGTGACGGAATACGAGCCTTCGCCTCGCCTTTCAGGATGGTCTCGCCCCTTTGATTCCGTTGCCACACGGCGCAGGTCACGATACCGGCACCGGCCTCTTGTGGCGCCAGGGCAAGCACCTCTCCTCCGCAGGTCAAAGTGTCGTCGGGAAACACGTTGGCAGCAAAGCGCATCTTGGTCGCCACCAGATCCCAGGGATCGTGTAGCAGGGAGGTGAAATAACGGTAGAGGTAAGCCTGATTCAGCGGCCCCTGCTGCACGACATCGGGCAGCCCCCGTTCCTGCGCATATACGCGATCCAGATGCAGCGGATTGGTGTCTCTCAAAATCAGCGCAATGGGGATGTAGTCGAAGCGGTCCATGGGCCCCATCTCGACGCTGGGCAGCGCCAACGAGACCTCGTAATCCTCAAACCAGGCTTTGCTAATCGGCGCCGTCATTTGAACAGGATGTAGGATTGCTGGCCGGACATCAGCAGTTCCCCCTCTTCGCCAGTCTTGATGTCGAAAGTGACTTCGACTACGTCAAACGTCTGCTTGCCCTGCTTCTCATACACATCGCTGACTACAGCGGTAATCGCGACAGACTGCCCGACCGTCAGGGGCCGATGAAACTGAATGGATTGCTCGCCGAACATGGCGGTGCCGGTTCGATAATCAAACAGAAAGTCTTCGTGCCAATCAAACGTTTTCAATAAGCCCAGCACCGCGACGAACGGCGCGAAGGATGGCGGCACTGTCCGAGGCAAAGCTGTCACACCGCCGCCCTCGACATTCGCCGAACCCTCAGCAGCATCTACCGCCACAAGCTCAGGCTCAGCGACTACGCCGAGGAAGTCCTTCACGTCCACTTCAGAGACGGTATAGGTCGCAGCCCGTAATGGGCGACCGATCAGGGCTGTGCGGTTAACGATCATGTGTTCGGTGCGTCAATCGGCATTGGGACATTCTGTGAAGACATATGGTGGGAGTGTATCAATCTTGAGCACCAAGAAAGGACCATTCTGGGGCAACCACTCATCGCTACTCGCCGCTCGCGATGTCTACGCCGCAGCGGAGCCAAGCAATGTCTCAGTTGCCCCCAGAGCTATTTACCTTACAAAAAGCCGGGCATAGCCCGGCTTTTCAATGAGACAGACGACAGGCTTATCAGCCACGCGCCATCTTGATGCGGCCCTTGGGCTTTGGCTGATCCTCGAGGAACTTGAGCGCCCAGGCCTGAAACTCTGGCTGGCGAGGCGCGTCCAACCCGATCCCTTTCTTGCAGCGCTTCTTGAGCTCGGCAATATCGCCACCGCGGTCAAACATTTTGACCTTGCCGCGTTACTTGGCCATTTTGGCGCGCAGCGCTTTGGTCTTTTTCTCGTCAACAGTGTGGTCAGCATTCATCACCACGCCGCAGCGCTTGGCACCCTAAAAAAGCAGACAGATAAAGAAGCAGTTTGATCAATAATGCGCGGGTCATACCATGGACTCTTTGGCAGTCAACACCGCGACGCTGACACGCTTGAGTAAAACGGCAACGCGGGGCGAAGCCGCTGTGACTCCTGAGCACATCAACGTCTGCGTCACTCACTGGGGCACATGTTGACCACGTCCCCACGGCGCACCCTCCGCCGTCAGTTCAGACCTCAACTGGGGCAAGTCCTCGTTGAGCATACGATTGATAGCTGCGGCTACAGGCGCCAATGCCTTCCGCGCGTTGTCAAGACTCGTTCTGTGGGAGGGTGTGGGCCCGTAAGTCGAGTTCGCCACTCCGCCTTGCGCGTGCCATAACCAGCTGGTTATTCGATGAATATCGTATTCTCCGACCTCTACCTTTGACTTATCTCCCGACAACGCCCGATCAAGCTCATAAGCTTCAGATTTTAACGCTGCCAACTTCTGCTCCGTCGCTCCCGGTTTTACGTTCGACGACTCCAGAACTTTGTGGAGGGTTTCGATATCCTCAAAAATATCGCTTAGCGCATATTGCGACGCGCTCACTTGGCCGCCTACGTCCGCCAATGCATCCCAAAAAGCGGTAACCTCAGCGATATCGGCGCCTTGTAATGCGGGGGTTGTCATTCGGTTTACGCGAATGGTGACCGGCCCGGTCAGCAGTCGGGTTTCACCCTCAGTGATTAAAGCGAGTTCTGCGGTGTAGTCAGCATCAGGCTTCACCAAAAACCCGCTAGGCAACTGACCCTGCCAGTTTGGCGGCGTCTCCACCGATCCGTAGTATGGGTGTCGGAGATCCCATGCCACCCGATGCAGTCCTTTGGTGGTGGGTGCGTCGAGGCGCCTGATAACCGCCCCATTTTCGTTACGAATCACAATTCTCAGAGCGGGTACTGTCTCTCTCCGTTCAGCCTCCACACTATCCCATCCAGGGAAAGTCACCGCATCGCCCGCCTCAAGAGCCTCGGCTTCTGCTTTCTGCCGAGCTTCCGCCTTGGTGGGGTAGCCGTCGCGCAAGTAATAGGAGACGACTGCGCCAAAAGGCGGATTGTCGGCGACGTAAAGCTGATCACCCTGCGAACCCCTTCGGGTGGCTCCCAGGACGGGTCTCTCGAAGTACCAGCGCGCTGGTCGGGTTTCAAACAACGTCGCCTCCTGCATCTGTTCTTTCGGCTTAAAACTGCGCAACAAGGCGTAATCGTCTAAGACGAAAAACCCCCGACCAAAGCTGGCAGCAACGAGATCGTTTTCCCGTCTTTGAATGCGAATGTCGCGGATCGAAATTGTCGGCATGCCGCTATCCAACTTTCGCCACTGGGCACCGCCGTTCAAAGTCACAAAGACACCAAACTCAGTAGCCGCGAACAATAGGTCGGCGCGCTCGTGATCTTGCACCACTCGCCAGACGAGATGATCGTCAGGTATTCCCTCAGTAATACTGCGCCAGCTGCGGCCTCGATTACGACTGACCAGTAGATAGGGCGCGAAGTCCCCGTATTTGTGATTATCCAATGTCACGTAAACCGTATCGGCATCGTGTAGATCGGCACGAATGTCGTTGACAAATGCGGTATCGGGGACGCCAGGCAGGTCGCCCACTTCGATACGCTTCCAAGATTTTCCGCCGTCATCGGTGACCTGAATCAAACCATCATCGGTCCCGGCATACAGCAGGTTCTCGTCGAAAGGTGACTCCGACAAAGATGTCACGGTGTTGTAGTCGGACATCGCCAACATGTCCCATGAGGCGTCCCAGCTCCACGTCTGGCCCATCAACGGTAATAACATACGATCCTGGTCGCGGGTGAGGTCTCCGGAAATCGCTATCCAACTATCGCCACGATCATCAGAACGCCACACACGCTGGGAAGCGAAATAGAGGCGCTTGGATTCGTGTTCACTGACTAGAATCGGCGAGTCCCAGTTAAAGCGCTCTGGAGGGTCGCCGGGCGCCGGCTGCGGCTTGATGTACACCGACTCACTAGTCGGCAGATCGATTCGCGTGATGTTGCCTTGTTGCCACTGTGCATAAAGCAAATCGGGGTTGCCGGGCTCTGTCGCCGGCTGGTGACCATCGCCACCCAGCACCACTCGCCAATCTGCTGTGCGAATGCCATGCACGTTGTCTGTTCGGGACGGACCACCTTGAGTGTTGTTGTCCTGAGTACCGCCATAAATATTGTAGAAAGGCTCGCTATCGTCGAGTGCAAGTTTGTAGTACTGGGTGATCGGCAGGTTTTCCATGTATCGCCACGTCGCGCCGAGGTCGAAGCTTTCATAAACCCCGCCGTCTGTCCCCATCATGATGTAATCGGGATCAGTTGGGTGAAATACAATGGCATGCATATCACCATGCTGATTGGGATGTTCCATAGGGGCAAAGGTCTTGCCCCCATCCTCGGACTTCTGGACGGTCGGACCCACCAGATAGAGGCGATCAAACTGGTGGGGACTGGCAAAGATTTCCTGATAGTAATGCGGCCCCGTGCCGCCCCCTACTGCGTCGGCGCCCTCGGCCCAGCTTGCTCCGCGGTCCTCCGAGCGCCACACGCCACCTTTACGCCGGTCCAGCTCTATCGCTGCATAGATAACGTCTGGGTTCTGTATCGAGATCGCCAATCCAATTTTCCCCATATCACCCTCAGGCAACCCCGTCTCCAACTCGGTCCAACTCAAGCCACCGTCTGTGGAACGGTGGATACCGCTTTCGGGACCACCGCCCATGTAGGCAGCAACCGTGCGATGGTGTTGCCAGGTTGCGGCGTACAGCACCTTGGGATCGCGAGGGTCGAGCACAACATCGGACACCCCCGTCCACTCTCCGCCACCCAGCGTCTTCGTCCACGTTTCACCACCATCGGTGGTCATAAAGAGGCCTCTGTCACCGCCGGGAGACCATAAAGGCCCATGAACAGCCGCCCATACGACGTCTGAATTTTCGGGATGCACAATGATGGTGGAGATATGCTGCGAGTCTTCAAGACCCTTGTTGACCCAGGTTTCACCGCCGTCTTCAGAGCGGTAAATACCGTCCCCAAAGCCAACGTGGCGCCCCCCCACATCCTCTCCCGTGCCCACCCAGACTACATGCGGATTGGACGGATCGACCGTCACGTTACCGATGGAGTAACGACTCTGCTCATCAAAGATCGGTTTCCACGTCACGCCAGCATTGCTGGTTTTCCACACGCCACCCGACCCCACAGCGACATACCAAACACTCAGGTCTTGCGGGTGCCAGGCGATATCAGCAATCCGGCCCGACATAAAAGCCGGCCCGATATTGCGCCAAGTCAGACCTGCTAACGCTGATTCGTCGTCGACGACGCCTTTTGCTGCAGCCACCAAGCCGAGAAATGCCGCGCAGAAAAACAGAAATAGGGAGCGAAACGGAATCATCATATTGTCCTCAAGACCACAGTGCGCCGTTTTGCATCAGACAGTCCGCAAGCACTGCGGGCACATGTTGGAAAGTCCCCCTATTTTGGTACATGACATCAAGGCTTCCAAGAAAAACTCACCGCGATGGCGCGGCCGGACTGCAACGCGGCGTGGTCATCCGCCGACCCGTAGAACGCCTGATCAGAGCAATTGATGCAGCTTATTCCCCACTCCCAGTTTGGGCCCTCAGGCCATGTCAACGCGACATTCGCCAGCGTGACAGCACCGAGAGGCTCTTCCCCGGACCCGTATTCTGGGCGGTCTTGTCGGAAAGAGAGATTCAGCCTAACGACAACCCGTGACGGGCGCCATGTGGCCTCATAGCGCCATGTGTTGGGGTTGAGATCCGCTAACCAAGCGCCGCTCGCAGACAGTCGGCCTGACTGACCACCGTAAGAAAACGTATGAGTCCAGCGAACCGTAGGCTCGTAGCTCGCGCGGAATTCGTAACCGCGAATCACTCCCTCGCCGATATTGCGATAACTTCGGGTCGTAGCCGTTTTCTGAAAGCGCTCGATATAGTCATCAATGACTGTGCGGTAGCCCGCCAAAGAAAAACTGAAGCGGTCCCGGGTAACATCAACTCCCAACTCGGACGAGGTGCTCTCTTCTGGGTCGAGCTCGACGTTACCCACAAGCTCGCCCCTAGGCGTAACGCCGCGATAATACATTTCACTCAAGGTGGGCGCCCGGAACCCAGTTGACCAACGAGCAAATAACGTCGCCTGCTCGCTCACATGCCAATTTAGTCGCGCATTGGTGCTGAGCACGGCATGGGTGCCCTCCCCGACGCTGGCTTTCTGCGAAATCTCATCAAAGCGCAAGCCCACGCCCGCATCCCAAGACCCCTCGGCCCATTGTTGATCAACAAATAGCCCCAGATTGTCCTGTTTGCCGGACACTGGTTCGCTGTCCACCAGTAATTCACCCGCGGCACCTTGCTCCTGATAGCGAATTGAGACGCCCCGCCGACCCACCCATTCGATACCCGCTCGCCCGAGGCCACCGAGCGTAGGGTGCGTGATATAGAACAGAGATCCCACCGTACGGCTGCGATAAGTGTTCACTGCGAGGCCAAAATTCTCGACCTCAGTTGTGGTTTGCCAATCCTGTCGGTGTTCGTAAAGGCGAAGCAACCATTGATCGGGATGCTCTAGTTCAACCTTGAGGATCCCATGACGCTCATGAGGATAGAGGCTCGTCGATTCAGGGTATTCCCGAGACGATTTGCCAATATCCTCGCCCCGACTCAATAGTCCTGTCACCCTCAGCTTGAGGGTCTGCCAACCTCTCTCATGCTGTAAAACAGCGGCACCCTGCCGATAACCCGTGTTAAGCGGGGTACCATCGGAGGCAGAGGCTTCACTAGCAGTGCGGACAGCGAGGCCGAGGGACGTATCGTCCCTTGGTGCACCGCCAATGGTCAGTGCAGAGGCATTGTCCAGCGTTTGAAAAGTGCCCTCGAAGTTTAGTTGGGCAAATTCTCTTGTTTGGACATTGACAACCCCGCCCATTGCATCGGATCCAAACAGTGATGACGAGCCCCCCATTTGTGCACTCACAGCGCGTACCAATGTGGGTGGAAGAAACGAAGCCGAATTGCCTGCAGCACGGTCAGTGATGATCGGCACGCCATCAATCTCAGTACGAATGCGGTACCGGCTCATGCCACGGACACTGTAGCTTTGCAGCAGCCCTCCCTGCCCGTTCAAGCTCAGGCTGGGGTCTGTCGCCAGCCAATCGCCAATGGTGCGATTTTGTGACACCTGCGTTGTCGAATCGACAACTTTCACGCTGAGTGTCTGCATGAGATTTTGAGACAGCAGATCGCGATTACCGCTGACAATGACTTCTTCCAATTCCTCACCGACGGCACCTGCGGACAATATGAAAACACCAGGGACCCAAAACATCCGGCGGGCGCTGTATTTTGAGGTGATAGGCTGCATGGATATCGATAAAAAAGCCGGGCAGAGCCCGGCTTTTTAACTGCGAAAGGCGTCTGACTGAATCAGCCGCGCGCCATCTTAATACGCCCCTTGGGCTTGGGCTGTTCCTCAAGAAACTTGAGCGCCCAGGCCTGAAACTCCGGTTGGCGCGGTGCATCCAGCCCGGTCTCTTTCTTGCAGCGCTTCTTGAGCTCCGCAATATCGCCGCCGCGGTCAAACATTTTGACCTTGCCACGTTGCTTAGCCATTTTGGCGCGCAACGCCTTGGTCTTTTTCTCGTCAACCGTGTGGTCAGCATTCATCACCACACCGTAGCGCTTGGCGCCCTCGACCGAGACCAGACCCGCCCGCACATCGAACTCAACACGCTCGGTTTCCCGCTTCAAGGGGTCTCCACAGCCTCCCCCACCCCAGGTATTGAAGTAGAGAATGTCGCCGGCGTTCACGGTAATCCGGTCACACTTACTCGGCATCATTTCTTCACTACCGTCGGTGCGCTTCAGAATTTTCTCCG
>Ga0181604_10004080_pt1 | contig 12057 bp, 9 predicted proteins | sample 041ome_12_FD_148663 | JGI IMG/M metagenome (GOLD analysis project Ga0181604, IMG submission 148663) | Coastal salt marsh microbial communities from the Groves Creek Marsh, Skidaway Island, Georgia - 041410US metaG (spades assembly) | ecosystem: Environmental > Aquatic > Marine > Intertidal zone...
GCTTATTGCGTTTGGCAATAGCGCGTTTGAGACGAGTATTTTTGCACTGCTTGTTGCGGTTTGCGTGGTTTTCGCTGCACTGCGTTTGCTCTGGACAATTGTGAGCGGACTCAACCCCTGGCGTTTAGTTTCGGCAGGCCGAAGACTGCGCGCTCGGCGTAAAGCGAATGCGAAGCGCTCGACGATTCAAGGTTTGTTGAGTCTCGTGCGCGGCGATAATAACGCCAGTGCAAAGCTCCTCGAAAAAGGAGTCTCTGAACCCGATGCCAGTTCGATTAACTACATGGCTCTCGCCTATATTGCTAATCAAAAGGGGGAGGTAGACGCCTCGCTTGAGTGGTTAAGCAAAGGCGAGTCGGCTTACCCTGATGCTAAGTCGACGATTGAGTCTGTGCGGGCAGAGATACTTTTGCAGGCAAATAGATTTGAGGAATGTGTAGCGGTACTCCAGAACCTGCGCAGCAATTCGCCGGCCGACACTAATCTTCTGCGGCTCTTACATCGAGTTTACGCGCAACTCGAAGATTGGGACGCACTCGAACGCTTGCTTCCTGCGTTGACGAAGCAAAAAGTCATGACTGTCGATGCGCTGTCGTCGCTTGCCGATGCGGTGCTGTTAGGGCAACTGCGCAATGCCGCAACGAATGTCAGTGAGCTACAGCAGCTATGGAAGAAGGCGAAGGCGAGTCAATGCGAAACCCCTGCGTTAGTAACCGAATATTCCAAACTTTTGCTGCATGCGGGAGAGGCCGAGGGTGCGCGGCGTGCTCTAGAGAAAGCGCTAAAGAAGCGCTGGGACAGCGAGACCGTACTTTGCTACGGAAAACTAGATTCAGGACTCGCGTTAAAACAGTTATTAGCTGCAGAGCACTGGCAGCGCTCCCGGCCAAACGATGCTGCGCTTCTGCTGACGCTGGCGCGGCTGTCGCTTCGTTGTGAGCTGTGGGGTAAGGCGCGGGAATACTATGAGGCGACGCTTGCGATGCAAGCCGACGCCGAAGCGTTTGTCGAATACGCTGGGCTTATGCGGGGGTTGGGTTTTGAGGCCGAGGCGGACGCCGCCACGCGTAGCGCGCTCGAGGCTGCGGGACTCAACAGCTCACTGCCAATGCCGCGGTCTGTTTAGGTGCGGCTCGAGTGACGCAGCTTGTGTGCAAGTCCTTCAGTAAATAATCTACTCGCGAAATTTAGCGCTTGTCGATACCGAGTTCGTCCCACATCGCATCGACTCGTGCCTTAACCTCGTCGCTCATCGTAATCGGCGTACCCCATTCGCGTTGAGTCTCGCCTTCCATCTTATTCGTTGCATCCATTCCCATTTTCGAGCCGAGGCCCGACACAGGTGAGGCAAAGTCGAGATAGTCGATTGGCGTGTTCTCGATGAGTACGGTATCGCGCGCAGGATCCATGCGGGTGGTAATTGCCCAGATAACATCGTCCCACTCGCGTATGTTGACGTCGTCGTCGACGACGATAACAAATTTGGTGTACATGAACTGCCGCAAGAAAGACCACACACCCATCATCACGCGCTTAGCATGGCCTGGGTATTGCTTCTTCATGCTGACAATCGCGAGACGATAGGAGCAGCCTTCGGGCGGCAAATAGAAGTCGACGATTTCGGGAAACTGTTTTTGCAGCAGCGGTACGAATACTTCGTTCAGTGCAACGCCGAGCATAGCTGGCTCATCGGGCGGTCGGCCGGTATAGGTCGAATGATAAATCGGATCGCGCCGGTGCGTCATGCAGGTTACGGTGAAGACGGGAAAATCATCCACTTCGTTGTAGTAGCCTGTGTGATCGCCGAACGGACCTTCGGGTGCCATCTCTCCGGGTTCGATATAACCTTCGAGTACAAACTCGGCACTCGCCGGAACCTGCAGATCGTTGGTTCGCGATTTAACAACCTCGGTTTTGCTTCCGCGCAAAAGACCCGCGAAGGCGTATTCGGACAGCGTATCTGGTACAGGAGTTACGGTGGCGAGGATTGTCGCAGGATCTGCGCCTAAGGCGATAGACACGGGAAATCGTTCGCCAGGATGCTGCTGCTGCCACTCTCGGAAATCGAGCGCGCCGCCGCGGTGTGAAAGCCAGCGCATGATGAGCTTATTTGGGCCAATCATTTGCATGCGATAAATGCCAAGGTTCTGGCGAGTTTTATCAGGCCCGCGGGTAATCACTAGAGGCCAGGTAACCAGAGGCGCGGCATCGCCGGGCCAACAGGTTTGAACGGGTAGCATGCCAAGATCTATATCATCGCCCTCTAAGACGATCTCTTGGCACGGCGCTTTGCGTAAGACGCTCGCAGGAATATTGAGCACGCTTTTATAGCTTGGCAGACTTTGCCAGAGATCTTTCCACCCCGTTGGCGGCGTCGGTTCTTTTAAGAATGCGAGCAGCTTGCCGACGTCTCGCAGGCCAGAGATGTCTTCCTGACCCATGGCGAGCGCGATGCGGCGAGTATTTCCAAAGAGATTCGCGAGTAGCGGGATCTTCGATCCTTTCGGGTTTTCGAATAGAAGGGCAGGGCCACCGGCGCGTAGCGTGCGATCGCTAATCTCGGTAATCTCGAGAACGGGATCGACTTCCATGCTAATGCGTTTGAGCTCACCTTTGGATTCGAGGAGGGCGATGAAGTCTCTGAGGTCTTTAAAAGCCATAAATAAATTACTACTTGCGCTTCATCGAGTTAAAGAACTCTTCGTTCGTCTTCGTATCTTTTAATTTGTCGAGAATGAATTCAGTCGCCTGCACATCTTCCATCGAGGTGAGCAGCTTGCGAAGAATCCACATACGCTGAAGTTCTTCCTCGGTTGTGATGAGCTCTTCGCGGCGTGTGCCAGAGCGGCGGACGTTGATGGCAGGGTAAACGCGCTTCTCGGCGATCTTGCGGTCGAGTTGCAGTTCCATGTTGCCCGTGCCTTTAAATTCTTCGTAAATCACTTCGTCCATTTTCGAGCCAGTATCGACAAGTGCGGTCGCGATAATCGTTAGGCTGCCGCCTTCTTCGAGATTACGCGCGGCGCCGAAGAAGCGCTTGGGACGTTCGAGTGCATGGGCATCGACACCACCTGTTAGCACTTTGCCGGAACTCGGGATGATGGTGTTGTAGGCGCGGGCGAGACGGGTGATCGAGTCGAGGAGAATAACCACGTCTTCTTTGTGTTCAACAAGGCGCTTCGCCTTTTCGATAACCATCTCGGCTACCTGCACATGGCGCGCGGGTGGCTCGTCGAAGGTACTCGCGACGACTTCGCCGCGCACAGAACGCTGCATTTCGGTTACTTCTTCTGGGCGCTCATCGATCAACAGTACGATAAGGCGGCATTCAGGATTATTGCGCGTAATTGACTGCGCGATGTTCTGAAGAATAAGCGTCTTACCCGCTTTCGGCGGCGACACGATAAGTCCGCGCTGGCCTTTGCCGATTGGTGCGACGAGGTCGATGATTCGCGCGCTGAGGTCTTCGGTGCTGCCGTTACCCACTTGCAGAGTGAGGCGGTCTTGGGGGAATAGGGGCGTTAGGTTCTCGAAGAGGATTTTGTTTTTAGAATTCTCTGAACTCGAGAAATTGATTTCGTGAACCTTGAGCAGAGCGAAATAGCGCTCGCCGTCTTTGGGCGGGCGAATCTTGCCGGCAACCGTATCGCCGGTGCGAAGATTGAAGCGGCGAATCTGGCTAGGGGAGACGTAAATGTCGTCTGGGCCTGCGAGATAAGAGGAATCTGCCGAACGCAAAAACCCGAAGCCGTCTTGGAGTATCTCGAGCACGCCGTCACCAGAGATATCTTCTCCGTTTTTCGCGTGCTTCTTCAAGATCGCGAAGATGATGTCTTGCTTGCGCGTGCGGGAGACGTTTTCGAGTCCCATATCATGGGCGGTCTGAACGAGGTCTGCGACGGGCTGTTGCTTGAGTTCGGTTAAGTTCATTGTTGATGGTCTTCTTTGTTGGTTGGGGGTTCGCCTATTCTGCGTCTCATTTTTCGAGAAAGAGTAGGCGAATAAATAATTAGGTTGTTAGGGACGCGTCTTCAGCCGGATGACAGAGGGCTGGATATGAGGTTGTTTTACAATGGGTCGTGAGCCGTTCGCTAAACTCTCGCTAAATTATAAGCGCCGAGAGAGAGCGAGGAACCGATAATTCAGGGGGCTTTCGACCGGATTGGCCTGCCGCAAGTTTTGGCCCTTTTCATGCTCGGCCTGTCTCTATGCGGAATACGTTGGTGCTGTTGATACGAAATTAAGTACCAGTTTTAGTCGCACTGTTTCTACTAACACAGCATACATCGGTCTAGCGAAACGGAACTTTAGTACGCCACGGGCGGCTAGGTTCGAAGAGTAAGGCTAGGGAGTGAAGGCTGCGGCTAAGAGAGACTTCCGTCTGTCTTGAGCCGCATTAAACGCAATTTAGATAACGCTGTCAATAAACGCGGCAAGCTGCGATTTCGAGAGCGCGCCTACCTTCGTGCCTACTACTTCGCCGCCATTGAAGATTAGCAGCGACGGAATGCCTCGTACGCCATACTTAGGCGCCGTAGCAGTGTTGGCATCGACATCCATCTTGGCGACGGTAATTTTACCTGCATAGTCGCCGCTGATCTCTTCGAGAACAGGCGCGATCATCTTGCAAGGTCCGCACCATTCGGCCCAAAAGTCTACGAGCACTGGGCCTTCGGCTTGAAGAACGTCTTGCTCGAAAGAGCTGTCTGATACGTGAACGATAGAGCCGCTCATACACTAATCCTCTGGTTATAATAATAAGTTCTGGGTCTAATAATAAGGCCGAAACTCAAGTATTCAAGTACTACCGAACAATAGTTAAGGCGTGCGGCGCAACGCTGGCTGCTCGTTCTCCTGTCTTAAGCCTTCAGGTTAATAGCTTAGGGATTGGCCTTTAGCAGGCGCGCCGCCTTCTTGGCGAAGTAAGTCAGGATCGCATCGGCTCCGGCGCGCTTTATGCAGAGCAATGATTCCATCGCTACGGCGTCCTCGTCGAGCCATCCATTTTGTGCGGCCGCCATATGCATGGCGTATTCGCCGCTCACTTGATACACCATGGTGGGCACTTTGAATTCGGTTTTTACGCGGCTCACAATATCCAAATACGGCATGCCGGGCTTAACCATTACCATGTCAGCGCCCTCGGCAAGATCTTGCGCAATTTCTTGCAGTGCTTCGTCGCTATTCGCCACGTCCATCTGATAGCTGTATTTATTGCCGCCGCCTAAATTACCGCTAGACCCGACCGCGTCGCGGAAAGGGCCATAATAGGCGGAGGCGTATTTGGCAGAATAGGCGAGTATGCGCGTGTAAATTTGGCCATTAGCCTCGAGCGTGTCGCGAATTGCGGCAACTCGGCCGTCCATCATGTCCGACGGCGCAACGATGTCGGCACCTGCAATGGCATGCGAGAGCGCTTGCTTAGCGAGCACTTCAACAGTCTCATCGTTGAGCACATAGCCCGATTCATCAATGATGCCGTCTTGTCCATGCGTAGTGTAGGGATCCAAAGCCACGTCGGTGATAACGCCAAGCGCTGGGAAATCAGCCTTAAGCGCGCGAATCGCCCGTTGGACGAGGCCATCGGGATTGTAAGCCTCTGCACCATTAAGCGATTTAGTCTCGGGATTGGGCGCAGGAAACAGAGCGATAGCGGGGATGTCTAGTTCGACAAGTTCGGCAGCCTCTTTTAAGAGCTCATCGATACTCAGGCGCTCGATGCCGGGCATAGAGTCGATAGGCTGACGCTGGCCGCTGCCCTCAACAATAAAAAGCGGATAGATCAGGTCGTCTGTAGTCAGACGTGTTTCACGCATGAGGCGACGGCTGAACTCGTCACGACGCATGCGGCGTGGCCTAGAAGAAGGGAATCGGCGATTGGCTTCGATTATCGACACGGCGTGAGCCTCTTGAGGTTGCGTGGTGGCTGCAGTGAGCAGCGCAGCGTTGAGTAAAGCCCTAAGCTTAGCAGTCGCATCGTCGAAATTGAATCGACGATTAGCCGCGCGCGTACAAGAGCCGTGGGAATAACCGTCGTTTATCGTCTCACTCGTATCGCTCTATGGGGTAACATCCCTTTCGAGCTCACAGTTACCAAGGAATTTAAGTGAATAGAATCAAGTTCGCTATCGCCACGCTAGTTATCGTCGCTTTCAGCGCCTATTTTGTCTTAGACCTTGGTCAGTATCTGACCCTGGAGTTTGTGCAGTCGCGCTTGGCTAGTCTGCAGGCGTTTCGCGACGAAAATTTTGCATTAACCGTGGCCATTTACTTCGTCTTCTATGTTGTAGCGACCGGCATCTCCATTCCTGGCGCTATTTTGCTTACTCTGCTCGGCGGTGCCATCTTCGGGCTTTGGTGGGGCACGCTTCTAGTCTCTTTCGCGAGTAGCATCGGCGCTACCGGCGCGTTCCTCGCGTCGCGCCTTCTGCTTCGTGATTGGGTGCAGCGCCGTTTCGGCGCCTATCTTGCGCCTATAAATAAAGGCTTCGAAAAAGACGGTGCCTTCTATCTTTTCAGCCTGCGCATGGTACCTCTGGTGCCTTTCTTCATCGTTAACCTGCTCATGGGCCTGACCAGCATCAGCGTGCCTGCTTACTATCTGGCTAGCCAGATCGGGATGTTTGTCTCTACTGTGGTTTACGTTAACGCCGGCGCTGAGCTCGCGCAGATAACGTCGCTAAGCGGCTTGGTTTCGCCTTCGGTAATCGTCTCCTTCACTCTTTTGGGTGTTGTTCCGCTTGTTGCCAAAGTCCTGATCGGCGTAATACAGCGCCGTAAGCGCCTGGGCGTCTTTAAGAAGCCGAAGCGATTCGACGCCAATGTAGTCGTGGTGGGCGGCGGTTCGGCGGGGCTCGTTACTTCTCTGATCGTTGCTGGGGCAAAGGCCAAAGTAGTGCTCGTCGAAAAGCACAGGATGGGAGGCGATTGCCTGTATACCGGCTGCGTGCCGAGCAAGTCGATTATCCGTAGCGGGCGCATCATGTCGTATATTCGTCGCGCAACCGATTACGGCATTGTGGACGCAGCGGGTAAAGTGGATTTCGCCGCGGTTATGCAGCGTGTACAAGGCGTGATCGAGACAATCGAACCACACGATTCGCCCGAACGGTTTACCTCGCTCGGAGTAGAATGTGTGAGCGGCACCGCACGCCTCATTTCGCCCTACGAGGTTGAGGTCGACGGCAAGATAATCACCACCGAGTCGATCGTCATTGCGTCGGGCGCTCGGCCCTTCGTACCACCCGTGCCGGGCCTCGCTGACATCGACTATCTGACATCCGATAATGTCTGGTCACTCACCGAATTGCCGCCACGACTTCTTGTGGTTGGTGGCGGTCCTATTGGCTGTGAGCTTGCTCAGGCGTTTAGTCACCTCGGCTCTAAAGTGACTCAGGTAGACATGGCTACGCGGATTATGCCCCGCGAAGATGAGGACGTTTCAGCTGCAGTGAGTGCTCGCTTTTTAGAGCAGGGCATCGACATACTTACAGGCCATAAGCTCCTCAAATTTGAGACAGTCGACGGTGAACATTTCATGGAAGCCGAACACAAGGGCAGCACCGTCCGAATTGCCTTCGACAAAGTGCTGCTGGCAATCGGCCGCAAGGCCAACACCGAAGATTTTGGCCTCGAGGAGATCGGCGTGGCCTTGACGCCCCAAGGCACGATTGAGGTAAATGAATACCTGCAAACCTCGCTACCCAATATTTTCGCTTGCGGCGACGTGGCAGGGCCCTATCAATTTACCCATATGGCGTCTTATCAAGCCTGGTTTGCTGCGCTGAATTCTATCGCCGGTGGTCTTTGGCGTTCGCGTGTGAACTATGCCGCTGTGCCTTGGGCGACGTTCACTGATCCCGAGGTAGCTCGCGTTGGTTTGAGCGAGGAAGAGGCAAAACAGCGCGGTATTGCTTATGAAGTGACGCGGTATGAGATGGATCACCACGACCGCTCACTGGCCGATGGCGAAGCGCATGGCTTTGTGAAAATCTTAACGGTGCCGGGTAAAGACAAGATGCTTGGCGTCACGATAGTCGGTTATCACGCCGGCGAGCAGATCGCCGAATTTGTGTTCGCGATGACCCACGGAATGGGACTCAAGAGTATTTCAGCGGTGACGCATATTTACCCCACACTTGGCGAGGCGAACAAATTCGCCGCCAATGCCTGGCGCAGCGCGCGCATGCCTACGCAGTATTTCCCCTGGCTAAAACGATTCTTCGACTGGCGCCGCGGCTAGGCTTCCGTTTTACGGGAGGCCATAAAGCGCCTGCGGCTAGGCTTCCGTTTTACGGGAGGCCATAAAGCGCCTGCGGCTAGGCTTCCGTTTTACGGAAAGCCATAAAGAGACACAAGGAGAATAAGCCGCCAAACGCAATAAGCGCCATCTGCGGAATAGAGAAAATACCGAACAGGCGGAATACCACTTCAGCGCAGTTGCCATCACCTTTGAGTAGGAAGTTCAACATCTCGATAAACGGGAAGTTATCCATAATGTAAGTAAGGCCGGGGCCGCAGGCCGGGACCTCTTCCTCGGGTAGGTTTTGCAGCCAGATCTGGCGAATCGAGAAGTAGCTCCCAAACACACACATCGACGCGGCAATCAGCGAGTAGAGGCGTTGGGTCGTTGCTTCGGGGTCATGCAGCGCCGACACCAGACACACAAAGCCGCAGAGGATAAAAAAGACGCGCTGCGTGATGCACAGGCCGCAGGGAGAGAGGAGCATCACGTGCTCCATATAAAGGGCAATAACAATCGTTAACACTGTAATTAAAAATATGCCGAAATTCATGATGCGATTGCTCGGCAGTGTTAGATTGCTCATTCTCGTGCTCCTAAAAAGCGGTTGTTTAATTCAGTTTAGCCGTGGCAGTTTACCGTCTTGCCGGCCTCTATGCTGCATTCCACTGTGCTAAAAACGTCTCGAAATCCAACTGTGGCTCAGATTCAATGGCGGCTTGATCGGCGAGTGACTGTGTTGCCACCTTCTCGAACATTGTCTCATCGCGTTGGCTTAGTTGGGAGTCAGTTGCCTTCTCTGACGAGTCCAACAGCACGCTGTGTTGCTGTTTGGCGAGGGTTAACGCGAGCTGAAAGAAAGAGAGGCCCTCGTCCTGCATTTGCGCAAGCATCCGCCCGGAAGGTGTGAGGCTTGCATCATTGAGCTTGGCGACCTGTGTATTTAGGGCAGACGCGTAGGCCTGTCCGTGCAGGCCCTGCTCGCCGTGAATCGAATCCAATAACGTTGCAGCATGGCCTAGTGAGCCTAAAATGCTGGCTGCCCATTCGCGCATTGCGCGTGGCGCGCCTTCTTCAAACAACATTAATGCAGGGTCGCGACCCTGTTCGACGACTCGGGTGAGATTCTCGGCAACCTCAAAGAACTCCGCCTGATGACATTCGGGACTGGGCGCGAGAAGGCAATGCACGAGAAACGTGTCCAAAAACTTTGTCTGCTCGGCGTCGATTCCAAGGGGGAGATAAGGGTTTAGATCGAGGGCGCGCACCTCGATGTATTCGATGCCTCCCTCTTTCAGCGCTGCTAGCGGGCGCTGCCCGCTTTTAACATTTCGCTTGGGACGGATAGTGCTGTAGAACTCGTTTTCGAGTTGCAGCAGGTTAGCGTTTATCTGGAGCGGCTCACCATCGACGCCGCGGCCTATCGCTTCGTATTCGGGGTAAGTTGTGTGCATCGCTTTGTCGAGGCATTCGGCATAGTTGTTTAGGTCGTTATAGCAAACGAAAAGCGATTTCTGCGCCTCGCTTTTGTAACCCAAATTGCCCATGCGCAGGCAAGTGGCATAAGGTAAATAGAGCGTGTGCTCATCTAATTCTTGCAGGCTATGTTCGCGGCCGCGCACGAAGCTTTTACACGCAGCGGGCGAGGCGCCAAACAAATACACGAGAAGCCAAGAATAGCGGTGGAAATTGCGAATGAGGTGCAGATATTTGTTGGTACGGAAATCTTGCAGCGTGCCGGTATCGCCGCACTGCTGCTGATACTGCGGCCAGAAGCTCTCAGGCATCGAAAAATTGTAATGAATGCCGGCGATTGTCTGCATGATCTTGCCGTAGCGATTGCTCAATCCCTCGCGATACAGAGTCTTGAGCTTGCCCACGTTAGACGTGCCAAACAGCGCTATAGGTATTTCGTCTTCGCCGCCAAGCGCGCAGGGCATGCTCGATCCCCAAAGCATTTCTTGGTTATCTAAGCGGGTAAGCGTAAAGCGATGTATTCCCTCGAGCATGCTTAGGCAGTCTTCTATGCGCTCGTATGCCGGGGTTATGAACTCGAGAAGCGATTCCGAAAAATCGGTAGTGATATAAGGGTTAGTGAGCGTCGAGCCCAGCGCTTGAGGATGGCCTGTCTGAGAAAGCAGGCCCGTTGGGCTCACTCTGAGACTTTCTTTCTCGATACCGCGCACGACGCCGCCCCAGCTCGAATCAAATGTGGCGAGCTTGTAGAAATCGAGCGAGCTGGCAAATGAGGGGCGATCAGACGAGCCCACGTCTTTAGCAGAGGTGCTACTCAAGGCAATACCATCCTTGCATCTCGGAGCCTTGCGTGAGGTCGTCCGAATTATAGGCGCTCGATGGGAAAATAGGCGTCGGTTTAGGGCAGGCAAAATGCGCAGCCTCACCTCGATAGTTCGCCACGAGTGCGGGTGGGCAAGCCTCGGCTGGCCCAAGAGCGCCGTATTATGGCAAAGAACACCTAAATTCGCTAACAGCTTATTACGTGTATCGGCTCTACTCTATTTGCTTGAAACGGTGGATTAGCCGGCGGTCTCTCTTGTTAGGCTTCGTGTTGGTCATCAGGTGTGGCTGACTTTTTCGTTGCTCGCTTAGCGTCTCTCGCTGTTTGATGCTCTCAGCGGTTTCCGTGTATAGAAGCTGCGCTTCTGGCGCACCGCGTCGCTGCTCGGACAGCGCGGAAACCACGACAGTGCGTTCGTCTAAGCCCTGTCTGAGGCGCACTTCGACGCCCACCTCGATTTCTTTGCTGGGCTTAGCGCGGGTCCCGTCGCACTGCACTTTGCCGCCTTCGATCGCCTGTTTCGCAAGACTCCTTGTCTTGTAAAAGCGCGCTGCCCACAGCCACTTGTCGAGTCTGAGCCTAACGAGGTCCGTTTTAGCCTTGGGTTCTTGAGTCTTAGCCATGTCTCTTTTGATTTTCCTGACTTGTGGTTTTCCTGTCTACGGAACCGGCGTGAGTGTTGCAGGCATTATTGCCGCAAAATCATCAACTTGTGGGAACTCCTCAAGCGCTACCGCGGGCCGTTCGCTGTCGGGCTGACGTATTGCCATGAGGTGACTTATGCCTTCGCGCTGTGCTTGCCGCAACACCGGTAACGAATCGTCGAAAAGTAGGGTGCGGGCAGGGTCATAAGCCTCGATCATCTGGAGTTTGCCCCAAAAACCGTCGTTCTCTTTAGCTAACGCCAATTGATGGGAGCTGATGCGCTGATGGAAAAAGCCGGCAATGGCGGTATGCTGCATCTTAAGCGCCAAGCTGTGTGGATGGGCATTGGTCACGAGCAGTACCCTTTTGCCGGCGGCATTGAGTCGTGTCAGCAGCGTTTCGACATTGGGTCGAACGCGAATCTTGTCGATAATCGTCTGCTTCAAGCCGGTAATATCGACGCCTAATTCGTCGCGCCAGTAATCAAGGCAATACCAATCGAGCGTGCCGTAAACGCGCTCGGATTTAGCCGTGACAAAGGCAATCGCCTCGTCATGCGCGATGCGATTCTGCTCAGCGTAGGTCAACGGCAAGAGGTGCTGCCAGAAGTAATTGTCGAAATGCAGGTCTAACAGCGTGCCGTCCATGTCGAACATTACGGTATCTATGTCGTTCCAGGGTGGCATTGTGTCTCCAGAGGGGGATCGAGGTGCCGGAGTGTCCGCGCTTGATCAGATGAAATTCGCTACGAGCTTAGCGCTAATTCCCCTGTTATTCTACGGCAGGTTTATACGAGTGAGTCAGTGCGCAGTGCATGGTTTGCCATAAGGTGTGTCTTAAAGTGTGCCATAGGGGGCGCCAAAAAGTGCGC
>Ga0181604_10004083_pt1 | contig 12054 bp, 11 predicted proteins | sample 041ome_12_FD_148663 | JGI IMG/M metagenome (GOLD analysis project Ga0181604, IMG submission 148663) | Coastal salt marsh microbial communities from the Groves Creek Marsh, Skidaway Island, Georgia - 041410US metaG (spades assembly) | ecosystem: Environmental > Aquatic > Marine > Intertidal zone...
TGTTTGATTCGGAGGTTTCGCAAATGCCTGAATTTGCCCGATGTGTGGAGGCGGGAAACCTGGTGATTACACCGGGGATGCGGCCCTTTCTTGAGGAAAAGCTATCCCTGGCCCTGTTGCACCATCCAAGACTTGAGGAGTACTGGCGGGAAAATTTAGACAGGAAGGAAAGGGAACTTCTTTGCAATACTATTCCTGCCAGCTGGATTTTGGATCCGGCACCGGTTCCGCCCGGTGCATTTGTCGACGGCCCCAGTGTAGGGGGAAAGAGATTGGGTGATTGGATGGACTTAGCCAATGCATCTAAAAAAGAACGATCTCTGATTATCAAAGCAAGCGGATTTCATGAGACCGCCTGGGGAGCACGGAGTGTTGTGGTGGGAGAGGATGTCTCCTCGGAAGAGTGGTCCTCGGCCCTGTCTGATGCCCTTCAGTCTTTTCCTTCTCCACTTTTCATCCTTCAAGAGTTTAGGAAGCCTGTAACGATGGAGCACCCGGTTTATGGAGATAAGGGCAAATTAGATTTGATGAAGGGGAGATTGCGTCTCTCCCCGTATTACTTCTCCACTGGGGCAGGGGTAAACCTATGTGGTGCTCTGGCTACTTTTTGTCCGGCGGACAAGAAGATCATTCACGGGATGCGGGACGGAGCTCTTCTGCCCTGTGTGACAAACAGTTAAGGAGAATGAAAGTTCTAAGATTTACTCCTCGTGATAGTGGGAACTAACGATGAGTCCATCGGCCTCCACGTTTATAAACCACCCAGTTGTTCCTTTGGGTAAGGGCCAATCCGCTAACCAGATATCATTTTTTTGAGTTAGGCGGATCGGGGTTTGGATCCATTTCCTATTACCCGTGAATCCAGTTTCGGTGGAGTGAACCAATAACGCCTGATCAAGAGATCGACTCGTTTTGAATCGGGCATAAGCTTGTTTGTCCAACACGCCTGAGCTGAGATGCTGGCACCAAGTTTCTCCAGAATTCACAATTTCACGGGCAAAGGCATAGCTCTCGGGTCGAGACCAGGCAGGTCTATGCCCGTGGCCCATGTCTGGCACCAAGGATACCACATTTGGGCCAGTTTGCTTGAGATAGGACTTTTTAAGAATCTCCATGGGGAAATGCTTGTCTCCTGGCCAGGAAAACCACAATGAGGGCATTTTCGCTTTGGTGAGGCGCAGGCCCGCTTCCCATCCATTAAGATAGTCTGAGTTATTTTCGAGTGCACCTTTGTAGTGGTTGTCCGCCTCGTTTAAATATCCGCATCCATAGACCGGGATGGCAAAAGCGAAGCGTGAATCGATTCCCATGACAATGGAAGTGATGATTCCGCCCCAGGATACACCCATAAGTCCGACTTTGGAGGAGTCGACTTCGGGCAGAGTGCGCATCAGTGTATGAGCCAGGATGGTTTGGGATACGGCGTGGTACATCCACTGATCAGTCAGGGGTTCGTCTGAATCTCCAAATATGCCCACCCGGTTCGGGCCGGCCCATGGGTGCCTATGCCATATCTTTTTGCCATCATCGTTGTCCACCTTGCGGTCAGTTTGCCCTTCCACTGCGATACTAATGGCGGCAAATCCCTGCTCATTCCATCTCTCCACCCACTCCTTAAATGCGGAGCCACCTCCACCATGAACCAGCACAACCGCTGGCACCTTTGAGCCGTTGGACTTGGGCATGCCCAGCCATCCATAGGCACGGGTACTTTTCCCTTTCCAGGGCAGGGCGTCGAAGAAAATTGCCCTTGGGTTGTCTGAACTTTTAGAACCTTTAACTAAATGCATTTTTGGTGCATTGGTTAAGTCACTGAGTTGCTCAATCTGCTGAAGCAGTTTTGGGTTTCCCTGCAACAGAGTGGAGGAAAAAAGAAGGGAAAAGAAGATGTTACTGAGCGTTCTCAATGGCTTTACTTTCCAAGGGTGGTTAGGGCAAAGTCGTCTGTCCTGAAGGGAGTGACAGGCAAGGTGACCGCTCCGATCTTGTCGTACAAGTTGCAAATCGGATTGTCTGACCATGCGTAGCGAACGGCAATGGGAGAAGGAACGGAGTTGGCCCACACCTCTACCTTATCTTTGCCAACAATTTTGGCTTCGGCCCAGATAAACTTTTGATCAGATCCGCAGATGGAAAATCCGGTGGGTGACCGAGTGTCGAAGGAATACAGGGATCCATCTACAGATTTGAAACTAAGCAAGATTTTGTCACCCTTGATCTCCATCGACTGGTAGCGTGGGCTTTGGTGTGGGATGGGGTGTCCATAGTCCCTCGCCAGAGCGTGACGAAGGAGGCGGTTGGCTACGATTTGCTTATTGCGTGGGTGGATGTCGCGTCCCTCGCCTGCATCGATGATGACTGCTTCGCCAACATTCTTGAGCTTATCCAGGGATAGGGTTTGGGATTCTCGAAGTTCCGCCCATTCGGAATGACCCGGTTCGGTGACTTCATTACGAAAGTCCGCCAACTGCACCCAGTAAAAAGGAAAGTCTCCCTGGCCCCATGCTTGCCGCCAGGACTGAATCATCAGGGGGAAGGTTTCCCGGTAGGCATACCCACGGCCCGCATTGGATTCTCCTTGGTACCAGATCGCTCCCCGTATTCCGTATCCCATGATGGGATAGAGCACGCCGTTGTAGAGATTGGCGGGACGGTGCTGACCGGTCATATCATTGCGAGGTTTTTTTGGGGGGCGGCCCCGAGCAGTGCCGGATGCTTGGTTGGACTTCCATTGGGCGAGTTTTTCTTCGTAGGAATTGTAAAGAGCTTCGTAGCTGTAAGTTTTTTCCTTATCTTCCCACATTTTCAGGTAGCTTTGGGAAAGAGGATTTGCCCTTAATTTCTCTCGGGGGATCCAGGCTTCGCATGCGGAACCACCCCAGGCGTTGTTAATTAACCCCACGGGCACGCCGAGAATGTTGTGAAGTCGTTTTCCAAATAAATACCCTACGGCGGAAAAGGATGAAACCGTGGATGGAGAAGCCTCTTGCCAGGAGCCGTCAAAGTTTTTTTGCGGTTCTTGGCTTCCGATATTGGGTACTGTAATTAATCTTAAATTTGGATAATTTCCAGAGAGTGTTTCAAGGTCTGCATCATCGGACCTATCAATGGACCATTTCATGTTGGACTGTCCGGAACACAGCCACACCTCGCCAACGAGCACATTTTTAAAGAGGAGGGATTTCGTTAGTTTTTTCGTTTCAGCAATCACCATATCCCTTGGTTCGGATGATGCCTTCATGGGCAACAGAGTGATGCGCCAGTTTCCGGACTCGTCCGCCTTGGCGTTGTAGTCCTTTCCGGCAAAGCTTAGGGTAACGGAGGCGTTGGGGTCCGCCCAACCCCAGACCGGGCAAGCATGGCCTCTTTGCAGTACCATATTGGACCCGAAAATGGCGGGCGTGGAAATTTTGGCACCGAGGAAAGAAACTATTCCCAAGGTAAAGACCGACAGAGTCGCTAATTTTTTCATAGGTTGTAATCGATTACAAAAACATCATCTAGGAGTGGCTTTAGGATATCCACAAATGCCTGGTGCCTTGGGTGGGGGAGGTAAGCTGTTCTGGCAGGATCATTACGAAAGGTGACAATAAAACAATGAGTAAAACCTTTATTGAGACCTTCTGGACTGTTGTTGGTTCCCCACTCAATGGAGGTAATACCTTCTATGGATTCTTGGAGTTGGGGAAATTGCTTCTCAATCTCTGCAATCTGGTCATTGGACGCATCTTCTTTAAACTTAAGGCATACAATGTGTCGAATCTGAGATTCGTTTTGATCCTTAACTTGTATTGAGTGAGACGAAGTCATCTATGCAAAAATGCAAAAGATTTTGGGTAGAGCGAGGGAAAGTTATGGGATTTCCTTATTTTTTAATTAAATAGGCAAAAAGTAAGGAAGAAAGTACCGTCCTCCTTGACTTAGGCGAATGGATTTACATCATGTTTTGCATGACTAGTGAATTTGATTGGTTTATGGTAACCATGCCTATATTTGCCATCGTGGTGTATTTGATCGTGATGATTGGTTCGATGGAAAAGCAACCCAAGTTTCTTGAGACTGAGGGAGTAAAGAAACTTACCAGTTTGGTCTTCGTGGTATTGTTTGGCGGAGGGATTCTGGTTTCTATGTACTATATGATCCTTCGCTTTGTGGATCTTCTTGGGAGCTATTGAGCCAATTTTTCGGTCTATGCCCATCTACGAGTTCAATTGTAAAGATTGTTTGGCAGATTCCGAAATACTTGTTCGGTCTAGTAATTGGGAAAAAGAAGCCAAGTGCCCAACCTGTGGGTCTGTAAGGCTTGAGAAAAAACTTTCTGTTTTTGCACCGAGTAATTCGGGCTCGGAATCCCTTGATATACCTCCTTGTTCTGGTATGCCGAGTAACTGTGGGCGTTGTTCCCTGGATAACTAATTCTATCCCAAGTTTCCTCTATAATGGGAACTTCTGAAGAGATCAGTTACTTGTTAATACGAATCCTAATTGGGGTTATCCTTTTGTATGTCTGGACCTGGAGGTTTAACCGTCCAACCCGCTTTCGCGGTAAGCAAGCCAAGACCATGAAAGAAGAATTTAAAGTCTATGGGCTTTCCGAGAAAACAATGTATGCGGTCGGGTTCCTCAAGATTATGATAGCTATCTTCTTACTTTGTGGCTCTTGGATACCATCTTTGGTTAAGCCCTCTGCAATCCTGCTATCAGTCCTTATGTTGGGTGCTGTGGTTCTTCACCTCAATGTGGAGCGTGATAACTACCTAAAGGTAGCACCCGCGTACTTTATGCTTTTTTTAGCTAGCTATTTGGTGTTTGCGTAGCTTCTGTTTCCTCGATGAACTTCCGAATTAAATCAGTTTCGCGTGTTAAAGTTTTATTATTGCGGATAGCCATGGCGTAAGCAGCGGGATCCCCCACAAACACAACTTTCTTTTTTGCTCGGGTCAGGCCGGTGTATACGAGGTTTCTTTGAAGCATCATAAAATGTTGCTTCAGAAGTGGGAAAATAACTATCGGATATTCACTACCCTGACTTTTATGTACCGAGATAGCATAGGCGGGTTGTAGGTCGGTCACTTCCATCCTTTCATACCTTACCATCCTGCCCTCAAAATCGATTTCCAAAACGCCATTTAAATTATCCACTTTTTGAATGATTCCGAGATCTCCGTTGAAAACATCCTTGTCGTAATTGTTGCGTGTTTGAATCACTTTGTCTCCCTCCCGAAAAAGCATGCTTCCCATCATATGGGTTGCTCCATTTGGGTTGATTGCATCGCGTATTTGATCATTTAAGTTCCCAATGCCCCCCACTCCACGATGGAGAGGGGCAAGTACCTGCAAGTCATTTTTAGGATTAACCCCAAATGACTTGGATAATACCTTTTTGTATAGATCGCACACAACCCGTACACATCCTTCCGGGGTTTCGGCACGAATAAAATGAACATCGTGGTTGCGAGGTAGGGCAGATTGAGGCTCGAGCGGAGGGGGGGGGCTGGCTTTTCCGGAAAGGATGGAGTGGGCCAAACCAACTATTCCGCTGTCATCTGCCTGGCGGAAGGTGACCTCCAGACGGGTTACTGGAAGAATGTTACATTCGATTAAATCTTTCAGGACATTTCCAGAGCCAACCGATGGGAGTTGGTCGGCATCGCCCACCAAGAGCAGATGGGCATTAGATGGAAGTGCCCGCACTAAAGCTGAAGCCAAACGGGTATCCAGCATACTGGATTCATCCATAATCAGGTAGTCGCACACCAATGGATTTTGCTCGTTCATACTGAACCCACCTTGGGACGGATCGAACTTAAGCAAGCGATGTACCGTCTGGGCGAAATGTCTGGTGCTCTCAGACATTCTTTTTGCAGCTCGACCCGTGGGTGCAGCAAGAAGGGTTTTGGTTTTTTTTGCACTGAGTATGGAGACGAGTGCCCTAAGAATTGTAGTCTTTCCTGTGCCTGGTCCGCCCGTTAAAATAGAAACTTTGGATGACAGCGATTGCCTGAGGGCTTCATCCTGCATTTGGGCAAACTGGAAACCTGCTTTGCCCTGGGCCCACTCCAGCGCTTTGTCGATGTGAATGGATGGAAGACTTGATTTGCCATTATTCACAACGATGAGCGAGCGAGCAAGGGTGCGCTCGGCACGAAAAGTTGTGGGGAGTTGGATCCAGTCAGGTTTGGAGGGTACGATTTCTGCCTGGGTGAGCAGGCAGTCGATTCTTTTTTCCACCTCATCTGAGTTTGCCTCCAGAAGCTCGATTGCCTGTAACGCGACCTCTCGTCTTTCAAAATGGGTATGCCCACGGTCCTCAAACTCCTGCATGACATGGAGGATGCCAGCATCAATCCGCGGAGGTCCGTTGCTGGCAAGGCCAAGGTTTAGGGCGATACGGTCGGCGGTTTTAAACCCGATCCCTTTCACTTCTCGGATAATGCGATAAGGGTCTGATTTTAAAATCGTTTTTGCCTCATTCCCATACTTACGAACGAGCCTCAGGCAAAGAGCATCCGTAACTCCGTAGGTCTGTAGGAACATCATCACTTCGCGGACTGCCTTTTGTTCCTCCCATGCTTGCTTGATACTTTTTGCACGCATCGCCCCGATCCCGTCAATTTCACGTAGCCTGGCAGATTCTTCTGAGATGATACGCAGGGTATCTGCCCCGAAGTGATCGACTATTTTTTTGGCATAGGTTTTCCCGATTCCATGAATCAATCCACTAGCGAGGTATTTTCTTACACCATAGGCAGAGGAAGGCAGTTTGCTTTGAAATTTTTCAAAAGAGAACTGCTTGCCGTGTTTTGGGTGCATAGTCCATGAACCTATGAGAAGTAAAGTTTCTCCGCACTGCACTTTGGGTGCTTTCCCTACGACGGCGAATTCCTCTTTCCCTTCGGTCCCTTTGAGCTTTCCGATTAAAAACCCATTTTCCTCGTTGTAGAAAGTAATGCGTTCAAGCACGCCCTCAATAGACTCTTTAGAACTCATGGTTGTGTTTTGCGCATTAGCCTGAAGGATTACTTTTGGGGCTATTTCCAATAATGATGCCAGATAGCCCGAGTAAAAAACCGTATTTGATTAAAACCCTATGCCAGTTTCTATGCCAAGTTGGTGAAAACTTTGGTAATCCATCCGGTCGGCGGAGGATCGACCATCGAATTTATAGTACAGGGAGGTTTGCCAGTATTCGTTCCATCTAAATTCGAGCCCAGCAAGAAAAGAATAATGGAAACCCAAGGAGTTGACGGAGTAATTTGTTAAATCTATTTCGTAGTGAGTGATGGATGCCCCAATACTTGCCTGCGTTTTTAGGGCGAGTAGTTCTGAGAAATTCCAGTCCTGCCCGAGTGTAAATCCAAGATTAACCAACCGGTTATCCCCAGTTGTAGAAGTTCCAGAAATTTTTTCGGTGTTAAAGACTTTTCCTTCCATAAAGGCACCAATGTAGGAACCATCCTCAAACATACGGTTGTAATCAAGACCGAGCTCAAAACCATTCCCGAATTCAGTATCATGATTACCTGAAACATCTGAGTAGACGGAGTCTCCGGGAATGCTTAATCCAAGGTAAAAATTAAATCGGTTTTTTGGTAGTGGGGGAGTTTCGAGGTTTTGTTTACTGTAGTTATCGGGTAGTGCGAAAGAATTAGGTGGGTCCATGCTTTCTGGTAGTTTCTGAGGCTCGGGGGAAAATGCCTTGGGTTGATTTCTTTGTTTTGGTGGAAATTCCACAATCGAAGTTGATTCCATATTTAAACGTCTGAGTAAGTTTTCTATTCTCCCCTCCAACTGGTCGAGTGATTGGGAAGCTTCGGAGTTGGATGGAATACTTTCTTTGGTAGGTAGTGGAGGAAGTGAAATGGTTGGAAGAGCCATTTCTTGTACCATATCTATATCTGCTTGAGTTGGTGGCTCTGGAATAGCCCGTCTTGTATTGGCAGGCTCAGTCATATTCAATCTTTTGAGTAATTGATCCATGCGTGATTCCAATTCATCTAGTTCTCCAGCTTGGAGACTAATAATTGGTAAAATTAATAGATAAAAAATTGAACCTGCGAGACCGTTTCTCACTTTTAGGTTAATGTATTCGGTTGTAAGCACTAACTAAGGCGAGTAGCCCGCTCTTTTCTATGCTTGCATGGATACCACATCCATAAGCAACCCGGCCAGCCTTGGTTTGCAGTTGCACAAAAGCAGCGGACTTAGTGCCAGAACCCCCACCGATAGAATGCTGCCGGTAGTCTGTAAGTTTGAAATCTTTTAAACCTTCGTTTTCAAGTGCATGCACAAAGGCATTGATCGGCCCATTCCCTTGCCCGGTAATCTCCATTTCATTGTCCTCGCATCGAATTTTAGCGGAACATGAGATCTCATCGGCCGAAATTTTATTGGTTTCATAGGAAATGAGTTCAAGTGGATAAAGAATCTCAAGAAACTCTTTCTTGAAAGCCTGGTAAATTTCCTCGGCTGCAAGTTCCCGTGATTCGGAGTCCGCTTTTTCATTCATCAATAAACCGACCTCTGGGTGCATGGGTTTTGGGAGGTCTAACCCGAATTCCCGGGAAAGTACATAAGCGACCCCTCCCTTGCCGCTTTGGCTGTTGATGCGAATGATTGCTTCGTAGGATCGGCCGATATCCTGAGGGTCAATAGATAAGTAAGGGACCTGCCAATGATCCTTTTCGGTTGCACCTTCTTTGGTCCTTAAGTCCATTCCTTTCTTGATCGCATCTTGGTGCGATCCGGAGAAAGCGGTGAAGACAAGGTCACCGCCATAGGGGTGGCGTTCGTGGACGGTCATGCCCGTGGTTCGCTCATAAGTTTCACGAATCTCTTCGATGTTGGAAAAGTCGAGCTTTGGGTGCAGACCTTGGCTATACATGTTGAGTGCAACGGTCACAATATCAAGATTTCCAGTCCTCTCTCCATTACCAAAAAGGGTACCTTCAACGCGATCAGCCCCAGCAAGGAGACCAAGCTCTGTGGCAGCCGTTCCGGTTCCACGATCGTTGTGGGTGTGAAGGCTGATAGTCGCTTTGTCTCTTTCCCGTAAATGGGTGCAAAACCATTCAATCTGGTCTGCATGTACATTGGGGGTAAAGAGCTCAACCGTGGCGGGTAAATTTAAAATAATTGGGTTCTCAGATGTTGGTTCCCATGCGTCCATGACCGCTTCGCAAACCTCGAGAGCATATTCAACCTCGGTATCAGAAAAACTTTCCGGAGAGTACTCCAGTTGCACCTCGGTATCAGGGAGTTCTGGTAGAAGTTTTTTGACGAGGGCGACTCCCTCAATTGCAATCTTCTTAATCTCCTCCTTGGACATTCCAAAGGTTACCTTTCGCTGAAGAGGAGAGGTTGAATTATATACATGGATGATTGCTTTTTGAGCGCCCTTTAAACTTTCAAAACTTCTATGTATGAGGTGCTCTCTTGCCTGGGTAAGGACTTGCAGGGCCACGCCATCAGGAACCATGTTGCCGTCGATTAATTTTCTGGCGAAATCAAATTCTGTCTGGGCGGCGGATGGAAACCCAATCTCGATTTGACGAAAACCAATTTGGCAAAGGAGTTTAAATAATTCGAGTTTCTCCTTTACCCCCATGGGGATGGGGAGAGCCTGATTGCCGTCGCGTAAATCTACGCTGCACCAAATAGGGGACTGATTGATCGTTCGATTGGGCCACTGACGATTTGGGAGATCAATGACTCCCCATGGCTTATATTTATATATCGGACTGTTTTGCATTTTCGAATCCCAATATCTATTCAAATTGAAAGGTCTTGGAAAGAGTTAATCGAAAGGCTTATTAATCGATGAGTAAATCTTGATTGTCGGTACGATCAATTTTCATAGAATCAATATTTTTATGGAGCAAAGAATTTCCAATGTTAAAAACTTAACTGGCAACGTTATTGTGCTGGGAGTTTCTGGCTCGATTGCTGCCTACAAATCGGCAGATCTAACCAGCGAATTACGCAAGGCAGGAGCTGAAGTTTTTGTGGTTATGACGGAGTCTGCCACACGATTTATTACCCCTTTGACTCTGGAAACTCTTTCGAGAAACCCGGTATCCGTTTCCTTGTGGGAGGAGGTGCAGGGTTGGCAACCAGGCCATATAGAGCTGGCGGATCAGGCAGATTTATTTTTGGTTGCTCCAGCAACCGCAAATCAAATCGCTAATTTTACCCGGGGTCATTGCCCTGACTTACTGGCATCCATTTATCTGGCCACCCGAGCCCCCGTTCTGATTGCACCAGCTATGAATGGAAAAATGTATGAACATGAGGCAACACAGGAAAATCTTAAGATTCTTGAATCCAGAGGTGTGCATTTTATTGATCCTGTAGTAGGCGAGCTAGCCTGCGGATATGAAGGAGTTGGCAAACTGGCACCCGTGGATCAAATTGTTCTGGCATCTGCTGCAGTGCTTGCATGAGGCAAAAAAAAGCCCACCCGCAAGGGGTGAGCTTTTGGTGTTAGATGCAGGGAGACGCTATGCAGCGTGGGGTAATTCCTGCAAACAAGATTGTTTTCGCTTAACCTTTTTGAGTCTCGATCTTCTACGAAGCCCCCGGTCGAGTTTTTCAATAAGGTCGTCGATGGATTTATAAATATTGTCTGATGCGGCTGAAATGGTAATGGTGCTCCCCTTGAGCTCCAAGTGTCCCTTGGCCACGAATTCATTTTCGTGGGATGAAGATTTCGCGGATCTTTCCAACTCAATGCGTGCTCGGATAATTTTCTCTTCGTGTTTGAATATTTTTTCCATTTTCGAAGAAACTACTTCTTTGTGTGTTTCATTGAGAGAGAGATGAAGTCCGGATAGGATCAGATTATTCTTCATATATACGTTTATATTTAAGGTTATATTCTTGTGCAGAATCGCACATGATTGAATTCTAACCAAACACAGGATTTACTGTTTCTCCAATTTTATTTCATATTTTTTTAACAGATGGATTTATCAATCGCCACGAACCCGCCCTTAGTTGAGTTGGAGGAATTCAAAAAATGGATCTTATTTGAGGACAACGATTTGTTGGTTTTAAATAAACCTGGTTGGCTGGTGTGCCATCCATCCAAGAATGGACCATTCTCCAGTTTGGTAGGGGTTGCCAAAGAATATCTGACTGCAGATACCATACACTTGGCCAGTCGCTTAGACCGGGAAACAAGTGGAGTTGTTTTACTGGCAAAGCATCGGAAGGCTGCCAGTTACTGGCAAAAGGGGATCGAACGGAAGTCTGTCCGTAGGTGTTATCTAGCCATCATTGAGGGGGAGTTAACCGAAACTCAAAACATTTCAACATATTTGGGTAAAGATCCGTACAGCGAGGTTTATGTGAAACAAATGGTGACGAAGAAGAGTCGGAAGGCAAAATTTGCGGAGACTGTCTTTACGCCACTTTTTGTATCCAATCAATACACCTTATGTTCGGTAAGCACGCTAACCGGGAGAAAACATCAGATTCGCGTACATGCACAGTGGATGGGGTATCCCCTGGTTGGTGAAAAACTCTACGGAAGTAATGAACAGATCTATCTGGACTTTTGCAACACTGGTTGGCGGGAGGAGTGGAGGGATGCTTTGGGGATGACCAGGCAGGCACTCCATGGTCGAGCCTTGGGGGACTCGTTAGAAGGCCAAAGCTTTTGGGCACCAATCCCCAGTGATTTTACTACTTTTTTAAAAAGGAAGTTAGGGATTGATGAAGGTTTAATGGAAAAATGCATTTTGGATTCAGATCAAGAATTCCTTTCTTCTTTGGTTGAGAATTGAGTTGTACAAGCTTGATCACATTTGCAGAATTGTCTGCCTATGACTTCGTCCGCATCAGCCGCATCCCCCCTGGAAGCCCTTAAGGCAGGTTTTCGACGGGCATGCGTTAGGCGCTTGGTTGGAGATGAGCCTGGTGCGGTCCAGGTCCTTAAAAATGAAATACCAGGATTGGTTGTAGCATGGGCAAAAACAAACTCTAGTGACCCATCTGAAAAAAAAGCAAAACTTAAGGAAATGTTTGATGACGAGTCATCCCGCGCTGATGAGC